>Ga0137372_10001830_pt1 | contig 20541 bp, 16 predicted proteins | sample SagtaG_6_FD_104911 | JGI IMG/M metagenome (GOLD analysis project Ga0137372, IMG submission 104911) | Vadose zone soil microbial communities from Sagehorn Ranch, Mendocino, California, USA - Sage1_R_60_16 metaG | ecosystem: Environmental > Terrestrial > Soil > Vadose zone | place: USA...
AACAAAAGTAGCAGTTGGGAAACCGCAGGTTATCACAGTCACCTTGACGGTACAGCCGGTATGTACTCTACAGGCTCCTTCGGTTACAAAAGAAACCTTCTCTAGTGCGGCTGGCACAAATCCCGCCACGCAGACCTTTGCTATTGGTGTCACCGGTGCTTGTACAGGTAATGTCACCGTCACTCCAACCGCAACGATGGCGAGTGGGACTCGATGGCTGGCTGTATCACCAGCATCAGCGACAGTTGTCAGTGGGAGTAGCTCAACCTTCACTGTGACTGTTACATCGGCTGGTCTTGCTGCTGGAAAATATTCAGGATCAATCTCGCTAGCTGCGGTAAATGGTACTATTGCGATGAGTGGTAGCCCCCAAGTTGTTGGGATTACGTTAAAAGTCTCAGCTAAACCCGCGCTCACTGCCGGGCCAGGTTCGGTAGCATTCAATGTTTCAAGCGGAATTGTTTCCAAACCGATTATTATTACAAATAGTGGTGGTTCCGCATTAAACTGGACTGCTGCGCTGGATAAAGCCGCTCCAAGTTATATCTCGCTTTCGGCAGCTTCGGGTGCGAATTTGGCGGGAGGCACAACTGCTTCCATAAATGTGATAGTCGATGCAACTGGGCTAACAGGAGGCACATCAGTCACGACAAGCGTAGTCGTCAGCGCAATTGATCCCCTAACCGGTCAACCTGTGGCAGGAAGTCCAGTCACTGTAACCGTAACTATCAAAATCCCGCCACCCCAGATGGTGCTAAGTGCAACCTCTCTGGCATTTACAACAACGGCAGGTACTAATCCCACATCACAAACAATCAAGGTTCAGAATCCAGGTGGAAATATATTGACGTGGACAGCAGGCACTCCATCAAAACCCTGGTTAACTGTCTCTCCCACAACTGGCAGTGACACTGCTGGACAAGCCACTCCGATCACTTTCAATGTGGATGTTACAGGTTTGAAGACAGGGACATATACTGCAACTGTGATCATTACCCCATCAGTTGGAACCACCGTAAAGGTGAATGTCACGCTAACAATCAATTAGGGATCTGGCTGGAATCTTTCGATTACGTCCACCAACTTCAGCTTAGGAAACCTCACCAACATCTGCAAGGATTATTGTCGCCCTTGCACTCTGCAAACGCCTCATTTTCAGGCGCAGCAAGCCTTTATCCGTCCGTCCCTTCTTACGCAATCGCACAAAGAGGATCAAACTTAAGCACGCTGCTTCGACAGTGCCGACTATGGATGCAGCAAGGGGAATTGCTAAAATGGCGTACCCGAACAGTGCCATAGAGGTAAGCGCAGACGAATGAGCATTGAATGCCCCATGTTGGAAGAGCAGGTGAATAGCTGGTTTTCCCATATAGTATAGGGCTAGTGCAGTAGGTACACAGAGCAGAACGGCTCCTCCAACGATCTTCAGGATCGTCAGGCTCATACGCAGGTAACGACCATGCGTTGCCTGCATCGTGATATGCGGCAGGAGTGATTGCGAAAAGATCAAGAAGGTTGATATTTCTCTTTAAACGCAACAAAGGTGATGCCCATCTCGTCAAACTAGTCAAAGCAGTATATTAAGCACTGGACAGGGTATAGATTTATGAGTATAACGTATTGTGGGGCGACTCGCTCTTGTCACTTCGTGTAGTTTTGGCGTACAGAAGGAATCGTAGATACATGACTCGTATACTCTCCTATAATATATTAATAGGAGGAACACATCGTGTTGAACAATTAACACGGATTATCAGATCAAGCAGATCAGATGTGGTTGGGCTTATTGAGGCCGTAGACGAGCAGATAGTCAAAGAACTCGCAGAGCGTCTCGGTATGCAGTATCGCTTAAGTGGACGTGCAAACGGGCAGGGGGCTGTACTTAGCCGCCTGCCCATTCGTAACATGAAGATACACAAAAACACTATTATCACAAAACAGCCCATATTAGAAGTGTGTGTCGAAGAGACTGATGGGCAACCCCTGACCGTTTTCGTGACACATTTAACTGCAGATTTTGGTAAAGTATGGGCTGCAAATAAGGCGCGGCGACGCGAAGTACAAGAGCTACTCCACATTATGGAGTCTTGTCGAGGAACAAAACACGTGCTGATGGGTGATTTTAATTCACTGGCCCCTGGTGAACGACTGAAAGGCAGTGCTTTTTTACGTTACGTTGCAGTGCCGGATTTCTATCATCAACTTAAACCAGATCCATCTATAAAAGCTCCTGATCTCGATTTTGTTATGTCACCAGCATTGCGCTTTATGAAGCCTTTACTCGAACTGATGCTCAAAAGTAAATTTCTCTCTACGATGTTAGATGCAGTTGATACTTTATATGCACCGCGTGGAGGTATTGACCTACTTGGACAGAGTGGGTATGTAGATTGTTTTCGCTCGTTGTACCCTAACACAAAAGGATATACTTGGCCTGCACCTATCCCTGCTGGACGTATCGATTTTATATTTGCCAGCCCCGAATTAGCTCAGCAACTCACAGCAGCCGGTGTAATTCTAGAAGGTGAGGGCGTAGCAGCATATCAGGCCAGCGATCACTTACCAATATTTGCAGAATTTGGAACAGCTTCAACGGAACACGTTGACAACGAAACAAAAGATGAATATACGTAAAATCATTTTACTAAGTATGTCACCAGTGAAGGCGCATCCGACGCCAACTCAACTTCCGCCATGGGCATATCAACCCTCGACGGCCTTCCTACACCCCCGACGAGTTTATTGAACAAGGGCAATCGCATCTAAATTCTCATTTGGCTTATAGAGGGCATTTATACAGCAGAGATTTTAAGACTGGCTTATTATGAAGCAGTTTGTAGAGCCAGGTCCAAAAATGAGATGCGATTGCCCTGAATTCCACCCACAACTTTTGGTGTAGTACGCATATCAAATCGCAGAACTGACCATGCTCTCACCTTCTTCACCTAAACTGCAGCGAACTGGCACTTTACGGGGCAAAAGCGTAGAGGTTCCTGTTCGCGTCCCCAATGTACAGCACCCCATTCGAGATCGATGCCGCTCCAACGAAGGTTTGCGCCACCGTAGCCGGTCGCGGTAAAGAGCGGATTTGCCTGCGATGCCGTGGGGAACGCGTAGATATCTGGGCCAGCACCAACCACAGCCAGCCCTGGCACTGCCGTGACAGCACCCAAGACATGACCAGTGGTCAGGCAATCTTGCCAGAGGAAGGCACCAGTGGCAGGGTTGAGCGCTCGTAAACTCCCCTGGCAGCTCGTCCCGTTGATGGTCGTGTAGCCCCCAGCCACGTAGAGCTTGCTGCCGTCCCAGGCACTAGGCGAGATACTGCCATCGCCGCACTCCGGGCAAGGACCGCTGCTGGCTATTGTCGCTTGCCACACCGGCCCTTGCCCGAGATTCCCACGGATCAAGGCATAATAGATCCCATTCTTGTTCGCAATGCCCAGTAGCTGTATAAGCGAAAAAAGCTTTTATGAACCCTCTCTGTTATCTCATCCGCAATCCAGTTGGTTGGGACTGCTTGCTGAGCAGGGAGAGGATAAGACCACGCCTGGAACGTCGAGGACAATGCAGATAAAACTATCACTTTGCTATACTATCCAGTTGAACAGTATGCCGCTTGCACGTGCGGAGCAGAGGGGACAGCCAGCGCCAAGAGCAAGAGGGTGGTGATCGAGTTGAGGGCGGGTTGAGATTTTAGCTTGCCGGTACAGTTTTCTACATCCAGCGCTTAGACTTTTCCGAAGCGACGAAGAGCATGCATTTCCCCGAATTGTGACAAGCAATGTTCGAGAAACCTCACATCTAATGATGAATAATTTGTCATGATGCCCAAATTGCATGCGTTGCAATGAAAATTTATTCATGAAGTAATTTTACAATTAAAGAAAGCTCGACTAGAGAAATCAATATTCTTAACCATACAGGGTAATTCTTAACCATTCCTCAACCATTCCTCAATTCGCAATATACATAACGACGGTAAGATTACTCTGACAAGTTCTGCTGGACAATTTGAGACACCCTGGAATAACTGGGGGTACCCTAACAGGTACAACTTTGAAAGGTATTATCGATGCACCTGACACGTAAACAGCTTTTCAAACTGGCATCTGTATTGATGATAGGAGTGACGTTGGTAGTAGGAATACTCATTTTCTTCAACCTAAATAGAACAGCTATCTATAACGAACTTGCCACTCTTGATCTCATTCCCAAACCTGAAAAATTAACTGAGCTCTATTTCAACGATAATGCACATTTGCCAAACTCTGCAACAGGTAACCAGGTAATAAGTTTTGCATTCGTCATCCATAATCTCGAGACGACTGATTACTGGTATGCCTATGTTGTATCCGTGAATGCTAATGGCACGAGGCACATCGTCGATAGCGGCAATGTATTGGTTAAAAACAACCAGTACTATGTCGAAAATGAGAAGGTCAATCTCCTGAATTCGCCCGGTAGTCAAGAAGTTGTTGTTGAATTAACCAATAAACAACAATCAATAGATTTTTGGATAGGGGGATAACAAAATGAAAAAAGAAAAAGTTACTATCCTGATACCATGCCACAACGAAGAACAAGGTATAGCCAAAGTAATGGACAATATTCCCCATTACACATTAGATAAATATGGATTTGAATGCGAGGTTATTGTTATTGACAACAACTCATCTGACCGAACCACAGAAATCGCAGAGAGCAAGGGAGCTCACGTTATTTTTGAACATGCAAAAGGCAAAGGCAATGCAATGCGTAATGCATTCAATTGTATCGAAAGCGATACAACATATGTCGTAATGCTTGATGGAGATAACACCTACGATCCAAGAGAAATGTTGAGACTTATAGAGCCCATTGCAAGTGGCTTTTGTGATGTAGTTGTTGGTTCCAGGCTTGGGGGAAAAGTTACTAAAAATGCCTTTAAGACGCAAAATCGCTTAGCCAATTGGATTTACACCTTTTTAGTGAGGTATTTTTATGGCGCAAATATTACTGATGTGTTAAGTGGCTATTTTGCCTGGCGAGGAGACGTAATCGTAGAAATAAGAGATCATTTAAAATCAGATGGCTTTAGTATCGAAATGGAAATGGCCTCTAAATTGATTAAATTAGGTTATTCTATCTATTCAGTGCCAATTACTTATAGTGTCCGCGAAGGTGAAACAAAACTTGAATCTATCAAAGATGGATTAAAGATTCTTTTTACCTTTTCTCGTAATCTTTTCTGGTCTCCACCAAAAGAATCGGCTGATCAACAAATCACTTTCAATATTTCTGCGCTAAAAAAACCTGCTGACATATCTGATTCTTTCAATTTACTCAATACAGTAGGTGAGCGGGAAACTTCTGATTTGATAAATTAGCCACCCAAAAAGTAATGAGCACGGTAAAGGGAAAACCTAAAAGAGAAAACTACTCCTGGGAGAAAAATATCACAAAATTATTAGATATTTACCATAAATAAGAGAGCCAAAAATGATATATGTGACTACAAGCTGGGATGATGGGCACAAACTAGATATGAGACTCGCAACGCTGCTTAAAAAATATGGAATAAAAGGGACTTTTTATATATGTCCGCAAGATCACGAATTTAAGGACGAAGATTTATTAACTACGCAAAATATTCTATCCATCAGCAAAGACTTTGAAATTGGTGGACATACGATAACACATCCCCATTTAACAAAAATCACCATTGCTAAAGCTGATGATGAAATTGCGCAGTCAAAATTGTATTTAGAGGACCTTCTGCAGCAAGAAGTAACTGCGTTTTGCTATCCTTATGGAGACTTTAATGACGAGGTGAAATGCTCAGTTAAAAAACACGGCTACAAGCTAGCAAGAACAACGAAAAGATATGCTTTTGACATGCCCCCGGATATTTTCGAACTACCAACAACTTTTCATACATATGCGCATTATTCGGATTTGCATAAGATTTTATCTTTTTCTAACTTTTCCCTCATTAATGTTAAAAAGTATTGGGATTGGGATAAGCTTGCAATGGCGCTCTTTAACCGTACTTGCCAAACTGGTGGTGTATTTCATCTCTGGGGTCATTCCTGGGAAATAGAAAAAAATAACGGATGGCAAAAGCTGGAGAATGTTTTTTCGTATATTGCCAAAAAAAATAACGTTATACATCAAACTAATACAGAAATTCTGAGTCACTACTTACGAAAGAAGAACCAATGAAAATACTTTTTATAACACCACATTTCCCTCCATCCTTAGGTGGAGTCGAGAACTATGTTTTCAACATTGCACTAGGATTAAAACAAACGTATAACGTCGAAATAGTTGTTGTAACCTCAAATGCAAATGGTAAAAAGCAAAGTATTGAAGATAATTCTGGCATAAAAGTGTATCGTTTACCAGTAATGATTCGAGTTTCGAATACACCTATCAATCCGCTGTGGTACTTCTCTCTTAAAAGAATTATCCGAGAGGAAAAGCCAGATATTATTAACTCCCACCAACCAGTTATGTTTATAGGAGAGATGGCTGCATTGTTATCAGGCAAAATTCCCTTCGTTTTAACGTATCATGCAGGAACAATGAAAAAGAATAAGTTTCCTATTGATATCATTATCTATCTCTACGAAAAGTTTATCCTTCCTCATACTGCAAAAAAAGCGACCAAAATAATATGTTCATCCAACTTTGTGAGGAATACTATCTTAAAAAAATATGCTTTCAAAAGTACTGTTATTCATCCAGGAGTTGATCCTTCTGTGTATCAACCCAACCCCAACGTGAGAAGAGAAGAGAATCTTATTCTTTTCGTTGCAGGACGTAAAAACATGTATAAAATGAAAGGATTGTATTACCTTATTGAGGCCCTAAAAGTGCTCCCTGAAACCAGGTTACGCATTGTTGGAGAAAAAGGCGATTTTACAGACAAGAGAATTATTTCTGTTGGTATAAAACGCGGGAAAGATCTGGTTGAAGAGATGCAGAAAGCATCTGTTGTCGTGCTGCCATCTCTTGCCCACATGGAAAGCTTCGGCATGGTGCTTATTGAGGCAATGGCATGTCAGACTCCAGTGGTTGGAACAAATATAGGTGGAATTCCTGAAGTCATCAGAGAAGGCATCGATGGGTTCATTGTATGCGCAAAGGATAGCAGTACCTTAGCGCTGGCAATTGCAAAAATAGTGGCAGATAAAGAATTAGCAACGCGTATGGGACTTTCTGGCGAAGCTAAAGTCAGAGAAAAGTTTACCTGGGATACACGTGTTGCTTTAACTAAAGAGGTGTTTGCCTCATGTCTAAAATAACCCTTACCACACCTAAAATCATACAGGTAGTATCCTATTACCCACCTCACCTGGGTGGCATGGAAAATGTTGCGGCGCAGATTGCAGAGGGATTTGTAGACAAAGGGTACGCAGTGTCGGTATATACATCTGCCATAGGCTATTCCCAGTATGCAGTGCATGACTCTAAAGCGCAGGTTCATTATTTAAAATCGATTGAATTTGCACATACACCCATTATATTTAGCTTATTTTTTCGGCTTCTTGCTCTACCACGTCACTCTCTTATACATCTGCATGTTTCACAGGCATTTTCGCCAGAAATTGTCTACCTGATATCAAAGTTGAAAGGGATACCTTATCTTGCGCATATCCATCTCGATGTAGATCCTTCAGGTCTCCTGGGTTTCCTACTCGGACCTTATAAGAAATTCTTTCTCAAACGGGTTTTGAAATCGGCAGCAAAAATAATATGTGTATCAGAAGCGCAGAAGAAGCTTATTGCTTCGAAATACGCACTTCCATTGGAATCTATTGTTGTGATACCGAATGGCGTGGCTAAAAAATATTTCATAGGAGGGAAAACGAAGGAAAACAGTATTCCACATCTGTTGTTTGTTGGCCGGTTGGCCGCTCAGAAAAACCTTTCGCTTCTCATTGAAGCTGTTTCGCTAATGCAAACAAGCATCTTTTTAGATGTTGTCGGTGAAGGAGAACTCAGGGAAAACATCGAGGCTTTAATTCAGAAGTACGAACTGCAAAACGTTAAACTACACGGTAAAAAGACTGGGGAAGAGCTTATTGACTTGTACAAGTCAGCAGACGTATTTGTGCTTCCCTCTTTAAAAGAAGCCGGTATCTCTCTTGCGATGCTTGAAGCACTGGCTGCTGGCCTTCCTGTGGTAGCTTCTGACACGCCTGAAGTAGCGGAAAACCTTGGCGAGTGCGGTGTGCTTATTCAAGATCCGACAGCCATAAACTATGCTAAGGCATTGGATGTGCTTCTATCAAATAACGATGCTCTCCGGAATTTGAGTACTTTAGCGGTACAAAAAGCTCGCTCTTATTCATGGGAAAACCTCCTGGATTCCGTAGAAGATGTTTATAAGCAGGTTAAAATCATGAATCATAGCGCGCTCATTTTCTCGGAAAGTTTGAAAGAATCGCATGTCAAATAATTTTAAGAGACCATTAGCATCCTCGCACAATCTGCAGCCTGATAAGCAGATACAACAAAATGACTACCATTCAGCTCCTGGTTCATCCCCACTCAAAGGGTCGCCGCAATTTAGAGTAGCGGCAACACCATTTCCCGATGCGCCAACAGCACCTCTGCCCAGTTTACCGTGGAAAGCCGAAGTGCCTATCACTGAACAATCTACTGCCGTCCATGCTGCATTTCCTGCAAGGCCTCCTTTTAGACCTTTAGCTGCATATTCCGAACAGCAGGTCATGACACTCGGTAAAAAGACACTATTTTCCTTTTTAGTAGGGTTTGACATCCTGGCTAACATACTTGAGCTTGCACATGTCAATTTTCTTTGTACAACGACGCTTATTGCTTTCTGTACCTGTATTTTATTGCCGGGTTTCCTCATCTCATTAATTTTACGAATTAGAAAGATATCTTTGTGGGAAAATCTCCTGTTTATTGTAGGACTCAGCATTGCTTTCTTGGAGTTCGGTGGATTACTCTTAAATATTCTCTTGCCATTATTCGGCGTAAACAATCCACTGGCATTTCAAAATATTGTCATTGGTTTTGATATATATGTTTTACTACTTTTTATATTTGCATGGGTAAGAACAAAGCGCCTGGAAGTTAAGATACAGCTTCCCAGGCGCTCGAAGATCGAAAAAGTATTATATACCCTGCCCGTATTCTTTCCTATACTCGCCGCTTTGGGAGCTATTGTTTTAAATAATGGTGGCAGCGATATCCTGACACTTATCCTGCTTGGGGCCATAGCAGTCTATAGCCTTCTCCTGGTGCTATTTCGCGATAAAATAGCAGTTGATCTCTATGCCTATGCGATATTTTTCATAGGAATAGCCTCTTTATTTACCACTTCTCTCCGCAGTTGGTACATAACAGGACATGATATTGAAAGAGAATTTTATGTATTCCAGCTTACAAATGCACATCACATTTGGAATATGGCATTTTACCAGGATGCCTATAATGCCTGCCTGAGTATCACTATTCTGCCGACAATTCTCACCAATCTCTTAGCCATACAAGATATGTATGTTTATAAAGTTATTTTTCAAATCTTGTTTGCGACTTCACCAGTGATAGTATTTTTCATTATGCGGAACTATTCAACACCTGTACTTGCTTTTTTATCCGCTTTCTTTTTTATATCTTTCCCGACATTCAATGATATGCCCATGATAAATCGGCAGGAAATAGGCTTTATCTTCTTTGGCCTGGTGCTCTATATGATGCTCCTTTCTGAGCTTTCTTTCTCGATGAGAAAGATATTGTTCATTATTTTTGCACTCAGTGTTGTCGTTTCTCATTACTCAACGAATTTTGTTTTATTGGTATTAGTAACATTCGTCTATGTCTTAACGCTTATAATTTCCCTGCCATTTGTGAAAATCACCTTTGCCAAGCTGTTACCAAAGCCTCATACTACGCTAAAAAATACTTTTACTAATAAAAAGTTTCTCGGCCTGTCGCTGATATTGGTTCTCTTTTTGATGACTTATTTTTGGAATAATTTATACACAAAATCATCAGACCATGCTGGATCAGTATTATCAGAAGTCATCAGTAGCATACTTGTAAAATCAGATGTTAAGTCAGGTGATCTTTCTTATAGTATCTTCTTTGCTCCAAAACAGGATCCCAAACAAGAGCTTCAAGATTATATTAACAGCATTACTCAATCAGCAGAATCAATTAATTCAGGAAAGGCACATACCAATCAATTCTATAGTAAATCAATAATAAGTAAATATCCGAGCTATCCTCTTACGCAAGAACAACTTGCGCCAACGCCATTAGGGAATTTGTTATCTTCTTTCCATATCCCAGTTTTCAACATTCAGACAAGTTTAAGGTCACTTTCTGCTGATTTCATGCAAATTTCTGTCTTCATTGGTTTGCTAGCTATCTTTTTCTTTAAGAAAAAATCGTTTAATGTGCAACATTTGCTTCTCTTCTTTAAGAAAAAAAAATCGTTTGATTTACAATATTTGCTTCTATGTTTGGGCGCTCTTTTTCTTCTCGTTCTTATGACTTTATTACCTGCTCTATCATTAGAGTATGGAATACTGCGAATGTTTCAACAATTTCTTTATATACTCTCGTTGCCAATAGTGCTAGCTGTTTATTCAGCATTCTTTTTCGTAAAAGAGCCAAAAAGGATACTTTTTACGGGTATAATAGCAATCATTTTCTTTTTAAATTTAACAGGATTTATTTCACATCTTACAGGAGATTACTACCCTCAATTTACCCTGGATAATTTTGGTCTGTACTATGACGCATATTATGTTCATAAATCAGATGTTCTTGCTATAGTCTGGCTCTCAAAGAATAATATCAAAAATGAACCTGTACAGGCTGATTTATCGGGTGCCAATAAATTGCTGACTTACGGAGATATTGACGCTTTAAATGGAATTTTTCCATCAATAATCCGCAAAAACGCATATGTGTACCAGCAAACTTCAATTCACGTAGAAGTTATCATTGATAACACTGTACTGATTTTTAATTCATCTAAATCTTTCCTGGATGACACTAAGGATCTTGTATATAGTAACGGTCAAGTAAATATTTATAAGTGAGGGGGAAAATGAAAGTCTGTCTCGTGACGCCCTACTTTGCGCCGGCACGCAGGGGTGTTGAAACGCACGCGCTCCAAACATGCATACGCCTGCGAGACAAATACGGGCACGATGTCTTCGTCGCCGCTACCAGACACGGTCATGGTCCAGTGCTGATCGAAGCGTCGGCATGTCAGACGCCGATTATCGGAACTCGCATAGGCGGCCTTCCCTTCGCGGTCCTGGACAACACAACAGGTCTTTTGGTAGAGCCAGGAGACGTCAACGCGCTGGCAGGAGCGATAGATCGAATCCTGACAGACTCCGAGCTAGCAACTTCGTTGGGTGTCAACGGCCATCATCGTGTAAAGGAGCACTTCATGAGGAGCGCCTCTGTGGAAGCGACGAACAACGCGCTTTTACGCGCCATGTATGGCGGTAGAGAGGAGCTCCAACAGTGAAAATCCTCCTGGTATGTACTTACTTCCCTCCACACGTCGGTGGGTTGGAAGTTGTCGTGCAGCAGCAAGCAGAGAGCCTGGTGAGAGCTGGCCACGACGTGCGGATTCTGACGACGCTGCATGACTCATCATTACCGCGAGAAGAGTCGCGGCAGGGCTATACGGTGATCCGAGTCCAGGCCAACAACATGATCGAGCGCCGAACGGAGGTTCCATTCCCCTTTATCGGTCCGCGATTCGCCCGTCGCCTTTGGGTTGAGGTGCAAGCAGCAGACATCGTGCATATCCATGACGTCCTCTACACGCCGTGTTGCACTGCGGCCCTTGTCACGAAGGTGAAGCGTCGGAAGCTTCTCGTGACATCGCATGTCACCGTGGTGGACCACGACAGCCACCTCGTGGTGAAAGCGCAAGAGATTCTCTACCAGATCATCGGAAGATGGGTCTGGCACCAGGCATCTGCCATCGTCATCTATAACAAGCGAGTACGCGAGTTCCTCGAGTCTCACGGCGTGGAGGACACCCGCATCGTCGAGGTGCCAAACGGCATTGATCTCAACATTTTCTCACCAGCTGACCCCGGCTATCGCGACGAGCTGCGACAGAAGTATGGTGTTGGGGAAGGCAAGAAGGTCGTTCTGTTCGTAGGCCGGCTTGTGCCAAAGAAGGGCTATCGCGAACTGATCCAGGCGGCAGAGGCGAACTACGAAGTCCTGCTTGTGGGTTCGGGTCAGCCACCCGGCAATCTTGCATCCAACGTGAGGTGCGTCGGCCCGGTCGCAAGAGAGCAGTTGGTAGAGCTGTACCAACTGGCAGATGTTTTCGTACTCCCGTCCATCGGGGAGATGTTCACTCTCGCCATGCAGGAGGCCATGGCTTGTGGTCTTCCCGTAGTTACGACTGATGATGCCCGGTACGCGATGTACGGCTTGGACCGTTACCTGGTGCGGCTAGTTGACCCATCACCCAACACCTTGCGGCAGGCAATACGAGACGTAGTGAGCAACGAGAAGCTGCGTGCGCTGATGTCGATCTACTCTCGAACTTTCGCTGAGTCAATGTTCGACTGGTCGAAGAATCATGAGCGGGTATCTCAGCTCTATGGAGTGGACCAGCTACTTCTTGCTGAAACACCTGGCGAGATTACTTGGGCACGTTGAAAGTACGCCTGCTCGGCGTCGGGGTCCCTATCGAGCTACGTGAGACACGTTCTTTGAAAATCTACTGATCGGTCAGAGGGCCTGGGTTTGGTGCTGATAGAAGCGTCGGCATGTCGGTACCTGAATAATTACTAAATTAAGAAGGAGGGAAATATGACATTGACAGAATTTTTCGATCATATAGAATATCGTGTTCATTATATAAGATGGTGCATTCGCTTTCCCAGGCTGCTTGCGCATCGTTGCTGCATCGGGTCGGGAAGCCGCCTGGATATTGGTCCCAAAGCGCGTCTCCACTTCGAACGTCATGTCTATTTCACGCACCATTTTACCGGCAATTTCTATGGAAAGGTCACGATAGGCGATCGAGTCTTTTTTCAGCACCACTGCTCTATATCGGTACTTGAGGAATTGACTATCGGCGACTATTCTCTCTTCGGTGAAGGGGTATCCATTCACGACGAGAATCATATCTTCACAGCAGGGTCCGACCCGATAGCCGATCGTGGTCTGGTTGGAAAGCCGATTAGCATTGGCCGGAACGTCTGGGTGGGAGCCAAGGCTACCATTTTACCAGGCGTCCAGATAGGAGACAATGCTGTGGTCGGAGCCAATGCGGTAGTGACGCACGACGTACCCGCCTATACCATAGTGGGTGGTGTTCCAGCTCGCGTGATACGTGAAATCAAGCCATCTGCTGAATCTGTTGCCCGATGAGCGAAATTTAATGTGATCAAGTCTCACAGCGTGGAGGACACCCGCTTTGTCGAGGTGTCAAACGACATTTAACGTTTTCAAATTGATCGGCTGAACACTTTTATTGACAAAAAGCACAGCTAGCCCTAATATTGCTATCCTCTGCTCAGAAAGGAACTACGTACATGGCACTACAACAACATAAGCAGGACTGGGAAGAATTAGGAATCTCACAAAAGAAAAGATTTATGAAGAAAAGCCCTAGTACCATTCGTTTTGTTACCCCCAAGATTTTAAGTAATACCCGTCTTTCTCAAACCACACGGCGTTTCGTTAAAGCACATCCTTTAACCAGATTAACCATTCTCGCTCTTGTTCTACATGCTTCTCATCAGTTGCACCAAGGAATGAATATTCTTGATGTGGGCGCAGGAGATAGCCCCTACAAATCGCTTTTCTCGCATGTCGAGTACAAAAGCACAGATTTCGCGCAAACTGACTACCATGCATTCCAAGAAATTGACTATATTTGTCCTGCCGATGCCATACCAGTTAGCGAAAAAAGTTTTGATGCAATTCTCTGTACAGAAGTTCTCGAACATGTCCCTCATCCTCAAAATGTTTTGACAGAGTTCCATCGAGTTCTCAAGCAAAGCGGTCATCTCTTTGTAACTACTCCTTTGCTGTATCCTCTTCATGAGGAGCCATATGACTTCTATCGCTATACTCTGTATGCCTTGAAACAACTTCTTCAAGAGGCAGGCTTTGAGGTTGTTTTTCTTACCTCACGAGGGGGTTGGGTTGCAACTGTTGCCTCTACGTTAGGATGGGATATCCGCCGCCCGTCGAGAGAAAATGTACTTGCTTATGGCTTGTTCTTTCTTCCTCTTTTTGCCTTACCGATACTCCTTATGCGTTTCATTCCAACCCGAATGCTCGCATGGCTCGACAAAACACTGGATAAGGAACAAAATTACACACTCGGTTATGCATTTCACGCTATAAAGGTGGATTAGGGGTCTGGCACCGATTCATGCGAAAAAGGGCCATTTGTCCTGCTACTGGACATTAATCGTTAATGTATATAGTGGAGCGCCTCTGCGGAAGCAACGAACAACGCGCTTTTACGCGCCTTATATGGCTGCCGAAAGGAGAAGACAACAGTGAAGATCCTGCTGGTGTCCACCTACTTCTCTCCACACGTCGCTAGGATTGGAAGTTGTCGTGCAGCAGCAAGCAGAGAGCCTGGCGAGAGCTGGCCACGCCGTGCGGGTTCTGACGCCGCCGCATGACTCATCAGTCTCACAGCGTGGAGGACACCCGCACCGTCGAGGTGCCAAACGACATTTAACGTTTTCAAATTGATCGGCTGAACACTTTTATTGGCAAAGAGCACGGCTAGCCCTAATATTGCTATCCTCTGCTCAGAAAGGAACCACGTACATGGCACTACAACAACACAAGCAGGACTGGGAAGAACTAGGAAGACTAAATCCTCTGTGGAGTATATTGGTGTATCGTGAGAAATGGGATATCGAAGAGTTCTTCCTGACAGGCGAACAAGAAATCCAGGCCGTCATGGAGTGCGCCATGCGATTGGGGTATCCGAAAACACATGAGACAGTGCTTGACTTCGGATGTGGTGTCGGTCGGCTCACAAGAGCCCTATCCAGGTATTTTCCGCAATGCTATGGCGTCGATATTTCTGAGAGCATGATTGCCAAGGCAAAGGAATTGAACCAACTTGTTACAGAATGTATGTTCGTCTTGAATTATGAACCGCACTTGCGAATATTCTCGGATAGCTCGTTTGATATGATTTATACGAACATCGTTTTGCAGCACATTCCAGACGCTCGGATAATAAAGGCCTATATTGCTGAATTCATACGGTTGCTGAAAACCGATGGATTGCTAGTGTTTCAATTGCCTTCATACATCCCTTTTCATAGACACTTGATGATCCAAAAAAAACTATATAGATTGCTACGGGAAGCAGGAATCAGTGAGCAGTTCCTCTATAGAAAGCTAAGATTGTATCCTATACATATGACTTATATACCAGAAAAGGATATAGTTGCGTACCTTAATGCCGAGGGAGCAAGGCTGTTAGAGGTACACGCGGATAACGCAGTACCTCCACCATTGAGAAGCTGTACATACTATGTGACGAAACAAGACTAAGGTTGGTGTTTTAGGGCTACGTTGTGAAAAATCACGGGGAATACGACTGGCATGAAATCCCGCTTCCTGTTCAGCTTAGGTGAACACTTCAAGCAGGCTGGCACAGAAACTACAGAAAGTTTTTCCTGATTAATTTTAAAGATAAAGAAATAGAGAAGCAGATGAAAGATGTTGCTCATCATTTCACTCTACTGAACATTAATCGTTAATGTATATATAGGAGTTGTGCAAATGACGCCTGTTATACAATTGTCATCAGGGACGACATTGAGCTGTACACTTCCCTTACTTGCAGCTTGATACACGGCATAATACGAATCCGATACAGGATCATAATGGAATAATTCTACAGGCTGGAATATGCCATCCGCACTTAGGGAAAGTGAGTAATTTTTGCTGTCATTTAACTGAAGTTTCAGACCAATCCGATCCGATACATGGAGAGTTTCTGTCGTGTTATTATTGGCATTTGTTACTAAGTAGCTTTGTGAAGTAACAACTGTTGCTGCCTGGAGGGAAGAATTATTTTTTCCTAAAGCATATTCTTGTAGGATATATGCCGCGGGGAAGAGATAATCACCCTTATTTTTAACTATAGCCCAGGCATCGGGATATTGATAGCGGCTATAGAAATCAAAGGCAACTGACCCAATTAACTGGCTGCTATGCATTTCTTTTAAGGCTTGATACACCCCTTGATAAATGTTTGCCTGTAACTGTGGGCTGCCGATTGTATCCTGGTCACTCACAGCATCGCCATTTGCTTCCCCAAATTCCCCAATAAGTATTGGCTTTCTGGTCTGTAAGCCATTCTCGACTTGTGATATAAATACTTTTGTTTTCAGATCAGGATCCCAATGAACCCCAAAATTATCACTATCGAGCCCATACATATGAATAGAATAAAAGTCAACAATATTGGCTATTTTTTGACCGGCAGAGAAATCTGACCACTCGTACCTGTTACGGTTGTAAAGATCTTTGGGCGATTTAATAGTCGCCCACCATCCTATCGTTTGTTTAAGGTGAGCGTACTTTGCCTTGATCATCATATGTGCGGTCTGAAGCATGCTTACATTAGCGTCTGTTAAAAGCGGCTCATTCTTAATGTCTACAGCATATACGTCCGGGTTAGCAAAAACTCCGCTATCAATATATTCCTGTACTAAATGCAGATAGACTGGTCGTATATCAGGAGTATAATAATCTCCGTTGTTACTAGCAGTCTCTATAAGGATGAGCGCTTTCATGCCTTTGAGTTGCATCTTGCCGAGCACCTGATTCCACTGATCTTCCGTATAAACAGAATCCGCATGGTTATGAAAGCTTCGCTGCACGTTCGTTATACGGATGAGATTAATCCCGAGATCTGCAGCAATATCGATGAGATCTTCGCCTTTACTATTGACAACATAGTGCTGCGAAGCAGGCAGGATTTGACTCATATCAATGTTTTCACCATAGAATTTCGGAGTACTGCTAGCAGTGGAGGATAAGAAAGGAAAAGTATTTAAGACCAGATAGATACTAATATAGGGAGAGAGAACATATACTGCGAGGCAAGCCAAAGTGAAGAAACTGGCTATCCAGATGAGGGCTCTTTTTTTTTGAATTAACTTTTTTAACATGCTATATTCTATCTTACTCTATTCTATATATAAGTTACGGATTATAAAGAAGAGAGATACGAACCCTGCAACGGCTTGTCCAAGTATCCAACCCCATCCGATGCCAACCAATTTACCAGAGATAAAAGCATAAGATAGCCACAATGTAAGAACAGCAGCAACTACGTTCAAAATAACCAGCGATTTTATCTGGTGTTTCACGTTCATAATGGCATTAGCAATTAAAAGTAGTGCTGTAAATATCGTAGATATGCTATAGAGTTGTAAAAATTGAAACGCTTCAGTTGCATAGGTTTTACCGAAGAACTGTAACATAATATTGCCACCAAAAACGATGATAGCTGTTGCCGGAAGAAGAATTGCTAAAATGATTGTATTTGCCTTTTTGATATGTCTTTTCAGTTCAGCTTCGTTATATGAGCCTTCTGTGAGTAATGCCTGGGTAGTGGCCAAGGGAATAACTAGCAAAAAGTTTTGAATCATGGAAGCAACGTAATAATAGGCTGCATATTTTGCTGATAGAACATTTAAGATTATAACTGGCAATATGAGTGAAGGCACATAAATCATAAAAGTGACCAGGTAATTAGCGAATGAATATACCGAGGTTTCTTTTAGCATAGAAACATTAACTGACATTGAGGGCCTGATCTTAAAATGGAGCAGAAGTATCATAAGTCCAATAAGCACACCAAGAGCAAGAGCTGAAGCAGCAGATACAAAAATACCATAAGCACCAAGTGCGATAAGTGCAAATGGGAGCACAAGTTTTACTGTACTGATGATACTATTTTTAATGAGTATATTCACGGCAGCCCTGAAAGCCATAAAAATACTGTCAACAAGGATATTCCACGAACAAAAAATGACAAAAATAGTGAATGAGATAAGATAAAAGGGGTTTGATCGTAAAAATAGTAATTGTGGTGAGAATATTTGTAATCCCAGCAAAAAGATACCGGAAGCCAGAAGCGAAACAAGCGTTACGATGACAAACGAGGAATTAATTAATTCATTTTTATGAGCAGATTTGGGTAGGTATCTATTTAAACTGACGTTTAACCCCAGAATGGTAAAGCTGCTTAATAATGTCAATAGAGAGATGAGGGTAGTAGCGATACCGACATTTTCCGGCTTATAGAGTCGTGCTATTATGATCCAAAAGACAAATCCAAATCCGCCCAATATGAGTGCGCTCGCCATAATAAATAGAGAATTCCTATAAAGAGGGTCAGTCAAAACATGCTTAAAGACATTTTTAAAGTCTATTTGGTCGACTCGCCTTCGACGCTGGCTCTGTACAGCTCCTTGTGCTACCTGTGAAGGCGGCGTATGCATTGGCTGCGCTGGCGTGAGTGGCGGCGTATCCACAGGCTGCATTGATGGAAGCGGTGTTCGTATACGTGTTCGATCCTGCTCAACGACGAGTGCTTGCAGGCGCATCGTCTCCAGATTCGCGACCTTCTCTCTATGCTTGATAAGTTCCGCAAGGTCTCGCGAAATCACCTCCACTGCCCCTGAGTAAGGGACCAGGGTAGTGCGCCTGATTTGTAGAGAGCGCCGTACAAGGCGTGGGGGTACAGCAGGCAACGGAGCAGTATTCAGCTCGCCGGTGGCTTTCGGTCGGAACCGCTGCTGTCTGTCTGGCAGTGTAAGTCTTCCTGGCTTGCGTGGTTCCATTTACGATGTGTCCTTTAGCAAAAGAAGCCCTGGCGTTTATACCTGGGGAGTAGTCATAGATCCCACATTCCACAGTTTGCATTTGCCACGTTTGCGATATCCCTAAAATCTCTTTCAATGATAAAGACTACCATTATTGAGCTTGGTTGGATAATAGAGATACGGTTAAGAAATGGTTATGAGTTCTTAAAATCGGTTGCGAAATTGTGAGATGATCATAATTAAGTGATTAGAATTTGACCCGACCATGCAGTGCACCATCCTCGTAACCTTTATCGCCCAAAAACGTTTATACCAATAGCTCGACGTATTTTTGAATCTATAAAAGGCATGATGGCTTTGCCACTTTAACCTACACATCCCCATTTCTAGAATTTTGAGGAAGTATACTATATGTTAATCAAACGCTTTAGCGCCATCTTCACCTCTACGCTTTTCTGCATTCTATTGCTCACGTCCTGTGCTAACTCAAATACTTCAATTACAACTCCATCACCAACTCCTACCGGGGTAACCTCCATTGTCCCAATTGCATCACCGACATTGGAACCTACTCTCACTATTACGCCTGATACAACACCAACTCACTATACCTCCCATATCCTGCTGTCTGGCGTCGGACGCCCAGATGACCTGGCTTTCGATCCACAGGGTCACTTGCTTTTTAGCGATTTCTATAATGGCACAATTAGTCGACTCAATGCGAACGGTACAGTGACTGTCCTTGTCACCGGATTGGCGGGACCCGAGGGCATAGTTGCACTTCCTGATGGTACAATGATTATCGCGGAGCAGCGTACCAATCGCATCCTGGCCCTTGCGCCCGCAGCAAAATCACTCACGGTATTGCGAGCCTTACCTGGTACACCAGGAACTGCGCCTTGCAAAGATGGTGTAGACGGTATAGCGCTAGATGCTACAACGAATACACTGATTGTGCCGGATAGCCCTACAGGCAATGTGTATCGTTTAAGCCTCGATGGCAAAAAATTAACCTTAATCACTTCTGGTATCGTGCGTCCTGTTGGCGCGGTAGTTGATGCGCAAGGGACAATCTATGTTGCTGATGAATGTGGGGGAGCCGTCGTGCGTATTACGCCCGATGGGAGAAGTACTCGCATCGGTGGCTTCGGCCAACCAGACGATGTTGCATTCGATCATCATGGCAACTTGCTTCTCATCGATCTACAACCCTCGATACACGCGCTTATTCGTGTCCGTCAGTCAACGGGCAAACACGAAATACTGGCGCGCATCGGTTTCATTGAGCCTCAGGGCCTGGTAATCGATAGAAATGATAATATCTATGTATCAGATGATTATGCGAATGAAATTGTGGAGTTTAAACCTCAATGAGTAAGCTCACTTCTATGACTGACGCAATAGCGCATTTTGTTCCCGATGGTTCATCGGTTGCTATCGGATTAGCGCTTGAACCGTTAATCCCTTTTGCGGCAGGTCATGAAATAATTCGCCAGCAGAGGCGCAATCTGACGTTGATAGGACCAATCTCGGATATTCTCTTCGATCAGTTGATTGGAGCGGGCTGTGTCGATAAGGTCAAAGCGGCCTGGGTGGGCAACGTCAGTGAAGGCTTAGCCCACTGCTATCGACGCGCCATCGAACAGTCAATACCCCATTCACTAGTGACCGAGGAATACAGCAATTTCACCATTGGCCTGGC
>Ga0137372_10001832_pt1 | contig 20532 bp, 18 predicted proteins | sample SagtaG_6_FD_104911 | JGI IMG/M metagenome (GOLD analysis project Ga0137372, IMG submission 104911) | Vadose zone soil microbial communities from Sagehorn Ranch, Mendocino, California, USA - Sage1_R_60_16 metaG | ecosystem: Environmental > Terrestrial > Soil > Vadose zone | place: USA...
AAGCCGCTCGGCCTGCGCGTAACGCGCATTGCGATGGGCATGCCGGTGGGAAGCGATCTCGAATATGTGGACGAAGTAACGATGGATAAGGCGCTGGCTAATCGTCACGAGATCTAAAAGCGAGCGAGAGACCTGACGGTAGTGCCTTAGTTTGAGATCTTCTCTGTGCAACCTTTGTGTTCTCTGTGCCTCCGTGGTAAATAAACGCTCTACAATCACTCACCACAGAGACACAAAGGACACGGAGTTACACAGAGAACCGAAATTAAGACACCACCGACCTGACTCTGGATGCCTTCAATCTGCAACGATCTGCTAAATTAGTCTCATGTCTACACATCTCCAAATTGATCAAATGACACTTGCGGAGAAGCTCCGCATAATGGAAGAGCTATGGGATGATTTGCGGACGAGAGCTGAGAACGTGCCAGTATTTCAATGGCAAAGGGATTTGCTGGATGAACGCGAGCGGCTCATCGAAACTGGTCAAGCGCAGTTTGACGATTGGGACGCTGCCAAGAAACGCATCACAGAACAAACCTCGTGATTATTAAGATTCTTGATCTTTGCTGAACGGGATCTGATCGAAGGATTCCGATTCTATGAAGCTCAGGAAGCCGGCCTCGGTTCTTACTTCTTAACCAACTCAAATAATCTAATGCCATTATTAGAAACGAACATGCTCAACCGGCGCACTCTGCTTGCAGTCTTCACATGCGTCGCCGCTCTCGTACATATGCGCATCAAACTCGACGAGTGATCTAATTGGCACATCGCCCACTTTATCCGGCGCCGAAGCAAAACGAACTATTGCACCGCAGCCGATAACGTTTGCTCCCAGCTCCTTCACGAGCGCTGCCGTCTCCTCGATTGCCTGGCCGCTTCTGATTATGTCGTCAACGACAATGCAGGGATTCACTTCGCCCTTATTAATGTACTGGCGAAACATTCGCTTGCCGTTTTCCTGTTCGGCCCAGTAGATCTGCTCCGCGTTGAGCGCATCGCGCACGCCGAAGGCGACGGGAATGCCTCCTGAGCTGGGACTAATGATCGATACTTTGGGTAAATGACTCGAGATATCGCGATCGACACGAAATTTTCTGCTCAAACCGACTGCCAGGACGCGCGCGGTGTCGTAGTAACGAAAGGCCAGCGGCATTTGAAAATAGTGTGGTGAATGCTTACCGTTGGGATAAACGAAGTGGCCTTCGCGAAAAGCGCCGGTGCGCTTGAGAATTTCCATTACAGTTTCCGACGACGGAATCAGATCAACCATTTTGTGGGCTCCCGTTAATTGAAAAGGATGAAGGATGAGCGCGGAAGGATGAATGGCAAAACTCCGCACCGGAACTTCTTTCATGCTTCATCCCTAATCCTTCATCCCTTAAATTGCGCTGCACAGCATACATCAATCCTGTGGCCTTGCTCCATCATTCAACGCTCGCTTTATTAACTGCGCCTGATCCGCAGGTAGTTCTTTCGGCAAGTCATGCGGCGAAAACCATGCGGCCTTCTGTATCTCAAAACTGAGTTGCTCAGGACGTCCAATAGCCCGCGCGGTGAAAACGATCTCGATTTGCTTCGGCGTTTGAAAAGTTCGCGTAGTAAACAATTTGAGGTTTTCGAGTTCGAGTCCGACCTCTTCCCGCAACTCGCGACGCAATGCTTCTTCGGGTTGTTCACCTGCTTCGATAAATCCACCCGGCATTCCCCAACCTGTGCCGGGGCGAAAGCGATGTTTGAGTAACAGCACGCGACCGTTAGCGTCAGTGATAACGGCCCCGGCGGTCACTCCGAACCGCGGGTGGCCCATTCTGACTGTCCAACGTCGCAGTGACTTCGGCGCACGACGCCAGATCGCTCCCAACAGATCGTTTAGCATTTGAGTTCAGGATAACACGGCGGTTCATAGTTCAATCTTCAGGTTGCGCCTTCGCAGTGAACGAACCAAAGCTTGAACTTCTATCACCAAAACTTTCGGTACTGTCTCAGTTTGACATCTCCTCTGTGCAACCTCTGTATTCTCTGCGTCTCCGTGGTAAATAAACGCTCAAAACTCACTCACCACAGAGACACAAAGGACACGGAGGTTACACTGAGAAAGCGAGATTAAGACACTACAAAAACTCTTTGTCTTCATTGACTCGCATTTGATCACCTCTGTAAGATTTGACTTGTAATCAAAAGTCGTCACGCATGAAAGTCAACCAACACCCATGACAGCAACCTCTTCCGAAGCAAGCTCGAGCGAACAAGCTTCCGCGACGCCGGCAACTGCGCCGGTGCCGAAGCGGATTACCAACGCGCAGACCGTATGCAATGAGAAAAACGCGAAGGGGAAACTCTGCAACGGCCATCTCAAACAATTGCGCACGGCCGGTGAGCCCGCGGAAATTCATCTGCGCGGTGACGATGTACTATTTAAGTGTCAGACGTGTGGCACGCTTTACATGGGGCCACCTTTGGGGCATGTGCGAGATCCGCAAAAGCAGAGTCGTTTTGTAGAAGCTGAGCTTTCAGCATTGTTGCAAGCGGCTGGCGGTACTTTGCCCATTGTCAAGAAGGATGCGCGAGGCGTCTTTATCATGGAAACAACGGGTCATGCGCCCGCCGCCGCCAAACCGGCTCCGGCAGCAGCAACGCCTGTAGCAAAGACGGCGCCGCCTGCTGCCGTTGCTAAGCCCACTGCGCCGCCCGCACCAAAATCTGCCGCACCTACAGCTGCAACGCCTGCTAAAGCCGGAGCGGAACCGGATCGGAAGTTGAATAAGCGATCCACTTACGCCGGGGTTGTTGATACTGGTCCCGTAGCGGGCGAAACATTTGAACAAAAGGTTGCGCGTCTCAAGGCCGTTGCAGCAGGAGCTAAGAAACGCGCCGAGGAAGGTGGCGAACCAACAGCACCCACGGCCGCAGTCCCACCGGATTCTCCAGTGGTCGCGTCGGTCCTGGAGTCGGCGATGACTCCTCCACCCGAGCCGGAAACTTCTGCTCCTACACCCGACGCTACACCTGGTCCCACGCCCGCGGTTGCCGCCGCAACGGAAGTTAAACCAACCGGCCAGGCCGATCGGACGCTGATGCTTCGCTCAACTTATTGCGGGGTGGTAGACACTGGTCCAATTCCCGGCGAGACCTTCGAACAGAAAGTGGAACGCTTGCGAGCGTTAGCTGCGGCAGCGAAGCAACGCGCGGAGGGTGGCTGAGGTCTGCAGCTTATCCACAGATTACGCAGATTACGCAGACAACAATATCTAAAAGCGGGCGATTCTGCCACTCTCATTTCTTCCCTTGTTCTTCATCCGCGTAATTTGCGTAATCTGCGGATAACGCTTGTCCGCGTCTCGCTTCGACCAGCGTGTGACAGACAACCGCTGTGACGATAATGACGCCTCCCAGCAGGGCCCATTGCGTTGGCCGTTCACCAAGGATCAAATACACCCAGATTGGGTTCAACACCGGCTCAATGTAGCCGATGATTCCTGCGTCAAGCGAGCGAACGCCGCGAGCCATCGCCACTGTGAACAGCGTATAGGCCAATCCGATCTGCACCACGCCCAAATAAATCACGCTCAGGACATCGTGCGAACTCATTCGCGGTAGTGCTTTCAAACCCGCCGGCGCCGCGATGAGAACGAGAAAGAGGTTGCCGTAGATTACCGAAGAAGCGCGATTGACAGCGCGCGATTTTGAATGACGCAGCAACAGGAAGTAACACGCGAAGCAAAGTCCCGAAGCGAGCGCCAGCAGATTGCCGGTCACGTCCTGCGGTCGCAGCTTGCCGACAAAGAAGAGCGACATGCCGGCGACGCAAGCGATCACCACCACTAAATCCCGAGAGCGAAACTTCTCCTTGTAGAACAAGGGCTCGAAAATCAGCAGATACACCGGCGCTGTGTATTGGAGAAAGATCGCATTGGCGGCTGTGGTTTGTTTGGTTGCGAGTACGAAAAGAAGCAAGAGAGCTGCATAAAGTACCGAGGCCAGCGCGGTAACGCGATTCAGACCAAAGCCTTCACGCCTGGTGAAGATTGCAACTGTAATGGCCGCGAGCAGTGAACGGCCAAACGAGAGTTCGAGCCCGGAAATTTTGGTCCATTTGATAAATAGCCCGCCGGTGCTCCAGAGAACTGCGGCGGCAACGACAAAAATCAGCGGCGAGAACTTTTGGGAACTACTCGGGGCCTTCTTCACTTGTTTGTTTCAACGATCGGAGATACTTACCAAACACCCCGTTCCACGGCGGGATGACAATAGAAACAGCGCCCAGCGCCTGCGCCTGGCAAGCCAGCCGAATCAGTGGCTTCGGTTCCGTCGTATCAATGTAGCCAAACTCCTTGATCTTCTTGCCCTCGCGCGCGGCAACGTCGGAGAGCTTTTCCGCCCCACCCAGTATTCCCACCCAGCAGGTGCCGCATGAAGCCGAACGGCACTCCACCGGAATTGGTCCTTCAACGCGCCGCGGATCAAGCTCACGCCAATTGCGCGAGCGATCCGCTTCGGCTCCCCAGGCGAGGTCCTGCGCATGGTTCAACTTATACTTCGCGGCGTCGTCGTTCTCATCGTGATTCACTGTCCACTTCTTATCCACTGTTCTCAGAAAACCAAACAAACCCTGGCTGTCGTCAACAGCGCGCTCGCGCAAAACCTGCTCCGGTGACTTTCTGGCGTGCTTACGATCCAGCACCATTTCGCCCTTCGCATTCCTGAAAGCCGCCAGTCCCGTCTGCTGCAGGGTCATGAAGGCTACGGCGGTGATGCCAACGGCCAAAGACTTATCAAACCCGCCCTTCTGACTCACCTGCCGCGCCACTTTCAAAATCCGATCCGCCAGCTCGGTCGTGTCTCGGGCATCAAAGCCGGCCGCAAACTCTTCTACCGCCTTTTTTACCTCCGGCCAGTAACGATGGCCGTAAAGAAATTTATGCGACGAGTCGATTTGATCTTTGAGCTGATAAACGCCCTGCATCAGGAGTTGCGCCGCCAGCCTTTTGGGATTGTCGGCTGCCTGAAGAGCACGGAACAATGATAGGGGGTAGAAGGAAAACCAAATCTGCGTGGCGTTCTTATCAACCTCATGAACCGAACGCAATAGTGTGGTTAGTGTTGCCGCCCAGGCTTCTTCGCCGTGCCGGTTGAGGTAGGTCTCGATTGGTGTCGCGGTGATTGTATTGATTGTTGTAGTCATAATAGGAAACGGCGATTATAGCTATGCGGCGCGAAAACCGCACACCCCAAAAAGGTGGGTGATGGTGGGGTTGTTGTGTGGCGTTAGTAAAAATCTTTTGATTGATCGATCTCCTTCCTTCTGCACTCCGCCCGTTGAACCGCACTCTCTCGCCAGAGATTGTCGCTTCGAAAAAGCCAACCAAGGTTTCGATCTGAAGAAGCAAGAGTGCGCGGGACAAGAAGAGGCGCCATCGTTTTCGTATGTGAAAGGCGTTCTTAGAACAAGGTTACGGAAGGGCGCGTAGACCTTCTTGAAGCTCATCGAGTTTGACGCGGCTGGAGTTCTGATTATCCGGAAACAGCGTCACTGATTGCTGGTAATTCCTCATAGCTTCGGCAGTGTTCCCCGCAGCGACATAAGCATCGCCGAGACTGTCGAACACGCTGAATGACTGTGGGTACTGTTCCGCATTAAGCTTCAAGATAGTGATCGCCTCGTTGGTTTTATTTTGGCGCAAGAGTTCAGCGCCAAGACGACTCAGCTCCGCCTCACGAAAGGTAAAACCGTTCGGGTTTCCGGTTCGCAGCGAACGATACTGAGCAACTGAAGCCTCAATTCCATTTGAATCGATCGTGGCTGCGATCACAGGCGCGATTGAAGGAAGCGGCTGGTGAAGATGAAATGCTGTATGCGCATTGAGAAATGTCGCGATCTCGGAAAAGAAATTGGGATTGACTAAAGCGCTGGTAAGAGGACCTTGAGTGGGCCCGCCGCGTATTCTTAGCAACTGCTTGGGAAAAGGAGCGAGGTCGTAAAGTCGTTGTCCATGTGGAAAGGGATGGAAGCGATCATACTCTGTGCTGTGTATTACAAGAACCGGCATGTTAACGCGTCCGATCGTGATATCGGATTCAAATTTGTTCTTTAGCAAGAGACGGATTGGCAGAAAAGGAAATTCGTGCTGGCCGATGGAGACCATAGAAGAGAAACCAGATAGAATGATTAGGGCTGCGGCTTCCACGTGACTGGCTAAATTAATTGCAACCGCGCTTCCAAGGGAATAGCCATAAATAACGATGTTTCCCGGAGGAATCTGTTTAATTCGTCGCAGATAATCGTAGGCGGCTTGGCCCTCGCGCTCGAGTATGGACTCGCCAGGCACACCAGGAGAGTCAAGATAACCTGGATACTCTGGCGCCATAATACTGAATCCCATCGAACGAAAGTCGTCATAATCATTGCTATGGATAGAAACGTTTTCTTCGCTGCCATGAAAGAAAAGCACCCAAAGTTTGGACGTGTCCTCTGACGAATTGGGAACGACCCAGGCAAAGAACTTCGTCCCTTCCGCGCCGGCAAACTCGACGCGTTGCTGGTTAAGCGCAAGGCTCGGCGAGGGAGGAATGTAAGGCCGATTGCGAATGAAGATGAGCCGGGTCTCATTTACCCTTACCCAGACGCATAGGCCGACGTAAGCGACGATAACAACTATGCCGAGGCCCCATAAGGTGCGCTTCGTCCATTTCCACACTGTCCTTCGTTTCATAAGACTGATTACCCGTTAGAAAATTTTAAGCGCGGCGGGAATCGGATCATCTTGCGCTTGTTTCCAACTTGAACACAACCTATTTTGCGCAGAGGGGCACTCGCTAAATAGCAGGGCGCCAAGCCCGTGCGCCAACCAGTTATCCAGCGCCACGGATTTACCCCACCATCAGGTGGGTCGGCTATCTTGTTTGACAACAATCGCGTGCACAGCGTAAAAGTCGCTTTACCAAACAGGCAGCCTGACCTTTACAGAAACCATCTGAAGCAATAGTAGGAGCGATTACATGAGTGCCAAGGAACCAGTGACTGCGAAGCCGGGCCGAACCCTTGATAGTGCCTACAGTTTTTCTTTGGCCATTACCGTCGGTTTGATTCTTTTTATTGCGGGGTTGGTTATCAGCCTGACGCTAGCCGGCAGTTCAAGTATCGGGCTCTTCTTTGGTATCCCGCTGTTGTTTGCTGGTCTGGCTGTGCCGCTAATTATGCTGCGCGGTTTCTTCAAGCAAGTTGAGGTTACGGGCTCTTGTCCTTACTGCTCCACGCCTATCAAAACCTCGGATGCAACGATCAGATTACAATGCCCGAATTGCAACGGAGTAGTGGCGGTGCGAGATGGGAAGTTGTCCCCGGCAAAGACATCAAGATAAACACACGCGGTTTAGTCGATAGAGCGGACTTCAATAAACAGAAAGCCAACCTCTGGTCCAGTAGTCACTAAAAGTAAAAGCGAAGAGAATTGCCAGCCAGAATAACGCGGAAGTAAAAATCACCCAGATGAGTCGCGAGCTGTAGCGAACGTGCATGAAGTAGAGCACGACGAGCGTAGCTTTGATTACGGCGATCGTCAGCGCGATAATCACGTTCAACTTCCCCGGAAAATCGTGGAGACCCGCCCAGACAGTAAGAGCTGTTCCCGCCAACAGGACGAGAAAAATCGTGACGTAGACTTTCAGTTGAACGATATGTTCGCTCATTCTTGTCTGTACAGTTGATTTCCAGCTAACAAGCAGACCCTAAAATTCCCTTTGTCATTCGCGAATCCAAGTTTGAAGTGCAACGCAAGTGTTTTTTCTCAGATGATGTTAACTCTCATTAACACCTGGCTTCAGCCAGGTGATTGCGGCACAAGCAGAAGTGAGAAACCGTTTAAACGGTTTCAGAATTAGTTGCGTATCTCCGTTCACCTGGCTGAAGCCAGGTGTTAATGAGAGAACTACCACAACCTTTCCGACTGAATATGCAGTTGCACTTCAAACTTGAATCCACCATTTCAAATTTTTTCATTTGTCATTCAAGACCTCGCCACGTTCGCACTGGATATTAACGAAAAATTTTTCCGACGAACGCTGACCACGCTGCGTTACCCGCCGTGTTCCAAATGCCGGCCCAACAAATAGAGCAAGGGAAACAGGAATATCCAAATAATATCGACGAAGTGCCAGTACAAACCGGAGATCTCAACAGGATTGTGATACTCCGGGCCGTAGCGCCCGCGCGCCGCAAAATACGTAATTACGGAAAGCACTCCCACGCCGATGATCATGTGAATCGCATGCATGCCGGTCATGGCGAAATAGATCCAATAAAACATCTCGACGTGCCGCGGGTTGGCCCCGGGCAGAAGATGGATGCCCTGTGGATCAAAAGGCCGGCTGGGAAATAACCTGCCCGGAATGAGTTTATCCCTGTACTTGTCGTAATACTCGATCGCCTTGATTCCCAGGAAGGTCAGGCCGAGAAGAATCGTCAACCCAAGGCAAAATATTTGAGCGCGACGCTTGCCCGTTTGCGCACTGTAGACTGCCAACGCCATCGTGAAGCTGCTGAAGATGAGAACACCGGTATTGACGGCGCCCAGGGGCAGCGAAAGGTGATTGCTGGCAGACGCAAATTCCAGCGGATACAGCGTGCGGTAAAGCGTGTAAGCGAGAAACATGCCGCCGAAGAACATGATCTCGGTGACCAGGAAAACCCACATGCCGAGTGCTCCCGCCTCGCGCTGCTGCTCCATATTTTCGAAATGGTGCTGCAGCGCCGGGTGACTGGCAGTGTGTTCAATTGCGACGTGGGTCTCAGCCAAGCTTAACGTCTCTCCTTATTTACTTCATCTACCTTCGCAGAATTCTTTCGGCCCGGAGGTTCAAACTGGTTTCGCTTCTTCTTTCATCTTGCCGATTACTTCCATCTCTTCCGGCGGAGCAAACTCATATGCTTCCCAGGTAACAATCGGGGTCGCCAGGAAATTTTCGGTTGGCGGCGGCGATGCGGTTCTCCATTCCAAACCGGGCAAATGCCAGGGATTTGGTTCAGCGCGCTTGCCATAACGCATCGACCAAACTAGATAGATCATCGGAATCAAAAGCCCGACGCCGAGAATTGATGCGCCCGCCGATGACAGCACATTGAAAACCTGAAACTCCGGCGGGTAAGCGTGATAGCGCCGCGGCATGCCCAGGTAGCCGGCCACAAACTGCGGCAGGAAGGTCAGGTTGAAGCCAACGAAAATGACCAGCGCCGAAAACCTGCCCCAACCCTCCGGATACATGCGACCGGCAATTTTGGGCCACCAGTAATGCAGGCCGCCGAGATAGCCAAAGAGAGCGCCACCGACCATGATGTAATGGAAGTGGGCCACGACGAAATAGGTATCGCTCACATGAACGTCAACTGCGAGCGCGGCAAGAAACAGTCCGGTCATCCCGCCAATGGTGAACAGCCCGATAAACCCCAGCGCGTAAAGCATCGGCGTATCGTAGGAGATCGATGCCTTGTAAAGCGTCGCCGTCCAGTTAAAGACTTTAATTGCCGAGGGTATAGCCACTGCATAACTGAGGAACGAAAAAATCATTCCCGCATACACTGATTGCCCGGCCACAAATAAGTGGTGACCCCAAACCAGAAAACCAAAAACTGCAATTGCCAGGCTTGAGAACGCCACGAATGAATAACCGAAGATGTTCTTACGAGAAAAGTTTGCTATCAATTCACTGACCACACCCATGCTGGGCAAGACCATGATGTAGACGGCCGGATGTGAATAGAACCAGAAGAGATGCTGGAAGAGAATGGGATCCCCTCCTGCCGCCGGATCAAAAATCCCTACATGCGCCAACCGCTCAAAAGCCAAAAGCAGAATAGTGATCGCCACAACAGGCGTTCCCAAAACCATAACCAGCGAAGTGGCATAGTGTGCCCAGATGAAGAGTGGCAACCGAAACCAGGTCATGCCGGGCGCGCGCATCGTATGAATAGTCACGATGAAGTTGAGTCCGGTGAGAATCGAGGAGAAGCCGCTGATGAAGATTCCCAAGCCGGCCGCAATCACGTAAGAATTGGAAAAAGTGGTGCTATAAGGCGCGTAAAATGTCCAGCCGGTATCGACGCCGCCGGCCAGCAACGCATAAATCGTGATCACTCCGCCCAGCATATAGATATACCAGCTAAGAAGATTGATGCGTGGGAATGCCAGGTCCTTGGCCCCAATCATCAACGGCACCAGGAAGTTTCCCAGGGTCGCCGGAATCGACGGAATCAGAAAGAAAAAGATCATGATGATCCCGTGCTGGGTAAAGACCTTGTTGTAGGTTGTCGAGGCCAGCAGGTCGCCCTGGGGTGTCAACAACTCCAGCCGAATGAACATCGCATAGAGACCGCCAATGAAAAAGAAGAAAGAAATCGAGCCGAGATAGAGCAATGCGATGCGTTTATGGTCCCTGGTCAGCAGCCACGATTTAAGACCATATTGCGCGTTAATATAGTTAACGTGAGCCGCTGTTGGTGTTTCGAATGTTTCGAATGCTTTCATAATTCCTGCTGAACTATTTCGAATTCGGCGGCGCGGCCGGTCGTGCCGCGGTCGATGGCTCTGCTTTCGCAGCAGGAGCCGGCGTCGTTGTTGCTGATTGCGGATTTGAAACCTTGCAGCGACTTTATGAATGAGATGATTTGGATCAACTGCTCCGGCGTGACCTGCCCCTGGAAAGTTGGCATGATTGGATTAAACCCGTTGACGATCTTCGCCTGGGGATTTTCGATCGACTCGCGAATATAACCTTCATCCGCGATCAGTGTTTGGCCGTTCGTAAGAAAAACCTTGCGTCCGAAAAGTCCTGCCAACTCCGGCCCGCGTCCCCCTTCGCCATTAGCGCCGTGGCACGAAACGCAGCCCAATGATTGGAAGAGTTGCTGGCCGGCGACGGCGGGAGATTGCTGGCTCGAATTGCCGCTCAACCAATTATCGAAGTCCGTCGGCTGCATGACGATCACCGACCCAATCATGCCCGAGTGATTCATGCCGCAGTATTCCGCGCAGAAAAGGTGATAGGTACCCGGCTTGGTCGCTTCAAACCATTGAGTCGTGTATCTACCGGGCAAGACATCGGCCTTGATCCGGAAAGCCGGAATAAAAAAGTCGTGGATCGTATCCTCAGAAGTCATTATCAATTTGATTTTGCGGCCGATGGGGACGTGCAACTCATTTATCTCGCGCTGTCCGGTAGAGTGCTGGATCTTCCACATCCACTGTTTCCCAACCACGAAAATTTCATTGGCATTCTTCGGTGACCGGGCATTTTGGAAATAGATCTGCGCGCCCCAGGCAAACATGCTCATCGCAATCATGAAAGGGATGACCGACCAAATCGTTTCTAGTTTGTGCGACCCCGCGATCGGCCGCGGAATCTCAAAAGGCATGCGACGGCGATACTTGATGACGAAAAACGTCAGCACGCCAGAAATGAGCAGCGTGAAAAAGACAGTTACACCGGAAAGATAAAAATAGAGCGCATCCACTTTGCCCGAAACAGTGGAAGCGCCTTCCGGAATAAATGGAATCCAGGAGGTTTGCATGTTCTTCTTCGTTTAGAGCTTGTAGTTCAGAGTTCAATCTTTAGATTGCTGTTTCGCAACTGCGCAAGCTAAAGCTTGAACTCTGAACTGCTCGAACTTTAAACCCTTGCTTGCAAATCAACGCGCGCCCGGTCACGGCGGCGTAATATCAATAACAGTCCTACGAGGGCGACCAGCGTGACGAGGCCAGCCCCCCGCATCACGTTCATCACCACCGCTCCATACTTTCCGGTAGCCGGATCGTAGTGAAAGCAATAGAGCAGCAACTGGTCGACCGGCGATCCGATTTTATTGTCCGCCGCTTCAATCAAACCCAGGCGCAGATCGCGCGGCGCATATTCGATCCCGTAGAAATAACGTGCCAGTTTTCCCTGCGGTGTCGTCACGTAAACTGCGCTGGCGTGCGCAAACTGGTTCGTTGCTTCATCGAAGTGATAACGAAAGCCGACCGCGTCCGTTAGGCTCTTAATGCTCGCTTCGTCTCCGGTCAAAAAATGCCAACCTCCGGCGGCACCGGCGCGTCTGGCCTCAGGCAGGTAGTTCACATAAGTATTTTTCTTCGCCGCGGCGAGCGCGGGAGTCTCGCGCGGATCAAAACTCACTGTCACCACCTCAAACTCCTGTCCTGGTTGAAATGCCATGACTTTGAAAGCGGTCACCATTCCGTTGAGCACCTGGTTACAAAGCATCGGGCACTGGTAATAAACTAGGGACAACACCACAGGTTTCCTGCCGAAGTAGTTACCGAGTTTGACGTTCTCACCAGTTTCGTCTTTGAAGACGAGGTCGAGTGGCAGCTGTTCGTTCAACTTCTGATCGATGCCGACGTCATTCAATGCTTTTGGCAAACCACTGGGAGCCCTTGCCTCATATGGTCGCGAGCTGTAGAGCGGCGAATTTCCCTGCGTCTGACTAAACTGGGCGTGAGCATCAGGAGGCAGGAGCAGGAAGCAGGAGCAGGCGGCGCCAAGCACTAAGAGCAACATTCGCGCGACCTTATGAAGGCCGCGAATCCTCCTGCCGTCTGCTTTCTGCCGTCTGCCGTCTGCCATCATTGCCTCCCCTTTTCGGTCGCTCGTCCCGAGCTGGCCGCGGTCGGCGGATCAAGACCGTAGTCTTCCGCGCGCCAGCCTGGGCCTTCTTCGGAAATTTTCTTAACTCTGGAGGGCAAGCCAACTACTTTTTCCATGGCCTGTTCGATTGGCAACGCAACGACGCTTCCCGACTGATCCCTGGCGCCTTCCGTCAGAACCCTTTCCCACTGCTCCCGCAGTACGCGGTATTCAGCTTCCGGCTCTCTATTTTCGAGCGGTACCCACTGACCATTTTCCAGAGTCACGCCAAATCCCCGGGCCGCCTGTAAACGAGGGAGGGGTGGTAATCGCTCCTGCCCGGTCATCGCCATGGGCCCAGGGGGCGCTTCTTTCGTTTCTTCCTGTTCATAGAGAAACCGGAAGAGTCCCCACATCAACAGGAACACAACGACGCCCAATACGGTCAGGGCGCCAACGAACTTCGCCACTCCGGAAACGCTGACGTCGCTTGCTTCGTGCGTCACGTCCGGATTTTTTATGTGCGACACGTCCGGCGTTTCCGTGACGTGACGATCATCATTTCCATTACCGTTGTGCCCGCTTCGTACCATCGTTCCGAACCTTTCTTCCTACTTTTCCCTTTCCCCTTTTCCCCTGCTCCCCCTTCTTTAGTGGCCCGCGTGTGCGTGGGCCTGCTCAAGCACTGTTTCATATAGTGGATCGTTTATTGGTATCAATGGCCGCCTGGTTAAAGTTCGGGCAAAAAAGCCGAGCCACAGGCCGCCGATTCCGATGGGCGCAACCACATCCATCCAGCTGATGTGGAAATGCTCGCGCGTAAAGTTTGGCGTAATCATCCAGAAGAGATCTACTAAACGCATCACCAAGATCAATAATGCCACGATGACGAGCTTGCCGGCATTGCGCTTTAATGAGCGCGACAGTAAGAACAAAAACGGAAAAGCAAAATGAAGAATGACCACCGCCAGCGCTATCGCGCCCCAGGCCCCGTGCGTTCGGGGCAGATACCAACGAATCTCCTCGGGCAGATTACCCGACCAAACGATCAGAAACTGCGAAAAAGCAAAGTAAGACCAGAGCATGACCAGGGCCAATAGCAGTTTGCCAAGATCATGAAAGTGTGAGTGGCCGACGACGTTGTTCATTGGCTCGTATTTGACCAATGCCGCCATTACGGCGACCACGAAGGCCAGCGCGCTCAAAGACCAGGCGCCCACAAAAATAAAGCCGTAGATAGTTGACGACCATTCCGGGTCAAGCGACATAAACCAGTCTATTGAGGCAAACGTTACGGTGAAAATAAGCAACACCATCCCCGGGCCGCTGAGCACTCGCATGCGTTTGGTAAACTGACCATCTGCGGTTTTATCCTGGAGCAGAGACCAGCGATTTAGAAAGAAAGCGAGGGTCAGCCAGATAGCAAAATAAATCGCCGCGCGCACACTGAAGAACGTTAGATTCAAATACTTCGCCTTCTCTGCGAGCGCTGCGTTCTCCCTCATCTTTTCCTCATGAGTCCAGGGATATATCCAATGCGCACCGAAGATGATGGGCAAAAAGAGTATCAGCATGAGCGGCAGCGTTCGCGTCGCCGCCTCAAGCACGCGCCGGATAACCAGCCCCCACCCGCCACCGGTCAGGTGTTGCAGCATCAGGAGTGCGAGCGCGCCGACAGAGAGACCCGTCCAGAAACTGAAAGCAAATAAATACGAATGAAAAAACTGTGCGCGGTCCAGGAAGGACCCGGCCAGCAAGAGGACGGCGAATACAACCCCGACAATCAGCGCGAGTTGCTGAAAGCGGCTGACACTCGCAGGTGCGTTGTAAGGACCGATTGTCACTTATGACCTCCGCTCTGCGCCGGCGAACTCGCGTTGGCGGCCGCAGCTGCCGGCGGCGGCGTTCGCTGATTCTGCTGGCTCAGTTGTAGCGCACGAACGTAGGCGACGATCGCCCAACGGTCTTGCGCGGGAATCTGTGGCGCATAGCTCGGCATCGCTCCCCACCCGTTTGTTATCGCGTCAAAGAAGTGGCCCACGGGCGCCTGGCGTAACCGGTCATCATTAAACGAAGCTGCCCGACGAAAGCCGCGTCTGACAATCATTCCATCACCATTACCGGTGAGACCGTGACAAGCTGAACAGAAAATCTCGTAGCGCTCCTTGCCACGATGAACGACGTCTTTCGTCACCGGGATAGGAAAGATTTCGACGTCGTCGGGGAAGGCCGCCGCGCCCTGTGGCGCGTTCGCAGCAGCCCCGCCCGGCGGGGTTGTTGCGGTAGGCTGCGGGCCGGCCGGGACTTGCGTCGGCGAAGCTGAAGGATTGCCGCCGGTTTTGCCCGCCTTCTTGCCGGTAAAGAATTCGGTATCTGTTTTCAAAAAACCGCGCGCCACGGTGCCTTCAATTGACGGCCGTGTCGATAGTCCGTCTTTAAAGAAAACGGTTGAACGATAGGGCTTCATCTTCGGCTGGTCCTGCATATCGCGTCGGCAGGCAAAAGTCAGGAGGCAGACGGCACTAAGCAGGAGGCAGGAAGCAAAATGCGACTGGAATCCAGCGTTCAACGGACGGAGAAGCATACTTCCTGCCGTCTGCCGTCTGTCGTCTGCCGTCTGTTTTTCAGACTTCCACATCGCTAACATCTATCGCGCCCAGGGTATTCATAAACTGAATCGCTTCAAGGTGCTTAAATTTTGGATCGTTTGCCTCGATCACCAGGAAGAATTTATCGCGCGTCGCCAGCGCAAAGTTCGGTGCATTAAATACGGGGTGGTACGGTTGCGGCAGCTTGTTTAATGCCAGCATGCCTAACACGGCTGCAAATGAAGCGACCAAAACAGTGCATTCAAAAGTAATCGGAATGAAGGCGGGCCAACTATTAAAGGGCTTGCCGCCAACATTCAACGGGTAATCGATAACTTCCATCCAATACTGCATAAAGAAGCCACCCAGACCGCCGAGTATGCCGCCGATCAAGACAATCAGAGGCAGACTCGTACGTGTAAACCCGATCGCCTCGGAAAGTTCCTCAATCGGATAAGGCGAATAACCGTTGATGCGCCGATATCCTTCCTGGTAGGTTCGCCGCGCTGCTGCAACCAGATCTGAAGGATTATCAAACTCGGCCATGATGCCGTAGAGCGGCGGTGCCCCTCGCCGGCGACCCTGTCCAGAACTGGACGTCGCCTGATGGAAAGGCTCCGAGTCTTCCAAATCATGTTCCGAGGGCTCTTCTTTTGGATCGTCTTCAGCCATTACTAAACATCGTGGTCTTAGGTCTTAGGTCTTTGGCCTTTGGCCTTTGGTCTTAGGTCTTTCGTCTTTGAGCACATCCGAGAAACGGTAGCCGAGAACAAAGACCAAATACCAGAAACCAAAGACCAAGCTTTGCGTTACTCCTCAACTTCCGCTTCCGGCAGAATCGTGCGCATCTCGAAGATTGAAATCATGGGCAGGAAGCGGATAAATAGAAACAATAAAGTCAGGAAGAAACCGATTGTGCCGATAAACATCGTCCAGTCCCACATCGAAGGTTGGTACATGCCCCACGACGAAGGTAAGAAGTCGCGATGCAGACTGGTGACCACAATCACGAATCGCTCCAGCCACATCCCCATGCTGACTACAATCGAGATCAACCACAGTATCAGCAGGTTCGAACGCAGCTTCTTAATCCAGAGAAACTGCGGCGTGATTATGTTGCACAAAATCAGCGCCCAATAGTAGTGGGCGTAAGGCCCGTGCATGCGGTTCCAGATCATGTAGCGCTCATAACGATTGCCGCTGTACCAGCCAAAGAATGCTTCAACCACGTAGCCGTAGCCGACAATCAAACCTGTCGCGAGCATCACCTTCGCCATGTTGTGCATGTGGCGCATCGTGATAAAACTTTCCAGGCCGTAAACTTTTCGCAAAGGAATCGTCAGCAGTAGGACCATAGCGAAACCGGCGTAGATCGCTCCGGCAACGAAGTAAGGGGGAAACATTGTCGCGTGCCAACCCGGAATGACGCCGACCGCGAAGTCGAAACTGACGATGGTGTGCACCGAAAGCACCAGCGGCGTCGCCAGTCCCGCCAGCAGCAGGTACGCCATCTCGTAACGATGCCAGTGTCGCGTGGAGCCTCGCCAACCCATTGCCAGCATTCCATAAACGATCTGAAATGGTTTGCTGCGGGCGCGATCGCGCAAGGTTGCGAAGTCGGGAATCAAACCGACAAACCAGAAAATCGCGGAGACGGTCGCGTAAGTGGAAACGGCAAAGACGTCCCACATCAAGGGACTACGAAACTGCGGCCAGACGCCCATCGTGTTGGGATAAGGAAACAACCAGTAAGCCAGCCAGGGACGGCCCAGGTGCATGATCGGATACATGCCGGCCTGGGCCACGGCAAACAAGGTCATCGCCTCTGCGAAGCGGTTGATGGACGTACGCCAACGCTGCCTTAGCAAAAGCAGAATTGCGGAGATCAACGTGCCGGCGTGGCCGATTCCGATCCACCAGACGAAATTCAGAATATCCATTCCCCAGGCGACGGGAATGTTCACGCCCCATAGTCCGATGCCTTCGAAGAGGAGCTTCGTAATCGTCAACAACATCAACTGGAACAGGACAAACGAGATCGCAAACCCGATGAACCATCCGACCGGCGTCTTCCGCTTCAGCACGATCGAGCTGATCTTGTCGGTCACCGATGCAAACGTCAGCCCCGGTGCAATGACCGGCGCTGTCGTATGAAGCTGACCTTCGTGGTGTGACTCGTCTGGCATTAATTACATTGCGCCACAAAGACACAGAGACTCAGAGGAATAACTCAAGTCAAAAACCTCAGGGTTAGGAAGGGGGGCTTGCCCCCGCTCTTTGAGCGGTGCAAATCAAGCGCGGGGGCAAGCCCCCTTCCCGACCTTGAGACTCTGTTTCTTGAATCATCCTATGTGTCTGTATGGCTATTACTCGATTTTACGCAATCCTTTATTCTTTCTATCTCTCTTGCTTCGCTATCTCCGGGTTCGGATTCCTAAGCGCCGACAAATAGGTCGTGCGCGGCTTCGTGTTCAAATCGCCCAGCAATGAATAATTTCTCTGCTCCGCTTTCAACTTTGAAACACGGCTGTTCGGATCGTTGACGTCACCAAAAACGATTGCCTCTGTCGGGCAAACTGCCTGACAGGCGGTCACGATTTCTCCGTCCCGTACTTTTCTTCCTTCAAGTTCCGATTGAATCTTCGCGCCCTGAATGCGCTGCACGCAGTAAGTACATTTCTCCATGACCCCGCGACTGCGCACGCTCACGTCGGGATTGCGCATCAACTGGTAAGTAGGGGTGTCCCAGTCCTGGTACAAAAAGAAGTTAAAGCGTCGCACTTTGTACGGACAGTTGTTCGAACAATATTTCGTGCCGACACAGCGGTTGTAGACCATGTCATTAAGTCCCTCAGCACTGTGCACTGTCGCATGGACCGGGCACACGGGTTCGCACGGCGCATTCTCGCAATGCATGCAGGGCACCGGCATGAAGTTAGTCGCTTCGGGGTTGTTTGCGTCTTCGCCTTTGAAATAAGTGTCGACGCGAATCCAGTGCATCTCACGACTGCGAACCACTTGCTCTTTGCCAACCACGGGAATGTTGTTTTCTGACTGGCAAGCGATGGTGCAGGCATTGCAGCCGACGCAGTTGTTCAAATCGATCGCCATACCCCAGGCGTAGTTCAGGTCATTGCCCTGATTCTTGTAATCGAAAAGCTCGGGGCGATAGAGCGTGTCGTCAGGCGGAGGTTCGTGTGATTCGCCCGCGGGCGTGCCTCGAAGATACTCATCAAGCGTTTGCGTACGCAGGACATCGCGATCCTCTTTGCTGAAGTCGCGGTCCTCCAGCAGGAAGTGCAGCTGCGTCACCGCGAGCAGATGCTGGACACCGGCCTTTTCAACCTGAACGCCACTCGCGGACCAGGGAGAATCTGACGTGCGAATTTCATAGGCGTTAAATCCAAGCCCATTGCCCACGCGCCCGGCGCTCTTGCGACCGTAACCGAGATGAAGAGTAATTACGCCATCCGGTTGACCAGGCGTAATCCAGGTGGGGACTGGATCACTAAAGGTTCGACCTTGATAAGTGATCTTCAGGGTGTCGACATAAATGTCGCCGCCCTTTTTTCCGATAGTTTTTTCCAGTCCGAGCTGCTTTGCAGTGTTTGGACTGACGAGCGCGGCATTGTCCCAGGTTAGTTTCGAAAGCGGCTTCGGCAGTTCCTGCAACCAGCCGTTGTTAGCAAAGCGGCCATCGTAGATGGTGGGATCAGTGCGGAAGACGATCTCAAATTGAGAAGTGCTTGATGCTGGGACCGCGGGTGCCCCGCCCGCATTTGCTTGCGACAGACCAGCAGCGTTTACTGAAACCGACTTCGCCTGCAACGCGGTGTTAGGCACAAACCCATCGTGAACACACTTGCGCCACCAGCTTTCGAAGTCACTCGACGGAGTAGGTTGAGAAGTTGTCGTTGAGCTTGGCATCCGCGCGCTACCGCTCGCGGTTCTGCTTTGCGCTTCCGGCTGTTTGCTGTTTGCTGTTTGCTGTTTGCTATTCCAATACTCGCGAATGATGTCGTAAGGCTTCTTATCGTATTGCGGTGTGAAAACCGCCAGCAACTCATGCGCGCTCTTGCCCTGATAGAGCGGCTCGATCAACGGCTGCACGATCGTGACTGTGCCGTCGTAGGAACGCGTGTCGCTCCATGTTTCCAGGTAGTGCGATTCCGGAATGTGCCAATGACAATAATCGGAAGTTTCATCTTTGTACTGACTGAGATGAACGCGCAGTTTCGTTTTAAACATCCGATCCTTATCGAGCTTGAGATCGGCAGGCGTGTTGTAAACCGGATTGCCGCCCACGATCACCAGCAACTCGACGCGGCCACCGTCAATGTCGTTAAGTAACTCCTGAAGCGATTGTCTTTGATCGACTGAGCTGGCCTCGACCGGATCCGTGTGGAAAACAGTCTTGCCAACATTGCCGAGCGCATCGTTCATCGTGTGGGCGATCGCATGAACCTCGGGTGGGGCTTCTTTGCCGGCGATGATAATGCTCGCGCCTTTATGCTCTTGTAGGTCTTTCGCGATCGCCTTAAAAGTAGAAGCGTCCTTGCCTGTTATTAAGGCGGCGTCCAGTGTGATTGGGCTCATTGCGGCCATCATGTGCAACATGTCAGCAATCGCCACTAGTTCACTCGGCTTGACTGCCCAATGATGATCCGCGCTCGCGCCGGTGGTCGTCGGCGTCGTCTCGATCACGTAAAGCCGGCTCATCTCTTTCTTTCCTTCCGTGATCCGCCGCCGCGCCGCAAAGTCGCGCGCATACTTCAGCATGCCCGGATGCGCCGCCAGGAAATCAGCGTCGAGCGAAAGAATGCGATCGGCTTTACTGAAATCGTAGATCGTGTTGACGGGCTGGCCGAAAGCCATCACTGCACCGGCGCGCGCGTTGTCGTTGTTCACCGGCTCATACTGATGCCACTTCGCCTGCGGAAACTCCGTCAGAATCGCTTTTAACTGGGCGGCGAGCGTCGGCGAGGTTATCGTCTCGGTCAGGAAGCGCAACCCTCCGCCTTGTTTCGGACGCTGTTCATCGAGCGCGGTGCGCGTCTCACCGACGAAGGTTGACCAGGTGCGCGATTCTTCGCGGTAAAGCGGAATTTGCGAACGGTCAGGATCGTAAAGACTTAATACTGACGCCTGCGAAAAAATGTCCGTGGCGCTGGAGCCGCGATCGTTAGGATCGCCGTTGCGGCTGTTCGGGTGATCAGGATTTCCTTCCAGCTTCGTGGGCCGACCTTCGTTGCTTCTGGCCAGCAACGGCGTCGCGATTCCGCCAAGCGACGAAGCTGTTGCAAAAAACAATGCCTTGCCGGGCACA
>Ga0137372_10001849_pt1 | contig 20429 bp, 16 predicted proteins | sample SagtaG_6_FD_104911 | JGI IMG/M metagenome (GOLD analysis project Ga0137372, IMG submission 104911) | Vadose zone soil microbial communities from Sagehorn Ranch, Mendocino, California, USA - Sage1_R_60_16 metaG | ecosystem: Environmental > Terrestrial > Soil > Vadose zone | place: USA...
GACGCGAGGGTCAGGAGCGTGATGACCGACGCGGAACGGACCAGCCGCCCGCGCGCCTCCTCCGCCGGCAGCGGCACGTCCGTCACTTCGGGGAGTCGTTCATCAGCTCGCGACATTTTAAGAGTAGCAGTCAGCGGTCTTGGCCGCCCCGCGCCCGGACGTCATTTGTCTCCTCGGCGCGGGATATTCTTCGAAGCACTTGAAAGGAGAGAGGAACACATGGCCAGCGTCAACAAAGTCATCCTGATCGGCAACCTCGGGAAAGACCCGGAGCTTCGAACGACCCCGCAGGGGACTTCGCTCGCGAGGTTCTCGGTCGCGACCACGACCACCTGGAAGGACGCCTCCGGCGCGAAGCAGGAGCGCACCGAGTGGCACGACATCGTGGCCTGGGAGCGGCTCGCGCAGATTTGCGGCGAGTACCTGCACAAGGGCAAGATGGTCTACGTCGAAGGGAGCCTCCAGACTCGGAGCTGGGAGGACCAGAACGGGCAGAAGCGATACAAGACGGAGGTCAAAGCGAACAACGTCGTGATGTTGTCGCCGCCGCCGTCGCGGTCGGATTCCGCGCGCCCGGCTCCGGTTCGAGAAGAGAGCGAGGCAGCCGAGCCGGTCGCCGCCTACGACGACGACGTGCCCTTCTAAGCAAGTCGCGGGGACAGGTCCTGCGGACCTGCACCGCGTGCTATTTCGTTGCCGCGGCCTCCGCGATTCGCTCGCGAAGCGCGGCGACGTCCGCCGCGATCTCTTCGAGCGGACGATCGGGCGGCGGCGCCGCGCGCTCGAGAGAGCGGAGGCGTTGGACGAAAACGTCGTTCCGACGCGACGCCTCCGCGAGGCGCGGCGCGGGAACCTCCGCCTCGGCGCGGGCGACGCACTCCGGATACTCCTCGAGTCGGGAGCACACCAGCGCGAGGTCGCATCCGGCGCGAATCGCCGCCGCCGCTCGTTGGGGGAGAGCCCCGAACTCGGCGAGCGCGCCCATCTCGAGGTCGTCGGAAAACGCGACGCCTTCGAAGCCGACTCGGTCCCGCAGGAGCCGCGTCGCGGTGTCGGGAGAGAGTGAAGCCGGGAGACGGTCTCTCGCGCGGGCCGCGTGGGACACCATGATCGCGGCCGCGACGTCTTTCAAGGCTCGGAAAGGCGCGAGGTCGCGCTCCTCCTCTCGCTCGTCGTCGGGAAGGAAGGGCAGCGCCCGGTGCGTGTCACGGCCGGCGCGGCCCAGCCCCGGAAAATGCTTGAGGCAGCCGGCCACGCCGCGCGAATGGAGACCTTGGAGAAAATTCCGGGCGGCCGCGATGATCCGGTCCGGCTCCTCCGCCGCCGTCCGCTCGCCCAGGACGCTCTCCCCCGCGCCGGGAAGCCTTCGGTCGACGACGGGGGCGAGATCGACTCGAACGCCCAACCGCGCGCACGCTTCCGCCGCGAGCTCGCCGGCGCGCCGGGCGAGACCCGCCTTCGCCGCGCCGTGAAAAGAGGGGAACGGGCCCGCGAGATCCCGCAGCCGGTCGACCGGTCCGCCTTCCTGGTCGATCGCGAGGAACGGCCGGGCCGGAAGCGTCCCGATCTCGAGGGCGAGGTCCGCGACCTGGCGTTCGCTTTCGATGTTCCGCTTGAACAGGACGACCGCGCGGGGCGGATGTCTTTCGAGGATCGCCCGCTCGCTCGGGTCGAGAGCCGGACCGGCGATCCCGACGCCGAAGAGCCGCGAGGTGGCCGTCACCCCTTGAGCCGTTCCTGGAGCGAGGCGAGGAGGGCGAGCGCGGCGATCGGCGTCAACCGGTCGAGGTCCGCCTCCCGGAGCTTCTCGAGGACGAGCTCTTCGGCTCCGGAAAAGAGGAGAAGCTGGCCTTCGCCGACGCTCTCTCCCGCGCGCCGGGCGATCACGGGAGCGCCCTGCACGTCCAGCTCCTGCTTTTCGAGGTTCGAGAGCACCTCGCGCGCGCGGACGGTGACGGAAGCGGGCAGACCGGCGAGCTCGGCAACCTGGATGCCGTAGCTGCGGTCCGCGGCGCCCGGCACGACCTTCTTCAGGAAGACGACTCTGCCTCCAATCTCCTTGACCGCCATCGTCGCGTTGGAGACCGCCGGCTTGACGAGCGCGATCTCGGTCAGCTCGTGGTAGTGCGTCGCGAAGAGCACGAAACCGCTCTTGCCGGGCGCGTCGTGCAGGTGCTCGACGAGCGCCCACGCGATCGAGAGGCCGTCGAACGTGGACGTGCCGCGTCCCACCTCGTCGAGAAGGATCAGGCTGCCGCCCGTCGCGTCCCGGACGATCGCCGCGGCCTCGAGCATCTCGACCATGAAGGTGGACTCGCCGCGCAGGAGATGGTCCGCTGCACCGACCCGCGTGAAGATCCGGTCGACCGGGGAGAGCTCGGCCTTCGCGGCGGGGACGAACGAGCCCATCTGGGCGAGCAAGACGATCGTGGCGACCTGGCGCAGATAGGTGGACTTACCTCCCATGTTCGGCCCGGTCAGGACGACGATCCGCCTCTCCGGCGATAGCTCGCAGTCGTTCGGAACGAACGGCTCGTCGCGGCGATGGTGCTCGACCAAGGGATGTCGCCCTTCGGAGATCGAGATCCTCGGGGCCCTGGAGAGCTTCGGCCGGACCCAACGGCCCGCCTGGGCGACCTCGGCCAGAGCCGCGGCGAGGTCGATCGCAGCGATTGCCGCGGCCACGCGCGCCATCCGGTCGGCGCCGCCAGCGAGATCGGTGAGCAGATCGGCGTAGAGGCGCGTCTCGATTTCGCCGATTCGCTCTTCGGCTCCGAGGATCTTTTCCTCAAGCTCCTTCAGCGCCGGGGTCACGAAGCGTTCGGCGTTCGCGAGCGACTGCCGGCGGATCCATTCCGCCGGAACGCGGTCGCGGTGCGCCGCGCCGACTTCGAGCGAGTAGCCGAACACCCGGTTGAATCGGATCTTCAACGTCGCGATCCCTGAGCGCCGCCGTTCCTCGGCTTCGATCGCGAGAAGCGCTCCCTGGGCTCCTCGGCGCAGCTCGCGAAACGAGTCGAGCTCGGCATCGGCGCCCGAGCGGATGGCGCCGCCGGCCGATACGAGCACGGGAGGATCGGGCGCGAGCGTCCGCTCGGCGCGGCCCGCGAGATCGGACACGTCCGGCATGCCGTCGATCACGCGGCGAAGACGGGCCGAGGCGAGCGGCTCCCCTGCGGCCCGAAGGCCCGGAATCCGCCGGAGTCCTGCGGCCCACCCCGCCACGTCACGGGGACCGGCCGTGCCGACCGCGATGCGGCCGAAGGAACGCTCGAGGTCCCCGACTCCGTCGAGCTCCGTCTGCATCGCGCCGCGAACGTCCGGATTCGCGACCAGCTCTTCCAAGACGTCCCACCGGTCCTCGAGCTCGACCGGGTCGAGAGAGGGCCGGCTAATCGCGTCCTTGAGCGCCCGGGAGCCCATCGGCGTCCGGGTCCGGTCGAGAAGAGCGCAGAGGCTCGAGCGCGGGTCTCCTTCGGAGGATTCGAAGAGCTCGAGGGTCGTGATCGCGGCCGCGTCGAGCCGCATGCGCTCGTCGAACTTGAGCGGCTCCGGCTCGAGCACGTGGGAGAGCCCGCGCGGCCGCATTTCCTCGGCGTAGGCGCGTGCCGCGGCGGCCGCGGCGCGCGGGGCGGTCTCGGGGGAGGAGGGGCTCCGCGCGCCGGCTCCCGCCCGCGTGCGCTCGAACCACTCCCGCGGCCGGCGGCTGACGGCGACGTCGCAGGGGAACGGCAGCTCGCAGCCCTCGGGGAGAAGCGCCTCCCGCGGCCGGAAGAGGGCGAATGCCTCCTTCAGCCGGCCGGGCGCGAGCCGGCCCGCATAGAACCGTCCGGTCGAGAGATCGAGAAACGCGAGGCCCCACTCCCCTTCGGCCGGAGAGATCGCCGCGAGGAAGCAGGCGGCGCCGGGGAGAAGCGCGTGGGGATCGAGAACGGTTCCCGGGGTGACGACGCGCGTGATGTCGCGCCGGACGAGGCCTTTCGCCGCGCGCGGATCCTCGACCTGGTCGCAGATCGCCACTTTGCGTCCCGCCGCCACGAGGCGGGCGATGTGCTGGTCCGCGCTCTGCCAGGGCACTCCGCACATCGGCGCCTCGATGTCGGAGTCGCGATGACGGGCGGTTAGCGCAATACCGAGCAACGGCGCGGCCTCGCGCGCGTCGTCGAAGAACATCTCGTAGAAGTCCCCCATCCGGTAGAACAGGATGGCGTCCGGTACCCGGCTCTTCATCTCGAAGTACTGCCGGAGCATCGGTGTGACGCGCGGAGGGGGCGAGCTCACCGGAGTGCTAGCATAACTGCGCCCCGATCCGAGGGTCCGTTCCGATGCAAGTCCTCGCGCTGGATACGGCAAGTCCCCTACCATCCGTGACGCTCTACGCCCGCGGAGAGGTATGGGAAGAGCGTCTGCCGGACGACCGCCGATCGTCGGAAGAACTTCTTCCCGCGATCTCGCGCTGTCTCGCGGCGGCTGAGATCGGACTCTCCGACTGTCACCGCATCGGGGTCTGCGCGGGGCCCGGATCTTTTACCGGCATCCGCATCGGACTCGCAACCGCCTGGGCCCTCGGGCGCGCCGCTCAGATTCCGGTCGAGACGGTCTCGACGCTGGAGGCGCTCGCGGAGACCGCCCGCGACCGCGCGCCGGGACCCGTGGCGGCGGCTCTCGACGCGGGCCGCGGCCAGATCGTGCTCGGCGTCTTTTCCCTGGAGGACGAGCGCGCTCGTCCGGAAGGCCCGCCCGCCCGGCTGTCGCTCGGGGAAGCGCGAGAACGCGCCGCCAACGTCGCCAGCGTTTCTCTTCCGTTCGACCTTCTCTTTTCCGGCGGGCATCCGACCGACTGCTCGCCTTCTCGCGCCCTCGCTCTCGCGGTCGCCCGTGCGCCGGGAGACGCGGTCTCGGCGCTCGAGGGGATCTACGCGAGGCCGAGCGCGGCCGAGGAGAAGCGTGGCGCTCCGTAAGCCGGAACCGGCGCTTTACGCGATCCGCCCGGCGCAAACCGGCGACTTGGACGAGATCGCCCGGATCGAACGCGAGTCGTTCCGAATCCCGTGGAAGCGCGAATTCTTCGAGAGCGAGCTGCGCGAGCCGTACCGGTTCACGCGAGTCATCGCCGGAGGGCCGGGCGTCGATCCACGCGTCGCCGGATACCTCTTCGCGGTATCGCTCTACGAGGAATTTCACATCAACAAGGTCGCGACCGATCCCAGGGTTCGGCACCGGGGATTGGGACGACAGCTCCTGGAGGACGCGATCGTCCGCGCGCGCTCGATCGAGGCGGAGAGCATCACGCTCGAAGTTCGTGTCTCCAACCTGCCCGCGCGCGAGCTCTATCGGTCCTATGGCTTTCACGAGTCTTTCCGGCGCAAGGCCTACTACCAGGACGGCGAGGACGCATTCGCGCTCGTCCTTCCGCTCGAGCCGGCTCGGAAATAGAGAATTCTGCGGGAACGGTCGGTTGAAACCCCGCCGTCCCGCCGATAGACTCGCGCCGTGACCGGGTCTCTCCCCTTCTTTCCTCAAAAAACGAACAAGGAGGTCTGATCGGATGCAACACGATCACATGGAGGCCGCGCCAGACCAGGACCCGGAGTACCGCCGCCTTCACGACGAGCATCGCAGCCACGAGGAGCGGCTGCAGATCCTCGCCGCGAAGTCGCGGCTCTCCGAGGACGAGGAGATCGAGGAAAAACGCCTGAAGAAAGAAAAGCTCCTGTTGAAGGACCGGATGGAAGAAATCGCCCGAACGTATCGCGAGGGGGTCGCCCACTGAGGATCCCCGTCGCCCGCGAAGGATGGGTCTTCATCCTTCCTCCAGCGGCGGCGGCCGCCGTCGCCGCGTGGACCGGCCACCCGATCGTCGCTCTGTTCTTCCTCGCCCTGGCGCTCTTTCTGCTCTCCTTCTTCCGGGATCCTGAGCGCGTCCCCGAAGGCGGCGAAGAGACCATCGTTTCCCCGGCTGACGGCACCGTGCTTTCCGTCGCGCCCGCTCCGGAATCACCGCCCGGCTCCTCGCGACGGCTCTCGATTTTCATGTCCGTCTTCAACTGCCACGTCAACCGGGCGCCGGTCTCCGGAGAGGTTGCCGGCTACGAATACACCCCCGGCCGGATGGCGGCCGCTTTTCTCGAGAAGGCCTCCACGGAAAACGAGCAGAACCGCATCACGCTCGCCTCGGAGCGGGGCGGCGTGACCTTCAAGCAGATCGCGGGCGCCCTCGCCCGCCGCATCGTCTTCTATCCCCGGGTCGGCGAGCGGCTCTGGCGCGGGCAGCGAATCGGGATGATCCGGCTCGGCTCCCGGGTCGATCTGTTTCTGCCGGATGACGCGGAGGTTCTCGTCGCGCGCGGAGACAAGGTGACGGCCGGACGGACCGCGATCGCGCGCTGGAAGGCCTGACGTGAGTCGCGAAACGGACCACGACGGCGCGAGCCCGGAGGAGGCTCTTCTCTTCGCTCCGCCGGATGCTCCGGGCGCGAATCTCCAGACGACCGCACGGTCGCGGCTGTCGCGGGGAGTCTTCATCCTCCCGACGCTCTTCACCGTGGGGAACCTCTTCTGCGGCTACCTCTCGGTCTGGTGCTCGATCCGCGGCACGTTCGAGACGGCCGCGATCCTGATCATCGTCGCGGCAGTTCTCGACCTGCTCGACGGCCGCATCGCGCGGTTGACCAACTCCGCTTCCCGCTTCGGGGCGGAGTACGACTCTCTCGCGGACCTCGTCTCGTTCGGCGTCGCTCCGGCAGTCCTGGCGTACTCCTGGGGGCTCGCGGATTTCCATCGCCTCGGGTGGATGGCCTCGTTCCTGTTCGTCGTGTGCGGCTCGATGCGGCTCGCCCGGTTCAACATCCAGACGCGCGTGGTCGACAAGAAGTACTTCATCGGCCTTCCGATCCCGGCGGCGGCGGCGACGATCTCGGCGCTCGTGCTGGCGACGCCGGAACGCCTCGTGTCACAGGTCTGGATGACGGGCCTGCTCGTTTTGACTGTGATCCTGTCCTATCTGATGATCTCGACCCTGCGCTACCGCTCGTTCAAGGATCTCGACCTGCGGCGGCAGCGCCGGGCCTGGATCCTCCCGGTGATCGCGCTCGTTTTCGCGGTCGTCGCGTACCGGCCCGCCGCCACGCTTCTAGCGATCGCGCTCGTCTTCGCCGCCTCCGGTCCGATCGCCAAGGTCGTCTCCGTCGTCCGCGATCGGCGACGCACCGCCTGACTTAGCGGGTTCCCGGACCCGGGGTCCGGGGTCTCACGAGCGCGGGCAGGGCCCAATCCGTCGCCACCGGCTCGCCTCCGGCTGCCGGCGCGACGTGTGTCCGCGTCCGGCAGCACGGGGACGGGAGCGCCCCCCGCACCTGGAGGCGTGCCGGCGAGAATTGCTCGAGCGGGGCAACGAAGGTCTCGAACAGCCGCACGCGGCTCGCGCGACCCGGCGACACCCGACGGCCCGCCGCGTCGTACACCTCCCACCGGTCGAACGCTCCCGGTTCGACATCGGAGACGCGCGCGGGGGCGACGTCCACCTCGATCCAGTTCTCGACGCGGGAGACGAGCGAGGCGTTCACGCTCCCGTTCTCGGCCCCAACCCTCAGCAGGCGACCGCCTTCCGGCGATTCCCAGACCTGGAGGTCGGGAGCACCCCAGCGTCCGGCGAGCGCGTCGGGGAGGGCGGAAATCGGAAAGAGGCGCCCGGCTTCGGACCTGCCCTCGAAAACGACGAGCCGCCCGCGCGCGAACCGGCGCTCCTTGCGATCGGACTCGAAGCGGGCGCGCATGTCGGCAAGGGAGGGAAACGTGAACGTCACGGAGTCGCCGGCGGAGAGCGCGAGCCCGCCCGCCGCGACATCGCGGGTCGCGCGCAGGGAAAACTCCCATCCCTTCTCCTCTTTCCACGGGACTTCCTGCACGAGCTCCAGTCGGGAATCGTTCGTCAGGGCGTCGAGCGCGGCCTCGGGAACGCGGGGCCCCGACTCTCCCGACTTCCGGCGGACGACACCGCCACCTGCCGGCTCGTAACCGGCCCACCAGAGCTTGCCGAGCGCGTCGGTCGAGGCCGGGTCGGCGCCGTTGCCGCCGCCGAAGACGAAAGCGACGAAACCGTCGATCCGCGATGCGAGCGCCCGAACGGCCTCGCGCGACTTCTTCTCGTTCGGCGGCGGCCGCCGGAGCGACCACGTGAGGGCGACGCCCCTCGGCAGCCGCCCCCGCGTACCCGCGCGGGAGAGGCCGTGGGTCAGAAGGGAGCGCGCCTCCTTGAACGCTGCTGCGTGTGCCTCGGCGGTCGCGCCGGAGAAGGGAACGTCCATGTGTATTCCCCGCAGCGGACCGAAGGCGGCGCCGCGCGAGACCGCCGCTTCGATTTCTTTCGCGAGGAAAGCGCCGAACTTCTCCGCCCGGTCTTTCGTCGCGCCTTCGAGCGGATCGGCGGCCGCGCGGACGACCAGCACGACGGGGATTCGCGAAATCGGTCGAGCGGGCGTGGGAAGGTCGCTTCCGGTCCATCCTTCGGCGTTCGCGACGATTTGCCGCGCCGGGAGAAAAACCGCGGCGCAGTGAAACTTCGCCAGCGCTTCCTCGATGCCCGGTTCGTCCGGAGCGTTTCCGTCCGAGAACCAGGCGGCGTCCCCGCGGAGCGGCTCGAGGGGACGCGGCCCCCGCGCCCGGCGCGAGCAGCCCACCGCGGAGAGCGCGCAGAGCGCGACGAAGAGCAGTCCGCCGGGAAGCTGGCCGCGTTTCATGAGGACGCGACCGGCGCTTCGCGCGTCGCGGCTGCCTCCGGCAGCTCGAAGCGGACGCGGAAGCCGCCGCCTTTCCGGTTTTCCGCGGCGATCGTTCCTCCGTGCTCCTCGACGATCTTCTTGGCGATCGCGAGACCCAGGCCGGTCCCGCCGCTCTTCGCCGAGAAATAGGGATCGAAGAGGCGCGGCAGGATCCGAGCGGGAACGCCGGGTCCCGTGTCGTCGACGGTGACGACGATGCGGCCTTCCGCTCGCTCCACGGAAAGCCGGATCTCGCCTCCGCCGCTCGCGAGGGCGTCGACGGCGTTGCCGATCAGGTTGGAGATCACCCGGGCGAGCAGGCGCGGATCCGCCTCCGCGAGCAACTCGGGATCGGCGTCGACCGACCAGCGGACGCCCGGCGCGCCCGCGAATGCGGCGGCCGAGTCCCGGATCACCCGGGCGACGTCGGTCGGACCCATCTCCGGCCGCGGCAGGCGCGCATAGTCGGAGAACTCGGAGGCTGCGCGCTTCAACTCCTCCGTCTGCCGGAGCACGTTCGAGACGCATTCCTCGAGCACGCGTTCGAACTCCGGAGTCCTGCCACCGCTTCGCCTCCACACCTCGCGGAGGTGCTCGACCGACAGGCGGATCGGCGTCAACGGGTTCTTGATCTCGTGCGCGATGATGCGCGCCATCTCCGCCCAGGCTGCCAGCCGGTTCGAGCGGACGACCTCGGAGACGTCCTCGATGACGGCCATAAGGGCTCCCTCGCCTCCGACCGGGAGCGGTACGGTCACGATGCGCCAGCGTTCGCCGGCGCGCGGCTCGACCTCGGCGGTCACGGAAGTGTCGGTGAACCGCAAGAGAGTCTTCCGCACTTCGGCCATGCGCTCTCCGGGAAAGACGTCTTCGAGAGTCGCGCCCTCTGCGCTCCCGCCGCCGAGTGTTGCCGCGGCCGGGTTCGCGAGAAGGACCCCCCCGTCGGCGCGGTAGGCGACGACGCCGGCTGTCAGATGGGCGAGCAGCGTCGCGAGCCGCTCCTTTTCCCGCGAGAGCGCGTCGGTGTGCTCCTTCAGGCTACGCGACATCGAGAGGAACGCCCGAACGAGCTCCTTTAACTCTTCGTCGGGCGGCTCGGCGAGGCTCGGAGCGAAATTGCCCCGGGCGACCGCGCGGGTTCCCTCGACGAGATCGGCGACGGGGCGGGCGACTCGAAGCGCCAGCCGACCCGCCACGGCGGCGGAGATGAGAAATACGAGAAGGCTGAAGGCCGAGACGGCCGCCGTCAGCTGCGCTGCCTCCGCTTCCGCGATCCGCTGCTGGGGAAGAAGGAGGACCGAGAGGAGCCCGGGGCTGCGAACACCGGGGACACCCGGCAGCGCGGTGAGCGCCGTCGTCATCTCTTCGAAGCTTCCTCCGCCGACGATGCGGGATCCGATCTGTTGCCGCGCTCCAGAGAGCCCGATCGCCCGATAGATCACGGCCGGGACCCGGTCCGGAAGGAGCCCGGCGTCGTAGAGGTCGCGCCGAGAAGTCGCGACGAGCCGGCCATCGGGTGCGTAGACCGAAAGGTCGTAGCTGACCGCGTTGGCGAGCCAGCCGAGAAGTGCGTCGTCCAAGAGGCCGAGCCTTCCGCGCCCCGCCGTCGCGGAAGGCAGGTAGTCGTCGAGGACGCGGCGCGCCGTTTCGAGGCCCGTGCGCGCGTGATCGAGCGTATCCCGCACCGAGCGGGTCTCGATCGCCGACCGTAGAAAGAACGTGACCGCGAGCAGCGGAATCATGACCCCCACGACGAAGAGTCCGACCAGCCGTCCCCGAAACGTGCGCAGGCCGCGGGGAAGTATTTCCCGGCGCATCGCGCTCGGAGTCGCGGCGAATTTCCAGAGGACGAGCCCCCCGACGAGCAGGTAGAGAACGAGAATCCCGGGAACCAGCAGAGCCGCGGTGAGCGCGCGTCCGAGCAGGTCCGGCACCGGAATCGCGACGAGCTGAAAGCCTTCCGGCAGAGACCGGACCTCACCGAAGAGCTCACTGCCGCGGTACGGCAGCCGGATCCGCACTGCCGACTTTCCGTGCCGCAGCTTTTCGATCGCGTCCGGCGGCAGCGGCGGGCCCTCTTCGCGCGGCGATCCGTCCGGCGCGTACGAGGCGAGAAACGGCCGGACGCGCTCTTCGTTCTCGACGTCGGCGGCCGTTCCGAGAACGAGCCTCCGGTAGACCTCGATGCGCGGCGGAAGGGGATCCCACGTCGGCCAGTCCGCGACCTCGAGCTCGACGCGCCCCCAGGGAGCGCCGCCGTTGCCGAGAGCGACCGCGCGGTGAAGAATCGCGACCCGATGACGGTCGATCCGCGCCTCCGTCGGTCGCGTGTCCGAGGGGGACACCTCCGTCTCCGGGATGAGCGAGAACCGGCTGCGCGAGACGCCGGCCGGGTCGAAGACTTCGTAGGTCGTCAGAGGAGGTTGCCGGAGCTTCTCTTCCGCCTCGCGCCAGAGGCGGTAGGCGAGATCGGAGATGTCGGTCCGATCGATCGGCGCCGGCAGCTCGGTCGCGAGGTCGGTTCGCGAGAGACGCTCGACCGCGAGATGGGCCGCGAGGACGGCGCCGGCGGAGACGCGCGATGGGTCGGGCAACCGGATGGCGGCGGCGGTGCGATACGCGTCGCGCGCGCGGTCCTGTTCGTTCAACGGAGAGGCCGCCAGCACGACCAGCAGTGTCGATCCCACGAGAAGGCGCGTCGCTCCGAAAGTCTCCGTCGTTCGGGCCTCTCCGACGGCTCGGGACCAGAGCTCGAGCGCGACGGCCGCGGCCGCGAAGACGGCGACGCGATACCAGTCGGACGGGACGACCGCCGCCAGGCTCATGACGATTGCAGCCGCCGTGAAGGCGAGCGCGGCCGTGATCCACGTCCTGCCTCTCGACTCGGCTTCCCGCCGCGATGCGGTCAGTGACAGAGCCGAGAGCATCAACGCCGCCAGGCCTCCCACGCGAGGCAGAGAAAGAAGGGACTCGCCGAGCGGAGCTCCGAGCTCCGGCGTCTCGAGGCCGCTCGCCGCATAGAGGCCGACCGCGAGGAGAAGGTAACCGGCGAGAGGAGCCAGGCGATGGCGGTCGGAAATCGGACCACCCGCGAGGGCCGGCAGCGTAAAAGGCAGGACGACCCAACCGAGTGAGAGCGCCGCGACCGTGCCGGACGGCAGGGAGTCGATTCCGCCGAAGCGGGTCTCGACCGCGAGGAACGCGACCGCGAGCGAGACTCCGACGTGGAGCGGATCGTTCATCCGCCCCGCCAAGAGCGCACAGATCACGAGCACGAGACCGAAGGCGGCGTCGCGCGACCCGGGGTACTCGATCGGAGCGGCCGCTCGCCGGACCGCGACGAGCACGGCGCCGGAGCGATCGGTCAAGAGAGGGGATCCGCCTTGCGCGGCCGGACGCCAGGTGGCGGACGCGCCGAGAACACCGAGCGCGCGGGCGAAGTCCGGCGCGTCGACCGGAAACGAGCGCGAGGAGTAGACGAGTCCGGAGAACCCGCCCTCCCCCACCGGTTTTCGCTGCACGACGACGACCCGGGTCGCCGACCAGCGGACGGCGAGCCCGCCGGAGGAAAACTCCAGGCCTCCGAGCGGCGGTGCATCTCCCCACCACGCGTGAATGTTTCCGGACGGATCAGTCAGCGCGAGGCCGGAGCCGGGCGGTGCGTTCGCGAGAGCATGACCCGCCGCGGTAAAGAGCGCCAGGCGGTTGACGGCGATCCCCCCACCTTCTAGCGACCGCACCACGTCCCGCTGCGATTGGAAGTCGGCGGCCCGCCGGGCGAGCTCCTCGACGGCCTTCTCGAATGCGCTCTTGAGCGCGGCTGGAGGCTCGGAGCTCGCCGCCTGTCCGATCGGAAGCGACAGGCGGCCGCCCAGGAAGAGGAGGAGAGGCGAGACGACGAGCGCCGCCGCGAGCGGGGCGCGCAGGCGGCGGATCACCGGAGGAAAGGCAGCTCCACTCCGCGCTCCTTCGCCGTCGCGATCGCCTCGGGATATCCGGCGTCCGCGTGTCGCATCACACCGGTTCCGGGATCCGCCGTCAGCACGCGGCGGAGTCGCCGCTCGGCTCCAGCGGTCCCGTCGGCGACCACCACCATTCCCGCGTGGATCGAATAACCGATCCCGACTCCTCCGCCGTGGTGGACGGAGACCCAGGTCGCGCCGCAGGCGGTGTTGACCAGGGCGTTCAAGATCGGCCAGTCGGCGATCGCGTCCGATCCGTCGCGCATGCCCTCGGTCTCCCGGTTGGGCGACGCGACCGAACCGGCGTCCAAATGGTCGCGCCCGATCACGATGGGCGCCCGGACCTTTCCCCGGCGCACGAGATCGTTGAAGAGGAGACCGGCGCGGGCTCTCTCTCCGTACCCGAGCCAGCAGATCCGCGCGGGCAGGCCCTGGAAGAGGACGCGCTCCTCGGCCATCCGGAGCCACCGCGCGAGCGCAGCGTTCTGCGGGAAGAGCTCTAAGAGAGCGCGGTCGGTCGTACGGATGTCCTCCGGCTCCCCGGAGAGCGCCGCCCAGCGGAACGGGCCTTTGCCTTCGCAGAAGAGCGGCCGGATGTAGAGAGGGACGAAACCCTGGATCTCGAAGGCGTCCTCCACGCCCGCTTTCTTCGCCTGGCCGCGCAGGTTGTTGCCGTAATCGAACACGACGGCGCCGCGGCGCTTCATCTCGAGGAGCGCGCGCACGTGCGCGGCCATCGTCTCGTAGGCGCGGCAGACGTAGAGATCGGGATCGCGCCGGCGCAGATCCGAGGGATCCTCACCCGGTCGCACGACGGGAACGTAGCCTTGGAGCTCGTCGTGCGCGGAGGTCTGGTCCGTCACGAGGTCCGGAACGATTCCGCGCGCAATCAGCCGTTCCAGGAGCTCGACCGCGTTCGCGCGCACGCCGATCGAGGTCGCGTCGCGCCGGTCCCGAGCGGCCAAGGCCAGGTCGATCGCGGAGTCGAGAGAGTCTTCGCGGCGGTCGAGGTAGCGGGTCGCGAGCCGCCGCTCGATGCGCTCCCCCTCCACTTCGGCGACGAGGGCCGTCGCGCCGTTCATCGTCGCGGCGAGCGGCTGCGCGCCCCCCATTCCTCCAAGACCCGCGGTGACGAGCAGGCGCCCGGAGAGGTCGCCGCCGAACTCTCTCTCCCCGGCGGCGGCGAAGGTCTCGAACGTGCCCTGCAGGATTCCCTGCGTCCCGATGTAGATCCAGGAACCGGCCGTCATCTGACCGTACATGGTCAGGCCTGCAGCCTCCAGCCGCCGGAACTCGTCGCCGGTCGCCCACGCGGGAACGAGAAGAGCGTTCGCGATCAATACGCGCGGGGCGTCCTCATGCGTTTCGAAGACGCCCACGGCCTTGCCGGACTGTACGAGGAGGGTCTCGCGCGAGGAGAGACGCTTCAGGCTCGCGACGATCGCGTCGAAGCATTCCCAGTTGCGCGCCGCCTTCCCCGTGCCGCCGTAGACGATCAGGTCGCCGGGCTTCTCGGCCACCTCCGGGTCGAGATTGTTCTCGAGCATCCGGAGAGCGGCTTCCTGGGGCCATCCGGAGCATCGCAGCCCGGTTCCCCGCGCGGCGCGGACGACGCGGGGACCCGAAACGACGGCAGGCACGGAGGAATTATAGGCGCCGGTACTTATTCGAGGTCCGCGATCGCTCCGGACATCGCATCGCTCTCCAGGAAGGTCCTCGCGGCGGCGAGATCGGGAGCGAGCTCGCGGTCCGCGGTCCACGGCCGGACGACCCGCCGGAAGGAGCGCCGGATTCGCTCGATCGGAGCAGAAGGCGAAAGCGGGCGAAGGAACTCCATCGCCTGGAACGCGACGGTCAACTCGATCGAGAGCACGAGGGCCAGGTTCTCGACGAGGGCGGCGAGCTTGCGCGCCGCGATCGGCGACATCGAGACGTGATCTTCCTTCGCCGCGGAAGTCGGGATCGAGTCGACCGACGCGGGATGCGCGAGAGTCTTGCACTCCGAGACGAGCGCCGCCGCGGTCACCTGCGCCATCATGAGCCCGGAGTGAACGCCGCCTTCTTCGACGAGGAATGCCGGGAGGTCCGAGAGCGCGGGGTTGACGAGCTTCTCGATCCGGCGCTCAGAGATCGAGGCGAGGTCCGCGGCCGCGATCGCCGCGTAGTCGAGGACGAGGCCGACCGGCGCGCCGTGAAAGTTCCCGCCGGAAACGACGTCGCCGCTCTTCGCGAAGACGAGCGGGTTGTCGGTCGCGCTGTTCATCTCGCGCTCGAGGACTTCGCGTGCATGCGCAAACGCGTCGCGCGCGGCGCCGTGAACCTGGGGCATGCATCGCAGCGCGTAGTTGTCCTGGACCTTCCCGCAACCGCGATGCGACTCCCGGATCCCGCTCCCGGCGAGGAGCTCGCGCAGGTTGCGAGCGCTCGCGATGGCACCGGGGTGAGGGCGCGCGCCGATCACGCGCGGATCGAACGCAGCGTCGGATCCGCGGGCCGCGTCGAGCGAAGCCGCGCCTGCCAGGTCGGCGATCCGGGAGAGCCGGATCGCGCCGAAAAGCGCCAGCCCGCCGACGGCGACCGACATCTGGACGCCATTCACGAGCGCCAGGCCCTCCTTGGCCTGGAGCGCGACCGGTTGGATGCCGGCCTCTTTGAGCGCGCGGGCGGCGCGGAGGACGCGGCCCCGCCGGCGGACGAGGCCCTCTCCCGTCAGGCCGAGCGCGAGATGCGCGAGCGGAGCCAGGTCGCCGGAGGCGCCGACGGAACCCTTTTCGGGAACGAGCGGGAGAACGTCCGCCGCGAGCAGGTCGAGGAGCCGCTCCACGGTCGAGACGCGGATGCCCGACCGTCCCTGTGCGAGCGCGTTCGCCCGCAAAGCGATCATCGCCCGCACCGCTTCGTCGGAAAGAGGATTTCCAACCCCGGCGGCGTGGCTTCGGATGAGGTTCTGCTGGAGCTCGAGCAGCCGGTCGCGCGGGACGGTCACCTCGGCGAAACGTCCGAAGCCCGTCGTGATCCCGTAGACGCGATCACCCCGCTCGACCGCGCGCTCGATCGTCTTACGGGAAGCGGACATCGCGCGCCGCGCCGCGGGGGCGAGCGCGACGCGGACCCGCCGGTGGGCGACGTCCTCGAGGTCGGAGAGGGTCATGCCGCTCCCGGACAGGAGGAGGCGTTTCACGGCGTGAAGCTATCAGCTCTCACCTGATACCTTTCCCGCGTGAAAGTCGCGGCCGTCCTCGGGGGGCAGTGGGGCGACGAGGGAAAGGGGAAGGTCGTCGATCTGCTCGCCGACCGCTTCCAGGTCGTGGCGCGCTACCACGGCGGGCACAACGCGGGACACACCGTCAAGTTCGGCGACCGGCACTTCGCGCTCCACCTCCTTCCCGCGGGAATCGTCCGGGGAACGACGTCGGTGATCGGGCCCGGCGTGGTCGTGGACCCCGATGCGCTCCTGGCGGAGATCGATTCGGTTGCCGCCGCAGGCATCGCGGTCGAAGGTCGCCTCCTCCTCTCCGACCGCGCGCCGCTCATCCTCCCGTGGCATCGGCTATTGGACGCGGCGCGAGAGAACTCCGCGGGCGCCGCGAGAATCGGTACGACGTTGCGCGGAATCGGTCCTGCGTACGAGTCCGTAGCCTCCCGAAGGGCGATTCGCGTGGCCGATCTTGGCCGCCCCGATATCCTACGGGATCGGCTCGACGCCGCTCACGCGGAGCTCGGGAAACTGCTGGCGAGTCTCGGGATCGAAGACGTGCCGGCGCCGGCCGGCGTATTCGACTCCCTTCTTCGCGCCACGAAGAGACTGCGCCCTCACGTCACCGACACCGGGAGGTGGCTTCGCGATCATCTCGCGGGGGGCGGGACGCTTCTCGCGGAGGGAGCGCATGGCGCCATGCTCGATGTTTCGGCGGGGACATTCCCGTACGTGACCTCCTCCTGCTGTACGGCGGCGGGCGTCGCGGCGGGACTCCACATCGCCCCGCGAGCGCTCGAAGCGGCGATCGTCGTGTTGAAGGCTTACACGACGCGCGTCGGCGAAGGCCCCTTTCCGACGGAGCTCACCGACGCGACCGGCGAATTGCTTCGATCGCGCGGCAACGAGTTCGGGACGTCGACGGGACGGCCGCGCCGGACCGGGTGGTTCGATGCGGTCGTCGCGCGGACGGCCGTGCAGCTTTCCGGGGCTGATGCGGTCGCCATCACGAAACTCGACGTGTTGGACGACCTGGACGAGATTCCCGTGTGCGTTTCGTACACGCTCGACGGCCGCGAGATCTCCGACGTTCCGGCGCTCGTCGAAGACGTCGCGCGCGTCCGGCCTCGGCTGGAGCGGCTTCCCGGCTGGAAAACGAAGACGACCGCCGTCACGCGTTTCCCCGATCTCCCGGCCGCCGCGAAGCGCTACGTGCGGTTTCTCGAAGAGCGCTGCGGGGCACCAGCCTGCCTGATCTCGACGGGCCCGCGGCGGGAGGAGACGATCTGGCGCGAGGACCAGGAGTTCGTGAGAGAGCTCCCCGCTGTGCGCGGCGCGTAGGCTCTTTATACCGCGGCGTCCGATGATAGCCTCGGCGCAGAGACTTCTCTCAAAGGAGGACTCGATGAGAACAAGAAACGTCCTGGCGTTTGCGGCGTCACTCGTGCTGGCTGCGGCGGTTCTGGCGCAGGGATCCGGAGAGGCAAAGGCGAAGAAGGCTCCGAAGGCGGGGGCAAGCGAACCCGTCTTCGTGCCGGCCGGCGACTTGAAGTGGACTGATCTCGACCCCAAAGGTGCTCCGGGAGTCAAGATTGCGGATGTGTGGGGGAATCATACGAAGGGCGCCTACGGCGCGTTCATCAAGTTTCCGGCGGGATTCGCAGCTCCGCTCCACACGCACACCAACGCGATAAAGATCGTGACCGTGTCGGGCACGTTCATTCAGGGGCCGGAGGGAAAGCCCGAAGTCCGGCTGGGGCCCGGTTCTTACCTGAACCAGCCCGGCGATGGCTACCGACACACGACGAGCTGCGACGCGGCCTCGGAGTGCGTGTTCTTTGCCCAAAGCAACGGAAAGTTCGACCTCAAGCCGGTGCCGGCGGGGAAAGCGCCGGCGAAGAAGTAGGGAGTCCGGGGGACGTCTGGCGCGCCGCGAAGATTCAGGCGGCAGAGACGAAACAGAGTCTCGCGGCGGTCGTCGTCGCCGCCCTCCGCCCACACCGGGCGGGAGCGAAGAAAACCCGGGCTTTCATGGTTCACTTTGCAGGTGCGGCGAGTCAGCATGTGGCAGCGCGGGTCTTCCGGACATCGCGCGACAAGCTCGGCGATTTGGTGCCTCTTTGAGGGCCGTTAGCTCAGTTGGTAGAGCATTGGCCTTTTAAGCCAGTGGTCGTGGGTTCGAGTCCCACACGGCCCACCAGTCTTTTCAAGGATTTGGCCGAAGAGGTCAGCGCTCCGCCTCCCAAAGTTACCGCGAAGTTACCGAGATCGGGACCCATTAACCGGACATCGCGATCGCCCAAATGGAGAGCGCCAGCGTGACCGCACTGATGACCACGTTCACCGCTACCCGATAGCGAACAACCTGCGTCGATCCATAGGCTGATCTTTGAGCGGCCAAACCCGGGTTGACGGCGACAGCAAGATCGACGGACGCGCGGTCTCTGACCGCGGTTTTCATGCGTTGCAGCTGTCCACACCATCAGGATGCCTGATGCCAGGAGAGTCCACCAGACGAAACCACGCGCGGGCCAGAGACGGTACAGCGCGTACGCGGCGAGCGCGTAAATCAGATATCGAAATAGCCACCTCATTTGAGCCCTCCTACATGGTTACGCAGAATCGGCAGGACGTTTCGCTCGGATTCCGCGCCTTCCGGTAGGCCCGCGCCTTTCCCAGAGCCGAACACTTGCCCTCTTCCGAGGCGACGTCGTACCTCAAGAGAACCGAAACCGCGCTCCGGCGAGGCGGCCGCGCTGCTCTTGTGCCCGGGCTTGCTCCGACGACCCAAAGGGAAGTCGTCTTTCTCCACGCAGGCTGCGAGGAATTTACGGAGAATTTACCGACGGCCGCTGCTGAACCAACTAGCCTCGGCCTTTCACGACGCGTGCATCTTGACGACGGTCCCGATTCTGACGAAACCTAATCCACTACAACGAGAAGTGCGACTGCGACGTCAGTCAGCCGGTCACGCCATGAGCGGCCCCTCGGAGAAAGAGTAGGCCCTGACGACGCGTAAGCCGGCGAAGTCACTTTGTGATCCACATCAACCCGCTGCCGTCAACGGGCTGAGATTCGTTGGTCTGCAAAAGGAGGAGATATGAAGTCCACGCGTCATCTTTCCCTCATTGCCGCTGCGCTCGTTCTCTCTGTTTCCTTCGCTGATGGTCAGGGCCGGCTGGACCCGTCTGCGCGCCCCGGGGAAATTGCCAATTGGCCGGCGCCGCCTTACTGGAGCCCGCCGGCTCCGCCGGTTTTCGGGCAGGAGCGGGAAAGTGGCATAAAGAGGGACGCTGTCGAATCGCTTTCGACGTCTCCGTTCCCCTTCATCGGCATCAACCCCTGCCGGATCGCGGACACGCGCCAGGCATCATTTCCCGCGGGATACGGCCCCCCCGCGCTGACCGGCGGGGTGCCCCGGAACTTCACTCTGACAGGGCAGTGTGGCATTCCTGCGTCGGCAGCCGCGATCTCCTTGAACGTCACCGTAACCAACACGCAGGGACCCGGCTTCATCCTGATCTACCCGCAGGGCGGCGCGCAGCCCAATGTCTCGACCTTGAATTACGTTGCGGGGCAGACGATTGCCAACGCGGCGGTCGTACCTCTGGGAACAGGTGGCGGAGTCACCGTCATCGCCGGTGTTTCCGGCACGGACCTGATCCTCGACACCAACGGGTATTACGGCCCGGCCGGGGTTGGCATCCACAACACGTTTCTGGGTTTGAACGCGGGCAATTTCACGATGACCGGCGACGAAAACACCGGCCTCGGACACGGCGCGCTCGCGAGCAACACCACGGGCGACCACAACACCGCCACCGGAAACAACGCGCTCGGCACAAACGACATGGGCATTTTCAATACCGCCAGCGGAACCGGCGCGCTCGGTAGCAACACCACGGGCCAACGCAACACCGCCACCGGGACCGGCGCGCTCGGAACCAACGTCTCGGGTAACTTCAACACCGCCACCGGATCCACTGCACTCTTGTTCACCACGGGCTCCAGCAACATCGGGATCGGATTTGGTGCAGGCAGTAGCCTTACGACGGGGAGCAACGACATTTGCATCGGGAACTCTGGCGTGGCGGGAGAGTCCGGCACGATCCGGATCGGCGATGTCCAGACGGTGACGTTCGTTGCCGGAATTACCGGGACCGGTGTCACGGGTGTCCCCGTCCTGGTAAATGGGTCAGGGCAACTCGGGGTTGCGTCGTCCTCGCGGTTGGTCAAGGAAGAGATCCGCGAGATCGCCGCGGAGAGCGACGGCCTGATGAAACTGCGTCCGGTGGCCTTCAGGTACAAGCCGCAGATCGATCCGACCGGGCTGACCCAGTACGGTCTGATTGCCGAAGAGGTGGCGAATGTCTATCCGGACCTGGTCGCCTACGATCGCGACGGCCGGCCCGAGACCGTGCGCTATCAACTGGTCAACGCGCTGCTGCTGAACGAGGTCCAGAAGCAGCACTGGACGGCGGACGCGCAGGAAGAAACGATCGAGCAGCAAAA
>Ga0137372_10001850_pt1 | contig 20421 bp, 22 predicted proteins | sample SagtaG_6_FD_104911 | JGI IMG/M metagenome (GOLD analysis project Ga0137372, IMG submission 104911) | Vadose zone soil microbial communities from Sagehorn Ranch, Mendocino, California, USA - Sage1_R_60_16 metaG | ecosystem: Environmental > Terrestrial > Soil > Vadose zone | place: USA...
CCGCGGTGCCGAGCGCGTCGGTCGCGGTTTCGATGCCGGGGGCAATCACTCCACCGATGAACGCACCGGCGGGGCTGACCACGTCGATGGTGATCGCCGTACCGACGTCCACGACGAGACACGGAGCGCCGTACAGGTGGACCGCCGCGAGTGCGTTGGCGACCCGGTCGGTGCCGACCTCGCGCGGGTTGTCGACCAGCACCGGCAGACCGGTCCTGACGCCCGGTTCGACCACGACGCTCGGTACGTCGTGGTAGTACCGCGCCACCACATCCCGCAACTCGTGCAGCACATGCGGTACGGCGGAACAGACCGCGATCCCTGACACCGGCGCCTCGCCCGCCAGCAAACCTTGAAGCAGCACGGCCCATTCGTCCGCCGTACGACGGGGATCCGTGCCGACCCACCAATGCCGCTTGACCGTCCCCTCGAAAACCAGGCCGGCCAGGGTCCTGGTGTTCTCGACGGCGACGGCGAGCAGCATCAGACGTCCTTGAGATTCAAGGCTTCTCGCAGGTCCAGGGCGATGTCGAGCACCGGCGCCGAATGGGTCAGCGCTCCGACCGCGAGATAGTCGACCCCGGTCTCGGCGACCGCCCTGGCACGTTCGAGTGTCAGCCCACCGGACGCCTCCAGCCGCGCCCGGCCGGCCACCTTCTCAACCGCCTCGCGCAACTGCGGGATGTCCATATTGTCCAGCAGGATCAGCTCCGCGCCGGACTCGACCGCGATCAGCGCGTCCTCGATCGAGTCCACCTCGACCTCGACCGCGATGTCCGGATACGCCTTGCGGACAAGGCGAAACGCCTCGGCGACCCCGCCTGCGGCGACGACGTGGTTGTCCTTGATCAGCGCCGCGTCGGACAGTCCCATCCGGTGGTTCTGGCCGCGGCCGCAGCGTACGGCGTACTTCTCCAGCGCGCGGAGCAACGGCATCGTCTTGCGGGTGTCGCGGATGACCGCGCCGGTGCCCTCGACCGCGTCCACCCAACGACGCGTCAGCGTGGCCACGCCGGACAGGTGGCACAGCAAGTTGAGGGTGGTGCGCTCGGCCGTGAGCAGTTGCCGGGTCTTGCCGCGGATCGTCATCAGCACATCGCCCTTGCTCACGTTCGCACCGTCGGCGACCGAGTGCTCGAGCTCGACCTCGTCCGGGGCGGCGACCTGCCGGATCACCAGCTCGGCGATCTGCAGGCCCGCGACCACACCGTCGGCCCGGGCAACGAGTTCCGCGACCGAGATCTGGTCCGCGTCGACCGTGGCCGTGGTGGTGACGTCGACGCCTCCGGCCAGGTCCTCCTCGATGGTGGCCCGGACGAGGTCACTGACCCACTGCCTGTCGAGAGTCTCATCCATTCTGGGGATTCTCCTCAGTTTCGTGCGGCACAAACGTCGTACGCGGGATTGCTGAGTCTCCCTCAGCGGGCAGGGTGAGGTCCAGATTGCCCGACCAGTTGCGGTCGTCGCGATCCGGGTGGTCCTCGCGCCAGTGCGAGCCGCGGCTCTCCTCACGCGCGGTGGCGGCGGCGATCAGCGCGGACGCCACCGTGACCAGGTTCGTCGCCTCCCATCCCGGCGTACCCGGCTCGCCGGCCGGCTGCTCGATCAGTTTGCCGAGTGTCGCACCCGCCTCCGACAGACCGGTCGCACTCCGGATCACCCCGGCCCCGATCGTCATCGCCCGCTGCAGTTCCGGTACGACGTCCGCGTCGACCAACCCCGGCACGCGACGGTCAACGGCCGGCTCACGCAACTCAGGCAGCCCATGCGCCAGGTGAGCGGCGATGCGATGGGCGAAGACGAGCCCTTCGAGCAGGGAGTTCGAGGCCAGCCGGTTGGCGCCGTGCACACCCGTGCAGGCGACCTCACCACACGCGAAGAGACCGGGAACGGACGTCTGACCATCCAGGTCGGTCCACACACCGCCGGACGAGTAGTGGCAGGCAGGGGCAACGGGGATCAGCTCACGCACCGGGTCGATACCGTGCGAGCGGCAGGACGCCAGGATGGTCGGGAACCGGACCCGCCATTTCTCGTCACCGAAGTGACGAGCGTCGAGGTAGACATGATCCTTGCCGGTGGCAAGCATCTGCCGCATGATCGCCTTCGCCACGATATCGCGCGGCGCCAGGTCGGCCAGCTCGTGCTGCCCCTGCATGAACCGGTTGCCCTCGTGGTCCACCAGGAAGGCGCCCTCACCGCGAACGGCCTCGGACACCAACGGCTGCTGGCCTTTCGCGCTCTTGCCCAGCCACAGCACGGTCGGGTGGAACTGCACGAACTCCAGGTCGCGCACCTTCGCCCCGGCCCGGAGCGCCAGCGCCATGCCGTCACCAGTCGACACGCTCGGGTTCGTCGTTGCGGCGTACAACTGACCGAGACCACCCGACGCGAGAATCACCGCACGGCTGCGGATCGCGCCGACGCCATCCAGTTGGCCCTCGCCCATCACGTGCAGAGTGACGCCGGCAACCGTTCCGTCCTCGGCCGTCAGCAGGTCGATGACGAGGGCGTGCTCGATCAGCCGAATATCGTCGGCCCGCTTCACCGCGGCGACAAGCGCCCGCTCGATCTCCGCCCCGGTCGCATCCCCACCAGCGTGAGCGATGCGGTTGCGGAGGTGGCCGCCTTCCCGCGTCAACGACAGGTCCCCGTCGACGGTGTCGAACCGCGCACCAAGCTCGATCAGATCCCGCACCGCATCGGGGCCTTCCGTGACCAGCGCCCGTACGGCGTCCGGGTCGCAGAGGCCCGCACCGGCAACGAGGGTGTCGTGCAGATGGTGCTCAGGCGAGTCGTCCGGGCTGAGGGCGGCGGCGATCCCGCCCTGGGCCCACTGGGTCGAGCCGGAGGCGACGACGTCCTTCGTCACCACCAGCACAGAGCCGAGTTCACGGGCCTTCAGTGCTGCGGTGAGCCCGGCGATCCCGGACCCGATCACCACCACGTCGACGGTCTCGGTCCACCCGGGTTCAGGCGCAGCAAGCCGTTGCGGGACAGCAGGGGCGGTCATGGGGCCTCCCGGCCTGGACTGAGGAGCGGAGGGAGCGAAGCGACTGGAGCGACGAGGGAAGGCCGGGAGCCAGGGCCCCATGACCACGCCGGCGCCGGAGGCCCGGCCAAAAGCACCGTCATCCCGCGACCGTATCAACCGAATTCATCTGAGTGTGATGGAAATGTTGTCAATGAGACGAGTCGTACCTACGCGGGCTGCGATGAGCATGCGTGCTTCGCCGGGGCCGATGACGGGGCCGAGATCGGGTGCTCGCAGGGCGAGATAGTCGATCTTCACGCTCGGCACCGCCTCGAGTTCGGCGTGCGCGGCCGCCATCACGGCGTCCGGTCCGTTCATGCCTGCCTTCGCGCCGGCGGTGAGGGCGCGGTAGAGGACCAGCGCTTCGTCACGCTCTGTCTCGTCGAGGTACCGGTTGCGTGAGGACAGCGCAAGGCCGTCGGGCTCGCGAACGGTCGGCACCGGCACGATGTCGACGTCCCAGTCCAGGTCGCACACCATCTCGCGGATCAACGTGAGCTGCTGGTAGTCCTTCTCGCCGAACAACGCCAGGTCCGGCGCGGTCAGGTGCAGCATCTTCGCGACCACGGTCAGCACACCGGCGAAGTGGCCGGGCCGGACCAAGCCTTCGAGCTCATCCGCCAGTGGACCGGGATGAACGGTGATGGACGGCTCGTTCGGGTAGAGCTCGTCGCGGGACGGGTTGAAGACCAGGTCGACGCCTTCGCTCTTGGCGATCGCCAGGTCGCTGGCCAGGGTGCGCGGATACCGGTCGAAGTCCTCCGACGGCCCGAACTGCAACGGGTTCACGAAGATGGTGAGCACCACACTGCCGTCCGGACCGACCCGCTCGCGGGCCTCTGCCAGCAGCGCCGCATGGCCCTCGTGCAGGGCGCCCATCGTCATCACGACCGCCCGCGGCCGGATCGCCGCTGCCGCTCGCAGTTCGGCCTTCGTCTGGGTGAGTCTCATCGCGGTGCCTCCCCTGTCCGATACCGCTCCTCGCCGAGGTGCCCACCCAGCACCTCGGCGAACCGCCCGGCAGTCGCCGGGTCCAGCCGGCCCCCGGCTGCCGCCAACTCCACCGTCGCCCGGGCCAGTTCGGCGTACGTGCTCGCTGTCCGGTCCCGCAGTACTGCCAGATGTGCTGCCACCGTGTCGACATCGCCGCGGGCGATCGGCCCGGTGAGCGCATGATGACCGGATCGCAGCGTGTTGTCGAGGGTTGCGGTCACCAGTGGCCGAAGTGTTGCGGCCGGATCCTGGATGCCTGCTTCCCGCAGTACGGCGAACGCCTGGGTCAGCAACGTGGTCAAGTAATTCGCGCCGTGCACGACGCCCGCGTGGTACAGCGCACGGTGCTCCTCAGCCACCCACTGCACCTGCGCCCCGAGCGACTTCACCAGCCCTTCCACGATCGCTCTGGTCTCGTCCGCCGCGGTCGCCGTGAACACAATCCCCTCGAGGCTCACCGCATCCCCTGTGAACGTCATCGGCGGGTGCAGCGCCACTGGAATCGCTCGCAGCCCTTGCAGCGGCGTGAGCCCGTGTGCGCCAGACAGGTGTACGACGTACTGCTCGCTGGTGAGTGGCAGCTGCTCAGCCACCTCCCGGATCACGTCATCCGGTACGGCGATCAGTACGACGTCAGCCCGGGTGGTGACGTCATCAGCGGCCAGCACCGGCACATGCGGAAGGAGCCGCGCGGCGCGATCCTGTGAGGCGCGCGAGCGTGCGGTGACGCCGACCACCGGGTGTCCGGCAGACGCCAAGGCTGCTCCCAAGGCGCTCCCGGCCCGGCCGGAGCCGATGATGCCGATACGTTCCATGACCGACCTTTTCCTCGTTCCAGTCCACGCGGGGTACCAGACGATGTGCTCACCAGCGTAGTGCTGACAGCGAGGGACAGTCGCCGAGTCGTGAGTCACAGATGGGAGGATCTTTCGGGTGAGCGACGCATGGGCTGAACGGACCGGGCTGACGGCGGTGCTGATCACGGTGCCCGAGTTGGCGGACTACACCCACCGGTGGAGGTCGTTGTCCAGGTCGACGGCGCGGCCGCGGGTTCCACTGACCGAGCTGATCCCGCCGCATGTCACAGTGCTCGTTCCATGGGTGGTCGAGCCGGCTGAGTCCGACGTACAGCGGCTGGCCAAGGCTGTGGCGTCGTTCGAGCCGTTCGAGTTGAGCTTTCCGACGGTCGGGCAGTTCCCGAACGGCACGGTGTGGCTGCGGCCTGAGCCGTTCGCCACCGTGGTGTCACTGCTGTACTCGGTGTTCCAGGCCTTCCCGGAGAGCCCGCCGTACGGCGGTGAGTTCCCAGATCCGCACCCGCACTTGACCATCTCGTCAGCCATGCAGGGCGGCCCGACTGTCGTCGCCGAGGCTCGGGAGGCTCTGGCCGCTGCACCTGCGCCCAGCGTCCAGCTCACCGAGTTGGGGTTGTGGCGGGAGGACGAGCACGGTGTGTGGCAGCAGTTCGACGTAGTACCGCTGGATGCTCGTTGAAGACCTTCCGCGATGCCTGGAGTACGGCGCTCTACGGGCCTGAAGGGTTCTACCGGCGGGAGCGGCCGGCAGCGCACTTCCGCACGTCGGTGCACGCGTCGGCGTTGTTCGGCCAGGCTGTGGCGCGACTGGCCCGAGCTGTGGGTGCGTCGGAGGTTGTGGACGTCGGGGCGGGATCCGGTGAGCTGGGGCAGGTACTCCGGTCTGAAGGGCTCGACGTGGTCGAGGTCGAGCTGGACGACGAGCTGCCGTCGACAATCGCCGGGTTGGTGATCGCCAACGAGTGGCTGGACAACATCCCGTGCGAGATCGCCGAGCTCGACGAGTACGGCGTACCGCGGTATCTGCTCGCCGATCTGTCCCTCGGTGATGTTGTCGAGGGCAACGACCGCGCCTGGCTGGAAGAGTGGTGGCCGTTGCAGGAGCCTGGCGACCGGGCCGAGATCGGGCTCAGCCGTGACCAGGCTTGGGCTGACATTGTCGGACGGCTGGTCGAGGGTGGCGTTGCAGTGGCGATCGACTACGGGCATGTGCGCGCCGGACGGCCGCTGTACGGGACTGTGACGGGCTTCCGCGCCGGCAGGGAGTGCGACCCGGTGCTGGACGGCTCCTGCGACGTGACTGCGCATGTAGCGCTGGACTCGCTCGGCGGATCGCTGGTGCTGCAGCGCGACGCGCTGCGGGCGCTAGGCGTGAGTGCGGCCCGTCCGAGCCTCGAGCTGGCTCAGACGGACCCGCTGCGCTACGTGGCGGAGCTGTCGTCGGCTGGTGAGGCTTCAGAGCTGCTGGACCCGTCTGGGCTCGGTGGCTTCGGCTGGGTGTGGACAGCTGCCGGTGCGGACGCCGTACGACTGGCTTCGCGGGCTCTGTCGGCCTGAGCCTGCAGCAGCGCCGCGGCCTCGAACTGGTCGCGGTGGACGGCGACTGCATCAGTGGGGCCGAGTGGTGTGTCCACGTGGACGTTGGCGAGGCCCAGACGCCGCTGGAGCGGCCCCTGCTGCAGCCGCACCGACTGGGTCTTGTGGTGCAGGACGATCGACGTACGGCGGCTGACCCATCCTCTGACTGTGACGAGCACCTGCGCATCCGCGCCGTACGCGAGGTAGCGCCAGCCGATCGGCCGCAGCCACTTCACACGCTCCGGTGCCTGGTGCATCTCGATGCGGGAGAGGTCCAGGCCGGGCAGGACGCGTGCGAGCACACCGGCAACTTCTGCACGGTCGCCGACAGGCAGGAGTTGCGCACCCTCGCGGTCGTCCTCCCCCTCGTCTCTGTTGCCTGCCACACCGGCGATGTCGAGCTCGACCCGGCTCCAGCCGATCAGACGCCAGATGAGCGGCTCAGTGATCAGCAGACCCTGCACACGACCAGGTGGGACGGTCTGCCGCTGTACGTCGAACAGTCCGCGCTTGGTACGTAGTCCGTCGTGGGTCTTTGAGAGCGTGAAGCCGTGGTTGCCGACGACCTGCTTCCAGATCGGCTGCACCACACCGAGCAGCAGCGGCAGGCCGGCGAACAGACCGACGTGGAAGTCCAGCACGGTCGTGGCGACGATCAGCCAGATCAGACCACCTGCACTACCGAGGACTGTCGACGACAGCAGGGTCGCGCCGAGCAGGCGGTTCGTCGGGACGACCAGGAGTGGCTCGGGCTCGACCTGGTAGGTCTCGTGCTCGACGAACTGCTCCCCCTTGGCTCGGAGCAGCAGGATCGAGCGGAGCTTGCCGGCTTCGTCGTACGTGAAGTAGCTGAGCTTGCCGTCGCTCTTGCCGCCGCCGGCCACGTCCATCCGCAGCTCGGCCATCCCGAACAGGCGGGCGACGAACGGCTGGGCGACGTCGATCGTCTGGATCCGGTCGAAGCGGATGATCCGGGTCCGCCGGAACAGGAACCCGCTGTCGACCCGGATCGCCTCGTCGGTCAGCTGCCATTTGGTGTACCACCAGGACAACGCCCCGAGCAGGATGCCGCCGACCAGTACGGCGATCAGCCCGAGGCCGGCCAGCTCGAGATTGCTCCGCAGGCCCTCGTTGTTGACCAGCGCGACCGCAGCGACGACGAAGTACCCCCATCCTTTGACGAACGGCGTCAGCGGGTGCAGCCGCTCTCCCTGCAACTCAGGGACGGTGGTCTGCCCGGACGGGCCGGGCACCGGCCCTGTCACAGGCCCCACGCCTGGGCCTGGCCGAGGGCGGAGAGGCGGTCACGCAGGCGGCTCGCCTCGTCAGGGTGCAGTCCGGGGATCTTGGCGTCGGTCGCCGGGGTGGCGGTGTGCAACTCCACCGTCGCGATCCCGAACGCCCGCTCCAACGGGCCAGCCGCCACGTCGACGAACTGCATCCGCCCGTACGGCACGACCACGAGCTCCCGGAACAAGATCCCGTGGCTGACCAGCAGTTCGTCCTCGCGTTCGGCGTACTTCCAGGAGCGCTGGTTCCGCCCGATCAGCGCCGAGGACCAGGCGAAGCCGCCGACAGCCACGAGCAGCGCCAGTACGCCGTACACCCAACTCAGCGTCATGCCGAGCACCAGCAGCGCCACGAGGCCGAGCACGCCGAACAGGATCGCCGCGTTCACCCGGCGGACCGAGGCCAGCTTCGGCGAGACCGGCGTCCAGCTGACATCCGAAGGTGCGAAGAGGTCGTCCACGCCCCAAGCCTGTCACGATAGGGGTCATGAGTACCGAAAGAGTCGTGGGAATCGGCGCGGGCGCGGCTGGATTCGACCCCGCGTACGAGCGGGGCGGGACCGGGAGCGGCTCGGAGCTGGCGACCACCGACATGGTGCTCAACATCGGCCCACAGCATCCGGCCACCCACGGCGTGCTGCGGCTGCGGCTGACCCTGGACGGCGAGCGGATCGTCGGCTGCGAGCCGATCATCGGCTACATGCACCGCGGCGCGGAGAAGCTGTTCGAGGTCCGCGACTACCGGCAGATCATCGTGCTGGCGAATCGGCACGACTGGCTGTCCGCGTTCGCCAACGAGCTCGGCGTCGTACTCGCGGTCGAGCGGATGATGGGCCTCGAGGTCCCGGTCCGCGCGGTCTGGCTGCGCACCCTCCTGGCCGAGCTGAACCGGGTGCTGAACCACCTGATGTTCCTCGGCTCGTACCCGCTCGAGCTCGGCGCGATCACGCCGGTCTTCTACGCCTTCCGCGAGCGCGAGACGCTCCAGGCCGTGATGGAGGAGCTGTCCGGCGGCCGGATGCACTACATGTTCAACCGCGTCGGCGGGCTCAAGGAGGACCTGCCGTACGGCTGGCTCGGCCGCGCCTCCGCCGCCTCGGCCGCGGTCCGACGCCGGCTGCCCGACATCGAAGAGATTGTCATGGGCAACGAGATCTTCCGGGCCCGCACCGTCGGCGTCGGCAAGCTGTCGCCCGAACTCGTCGCGCAGTACGGCGTTTCCGGCCCGATCGCCCGCGCCTCCGGCGTCGACGCCGACCTCCGCCGCGACGAGCCCTACCTCGCGTACGACGAGTTGCTCCGCGACGGCGTACTCCGCGTCGTCACCCGCACCGAAGGCGACTGCTACGCGCGGTTCTCGGTGCTGCTGGAACAGGTGAAGGTCTCGCTCGACCTGATCGACGCCTGCCTCGACAAGCTGTCGTCACTACCGGCCGGCCCGGTCAACGTACGGCTGCCCAAGATCCTCAAGGTCCCCGAGGGCAACACCTACGCCTGGACCGAGAACCCCCTCGGCATCAACGGCTACTACCTCGTCTCCCGCGGCGACAAAACGCCCTGGCGCCTCAAACTCCGCTCCGCGAGCTTCAACAACATCTCCGCCCTGCCGGCCCTCCTCCCCGGCACCGTCATCCCCGACATGATCGCCATCCTCGGCAGCATGTTCTTCGTCGTCGGCGACATCGACAAATAAGGGCTGCGGCTGGGAAACAAATGGGCGCCTAGCGACGAATAGTTTCCCGACCGCGTCAGCGGACGGGGCAGGAGGAGCCGCAAGCGTTGGCCCGGAGGTACGGATCCTTGCGACGCATCACCTGCAGGACCTGTACGGCGGCTGCACACGGACGGCCGGTGACGTCGAGCCAGCCATAGCGCAAGGTCGTCTCCGCCCGCAGGGCAGCACGGTTGTCACGCTCGAGATCCCGCCATCGCTGCCGCGGCGCGAAGTGGAAGCGGCCGTCGAGTTCGACCACCAGCGCGAACGGCACGTAGAAGACATCGGTGAACTCGTTGTCCACCGCACGCTGCCGATGCCCCGGCGGCAAACCGTGTGCTCGCTCGACGTCTCGCAGGTAGCGGAGCTCGAGCAACGAATGCGTTCCCTGCGCGACATCGGCGAGGATCGACCGCAGCGCGGCACGATGACGGAGCTGTGGCCGGTCGGCGAGTGCGCGCAGAATCTGCTCAGGCCTCACTCTGCCGCTCTGGCATGCCTCCGCGACCACTGCGGCCGCGGCATCCAAGGAATGGGAGATGCCGACAATGTCCAGGATGGCGTGCGCGGGCTCGCTGCGCGGCGGTATGACCGCGGCCAGACGGTCCTCCCAGTGCGTGTCTCGAGTGATCACGACGCCTGGTCGAGCACGAACCCGTCGACGCCAGGGGATGCCGACGTACACCGGACGTTGCTCGTCGCGCTTGATCAGGCCGAACTGCTCCGCGGCGGTGTAGTGACTCCAGGCGGCCTCGGGTCCCGCGTATAGCAGTGCGGCCACGAGCTGTTCGTCGTACCCGATCGGACCGGTATGGGTTGTGTAGACGCCGGGATGAACGGCTCGCCACCGCCGGCTTCGGATTCCCCGGCGGATGTCGGAGTCCGACCAGCCTGCAGCCAGTAGTTGTGGGCGAGAGACGATCTGGCCCTGATCGTGGATCAGTACGTCGATGCCCTCGGCGTCGAGCTGTTGCCGCCACCACCAGTCCACCCGGACCAGGGTGACGGATTTCGGCGGCCGGCGTTGACGGGGCTGTGGATAAGCCGCTCAGCCCTGGGCGGCGGTGGCCTGGCGGACCAACTCGAGGAAGGGCTCGGCGATTCCTGCGGATACCGCGACCGTGCCACGCGAGTCCGGGGTGTGGTCGGAGCCGTCGAGGTCGAAGACTTGGACGCCGGCCTCGCGAGCGATGGCTACGCCGGCCATGGTGTCCCAGGGCTTGTTGGAGAACATGACCATCGCGTCGAAGTGGCCGGCCGCGACCCAGGTGAGGGCGGTGGCGGCCGTACCGATCTGGCGGATCCGCTGCACGCGGGGGAACAGCAGTTGCGTCATCGCCAGCCGCTCCACGTTCAATGCCTCGGCGTCCGGTCCGACCGCATAGTCGCCCACGGCAACCAATGCGTCGGTCAAGCTGCTGCAGTCACTACCGCGGATCGTCGTACCGTTGCAGGTCGCGCCGTGCCCTTCGGCGGCGGCGTACCTGGTGCCGAGCATCGGATGGTCGATGACGCCCGCCACCGCGCGGCCGTCGACGATCAGGCCAAGCGAGATGCCCCACAGCGGTGCGCCGTGGACGAAGTTGACGGTCCCGTCGATCGGATCGAGCACCCAGCGCGTGCCGTCCGTCGCTCCGCCCTCCTCTTCGCCGAGTACGCCGATCTCCGGTGTCTCCTGCTCGAGAAACGCACGGACCTCGCGCTCCACCGCGAAGTCCACCTCGGAGGCCATGTCCCGATCGCCCTTGGAGGTCAGGACCCCAGGTGCTCGCGAGTCGGTCACCACCCGACCTCGATCGACGGCAGCTTCGGCGACCTTCAGCAGTTCGGCGACATCCACAGGTCAGAACCTACGCCGGATCACGCCATGTCCGCTCCGGCCGTTCCACCCAGCGGGCGTCACCCCGCGCCAAGCGACCCAGTTAGGCCGTGCCGAGTGACCTGGCGCGTCGCCGCCACGCGGCCCTCGCCGCGGCGGCGGCACCCACCGCGACCACTCCCACCGCCGCGGCCTGGCCGATCTTGATGGGGCAGCCCCTGGCGCACTCGGGGATCGCGTACGGCTGGCCTGGGTTCAGCTCGTGGGTCTCGTCGGCCGACACGTACGCCTCGTTCGCCGGGAAGTTCCAGCCGTCGGGGTTGAGAAGCCGGTACCAGTAGGCGTCGTCCCAAGCCTTCCGCCGGCATGTCACGTTGACCGACGAAGACTCGTACGGCGGAGGCCCGAGCTGACCGATCGGCAGATGATCCTCGTTGTAGACCGTGACGTGTCCGTTCGGATCGTTCATCGTCACGGCCGGGTAGTTCGCATCCAGCCCCATGTGCATCCCCTCCACACCGCAGTATGGGGGCGCGGTCAGGAAGCGGCCAGGCCTCGCAGCTTGAGGTCGACGACGGTGGGTGCGTCGGCCTGGGAGTGTTTGTCGCCGGCGGCAACGACCGTGGCGACCTCCTGGTCGATCTTGTCCAGCCGCTCGTCGATCTTGTCCAGCCGGCGTTGCATCAGGTCCACGAACTCGGCGTTCTCGACCACCCGGGCGCTGGTGATCCGCGAGTACTCCTGGGCCACCTGGGCCCGTTCGTCGGAGTGGGCGAGGCGTTCGACCAGGAGCTGGTGACGGAACAGGAAGGAGGCAGCGATCGCGATCACGACAGCGGCCACCGCTGCGGCCCGGAGGATCCACGCGTTCTGTGAGAAGAGCGCGGCACTCACGCCCAGACTGACAACGATCAGCAAACCGTTGGCAACGGTGAGAACTGTGGTCCTGGTTCGACGGCGGCTACCCCTTGACCCCATGGTCCGCCATGTTAGGGGGTGTCGTCCTCATCCTCCGGAACACGACACGCGCGTTCGAGCAACAATCCGGCCGTGACGACCAGCGCTGAGATCACCGCCGCGGCACCGGCCATGATCACACGTGTGCGGGGCCCGGACGAGCTCACCGCCTGCAGGAAGGATAACGCGAACCCTGCGTACACGCCGGTGCACAACGCGCCGACGAACGCGCTCGCCTTCCCGATCAGCAACAGGAACACCGCGCGCGACGGTTCGACCCGTTCGCGCCGTACCTGGATCCGCTGGTGGGTGTTGCGGGCCGCGGCGAACAGCAGCGCGGCCAGGAACGACCAGGCGACCAGGGTGAGCCAGGACACCGACGGCGCGACGCTGCCACCGGACTCGATCGCCTTGACCATGGTCAGTCCGATCGCCGCCCCGAGCACAGCGATCGCGATCAGCAGCCGGCGCGAGGTCGGCCGGACCGAGCCCGGGCGCGGCGGCTCCTTGCCGGGCGCCCGGCCAGGCTCGGGACCGCCGGACACCATTACTGCAGCTCGATGTCGAGCTTGGTCACGCTCTCGGTGCCGACCTTGGAGAGCAACTCCGCCACCGGCCCGTGACCGGGCAGCACCGCCTCGGGCTCGATGTCGAGCCAGGGCGCAAGTACGAACGCGCGCTCGTGCGCCCGCGGGTGCGGAACGGTCAGCTCCTCGGACTCGATCGTCTTCTGCCCGTAGGTGATCAGGTCGACGTCGAGGGTCCGCGGCGCGCCCGGCACGCTGCGCTCCCGGCCGAACGCCTGCTCGATCGCGTGCGCGCGTTCCAGCAGCATCTCGACGGCCAGCGTGGTGTCGGCGAGCAGCACGACGTTCAGGTACGGGCCGGATTCCTCCGGCCCGCCCACCGGGTCGGTCTCGTACACCGGCGAGACCTCGACGATCACGACGTCCGGAGTGTCCCGCAGCGCGTCGACCGCGCCCTGCAGGTTCGCCTCACGATCGCCGAGATTGCTGCCGAGCGACAGGATGACCTGGCGGATCGGCTTGAGGCCGCCGCTCAGGGTGTCAGCGTCGATGACGTGGGGGCTGGGGGTCTCGGTCACAGGGATTCTCCGGCTCTGCGCTGCACGGTCAGGACAACGTCGTCGAACGGCACCGTGATCGGCGCCGAGGGCTTGTGGATGGTCACCGCGGTCGCTGTCACCCGCCGGTCGGCGAGGCACAGGTCGGCGATGCGCTGGGCGAGGGTTTCGATCAGGTCCACCGGATCGTTCTCGATCGCGTGGTGCACCTGTTCGGCCACCACCCCGTAGTTCACGGTGTCGGCCAGGTCGTCGGAGGCCGCCGCGGGCCGGGTGTCCAGCTCCAGCCGGACGTCCACGACGAACTCCTGTCCGTCGGCCCGCTCGTGCTCGAACACTCCGTGCCGCCCGAATCCTCGAATGCCACGGATCTCGATCACGTCAGGAGGCAGTGCACTGTGCTCGATTGTGAGCTCGCTCCGCTCGCTCACGGCGCCTCCTCCTGTCGACCCCCAGACGACAGTACCGGGGAGGCATGGTGGATCCACAACCGCCAGCCGGAGGAAGTTCTGCGGAAGACGTTCGTGGCCAGCGCCTTGCCGCCCGCGAAGCCCTCCTCGGGTGCACCCTCGCCGGACGACAGGACATTTTCCGTACACGTGACGTATGCCACGTCTTCATCCACGCGTACCTGGACGTCGGTGAGGAAGAACTGGATGTACGGCGTGTTGGCGAAGATCATCGCCCACGCACGCATCATCTCGGCATACCCGTAGATCGCCGCGTTGCCGGGATGGATGCAGACCGGATCGGGCTCGGGCAGCCAGACGGCGGCCATCAGATCCAGGTCGCCGGCCTCGAACGCGTTGTAGAACGCGGTGTTGGCGTTGAGCACGACGTCCTCCACCGTGGCACCGCGCGCGCCCTCACCACCTGCGCCCTGGCGCGGACCGCCGGATCCGTCCGTCATACCTTTCCCCATCTCTTCGCCACCCGGACCGCGTCCGCGCTCGGCGCCACCGCGTGGGCCCGGACACACCAGGCTCCCGCGGCAGCGGCCAAGGCGGAAACAGCCGCGCTCGCGTCGTCTCGTCGTACGGCCGGTCTGGGTTCACCGGTCTGCTCGTCGGCGAGCAGCCTACCGAGGAACGTTTTCCGGGACGCACCGATCAACAACGGCCGGCCCAGTACGGCGAATTCCCGCAACCGACGCAGGATCTCCCAGTTGTGGTCCGCGTTCTTCGCGAAACCGAGCCCGGGATCCAGCGCGACCCGGTTCAGGTCGACCCCGGCATCGCGCATCGCCTCGACCCGCTCGCCCAGTTCCGCGATCACTTCGGCGACCACGTCGTCGTACTCCGCCTTGTTCTGCATGTCGATGGAGTGTCCCCGCCAATGCATGCAGATATACGGCGTACGACGCTCTGCCACCATCGGAAGCATGTCAGGGTCGGCCTGGCCGCCGGACACGTCGTTGATCATCACGGCGCCGGCATCGAGGGCCAGTCGCGCGACCCCGGCTCGCATGGTGTCGACCGAGATCAGCGCACCTTCGGCCGCGAGCGCCTCGATCACCGGCAACACCCGCCGGATCTCCTCTTCGGGCGCCGGTCGCTCGGCCCCGGGCCGGGTCGACTCGCCACCGACGTCGAGCAGGTCAGCCCCTTCGGCCAGTAGCTCGCGACCGTGCTTGATCGCCGCCGTCGGCTCGAACCACTCGCCTCCGTCGGAGAACGAGTCGGGCGTCACGTTGACGACCCCCATCACCAGACATCGGTCCAGCGCCGGAAGGCCCTCAACATGAAAGCGCGACTCACTATTCACCTGACCACCGTAGTGGCCTGCACCCCCAGCCCAGCAATCAAGGCGGTCTCAGCCGCCCGGCCGGTCAGCTGAGGACGAGGTGGGACCGGGTGACGCGGAGAGCTTCGCCGATGGGCTGGGAGTAGGACTCGTTGGTCTCGCCGTACTTCTCCAGGCACTGGCCGTTGATCAGCGCCGCCCCGCTGGTGATGCCCTGGGCGTAGTTGCCGGTCATGTTCGCGCCGCCGGAGTCTCCGCCCTCGACGCAGGCGGTGTGCTGGAACAGGCCGCGGACGATCCTGTTGTCGCCGTAGTTCACCGTCACGTTGCGCGCGACGATCCTGCCGCAGGTCCAGCCGGTGCTCTCCCCCGACTTGCACACCGTCGACCCGACGGTGGCGTTCGCTACGCCCTTGACCGCGATGTTGCCCGCGCCCCACCCCTCGACGTACCCCTGCTGGTCCCAGCCCTCGATGACGCCGACCGTGCCGAAGTCGTTGCCCGGGAAGCTCGAGGTCCGGGTGTTGCCGAGGATGTACCCGTTCCGGGAGAACGACGGCCTGCCCGCCGTGCAGTGCCCGGCGGTGAGGAAGATCGGCGCGCCGTACGAGGTGCGGGCATTGAAGCCGAGCGAGCAGACGTAGCCGGTGTTCTTGTCCACCTGGAACCCGCCGCGCAGGCTGAAGTCGTCGGCAGTGGTCGTCACCTGGCCGGACACCGACCGGATCGTCACCAGGTCGCCGTTCGCCTTGGCCCGCGCGAGGAACCGCTTGGTGATCGCGTCGTGCGCGCCCTTGAGCACGTTGACGACGACCGTGCCGGAGACGGGATCGACGTACCAGGACCGGACCTTGCCGGGGCTCGAGGCGATGGCGAGATGATCAAGCCTGCTTTGTACGGCGTTCAGTTGGTCGGCGGTGAAGCGGATGAGCTTCGCGATGGCGCCGGCCGCGCGGACCTGCTCGGCGGCGGCCAGATCGGACACTGCGACGACCAGGTCACCGGCGTCGTCGTAGTAGCTGCCGACCACCTTCGACCCGAGCTGTGTCTCGACGGCATCGGCCAGCAGCGGCGACCGGTCGGTCGACTCCGCCGGCTTCACCTCGGCGGGGTGGGTATCTGCGGTGGCCCAATTCGCCGCGACCAGCCCGGCGGCCGTCAGTACGACAGCCCCGGCAAGTGCGGCGCCGACCCGGAAACGCCCCGACATTCTGCCCTCCTCACACCGGAGTCCGATCCCCGTCGACCGAACACCACTACGGAACGTAACCGGTTAGCGACAGAATGTCCACAGGGTTGGGCTCTCAAACTGCAACGAGAGGACGGCGCGGAAGCTACGGAAGAAAGCGGGTCAGCCGACGATGAGGCTCATGGCTTCGGCCCGGGTGACCGGGTTGCGAAGTTGGCCGCGGACCGCCGAGGTGATGGTCTTGGCGCCGGGTTTGCGGACGCCGCGCATGGTCATACAGAGGTGTTCGCACTCGATCACGACGATGACACCCCGCGGCTCGAGCAGCTCGACCAGGGACTCGGCGACCTGGGTGGTCAGGCGCTCCTGCACCTGCGGCCGCTTCGCGTACACGTCCACCAGCCGCGCGAGCTTCGACAGGCCGGTGATCCGCCCGTCGCGGCTCGGGATGTAGCCGATGTGGGCCACGCCGGTGAACGGCACCAGGTGGTGCTCGCACAGGCTCCACACCTCGATGTCCTTCACCAGGATCATCTCGTCGTGGCCGATGTCGAACGTGGTGGTGAGCACGTCCTCGGCGCGCTGCCCCAGTCCACCGGTCATCTCGGCGTACGAGCGCGCCACCCGGGCCGGGGTGTCCTGGAGCCCCTCGCGGTCGGGATCCTCCCCGATCGCGATCAGCAGCTCCCGGACAGCTCGCTCCGCCCGCGCGTGATCGAACTTCGGCGACGTCATCCGGCCGCACCTCCAGGAGCCATGAACAGGTTACTGACCCAGGAAACAGCAACGCCGCCGCCCGAGTGGGCGGCGGCGCACGCTGAGACTAGTCCTTCGGCGACGGCGGCGTCGGACCGCTGCCGTAGCTCGGCGGCCTGACGGCCTCGTCGGGGCCGACTGCACCGCCCGGCAGGACGTCCGAGAGCGAACCGTTCTGGTCGCCGCGCGACGGCACCGGCATCACCGGCGGCTGGTCCGACGGCACCCGGGTGGCCGAACCCGTCCAGGCCGGCCGCCGCTCGCGCTTCTGCACCGGCGCGAAGACCCGGGCGATCTCGTTCTTGTCCAGGGTCTCCTTCTCCAGCAGTTCCTCGACCAGGTGGTCCAGGACCGCGCGGTTCTCGACCAGGATGTCGAAGGCCTCCTGGTGCGCGTTCAGGATCAGCTTTCCGACCTCCTCGTCGACCGCGGCCGCGATCTCCTCGGAGTAGTTCCGCTGGCTGCCGAAGTCGCGGCCGAGGAACGGCTCGCTGCCGTCCTGGCCGAACTTGATCGCGCCCAGCCGCTCGGTCATGCCGTACTGCGTGACCATCGCCCGGGCCAGGGCGCTCGCCTTCTCGATGTCGTTGCTTGCGCCAGTCGTCGGGTCGTGGAAGACCATCTCCTCGGCCGCGCGGCCACCGAGCATGTAGGCCAGCTTGTCCAGCATCTCCGACCGGGTGGTCGAGTACTTGTCCTCGTCCGGCATCACCATCGTGTAGCCGAGCGCCCGGCCCCGCGGCAGGATCGTCACCTTCTGGACCGGGTCGGAATGCGGCAGCGCCGCGGCGACCAGGGCGTGCCCGCCCTCGTGGTACGCGGTGAGCACCTTCTCCTTGTCCGACATCAGCCGGCTACGGCGCTGCGGACCGGCGATGACCCGGTCGATCGCCTCGTCCAGCCCCCGGTTGTCGATCACCTGCAGGTTGTTCCGGGCCGTGAGCAAGGCGGCCTCGTTCAGCACGTTGGCCAGGTCGGCGCCGGTGAAGCCCGGGGTACGACGGGCGACCGCAGTCAGGTCGACGTCCGGCGCCATCGGCTTGCCGCGCGCGTGCACCTTCAGGATCTGCTCGCGACCGGGCAGGTCCGGCGCGTCGACGGCGATCTGCCGGTCGAACCGGCCGGGCCGCAGCAGCGCCGGGTCGAGCACGTCGGGCCGGTTGGTGGCCGCGATCAGGATCACACCGCCGCGGATGTCGAAGCCGTCCATCTCGACCAGCAACTGGTTCAGCGTCTGCTCGCGCTCGTCGTGCCCACCACCGAGGCCCGCGCCGCGGTGCCGGCCGACGGCGTCGATCTCGTCGATGAACACGATCGCCGGCGCGTTCGTCTTGGCCTGCTCGAACAGGTCGCGGACCCGGGAGGCGCCGACACCGACGAACATCTCGACGAAGTCCGAACCCGAGATCGAGTAGAACGGCACGCCCGCCTCGCCCGCGACCGCGCGGGCCAGCAGGGTCTTACCGGTACCGGGCTGGCCGTACAGGAGCACACCCTTCGGGATCTTCGCGCCGACGGCCTGGAACTTGCCCGGCTCCTGCAGGAACTCCTTGATCTCGCCGAGTTCCTCGATCGCCTCGTCGCAGCCCGCCACGTCCGAGAAGGTGGTCTTCGGGGTGTCCTTGGTGATCAGCTTGGCCTTCGACTTGGCGAAGCTCATCACCCGGGATCCGCCACCCTGCATCGAGTTCATCAAGAAGATGAAGACGACCGCGATCAGCAGGAACGGGATCAGGGTCGAGAACACCTGGCCGATGAAGCTCGGCTTCGGGTTCTCCACGTCGTACCGCTCGATCTTGCCGTCCTGGAACAGGGTCTGCAGGTCGGTGCCGAGGGAGGTGCCCTGGCCGTCCACCCAGTGCGCCCGGAGCTTGGTCCCATCGGTCTTCTCGACCCTGATCTCCTGGTCCGGGTCGATCAGCGTGACCGCCTTGATCGTCTTGTCGCTCGACGACTTGGCCTGCTGGATCAGTTGCACGACCTGGCCGGTGGGCTCGGTCTTGTAGCCGGTCGAGCCGGTCAGGAGCTGCCCGATCACCAGGACGCCCAAGAAGGCGACGACGATCCAGAACAGGGGTCCGCGGAAGATGCGCTTCACGTCCATGATCGAGGCCTACGCCCCGTCCCTCCTAGCTCGGCAGGCCCGGGTATGCGGGCTTGAGACGGTAACACCAGTCCAAGTGTCTCGTGCCGGGCAAGCCTGCCGACCACGAGGGTCACCGAACGACGGTACGAGCCAGTTGTACAGGTTGTCACCAAGTCTGCCCCTGGTACGGCGCTCTGGCACGCCCCCGACCGGAATCCGGCGCCGGCTCCGGGCTGTGCCGACCAGGTCAGGAGTAGACGTGCGGCGCGAGCGTGGCGACGCAGCGCAGGTTGCGGTACTTCTCCGCGTAGTCGAGCCCGTACCCGACGACGAACTCGTCCGGCAGGTCGAAACCGACGTACTTGACCGGCACCGCCATCTTGGCCGCGGCGTCCGGCTTGCGGAACGCGGTGCAGATCTCCACCGAGGCCGGTCCGCGCGACTGCAGGTTGCTGACCAGCCAGGTCAGCGTCAGCCCGGTGTCGATGATGTCCTCGACGATCAGCACGTGCCGGTTGCTGATGTCGGTGTCGAGGTCCTTCAGGATCCGGACCACACCGGACGACTTCGTGCCCGAGCCGTACGACGAGACGGCCATCCAGTCCATCTCGATGTGCCGGCTGAACGAACGGGCCAGGTCGGCCATCACCATCACGGCACCCTTGAGGACGCCGACGATGAGGAGGTCCTTGCCGTTGTAATCCTGCTCGATCCGCGCCGCCAGCTCCTGCAGCTTCGCCAGGATCTGGTCCTCGGTGTAATGGATCGTGCTCAGGTCCTTCTCGATGTCCGCAGCGTCCACGCGGCTCAGCCTGTCACATCCGACCCTAGGACGATGAATCCACCCCGTCGTGCGGCCCGGACCCCCTGCGGCAGGTCGATCCACCGCTGCCCGCGCCAGCCGGTCACCAGCGCGTCGACGGCCACGATGTGCCCGGCGGTGAGGTCCGTGGCCCGGCATCCCGCTTCCAACGCCGCCTGCCGCAACACTCTGGTCCGGACCGCGTCCGGCTCGGCCGCGAGCATGGCGACGTCACAGTGCACTTCGTCGTCAGTACGACGTACTGCGGTTTCCGCAAGGTCAGCCGCGAGCATGTCCAGCGCATCCGCATCAGCCCTGAGTAGTCCCGCCGTACGGGCCAAGGCCTCCAACACACCAGGGCCTAGCGCTTCCTCCAGGACCGGGAGCACCTCGTGGCGAACCCGGACCCGGGCGTACTGCGGGTCGTCGTTGTGCGGGTCGTGCCACGGCCGGAGCCCCGACGCCACACACGCGGCAGCCGTCGTAGCGCGTGGCAACTCCAGGAAGGGCCGCCGAAGCAGTCCGGCGACCGAAGCCATCCCCGCCAACGAGCGAGCACCCG
>Ga0137372_10001851_pt1 | contig 20419 bp, 17 predicted proteins | sample SagtaG_6_FD_104911 | JGI IMG/M metagenome (GOLD analysis project Ga0137372, IMG submission 104911) | Vadose zone soil microbial communities from Sagehorn Ranch, Mendocino, California, USA - Sage1_R_60_16 metaG | ecosystem: Environmental > Terrestrial > Soil > Vadose zone | place: USA...
CGCTGCTCCGTGCTCAGGTCCTCGCCGGCGAGTAGCCGGCCGTTGAAGAAGTTCACCGACCTGATGTCACCGGTGACGGTCTCGAGGAGCGAGACCGGAGTGATGTCGACGGCGCTCATGCCGGCAGCTCCCGCAACACTTCGGCGTCGCTGATCTCGACCTCGAAGCCGTCGCGACTCGCGCGAACGACGATGCCTTGATTCGCGAGCTCCCGCGCCGTCTCGTCGCTCGGGGAGAGGACCGCGAAGAACGGCGTGACATCGGCGGTCGAGGAGACGAGCGGCGACCCGATGACGAGGTACAGCCGGTCCGGCGAGTACGCGGGAAATGCGAGCAGCACGTTCCCGTTGCCGAGGTCGCGCAACGTCAGGTCGCCGGCCGTCCAGCCGCTCTGGCCGTCGCCGAGGTACTGGCCGGCAGCGACGATCGCCCGGCGCGGCGCATCGAGCGTGAGCGTCAACCGCCCGGACTCGGCGTCGAAGGTTCCGCTTCCCGCTCCTTCCGGCTGCACCGTGACACCGCTGATTCCCGGCCCGGCCGGCCCCTGCGGCCCCGCGTTGCCGGGCGGTCCTTGTGTCCCTTGCGGCCCGGCCGGCCCGACGTCGCCCTGGGGGCCCTGCGGGCCCGCCGGGCCCGGGTCGCCCTGCGGGCCCTGGGGTCCGGCGGCGCCCGGAACTCCCGGCAGTCCGGATTCGCCGGGCGGTCCGGCGGGCCCCGCCGGGCCGGGCGGCCCCTGCGGGCCCGGGCCGCCGGCCGGCCCGGGCGGCCCCGCCGAGCCGCGCGGGCCCGCCGCGCCGCCGGGCCCGGTGGGACCGCCGAGCACCTCCTGTCCCGCCAGCAGCCACTCCTCGAGCAGGCGCAGGTGCGCGAGCGTCGCGCGCGCTGCATCATCGACCTCGATCGGACGCTCGGTGTCGAGCAGGAGCTCCCCGGTGTCGAGCCGGTGCGTGAGCGGCACGTCGACCTCGGCGAGCAGCACCACGTCGGCCGCCGACGGTGTCGACGCGACCGGCGTGCCGCACGGCGGCACGGGTGCGCGCGCGAGGTGCCGCAGGTCCGTCGCCCAGAAGCGGAAGGCCGCGCGGAGATGCTCCGGCACCGCGGCGCGTTGGATCTGAAGGTCCGCCGGCGGCAGGTCCTGCAGGAAGTCCAGCGACGGCGCATGCGCCGGCTCGGGCGGCGACCCGTGCGCGCCGTGTGCGAGCGCGCTCAACATGCTGACGAAGTCCTCCACCGAGCCCGACGCGTCGTCCGCGACCTCGATCTGGCGCAGCCACGAGACGAAGTCGCGCACGGCGAGCTCCTCGGCCTCCGCCGGAGGCTCGAGCCGCAGCTCGAGCGCGAAGGAGTCCTGAATCCGCGTCGGCGCAAGCAGCTCGTCCGCGCTGCGGCACGGCTCGCCCGGAACCGGCATCGCGTCGGTCTCGCGCTCGCGGTACGCGAGGACGACGTAGGCGTGGACCGCGTCCGCGGGAGGCGACGCGATCTCGCGCGTGATCTCGATCCGGTGCGCGTCGAGCCAGTCGACCACCTGCGCGCACTGCGCCCCGGTGACGCAGACGAGTCGGCCGGACGGCGTGAGCGCGACGCCGGGCTCGACCCGCACGAGCGGGCCGTCGCGACCCCCGGACCCGACCGACACGGCGAGCCCGCTGACGGTTCCGTACCCGATCAGGTCGCGCGCGAGCCATTGGTCGCGCGCGGCGAGATAGCCGAACTCCTGCGTGAAGTCGTCGACGCCGAGGATCATGCCGAGCGTGTAGTTGACGTGCTTCGTGGGATCCGGCGGAGCGGCCGACGCGAGTGCGGCCTGCGGTGCGAACGCGGTCATGAGGAAGTCCTCCATGAGGTCGAGGCGACGCCTGCGGCGGCGCGGGCTGCGAGGTCGGTCGGCAGGCCGTTCGAGAGCACCGTCTCGCCCACGTGGGCGTGCCCGAGGACGGCGGGACGAAGGCCGAGGCCGCGCGTGCCGAGCTCGGCGATCGTGTCGCGCCCCAGGCGCGCGTCGCCGAGCCGGAAGACGGCCCAGAAGAAGCGGACATCGAAGACGGTGTGCGCCGGCTTCTCGAGCTCGACGATCCGCCGGGCAAGGTCGGCGAGCGCCTGGTTGCGTCCGACCGCGTCGTAATCGTCTGGATGCTCCGGCGGCTTGACGGGGAGCAGGACGCTGAACCGGTGCGCGAGCGCGCGCCGCGGCCGGATCACGCGCTCGAAGTGAAACCAGTCGCCGAGCGCGCGCGCACCCTGCGGCAGGATGGTCGGTAGGTGCAGCGCGTCCCAGTCGGTGAGCGCAGCGCCCGGCTCGCCGTAGGCTCGGGCGAGCGCTGTGGGCCGCCGGTATCGGCGTGCGAGGAAGTCGCGCCACGCCGGCGTGTCCGCCGCCGAGGCGTCCGGAACGAAGCCGAGCGCGTCGCGTGAGAACGCCTGCCAGGCGGATGCCGCCTCCGCGTCGCGCGGACGGCGCACCGGGTAGAGGATCGATCCCGGCTGCTGCGTCTCCTCCGGATCCACGAAACGTGCGAACTTCGCGTGCAGGTCGGCGGCGCCGAGCGGCGGGAGCCACGGGCCGCCGCGGTCACTGACGCGGAGCCCGGCTACGTCTGTCGCCTCGTCGAGCTCCCTCGCGCCGCCGCTGCGGCGGCGGAACCACTCCACGATCGTGACACGGCGCACCTCGCGCGGTCGCGCGTTCTGGTCGAACAGCGATTCGTCGACGCACTGATCGAGCGCAAGGCGCAGCGCGAGCTCAACGCCGCGGACCGTGCCGCGCATGCGGAAGAAGTCCATCGCGTGCGCGATGAAGAGCCGGCGCCGGTCCTCCGTCCACGCCGGGTCGAGCGCCACGTCGAACCAGCCCGCGAGCCAGTCGAGCGCGTCCTTCGGCGCGGTCCGCGGATCGAACAATGTCTGCACGGCAGCCATTCGCCCCTCGAGTGCGGTGAGCATCCCTTCGGGGTTCGCGAGATAGCGCTCGAGGAACGATGCCGACGTTTCGTCCTCGCGGTAGACCGCGGGGAGGTAGCGCTCGAGGTACGAGAAGCGCGGGTAGTACGCGCGCAGCGCGCGGATCCGCGGCGACGAACGTCCGTCACCGCCGAGCTCGAGCCTGACCTGGAGGAATCGTCCGGCGGCCGCCTGGAAGAGGAGCTCCCAGGTGCCGTAGCCCGAAGCGTCCGCGGGCGGAACGAACGGGAGCTCGGAGCCGCCCGAGCGCGGGAGCGGGACCGGCTCGACCCGCCATTCGGCCGTCCGCAGCCGTTCGACGTCGTCGGCGGTGCGCGTCGAGACGCGCAGCGTGGCGTCCGCGGGCAAGCACGCGTCGACCAGCAGTCGATGCCAGACGCAGCCGGGCTGCTTCCCGTCCAGCGGCAGCGTCACGGCCGCCCCCGCCTGCACGTACTGGCGCCGGCGCTGCTCGACGACGGGCAGCCAGGTGTCGCCGTAGTCGTAGAACGCTGCGTCTCCGGCTGCAACGATCCCCTTGCCCGAGAACCCGCGCACGGGGTAATACGCGCGCGCAAGCGGCGCCTGCAGTACACCTCGCCGAACTGCCAGCGAGTGCTCGTAGACCTGGTTGCCGCTGTCGGCCATGACCAAGAGCCGGCCGAGACGATGCGGCGCACTCCCGGACTCCGGCACGAGCGCCATGTCGTGGACGCCGTGCCGCAGCACCGCCGCGCCCGCAGGTGCACCGTCGACGTAACGCCGAACCGAGCGCTCCTGTCCGTCGAGCACGAGCACGCTGCCGTCGGCCGCCGCTTCGATCGAGACGGGATCACCGTCGAGCGGCACCGCGTCCGCGGCGACGATCGGCGCGATCGGCGCGCGGCCGCTGCCGGCCTCGGCCCCGGCGACGGGCTCGAAGTCCGGCCGCTCGAGGTCGTGCGGCTCCGGCCGCCACGGTTGCACGAGGAGCCGCCGATCGAGCAGCCAGTAGCGGGCATGACTTCGGTCGCGGTCGAGGACGACGACGCCGCCGCCGGGACGCGCTGCGAGATCGACCGGCCGGAGCTCGACGTCGCTCGTCCACAGCCAGGCCACGGGCCCGCCGCCGGCGAGCAGATCGAACACGGCGAGGCCCCCCGGGTCGACGAGTCCCGCCACGAGGTAGTGGTCGGTCGTGACGGCGAGGCCGCCGAACGTGACGGCGGGCAGCTCGCCCGCCGTGGCCGGTGCGAACGCGCCATAGCGGCGTTCGCCGCTCTCGGCGGCCTCGTCCGCCGCCGCCCAGAAGTGGGACGACGGTCGCCGGCTCGCGCCGACCCGGAGCTCGCTCCCCGAAGAATCGACCCAGTACCAGTTGCCGAAGCGGTCGCGCGCGGCGCCGCGCCGGTCGGACGGCGTCGGCGGCCGGTCGCCCGGCGCCGAGACGACCTGCGGCGTAAGGCTGCGAAGCGTCAGCTCGTCGCGCGGCGCGAACCACTCCACCTCCGCGACGTCGGTGCGACCGGTCTCGTCCCACGCCCCGGCGAGCGCGCGCCCGGACCCGTCGGTGCAGCGCTGCCAGTCGCCGCGACCGAGCAGGATGTGGAAGCGCGTCCCGTTGACGTCCATCAGCACGTCTCCGGAATCACGGGCACCGGCACGACGACGGTGCCGGCCGGCGCGCCCGTTCCCGCTCCACCGGCGCCGCGGACGCTGTCGAGGTCGACGGGATCGCCGGCGACGACCGAGAGGCCGGCGACGCGCGGCAGCTCGAGCCAGCCGTTCAGGTCGACGCTCGTCGTCGCAGGCCCGCCGCCGTCGGCGAGTTGCAGCCCGTTGACGTGCCGGACACCGTCGACGCGGCTCGCCTCGGCGACGAGGTCGAGCTGCAGCACCGAGCGCTGAAGCGCCCAACCGCCGTCCGTCTCTCCGGCGGGCGGCAGCGGCGCCAGGAGCGCCAGCAGCCGCTGCTTGACGTCCTCGCGCACCTGCGGAATCGACGCACCCGGGACGACGTCGAGGCCGACACTGATCCACACGGGCCGGTAGGTCGGGCCGCGCAGGAAGACCTCGGTCGTCACGAGGCGGCGCGGGTCGAGGTATTCGCAGACCGCGTCGATGAACAGACGGTCCGGCAGCGGCGCGTCGGGCTGCGTCGCGTCGTAACGCGGGATGAGGAGAAGGGTCACCGCACCCGGTGCGTCGCCCGGCTCCGCCGATGCGTCCGGGTCGTACGCCGGCAGGACCTCGACACGGCCGAGATCCACGCCCGGCGTACGCCGCGCGATCGTGCGGAAGTCGTCGGCAGTGACGAGACGGTCGCGGTGCTGAAGGAAGCGCGCCACCTGCTTCTCTCCTTCGGCGACGGTCTCGCCGTCGGTGCCGCCCCACGTCCGGACGGGGTTCGTGACCCGGAACCCGGCCGGGAGCGCCGGTGCATTCGTGATCGCGCCGCCCGCGACGTTGCCGGCGCGGCCCAGGCCGTAGTCGTACGTTGCACGGAGGATTGCCCCGAGCGGCGGGCGGCGTCCCCGCAGGCCGTCACCGAAGCGGAGCTCGCCCGCCTCGGGATCGACTGCGAAAACACTCGCCGGCGCTGCCTTCGGCGGGGGGACGCCCGGCTCTGCGCGGAGGTCGGGCGCGGGTATCTCCGGGCCGGCGGCGAGCAGGTCGTCGATCTCCGACCACGCCTGCACCTCGCCCGCCTCTGTCACCGACAGCCTGACCGAGCCCGGAAGCACCGGCGAGCGCGCGAGGCGGACGACCTGATCGGGCTCGCCCGTCCCGTTCGGCAGCACCTCGTCGCGCACGGTCGCGCGCTGCGAGATCTCGGCGCAGTTGATCCCGATCCACAGCACCGTTGCCTCGGCGCCCGCCGGCGGCGTGACGCGCAGCCACGTGATCACGCGCGCGTCCACGCTCGAGTCGTCGAGCGCCGGGGGCAGGTCGCCGGTGCCGGACTCGAGCGGCTCGAGGTTGTTCCACAGCCTCAGCTCGTCCGTGCCGGGCAGCTCGACCTGGACGACGCCGGGATGAACGAGAACGTTCGTCGACGACGCCGTGCCGAGGAGCCGGTACGACGGCTGCCTGTCGCCGGTGAGGCCGCCGCCGGTCGGGATGCTCGGCAGGCGGAACTCGAGCTGCGAAGCGTCGGCCGCGGGCGGACGCCCGGTCGGCTCGAGCGTCGCGCTCCCGGCCTCGAGCTTCGGGACGATCCCGACGTTGACGGTCTTCCCACCGAGCTGCCCCCGTGACTCCTCGACGTCGTCACCGACCCGCGCGAGCAACGCGATCCAGACGGAGTTGTCGACCGTGTCGCCGAACGAAGCGTCGGTACTGCCCTGCTGGCCGAGCGGAACCGTCTCGTAGAGCAAGAGCGACGACGCGTCAACGGCGTCGTAGAGCTGCTCGTAGTACGCACGCAACGACTCGTCGTCGCGGCGCCGCTTGATGTATGCCCGCACCTCGACTGGAAGCACGTCGAGCGCGCCCTGCGTCCGGAACGGCACACTTCCCGCGCGCAGCTCGAGATCCCCGTTGAGCGTCAACGTCTGCAGCGGTCCTTTTTCGTTCGAGATCTGCGCAAGCCCGAGCGCCGACGACGGCGGCTCGAGCGGCACGCCGAGCAGGGAGAGGAACTTCCCGCGGTTGCGCTCTGGGATCTGGTTCGCGCGGTAGAGGAGGTTCTCCGTCAGGAACGCAAAGAGCTCGACGATCGTGACGCCGGGATCGGACTGATTGAAGTTCGTCCAGTCCGGGTTGTGCACCGGAATCCGCGCGAGCGCGTCGTCGACCAGCTCCTGGTATCTGCGCGTGTCGAGCGGCGGCGGCGTCAGTGGCATTCGATCCTCCTCACGCGCCGAGCGCGACGGAGATGGTGGCGCGCTCACGCGCTTGCGTGGCGACGAGCGTGTACTCGACGGTGGCGACCGCGGCCTCCGCGTCTACAGGGTCTTCCTCGACATCGACGGATTCGACCGCGATTCGCGGCTCCCATGCCGCAAGCGCACGCGCGATCCGGTCCTGCAGCACGTGCCGCGTCGCCGTCGTGTTCGGCTCGAACAGGAACCGCCCGAGGCCGGCGCCGAACTCGGCCAGCTGCAGCCGCTCGTTCAGCTCGGTCTTCAGCACGACCTGTATCGCCTCGCGGATGTTCTGCCCGCCTTCGGACCAGGCGATCCGTCCGTCCGCGCCGACGCGCGGCGGGAAGCTGATGCCGCGGCCGAGCACCTCGCCGGCGGTCACGCGGCGGCCCTCTTCGGGAACGGGAAGCAGATGCGGAAGAACGGCACCCACCAGAACACGATGTTCAGCAGGTACAGGAAGATCAGCAGCACGATCAGAGCGCAGATCGTGATGATCGGGATGGAGAAGGAGCAGATCAGCCCGAATCCGACCGTCGACGAGTCCGCCGCCCCGACCTTCCCGTCGAGCACGTCCTTCAGCGCGCCCACCTGGTTGAGCTGATTCTTCAGCTGCTCGGAGATGACGAAGCTGACGTTCTTGCGAAACTTGCGGAGATCCTTGATCCCCGTGTCCACCGGCAGCACGATGCGGATCGGCCGCTGTGGTGCGTCGAAGTCGAAGAACGACGCGAGCGTAAACGTCTCCGTCGGCTCGCTCAGGAGTGGCGGCTGCAGCGGCCCGCAGTCCGGACGCTCGTAGAGGCAGCGCAGCCGGAAGCGCGGCGGCGTGTCGGTGCCGTCCAGCGCGGGCACCGCCGCGAGCTTCGGCACCTCGATCGATGCCGCCTGCTGCCCCTCCGTCGCGGTCGTCGCGCGCGACGCCGGCAGCCACGCCGTCACCGCGTCGCGCAGGGTCCGGCCACGCGGCCGCTCCGACGCGGGAACGACGCTGCGCGCGAGTGCCTGCAGGTCGGTCGCGAGCGTGGACGGGAACGACGGCGACGCCGCGGTCTCGCCCGTGATCGCATCCATCTGGCCCAGCGCCGACAGGATCGCCGATCCGAGCGTCAGCGTCGTGCCGACCGGCCGACGCAGGTAGCCGTACAGTGTCCCTTGCGTTCCCGTCGGCGTCGTCGTCCCGAAGAGCGCTGCGAACGAGGCGTCGTCGAGATGCGTCTTCAGGACGTCGCCGAAGTCGAGGAGCGCGAATTGAGCGGCCTCCGTCGACGGCTGTTCCGCGTCGGCAAGCGAAACGAGCGCGCCGACGATCCGCGCGGAAACCTCGGTCGTGCGGGTGTCGAGTGGTACGCCGCGGGAGGTCGTCGTGGGGAAGGGATCGACACCGCCGCCGGCGACGTACGTATCCCGGGTCGCCGTCGGCACGAGCCCCACGAAGAGCCTACGCCGGCGCCCGTCCGTGACGGTGAAGTTCACCGGCGCGAGTGGGTGCCGCTCCTCGAACGGCGCCGGCGAATCGGAGGCGGCGACCCACCGCTTGCCGTTCACCGGATCGGCCGACCACGCGAGCTCGCCGCCGTGCGCGATCCGCCGCAGGACGAAGCTCACCCGCTCCTGCCGCGCCGGCTGGACGGCGTGGTCCGGGAAGCCGGGGATCCGGCAGACGAGGGCCGCCGCGACGAGATAGAAGTGTCCGTGGATCGGCTGATACAGCTTGAGCGCCGGCGGAGGCGGCGCCGTCCACGACGCGTCCTTCCCGAGCGGACGCGCCCGGAAGCTCTCCTTCGCTGCACGCAGCGCCGGCAGCGTCTCCGGCGCAGTGTCGAGCACGCTCTGCAGATCCTGCATGAACGAGTCGGACGCGAACCGCAGCAGCATCGGCTCCGCCGCCGGCGGCCGCGGCGTTCCCTCCCATGCGGGCGAGGCCGTGACCCAGGCGACCGGATGACTCACCAGATGTTCCCCGCGCCCGGCGTGTACGACGTGCTGACGACGGCGTTCGAGATCAGCGTGTCGCATTGCACAACGCCGCTGAACTTCGACATGCCTGCGTTGACGGTGACCATTCCCGCCGACACCTCGACGGCGCTCGCGTTCACCGTCACCTTCGCGGAGGCGGTGACGGTGATCCCGGCGGTCTCCAGCTTGATCGAGTTGCCGTTCGAGTCTTCGATCGTCACCGTGCCGGGCCCGTCCTTCAGCGTCACCTTCTGACCGCCCGGCGTCTCACACACGAACTGCTCCTGGCCGTCCGTGTCGTCGAGCGTCACCTTCACGCCGTTCCGCGAGCGGATCACCTTCTTGAAGTTCCGGCCCGCACCGTCCATCGACTCCGGCGGCGAGTCGACGCCGTTCCAGAGCGCCCCGACGACGTACGGGCGCCGCGGGTCGCCGAACTCGAAGGCGACGAGCACCTCGTCGTTTGGGTCCGGCACGAACCAGGTGCCGCGATTCGGACCGGCCATCAGCGTCGCGAGCCGCGCCCAGACCTCGTACGCGCCGCCGGCGCTGTCGGAGATCCACGGGAACTTGACCTTCACGCGGCCCCGGCCGTCCGGGTCGCGGATGTCGCTCACGAGCGCCGGGTAGACGCCGTACCAACGGTGGTGCTGACGGGCCGCCGGATCGGGCGGCGCTTCGAGGAGCGAGGTCCGGGGCGGCGTCACGTCGGCCTCCCGAGCCAGGGGCGCTCGACCGAGAACTCGGTCCGCAACCCGAAGGCGGCGTCGAAGACGTGCGTCGTCTCGGTGACGTAGTACTCGCCCTCGAAGAGCGGACCGACGCCGCCGATCTTGACCTTCGTTCCGACGGCGATGCCGGGGGCGATGTCGGCCACGCCGCGTCCGGACACGAACCGGCGCGCGAACTCCAGCAGGCGCGCCTTCGCGACCTTGCTCGCCTCCGCCGCTGTCAGCGGCAGGTCCGAGGCGACGATCTCCTTGTGCTCGGCGAGCGCCGCCTTGAGGACGGCGGCTCCGTTGTCGCCGCCCGCCGCTTCGCTTCCGAGATCGCCGTCGTCCGCGGTCTCGGCGATCTCCTGCTTCGCCGAGACGTCCCAGCCGCGAACGGTCACGCTCGAGCGCTGGTCGGCGAGGTCGGCGAGCACGGTGAACTCGCGCAGCTCGCGGGCGTAGCCGAGCGTGAGCGGAGTCCCGGTTGCGCGGCTCCCGCGCGGCGCGATGTGCAGCGTCGAGCCTGTCGCCCAGAGCTCGACGCCGAGCAGCCGCGCGCGCCGGCGCAGGAACGCGAGATCGCTCTCGGACACCTGTGTGACGACCGGATGGCTCGGGCCGTCGGCGTCGATGCTCGGCGTGAGCCCGTGATCGGTGGCGAGCTGGCTGAAGATCGCCGCGTCCGTCATGTCGACGAACGTCCGCGTGCGGCGCGTCAACCGCAGGTCCTGTAACCGATCCTCCGCGAGGACGGTCAGCACCGGAGGCGCGCTCTCCGGGAACCCCGCCTCCAGCCCAGTGATCCGCCCGTCGAACAGGGTGCGGCGGCCGACGTCGACCTGAAGCTGCTTCCCGAAGTCGAGCGTGCGGCGGTCGAAGTAGAGGAAGCCCGTCTCGCTGCCGTTCAGGCCCCAGTTTCCGACCTGCAGCTCACAGTGCGCGAGCCCGTCGGTGTGATCCTCGATGCGCATGTACACGAGGCCCTGCGTCACACCGGTGTCGTCGCGGCCGGCGATGCGGATCGTGGGGCGCGAGGTTACGACGAGGTCGACGGCGGACATCTCAATCCGCTCGCAGCCGCGCACGACGGGAGAGGAGGATGCGGATCGTCGCCTCGACCTGGCGCGCGACCGCCTGCCGCGGCGGCTGCGGCTGCTCGCGCTGCTGCTCCGGCTCGCGGCCGCGGGTCGGCTGCTCGGGCACAACCTCGAACTCGTTGATGACGACCGCCACGTCAGCCGCCGATCCCGATCGTGACGGCGGGCGCGCCGGCCTCCGCCTGCTTGCTCAGGTCCACGAGCGCCCCGGGCTGGAGCCGGAGCGGGTCTTCGATCCCGTTCGCGGCCGCGATCCCCTGCCAGCCGCCGCCGAGGCCGGCGGCGCCGGCGAGGCCGGCCAGCGTCGCGCCCGCCACCGCCTGCGCGAGCGCCGAGGTCCCCGGCGAGGAAGGGCCGCCCGTCGGGCCGCCGCCGCCCGAGGCCGCGCCCGCCCGGGCGCCGCTGCCGCCGCCCCCGCCGGCGGAGCCGAACCCGTACTCGGTGATCTGCTGCTGCGACAAGGAGAGCGAGAGGCTGGCGCGGAGCGGCCGCCCGTCGGGCGAGAAGAACTCGAGGCTCTCCTCGAGCGAGTCCATGATCCCCTCGAACTTGAACGTTCCCCAGAGGAAGCGCACGGCGGGCGGGATCAGTTGCGTCTTCGAGGACGGGTTCGGCTTCGGCGTGATGAAGTACGCGACCCTGCTCGTCAGGCGGCGCACGTCGTTCGTGCCTCCGCTCTCGAGCGCGGTGACGTCGAACCAGAGCTGGAGGGCGAGCTTGGTCGTGCCGGCGCCGACGAACTGCTGTGCCTGCGGACCGCGCTGGTCGCCGCCGCCCTGCGGCTGTTGCACCTGATTCGAGAACGAGACCTTCAGCGACTCCGGGTTGAACTGCACGGTGACGGCGCGGGCCGTGTTGATCTGGTTCTGGAACTTCGCGTCGAGCTCCTGGAGCTGCGCCTTCGCGAGCTGCGTCGGCTCAGGCACCGGTCGCTCCCTTCAACGTAATCGACTCGCATACGAGCTGGAGCTCCTCGATTGCGACCATGCCGTCGCGCGCGTTGAGCGGCGGCGCCTTCAGCCGCACCGGCACGCACTTTTCGAGCAGAAAGCGCGCGCGCTCCTCGCGACCCGACTCCCGCCACGCGCGCGTGAAGATGACGACCTCCCCGTGCGCGCGCAGCGCCGGGTTCGCGTTGACGGCGTCGAACCACTGCCAGAGGTGGAAGTTCGGCGTCATGCCGCGCTTCAGCGTCACCGTGCCGAAGCTCGCGGGACCGCTCAGCCGGATCTGCGCGCGGTTGTTGCCGCCTTCGCGGATCGTCTTCACCTCGTGTGTCAGCTCGAGCCCGTCGCACTCCGCGAACGCCGCGTTGCAGACCTTCCCGGAGACGCCGGACACGTCGATCTCGATCGCGAAGTTGAACGCGGCGAACAGGTACCGCGTGTCGACCTCGAGCTGCGGCCCGCCCTGCGTCGGAGCCCCGACCGCGCCGCCTCCGGCGCCTGCCGTCCCGATCGACCCGCCGGCCGAGAGGTCGAGGCTCGACATCAGAGCGACTCCAGCTGCAGCCCGCGCTCGGCGCGTTCCACGAGGCGCACGGTCAGGAAGCGGAGGGGCAGTGACGGTGCGACCTTCAGCTCGACGATGAGCCGCCCCTCGTCGACGCTCTGCCGTGAGTTCGGCGGATCCCCGACGCCGACGCGAAAGGCCTCCGACGCCGTCGCCCCAGCGAACGCGCCCAGGCGGAAGAGCAGGCCGAGCAGGTCCTCGAACCCGCGCTCGACGCGTCTGCGTAGCGCATCGTCGTGCGGCTCGAAGACGTAGCGCGTGCCGTGCAGGAGCGCCGCGCGGCGCAGGAGCGCGAGCAGGCGGCGCACGTTGATCGGCCGCACGTCGACGTCGTCCGTAAGCGTGTCTGCGGACAGCACGAGGAAGCCGTTCGGCTCGCGGCGCAACACGTTGAGCTGCGCGTCCTGCAGCGACCGGTACGCGTTCGGGTCGATCGGCGGATCGAGTGCGATCACGTCGCGCAACGGCTCGTTCGCCGGCGCCGTCCACGCGCCGCGGCGCCGCGCACGCCGCGCCACCACACCGGCGATGGTTCCGTCGGGAGGCGTGCTCGCGAATGCGGTCGGGTCGTCGCTGCGTGACGTCGTGGGCCACGGGTGGTAGAGCGCACCGAAGCCGAGCGCCCGCTGCTCGCCGGCTGCAAGCGCCTCGCGCAGCGTGCGCGCGTGCGCCAGGGCCGAGTCTTCGCGATAGTGGCCGGGCAGCGAAAGGAGGACGAGGAGGTCGCCGCGTGCGGCGGCGAGCCGCAGCGCACCGGCCTGCACGGCCAGCAGCGTCTGCTGGTCGAACGCATCGTCCGCGGCCGAACGCCAGCCGGCTTCGCGCGCGATCGCGATCGCGACCGGCGTCGACCATGGTCCGGTCTCGCCGGCCCGCTGGGCGCGAACGCGGTAGTACCACGCGCCCGGGTCCCGGCCGAAGACGTCGAGGCGCGTCTGCCGCCCCCGGTAGAGCTCTGCGCCGTCGGCGAACTCGGGATCGTGCGCCTCCTGGACGACGTACTCGAGTCGCGACCGGACGCCGTGCCACGTGAGGGTGAACGATCCGGTCGCATCGGCCGGCGTGGCCGCGAGCTCCGGCGGGTGCAGACGGCCGCACGGCTCGAACGACGGCCGCCGGCGATGCGGGTGGCGGCGCCGCGGTGCGCGCGCGGGCGCCGAGGGCACGAACGTCCATGGACGCTGCACCGCGTCGGGGACGGCGAGGATCGTCGCCTCGTCGACGATGAGGGCGGCATGGAGGCCGCGCGGGGGCGCCTCGCCGCCTAGTCGGTAGAAGTCGGCCTCTGCGATCAGCGCGTCGGTGCCGGACCCGGCCAGTCGCGCGTCGAGGAACAGCCCCGGCTCGAACGACGCGAGGCCGTCGCGTTCGAGCTGCGTTCCCTCCGGGAGCAGCGCGCCGACAGCCGGCTCCGGCAGTGCGCCCATTCCCAGCGGATAGAGGACGCCGACGTCCTCGGCGGGGCCGGCGAGCGGAAAGCGCGGATCGGCCGCCGCCGTCCACAACGCCGGCAGCGCCGGGCCGAGCGGCGCCGCCCCGCGCCCTTCGTAGAGCGCGGCGTCGGTCGGCAGCGCGCCGGCATACCGCGCGTGCCCCGGCGCGAAGCCAAGGCCGCCGAGCCGAGATCGCATTCCGCCGTGCTCGACCCAGAGTTCGAACGTGCAGACGTCCACGGTCGCGAGCGGATCGGCGGCGAACCGCCTCGACGGCGTGGGAACGGGCCAGAACGCCTCACCGGTCAACTCGACCGCCTCGCCGCCGCCGGAGACATCGCTCACGGCGATCCACGACTCGTCGCCGTCGACGATTGCCGCGAGGAGCGATCCCGCCCTGGGCGCGCCTGCGGCGGTTTCCGGCAGCAGCACCCGCACGCGCGTGCCTTCGGTTCTCTCAATCCACGCCGCGACCATCTGCTCGGCCCCGCGCCGGTCGATGAAGCGGACGGTTGCGCGCGCGGACGGTGGGGCCCGTCTGACGCGGAGCCAGAGTGCGCTCGCGGGGTCGCACGAGACGGTCGAGCCGTCGACGGAGTCGACCGCGACGTAGACGACGTACCCCGCCGTCGGCAGCGACACGCGCAGCAGGTCGCCGCGCCCGACAGGAGTCGGCGCCGCCGCGAGTGTGACCCGCCACGCGGACGGATCGATCGCCGTCGTCATGAGCGGCGACTCGACGAGCGCGGACGCAACGCGCAGGTCGTCGCTCCAGCTCCCCTCCGACCGCGCCCGCAGCAGCGGCACGCTCAGGCTTCCGCCGGACCGTCGCGCGAGGAGGCCGGGAACGGCGAACGACGATGCGCGCGCGCCGGACCCTGCAACGCGCACGACGAAGCAGCGTCGCCCGCCGTTCCGAAAGAACGCGCGGACGGCCGGTGCGAGGTGCGCGCGCACGTCGTCTCCCGTCCGCTCGTCGCGGTAGAGCGTCGTGTCGCCGCCGAAGAGGGCCTCGAAGCGCAACGGATCCTGCACGGCCACGGGAATGTCGAGCGGGCCCGATGCGGCGAATCCGACCAGCACCGCGACGTCCATCCGCGGCAGGACGGTCAGCGGCGGGGGCCCCTCCGCCTCGAACGCGATCCCCGGCAGACGGCGCGCCGCGACGGCCACCCGCTACTCCATCTCCAGCCGCTCGTAGGCAAGCGTCAGCTCTTCCATCGCGACGTCGTTGCCCTTCGCGTTCATCGGGCCGCTGACGTGCTTCGTGATCCGTGCGCGCAGCAGCTTCCACGTCTGCACGGTCGCGGTGTGATCCTCGTTCTGCAGATGGATCACGACCGTCCGCAGCGCGTTCTCGTCGCCGTTGCGGATCTGGTTGAGCCAGTTGTAGAGGTTGAGCGAGCCGATCACGCCGCGCTTGAGCGTCACGTCGGTCGACTTGTTCAGGCCCGTGATCTTTCGAACGGCGTTCTCCTTCTCGTTGCCGTTGCGGTACTCGGCGACGGTCACCTCCATGCCGATGTTCGAGCACTCCTGGAAGCCCGCACCGGGGCCGTCGGTCGTGCCGTCGCCGAGATCGACGAGGAAGTTGAACTGCGCGTAGGGCCGGTCTCGCTGGACTGCCATCTCCGATTCCTCCTAGCTCGCGTTCACCGCCGGGCGTCGGCCGTCCACTGGCCGATCCGGAAGATCACGTACTCGGCGGGGCGCAGCGCCGCGACACCGATCAGGCAGACGAGACGTCCGTTGTCGAGGTCGTTCTGCGTCATCGTCGAGCGGTCGCACTTGACGAAATAGGCCTTCTCCGGCTTGTCGCCGAGCAGCGCGCCCATCTGCCACTCGTTGAAGAGGAAGTCCTCGATCGTGCGGCGGACGTTCGCCCACAGTGCCTCGCCGTTCGGCTCGAACACCGCCCACTGCGTGCCGCGGTCGATCGAATGCTCGAGGTATGCGAAGTACCGGCGTAGGTTGACGTACTTCCACTCCGGATCGGAGCTCGTCGTGCGCGCACCCCAGAGGCGGAAGCCGCGGCCCTCGAAGTAGCGGAAGCAGTTGATGCCCTCAGGGTTGAGGACGTCCTGCTGCGCCTTGTTGAGCATTGTCTCGAACCCGATCGCAAGCGTCACGACCTCGTTTGCCGGCGCCTTGTAGACGGCGCGGTTGACGTCGTTGCGCGCGTAGATGCCGGCGACGAAGCCGCTCGGCGGCAGCTCGATCTCCGCCTGCGTCACGGGGTCGAGAACGGTGACCCACGGGTAGTAGAACGCGGCGTGCGACGAGTCGATCGTCGCGCGCATCGCGCGCACGGCGCTGATCCCCTGCCGGTCGCCCGAGTCGAGCACGGCGATCCGGTAGCGCATTCGCTCGCAGTGCGAGATGAGCAGGCTCTGGATCGTCGCCGCCTGGTCGTGGATCGCTTCGCTGTCCTCGAAGCCCTCGGTGGTGCCGGGTGCCGCGACGATCGAGATGTCGTCGATGTCCTCGAATGAGAGCAACCCGGTCTTGAGCGGCCCGCGCGGGGTGTCGACGTCGTCCCCCTCGTACTCGGCCGCAGTCGGCCGGTCGCCGTCGCCGCCGCCGTCGAGTGCGATCTCGTACGAGCGCTGCGGCTCCGGGGAGTCGGTGTCCAGTGCGCCGCGCAGGTCATGACCGGCCGGTTCAGCGCCGAAGAGGACGTCGAGAACGTCGAGCCCACTCGTCAGGTTCTCGCCGCGTTCGATCACGATCGGGAGCGACAGCGCCTGTGTCTGGTTCGCCGGATACTCGCCGAACCGGTCGAAGATCGAGTCGGCGCTCCCGCCCGTCGTGTGCCTCGGATCGATCGCAAGGCCCGCCCAGACGGTCGAGATGCTACTCGGATCGGCCGGGATATCGGTGATCGAGAGGGTGACGAGGCGGACGGCCGCCCCGGCGTCTGCGAGATCGTCGAGCGCAATCGAGCCGGGGGGCGACGCGCCGTCGTCGAACGTCCACGTCGGATCGCCGGCCCCGTCGATGCCGGCCCGGGCCGTGTAGAGGTCGCCGCTCCCTGGTGGGCTCCCGCCCTGCGACATCCACACGACGTCGCCGTCGGCGAGGCCGCTGACGGACCGCCGTCGCGTCCCGCCGCTTCCGGTCCGCCAGCCGAGCACGCTCGGGCCGCGGGCGACGGTGATGCGGACGCGACGCCCGCCCGCGGCGCCGGGGAAGCGCGCGCGGATCGTGATCCCGTTGCCGCTGCCGGCGCCGCCGCCGAGGTCGAAGGCCGCGGCGGACGTCTCGAGGTCGCCGTTGAACACGCGCTTCACGTAGAGGCGGCGGCCACCCTCCTCGAAGAACGCGCGCGCGGCGTGCCACATGTAGTTGTGCGTCGGCGTCCCCACGTCGTCGAACTCGAGCTGCTGCCGGTCGCCGTACATCCGCTCGAACTCGATGAGGCTCGTCACGAGCTGAGGCGCCTCCGCGACGGGGCCGAACCGCGTCGGACCGATGAAGCCGGTCGTCGTCGTGCTCACTCCCTCGATCGACTTGCTGCGGTACGAGACCTCTTCGACGTACACACCTGGTGCCAGGTACTCGGGCATGGCTTCTCCTTAAGGGGCGGCCGCGGTCAGGACGAGGGTCGACTGCGAGGGCGTGCGGACGACGAGCTCGCGGCCGTACTCGAGCGTCGCCTCGACGACCGGCGTGGCCGGCGGCGATCCTGCGAGGAGCGTCGCCGGGGGCTGGTTCAGCACGTCGCAGAGATCCGGCCGCGCGACCGGAGCCGCCGGTTGCGGCGCCGCGTACGCACGGATCGCGACGGGCCACGTCTGCGCCGTCAGCGGCCGCCGGCCGAGGCTGGGCGGAGAGCCGTCCAGCCCCGACGGCTCCGGATACGGGAAGAGGATGGTGGCGCGGCCGCGTGCGTCGGCGAGCCCGCGGACCGGCGTCCCGCCGGCGACGGATACCTCGACGAGCGCCCACGCAGCGGGTGCATCGGCATCGGCGTCCCACAACTCCGTGCGGACGACCGCGGTGCACGCGGCGATCGGTCGCGCCGGCGCCGAGTAGAGCTCGACCGGCAGCGCCTCTCCAGGCGGCGAGCCGCACGCGAGGCGGAAGAGCCCGCGCGCCGGCACGTCGGCGTCGAACGCGCACGGCAGGAACCGTCCGTACGGGTCGTCGACCTCGACGCGGACCGTCCGCACCGGCCGCACGTTCGCCCAGTACTCGCCGTCGCCCGCGCCGCGCTCGACCGCCCCGAGGCCGGCGAGGTGCCGGACGACGAACACGCCGACGCGGTTGACGCCGACGGGCGCGCCGTCCACGCGGACGACGAGTCCGTCGCTCACGCGCCGGCCGGTCGCGGAGTCGACGAACGCGACGCCCAGCGGCGTCACGTAGGTCAGCCGCTCCGCGACGGTCGCCATCATTCGACCGCCGCCGTCCCATAACCGAGGTCGCGCGTCTGGACGGGCGCGTACTCGTCGAGCGGCACAGTCGAGTCGATCATGACCATCCGCGCCGAGTACGGAATCGCGGGTTGTGCGTTGTGCTTCGCGACCTCCCAGATGTCGTAGAGATCCTGCTGCGACAGCGACTCCCACACGAGCTCCACCGCCTCGTCGGCGGCGAAGACGTCGGCTTCGGGCCCGTAGTGGTTGAGGAGGCCCACCGGGAGGATCGGCGTGTCCTCGATCGTGCGTGCGCACCACCCGAGCAGTCGCTGTTGCTTCAATGGCGATCCCCACGCGATCAGCAAGTAGTGCAGGTCGAGCGGAAGCGACGGCCGGTAGCGCGTGCCGTCGGGCGCGAGCCGCGGGGGCGAGCTGCGCCGGACGGTGTTGACGGTGACGCGGTAGAGCCAGAGCGAGACGCCGTCGCTCATCGGGTCGTTCAGCTCTTTCGCGCCGTAGTGGTCGAAGCGCGCTCCCTCGAACTCCGTGCCCGGCGACGCGCTCTCGAGCAGGCCGAGGATCGCCTCGCTCGTCGCCGCGATCGCGGGATACGCGGCCATTCAGGCTACCCGCGGCCGGGCCGCGGCCTCGCGGATCGCACGCACGACGTCCTCGGGCGCGACCTCGCCGATCTCGGTCCGCTCCGGCCGCAGCTCGTAGAGGTACGCCCGCCCGTCGACGGCCTCGATGCCGAGCGCCTTCGTGCGCGGGTTCTCGTCGAGGAGCCGCAGGCACTCGGGCGGAAATCCGTCCGCGTCGGCCGCGCTGACGCCGAGGAGCACGAAGTCGGGGCGGCTCTCCGCGGTCGCGGCCACGAGCGCCTTCGGGTCCGACACGCTCGCGAGGAGGTGCATGTCCGGTTGCGCCACCACCGCCTCCTCGATCAGGTCGCGGAGCAGGAGCGGCATGTCGACGACGAGGATTTGAATTCGCTCCAAGAGCTCATTCCCCGTCGCCGATCCTCAAGGGTGGCCCCCGACGCGGCAATGGATCGTCGGGATCATTTCCGGTCCAGTGCGGAACCACCGGCCGCTGAATCGAGAGATCTACCTCCGGCCGGCGCGCGCGGCCGCCGCGCCGCGCGAGGCCACATCGAGCTTCTCGAGTATGTGGTGCACGTGGTTCTTCACCGTCGGCAGCCCGATCTGCAGATCGCGCGCAATCTCCTTGTTCGAGAGGCCGCGCTCGATCAGCGCGAGGATCTGGTGCTCGCGCCGCGTCAGCGTGTCGATCGCATCGCCCTCCGGCGCCCGCCCGCCTGCAAGCGATCGCACGCGGCGGAGGAGCATGCCGGCGAGTGCTGGAGAGCAGGGGTTGCCGCCCTGGGCCACGGCGGCGATCGTCTCGACGAGCTCGGCGAGCGGCTGGTCGATCGTCAGATAACCGGCGACCCCCGCCTCGGCGAGCGGGATGACCGCCGTCTCGGTCTCGGCGACTGCGAGAGCGACGATGCACGCGTTCGGCACGACGGCCGAGAGCGCTCGGACGGCTGCGGACGCGCGCTGATCCGACGCATCGAGGAGGACGACGTCCGGCGCAGCCTCGGCGACGGCGGCGAGCTCGTCCTCGGCGTCGACCGCGACTGCGACGACGTCGATCGCGTCGATGTTCGCGAGGCTGGCGGCGAGGCCCTCGCGATAGAGGCGAATCCGCGACACGATTGCAAGGCGGACGACTGCACGGTCGCGCCCATCCCGCGCGGAGATCTCCCGCCGCAGTAACGAATGCGAACGGGGATCACCCGGCACTGCGGCCTCCACGTCGAAAGTCGTTACCTCGACCGAGGATCCCAACCCGCGATCCGACTGTCAAGCTTGCCGCCGCGGAAGCCACGAGCCGGGTGCAGACCGACGTCGCTCGAGGTTCTTGACTCGCCGGTGGCGTTGCGGAATGCTTCATCGCGCGCCTCTGCGGCTGGCGAGTGTCGTCGTGCAGGGAGGAAATCCCCACGAATGGAGGCCGGCGTGGCAGGCGGGGGCGAGGGGCGGACGAAGGAGCTCCGGCTCGGAATGGTCTGTTATGGCGGCTCGTCGCTCGCCGTGTACATGCACGGAGTGACGAAGGAGGTTCACCGACTCGTTCGCGGGTCGGCACTGCTGGAGGCGACGCCCGACGCCGAGGAGGTGGGGACGGCCAGCGAGCGCGTCTACGCGCGGCTGCTACAGCAGTTGGCAGAGCGTCAGGACGACGTACGCACGCGGGTCGTCGTCGACGTCATCGCGGGTACCTCAGCTGGTGGCATCAACGGCATCTGCCTGGCCAAGGCGCTCGCCCACGATCTCTCGCAGGACGCACTCCGCGATCTTTGGTTCGAGCATGGGGACATCGACGGGCTGCTCGCGGCACCGCGCTTCCTACCGCAGAAGCTCAAGCTCGCATGGGTCGCGCTCCGGGCGTTGCGGCAGAAAGCGCCGCTGCGCGGCGAGCTGATGGCGCAATGGATCTACGACGCCTTCACGAAGATGGACAAGGAGAAGAAGGAGGATCCCGGCAGGC
>Ga0137372_10001866_pt1 | contig 20335 bp, 16 predicted proteins | sample SagtaG_6_FD_104911 | JGI IMG/M metagenome (GOLD analysis project Ga0137372, IMG submission 104911) | Vadose zone soil microbial communities from Sagehorn Ranch, Mendocino, California, USA - Sage1_R_60_16 metaG | ecosystem: Environmental > Terrestrial > Soil > Vadose zone | place: USA...
GGGGATCGCGGCCGGATTCTGCATCCATGCCGTTCGGTGAGGAAGGAAAACAATGCCCACATCAGGCGTAGGTAATCGACTCACTGCGGTGCCGATGACGCGCCGTCGACTTCTCGGGCTGGCTGCTGTTTCGGCCGGCGCCGCATTCTCCGGTCCGATGTTGAGCGGCTGCGGCAATAATTCATCGAGCAGCGGTGGTGGAGGCGCCTCGCTGACCTTCATGAATCAGTCACGAGGTCAGGCCAAGGCACTCGACAAGCTGGTCGAGACATACCAGAAACAGACGGGCGTGCGAGTCGTCATCGACAGCCCGGGGCCCGCGAACTTTCCGACGAAGCTGCAGGCGAAGTCCCAGTCAGGCGATATGCCCGACATCTACTCGACACTGACCCTGACGGAGATGATCCCGTACTACAAGGCGGGCTGGGCGCTGAACCTCGAGCCGCAGCTGACCGGTGCATGGAAAGCGAACTTCTCGCCGACCGCGTTGAACCTGAGCAGGGTGAAGGAAGGCGCGGTCAGCGGTCTCGCGGCGGGGATCTACTCGGCGCACTGGGAAATTCAGACCGGTGGCCTTCTCCTCAATACCAGGTCGTTCGAGTCGGCGGGCGTCGATCCGAAGAATCCACCGGCGACGACAGATGCCTGGATCGAGCAACTGAAGGCGATCTCGGAGAAGACCGGCAAGGGTGCGTTCCTGATGGCGTCGTCGTTGGCGCCCAAGTTCCTGCTGACCCACGCGTCGAACTGGCTGACCGATCAGGAGATCGACGCAACGCTCGCGGGGCAGGCGAGTTGGAAGTCGGAGGGCTGGCGCAAGGGCCTGCAACTGCTTGCCGACCTGACCGCCGCCGGCGTCATCGTGAACAAGGCGCTGCCGGGCGGCAGCGGCGACAACCCGACCGTGGAGAAGGGTTTCTTCAACGTGCAGGACACCCCGACCATCTTCGACGGCTCGGTCGCGATCGGCGTCGCCCGGGCGACAGCGCCGGACTTCACCGAGTACACCTCGATGGGTCTTCCGAAGGCTCCTGATGCCACGCAGAAGCCACGCGTGTCCGGCGGCGTCGGAAAGGGCGCGTGTATCAACCCGAAGGGCAAGAACGTCGATGCCGCGCTGAAGTTCGTCCAGTGGCTGACCGAACCCGAGCAGGCGCGGGTGTTCGTCGACATGGTCGGGTTGATCCCCGCGAATCCCCAGGTGACGGGGTCGGGCAGCGTTTCGCCTCAGCTTGCCGGATTCGCGGCGCTCGCCGACTCGCTGCAGGTCGTTCCGACACCGATCAACTCCGACGCCAACAGTGCGTTGATCAGCGGGGTCCAGAGCCTGGTGCTGAGGGAGAAGACCGTCGACCAGGTGCTTGATGACATGGAGACGGCGCAAAAGAGGGCCAAGTGACCGTACGTCCGCTCGAAGGAGTCGCGCTCTCTCGGGTGCGACTGACGACCCGGCGCCGCAGCCCGCTGGCACGGCGCCGGGAACTCATGGCCTATGTGTTCCTCCTGCCGGCGGTGGCACTGCTTGCGGCCTTCACGCTGGTGCCGTTCATTCAGGCCATCGTGCTGAGCTTCCAGCAGTGGGACGGCGTCAGCGCCACCACGTCCTTCGTGGGCCTGGCCAACTACGAATTTGTGCTCCACGACACCGTGTTCTGGTCGTCGATGGGGAACGTGCTGATCTTCGGCGCGGCCGGCTTCGTCATCGGCAACGCACTGTCGCTGGGGATGGCGATCGCGGTCAACGGGGTGCGGCGAGGCAAGGCGTTCTTCCGTACGGCGTTCTACCTGCCGGGCGTCTTCTCCGTCGTGGTCATCGGCATGATGTTCTCCTGGCTCCTCGCCCCGAACGCCGGAATCCTGAACCGCGTGCTCGGAGCCGTCGGAGCGTCCGGCCTCCAGCACAACTGGCTCGAAGATCCCGGTACGGCGTTGCCGGCGGTGGCAGCTGTTTTCCTTTGGTATCACTGGGGATTCGGCTTCATCTTGTACTTGGCCGGTCTGCAGGACATGCCGGTCGAGCTCTACGAGGCGGCCGGCCTCGACGGCGCTCGTGGCTGGGCGAAGTTCCGGTACATCACCTGGCCCGAACTGCTTCCGGTGACCGCGATCGTGTCGCTGTTGACCTTGCTGGGTGCGTTGCAGGTGTTCGGCACCGTGCAGGTGCTGACCAACGGAGGGCCGGGGGACCACACCATGGTTCCGACTCTGCGCATCTATCAGGAAGCGTTCACCAACCGTCGCTTCGGATCCGCGGCCGCGATGTCGGTGATCTTCGGTGGCGCTCTGGTCCTGCTCGCGATGCTTCACCTGTGGCTGTCCCGGAGGCGGAGGTGACGAGGATGACGACATCGAGAACGAGCAGTACGGCGGCGTCCTCGGGCCGCGAGAGCGGTCGACGGGTCGTAGCGGGTTTGGCTGCCCACAGCGGTCTCTATGGATTGCTCTTGGCTGCCGCCGTCGGGGCGCTGTTTCCGATCGTCTGGTTGCTGATCGGCTCGTTGCAGACGAGCAGCGAGCTCTACCGCGGCAGCCATCTCCTGCCGGAGCACCCGCAGTGGTCGAACTACGTCCAGGCCTGGACAGATGGCGACCTCGGCACCTATCTGCCGAACAGTGTGATCTACACGGTGTCTGCCGTTGCCGGCATCCTGGTGGTGTCCAGCATGGCCGGCTACGCGCTGGCCCGGATCGAGTTCCGGGGAAAGGTCGCAGTCACCTTCGGGCTTCTGGCCGTGATGATCATTCCGGCGCCGGCGTCGTTCATCGCGCAGTACAAGCTGATGATCACGCTCGGGCTGACCAACAGCCGGGTCGGCTATGTGCTGATTCTCATTTCCGCCGGTATTCCGATCTCGTCGTTGATCATGCGGGGGTTCTTCGCGAACCTGCCGAAAGACCTGGAGGAGGCGGCCGCAATTGACGGCAGTTCGTCGCTGAACACCTTCGCGCGGGTTATCCTCCCGCTGGCTCGGCCGGGCCTGATCGCGGTCGCCGTGATTCAGGGACTCGCGGTGTGGAACGAATATCTGCTCGCGCTGGTGCTGTTCGACGATGACACGCTGATGCCGATTCAGCGCGGCCTGACGAACTTCGTGTCCGCGGAAACCCCGGTTCAGAACATTCTGCTGGCCGCCACCGCGATCTCCGTTCTGCCCGTGGTGGTGTTCTATGTCTTCGCCCAGCGACAAGTCGTTCAAGGGATCAGCAGCGGGGCGGTCAAGTAGGCTGCATTCGTCCGGTGGGCGAGCAGCGAAGAGAGGAGGGGAAGCGTTGAGCGACGTACCGTCCGAGACCACTGAGCCGAGTGGAGACACCGCGCCGAGAGCGGGGCACCAGCTCCCCGTGGCTCGGGCCACTCTGACGGATGTTGCCCGCGCTGCCGGGGTGTCCCGCCAGACAGCGTCACCGGTCGCCCGCGGGGGCGAGAACGTGAACGCACGGACGGCGGCCAGGGTTCGGCGCGCTATCAAGGCGCTCGGATACCGGCCGGACCCGATCGCGCGGGCGGTGTCCACCGGGAGGGGACGAATCGTCGGACTGCTGACCCATCAGCTCACCCACCGCCAGATCGGACAGGGTGCGGTCTCGATCATGATCGGCGTCGAACAGGCCGCTACGGAACTCGGTCTCGGCGTCAGTCTCGCCACGTTCTCCAGCTTCGATCGGGTCACTGTCCAAGAGGGAATAGACCGGCTCGCCCGGGCCGGGTGCGACGGCGTGATCTTCATGGCCCCGTGGGTGTCCGCCGCGAAGACGTTGCGAGCCCTGCAGACCACGCTGCCGATGGTGTCGACCAGCGAGATCCCGGAGTACGACGGACCCGTTGTCCATGCGGACGCGGCCCTGGCGACCGCCGAGCTGGTTGATCATCTCTTGTCGCTCGGACATGCGACGGTTCACCATGTCGCCGGGCCGCCCGATTGGATGTCCAGCCGGGCGCGTCGGCACGGCTGGGAGAGCGCGTTGCAGCGTGCCAGTGCCGAGGTGATCGAGCCGTTGACCGGCAGCTGGACCGCTCGCTCCGGGTACGAAGCCGGCCGGCGACTGGCGGACGATCCCACGGTCACGGCGGTCTTCGCAGCCAACGACGAGATGGCCTTGGGTGTCGTGTACGCCCTCACCGAGTGCGGACGTCGGGTTCCAGAGGATGTCAGTGTCGCGGGGTTCGACGACGCTCCAGGCTCTGACTACTTTCGTCCACCTCTCACGACGATCAAGGTCGACGACGCCGAACACGGGCGACTGGCTGTCGCGCAGTTGATTCTTCTGCTCAATGGCGAACCGGTCGCGCCGGAGACGATCGTGCCCCACCAGTTGATCGTCCGGGACAGTACGGCGCGGAGTCCGCACAAGGCAGCTGATCGTCAGCTGCGGAGCTGACTGCCGCACATCTCCAGCAAACACGGGCTCGGCTCCCAGCCGAGTCCGCGAAGCATGCCTGCCCACTACAGAGTGAGGAACAGATGAGTCGAGCTCCGGATGGCCTGCGAATCGACAGCGGCGGGGACCAGTTCGTCGTGTCCGGTCCCTCGCCACGACTATCGTGGCGGCTCCCGCCGAACTGGGCCGGTCAGTCGGCGTACGAGCTCGAGGCTACCGTCGACGGGTGCCCGCTCGTACGAGTGACGCGAACGTCCGCGGCACATCTGTTCATCTCCTGGCCTTGGGCGCCGCTCCAAAGCTGTCAGCGAGTGACCTGGCGGGTCCGGGTGCGCGGCGACCACGGCTTCTCGGACTGGTCCGAGCCGAACAGGTTCGAGGTCGGACTCCTCAACGAAGACTGGACGGCTCGATGGATCTCTCCGGTCGAAGAGGTCGATGAGGGCTATGGCAACCGGCCGGCCTACTCGTTGTCGACTCGGTTCGAGCTGTCCGCTGACGTGAAGTCCGCTCGGCTCTATGCGACCGCCTTGGGTGTCTATGAAGCGTTCGTCAACGGCACGCGAGCTGGGACTGCCGAGTTGACGCCCGGATCGACGTCGTACGATCGCACTCTCTACGCGCAGGCGATGGACGTCACGGATTCCCTGCGCCGGGGCAGCAATCAGCTCGAGGTCCTGCTGTCGGACGGGTGGTATCGCGGCAAGACCGGCGGCTTTCGCCTGCCGTCCGGTTGGGGTACGACGACAGCCGTCCGGCTGGAGCTCCGCCTCTGGTACGGCGACGGCTCGCAGCAAGTCATCCGCAGCGACGGCACCTGGGCAAGCTCACGATCGACGATCGCCCGAGCCGACCTCATGGACGGACAGTCGGTCGACCTCGGCTCGCCACCGGACGGGCCACAGAAGGTTCTCGTCGACCGGGTAGTTGCCCCCGACATCGATTGGTCGCCTGCGCCGCCGGTGCGACGCATCGAATGCCGGCGTGCGGTCGCGATGAAGCAGGTGGAGGCTGGGGTTTGGGTGGCTGACTTCGGTCAGAACGCCTCCGGCTGGATCTCGGTCGGCGATCTCGGCCCGGCCGGCACTCGCACGATCATCGACTACGGCGAGTTCGTCACGCCCGACGGAGACCTGACGACCGCTCATCTCGATTCCATCCTGCCGGGAGGACCACCGGTCCCGTTCGTGCAGCGCGACGAGGTCGTCTCCGCGCGCGACGGCCAGGCGTTCGAGCCGCGACACACCGTGCACGGCTTCCGGTACGCACGGCTCCAGCGCGACGATGGCGGGATCGACCCCGCGAGTGTGACCATGCACGTCGTCCACTCGGATCTCGCGCGTACCGGAACGTTCGCCTGCAGCAGTGCCGACCTGAACCGCCTGCACGACGTGGCGGTCTGGAGCTTCCGTGGCAACGCGGTGGATGTACCGACCGACTGCCCCACCCGGGAACGCCTCGGGTGGACCGGGGACTATCAGGTTTTCGCACCCACTGCGGCGCGGCTGTACGACGTTCTGGGGTTCAGCCGAAAGTGGCTGCGTTCGGTGCGTGACGACCAACTGCCCGACGGACGGATCGCCAACTTCTCTCCGGACGGCCGGCGTACCAAGCTTCACCTCGACGATCGCTTGGCCAGGACCACCGGATCGGCCGGCTGGGGAGACGCGATCGTGGCTGTCCCGATGGAGCTCTACACGACGTACGGCGATCCGCACGTCCTCGCCGAGAACTGGAACGCAATGGTTCGCTGGGTGGAGTGGGCCCTCGACGCCGCCCGGACCCACAGGCACCCGTCCCGGATCGAGCGCTCAGCCGAGCCGTTGCCGCACGAACAGTTCGTCTGGGACGGCACGTATCACTGGGGCGAGTGGGCAGAGCCGAGGCCCAAGGCGCCCGACGAGGCCTGGCGGAAAGCCGACAAGGGCGAAGTGGGGACTGCCTACCTCTATCGATCGACGTCCACACTCGCGCGGATCGCCGGGATACTCGGTCGATCGGCGGATGCCGCCCGGTACGCCGGGATCGCCGATCAGGTGCTCGTTGCCTGGCGCAAGGAGTTTCTCGACGACTCCGGGCGGACTGCGGGAGACAGTCAGGCGGGCTACGTGCGCGCGTTGTCGTTCGGCCTCATCCCGGAGCCGTTGCGGCAGAGCGCAGTACACCGTCTGGTTGAGCTGATCCGTGCTGCGGACACCCACCTCGGAACCGGATTTCTTTCCACCGGGGATCTTCTTCCGGTACTCGCTGATCTGGGGTATGCCGACGTCGCGTACGACCTCCTCTTCCAGCGCACGCCTCCGTCCTGGCTCGGGATGCTGGATCGCGGGGCGACGACGATCTGGGAAGACTGGGAGGGTGTCGACGACAACGGGAATCCGCATGATTCCCTCAACCACTACAGCAAGGGTGCCGTCATCCATTTTCTGCATACTCACGTCCTGGGCCTGCGACAGGCCGAAGGTTCGGTTGGATGGGAGTCGTTCGTCGTCGCCCCGGTACATCACCCGGAGATCGCGTCGGCGCGAGGAACCTACGAAACTCCACAGGGCCGCATCGACGTCGCTTGGCAGATCGACGAAGGTACCTTCCAGGTCACCGTCGACGTACCATCCGGCACGACCGCCGAAGTCGTCTTCCCCGACGGCGAAACGGCAACGCTCTCCCCAGGCCATTTCAGCGCGAGCCGTCCTGTCCCTGAGTGAGAGCATAGGGCGGTCGAGAAGGAGACGTCATGGCAGCTTTCACCCGGTACGACGACCTGCGGGAAGCGGAGTTCGTCGACGCGGACCTGCGTGGTGCCCGGTTCGTCGGAGCTGACCTGTCCGGCGTCGTGATGCGCGGCGTCGAAGTGCGCGCGGCGGACATCGACGCACCGTGGCTCTCCGACGGCGAGACGTTCTTCCGCGTCAACGGCGTCGACGTGATCCCCTTCGTCGAGGCCGAACTCAACCGGCGCTTTCCCGGCCGCGCCGACCGGCGGACCGGAGATCCGGCGGGTCTGCGCGCAGCCTGGGCTGCGCTGGAGGGCACCTGGTCGGCGACGCTCGAGCGGGTCGCGGCGATGCCGGCCGGCACGGTCGACGTGTCCGTGGGCGGCGAGTGGTCATTCGCGCAGACGCTGCGGCACCTGGTCCTGGCCACGGACATGTGGCTGGGTCAGGCGATTCTGGAGGTCGAACAGCCGTTCCATCCCCTCGGTCTGGCGGATGCCGGCCTCGCGGACGAGGGGTTCGACATGTCGGTCTTCGCGACGGACACACCGTCGTACGCCGAGGTGCTCGAGGCTCGGGCGAGTCGTGTCGCCATGGTGCGCGACTTCATCGCCACCGTCACGTCCGACGGGCTGGCCGCCACGCGCAAGAACCCGCACGATCCCGATCACCAGGAAAGCACCCTTTCCTGCCTGCACGTGATCCTCGAGGAGGAGTGGGAGCACCACCGCTACGCCGTACGCGACCTCGACGCAATCGAGGCGTGACGTGGTGATCTACAGGTAGATCAGGTGGTGGGTGGGCCGAACCAGGTGGGGAGGTGGGGTTGGAGGTCTTGTTGGGATTCGCCGACCCAAGCCACGTGGCCGTCGGGGCGTAGGAGGGCGGCGGGGGTACTCAGTTCTTCGGTGGTGTCGACTACGTGGGTGATTCGGTCTTCCCAGCCGGTGACAGAGAGGCGGCCGGTTTGGTCCAGGAGTATGCCGCGGCCGTCGTGCATGAGGTCGTAGAGGCGACCCTGTTTCAGGCTCACGTCGCGTAGGCGCCGGCCGAGGAGATCCGGGCCTTCGCCGAAGTCGTAGCGGATCCGGATCGCGGTGATCTTTTCGATCAAGTAGCGATGCACGTCTTCGAAGTCCATGAGTTCGGTCAGGAGGCGCCGTACTGCTCGAGGGCCTTTATCGGTGGAGAGCAGTTCCATCTGGGCCTGGGTGTTGTTGAGGACGTCGGCGGCCACCGGGTGTCGTTCGGTGTGGTAGGTGTCCAGCAGGCCTTCGGGTGCCCAGCCGTTGATCTCGGCGGCGAGTTTCCAGCCGAGGTTGAACGCGTCCTGGACGCCGAGGTTGAGGCCCTGCCCGCCGACCGGCGGGTGGATGTGCGCCGCGTCGCCGGCCAGCAGTACGCGGCCGACCCGGTAGCGCTCGGCCAGCCGGGTGGAGTCGCCGAAGCGGGACAGCCAGCGCGGTGAGTGCACTCCGAAGTCGGTGCCGGCGACCACTTGCAGCTGTTGCTTCACCTCCTCGAGAGTGGGCGGGACCGCGCGGTCCTCGGCCACCCCCTCGGCGGGTACGACGACGCGATACACACCGTCCGCGAGAGGCCCAAGACCGAACCGCAGCTGGGTTTTGCGGACTTCGGCCACCACGGCAGCCACCGTCTCCGGCGGAGCGGTCACCTCCATCTCGCCGATCAGCGTGTCGACTCTGCTCGGCTCGCCGGGGAAGGCGACACCGAGCAGCTTTCGTACCGTACTGCGGCCTCCGTCGCAGCCGACGAGGTAGCGCGAGCGCAGCTGCGTGCCGTCGGCCAGTTCGGCGGTCACTCCGTGCTCGTCCTGGCTCAACCCGACCAGTTCGCAGCCGCGCCGGACCTCGGCGCCGAGCTCGGCGGCACGCTCGGCCAGCAGGCGGTCTGTGATGTTCTGCGGGATGCCGAGGGTGTACTCGTGCGCGGTGTCCAGCCGGACGGCCCCCGGCTTCGTGATGGCGGCAAAGAAGCCGCCGACCGGGTACTTCGTGCCGTGAGCGAGGAACCGCTCCAGCAGACCGCGCTGGTCCATCACCTCGATGCTGCGCACGTGCAGGCCGAGCGAACGAACAATCCTGGTCGGCTCCGCATCCTTGTCCAGCACGAGCACGTGTACGCCGTGCAGCCGCAACTCGCTCGCCAGCATCATCCCGGTCGGTCCGCCACCGGCAATGATCACGTCAAACATGAAAAATCCCCCAGTCAACGAGATTGCGTTTCGGCCGACGATTCTCCAGCAGGAACAGGGGCTTGCGGCAAGTCCCCCGGTGCGTTATAGATTGAAAATGCGAGGAGTAGACACTTCTTGCCTTTTCTTTTTCCGCCGGTCACAAGGGCCTCAGTCACTCAGCGCCGCTGCGATGGATCTGGGGGCGCGGACCTTGGTGAACTGAAGGTTGCCGGCGGGCGTGATCCACGTCATGACCTCGACCGCCAAACGACCGGCCCGCACGGCCGGGTCGGCGTACCCGGCCAAGGCCGCTTTCCGGCCTACTTCAGGTTCGCGGACAGGGCGTTCGTCAGAAGCGCGGTAAGGGCTTCGAGTTGGAGGTCGGCGGAGGCGGAGAGTTCCTCGTCGGAGCCGTCGAGGGCTTTGGCGGCCAGGCCGGCCTTGGTGTCGATGAGTTCGGCGATCTTGGTGTCGATGGTTTGGGCGGCGATGATGCGCCACGCGGTGACGGGATCGCCCTGGCCGATGCGGTGGACGCGGTCGATGGCTTGTTCCTGTTCGGCGTTGGTCCAGGAGAGTTCCGCGAGTACGACGTTCGACGCGACCTGCAGGTTGAGGCCGACCCCGGCCGTCAGCAGCGAGCAGACGGCGATGGAGACGTCCGGGTCGTTGACGAAGGCGTCGATGTTCTTCTGGCGGTTCGTGCGGGACTGGTCGCCACGGATCGAGGAGAAGCGGATGCCCCGCTCGGTGAAGAGCTCTTCGGCGGAGTCCATCACCTCGATGTGCCTGGCGAAGAAGACGACCTTGCCGACGTTGTGGGCGAGCTGTGCGGCGTAGTCGGCGGCCAGGCCGGCCTTCGCCCTGCCGATGCGACGGACCAGGCTGAACACGTTCTCGCCGGTCTTGGCGTTGTCCTTGTCGGCCCGCTCCCAGCCGGCGACCCGTCGTACCAGCTCATGGTCGATCCCGTCCACGACCTCGCCGGAGGTCCGTGTCGCGAGTGCGCTCTGGTAGCGCGCGACAAGGCGGTCGGCGAGCTCGCGTTCCGCCGCGCGGATCGACCGGCCGACGGCGCCGTCGAGCTCGACGGGCAGATCGGCGATGCGGCGGTCCGGGATGTCGGCGGCCACGTCGACCTTGCGGCGGCGAACGATGCCAAGGTCGATCACGCTGGCGCGGGCCGCCGCGTAGAACCCGGGATCCGCCGGGGTCAGGCCGCTGTCCTCGAGCGACTGCATCAGCTCCGCGCGCGGCCCGGTCTCGTCGATCCAGCCGAGGAACTCCCAGATCGCCGTGAAGTCCTCGATGTCGTTGATCAGCGGGGTGCCGGTGAGCGCCATCAGCAGCGGACGAGTGGTTCGGCTCCGGATCCGCTCGGACAGTCGCAGGACGTTCCGCGATCGCTGGGACTTCTTGTTCTTGATGAAGTGCGCCTCGTCGACGACCATGCCGCGGAAGCCGAGGTCGCCGAGCCAGCCGACGTGTCGGTCGAGCACCTCGTAGTTCACCACGACGATGTCGGCGAACCCGTCGATCGTGTTTCCGTCGCCGTGGATCACGGTGGGCTTCCGCCGCGGAGTCCAGAGGCCTGCCTCGCGGGCCCAGTTGGTCTTCACGACGTTCGGTACGACGGCCAGCAGGGGATACGCATTCGCGGCCTGTGCGGCGAGCAAAGCCTGAGCGGTCTTGCCCAGGCCGGGCTCGTCGGCCAGAAGGAAGGTCCGATGCCCGGCTGCGGCAGCGGCGACAACTTGCGCCTGGTGCGGCATCAACTGGAGGCCGGCCGGTGCGCGCAACGAGGTGGGCCTGGGCAGCGCCTTGGTCGACGAGGCGGTGGCGTACTCGAACGACTTGAGCAGCGGGCTGATCAGCTCCCACCCGGCCAACCGTCGCGGCCGCACCTCCCGTGGCGCGGGGGAGCTGAAGTCGGGGGTGAGGAAGGGGTTGGCGAGTTGCCGCGAGACGACCGACTGCGGCACGACCTGACGCGTGGACGTGGGAGCAGCCGTCGGCTCTTGGGGCGCCGGCTCGTCAGGTGGTTCCTCACCGGCGGACACCAGCATCTCGCGCTTGAGCCTCTTGGCCGCCTCGGACACGACGGCGTCCTCGGCGAGCAGTCCGAGGAGCGACGGCTCGCGGGCCGCGGTCTTGGCGAGGATCGTCGCGATCCCGTCGAGGCGCCTGAGCCGCTCGGCCCGATCGGTGTCGCTGTAGGTCTGGTCCGAGTTCACCCGGGCCCGCTCCTCGCGCACCAGCAGGGCGACGACCTGGAACTTCGTGCGGACCGAAGGACGCACGGCTGCGCGCTCGACGGCCACCTCGACCTCGCGCACGGCACGGGCGAGCACCGGCATGAGGCCCTCGACCTCAAGCTCGCGAACTCGCCGCCCACGTCGGGGAGCGGTACTGCGGTTAGCGTCGGACGGACGCCGGCCTCGTCGGGCCAAGAATTCCTCCTCAGGACTGCCACGGCATGCTGTCGTGGCAGAGCACAACACCGCACGTCATCACGCCGGGGACGAGACGTCGTGCCGAGTGCCCGAGGTGGTCACCGGCGCAAACGCTCAGTTCCAGCGCTTCAGCGAGCGACCGACATGATGAATTCGGCGGGACCACTGGTCGATGGCCATGAGTTCCGGCTCGAGGCGCACCCCGTCGCGGGCCGGTCAGCGTCGCTCAAGGCCTCAATACTAGCCTCACTCGGCGGCTGCGAGCATTTCAGTACGCCGTACGTCGCCTAAGAAGGGCCACGCTTGCCTGCCAGGCGTGCTCTCACACGCCGTTGTCAGTCAGCCGAGGGCGGCTGGGGATTCGGCGTGGGGGATGAGTAGCCGCGGGCTGTCCGAGCCGTCGGCCGGGACCGTCCAGACGTCCGAGTCGCCGGTGCCTCGTGGAATGGCGTAGCCGATGGTGTTCGGGTCCAGCCAGGACGGCTGGTCGTCCACGCTGCGGGTTTCGGCCAGCGGGGTCCTGGCGCCCGAGGCCAGGTCGAGCACGGACAACCGCCAGCCCTTTGCTGGATCCCCGGTGATCGCCGATTTGAAGGCGATGAGCTTGCCGTCGGGGGACAGCGATGGACATTCCACGTTCTGCGCGATGGTGCGCACGGTCTTGGCCGCGATATCACCTTCCACCAGATAACGGTGTCCGGCGGTCGACATCGTGGCGTAGAAGTGATTGTCGTCGTCGGCAAACGTGATGCCCCAGAAATTGAGGTCGGCCGCGGTATAGCCGCAGAACTCCGCGACGCCTTCGAATCCCTCAGATCCTGACGAAATGAACCGCGTTGCCGCCGATGCACCACCCGCCGGCGACGACGCCGGACCCTTGACCTCGTCGCGGCCAGGCCGTTATCCGGAGAGGTGATTGCGGAGGAAGTCGGTGATCTGGGTTCGGGCGGCTCTGGCCTGTTGTACGACGCCCGGCATGCTGAGGAATGCGTGGGGAGCGCCGGGGTGTTCGGTCAGCTGTACGGGCGTTCCGGCCTCGCGCAGGCGGTCGGCGTACGAACGTCCGTGGTCGGCCAACGGGTCGAGAGTCGGGACCACCACGAGCGCCGGAGCCAGGCCGCCGAGGTCGTCGGCGTAGAGCGGCGACATGGTCCGAGGGTCCACTCCTTCCGGAACGGCCAGCCGGCGGAAGAACTCCAGCAGCCTGATGGTGAGGGTGGGGCTGTCGGCGTGCTCGAACATCGAGTTGTAGTCGAACGCCGTCGAGGTCAGATCGACACAGGGATTGACCAGCACCTGCGCCCGCAGAAGCAAACCGGACTCCCTCCCTCGGATTGCCGCCAGCGCAGCCACCACCGAACCAGCGCTCTCTCCGAAGACAGCGGTCCATGCCGGGTTGACTCCCCACTGCGCAGCCCGCTGCATCACGTGGCGCAGCACGTCCCAGCCGTCGTCGACAGCTGCTGACAACGGAGTCTCCGGAGCGACGAGGCGGTGCTCGACCGACACGACCACTGCGGGCAGCTGCGCAGCGAGATGACTGTTGACCCAGTCGCTCTGCACCGCGGTACCGACGAATCCGCCTCCGTGCACATGCACCACTAGCGGCAGCCCGGAATCGGGACTGCCATCCGATGGCCTGTACACCCGGACCCGAAGCGCACGGTCAGGCAGCGACAACTGCTGCCAGCCGATCGTGGCCCCGCGGTCCGGAAACCCGCTGATCACCCGCACCAGACGAGAAGCCCGCCTGCGGTTCTCCGCCTCGCGGAAGGCGACCAGCGCCTCGTCCTGCATGGTCAACCAGTCCGGCTCTTTACGCAGGGCGTGGATCAGCCGGATGCCCAACGGCGGCTGCTGCAGACGGGCAGTGTTGCTCATGTCTTCTCCTCACGTCGATTTCGCTACCGGAAGTATCGATACTAGAGGTATCACAACTGGGTATCGTGTGGCCATGGCACGAGCAACCACACCGGCAAGACCACCCGGCCGCCCACGCTCCGGCGTCGATGCCGCGGTGTTCGCGGCGACCTTGAACACGGTGCACGAGCTCGGGTACGCGCGGGCCACCGTCGACCGCATCGCGGCCGCGGCCGGCGTCGCGAAGACCACGGTCTACCGGCGCTGGCCGTCCAAGGGCGCGCTGATCATCGCTTGCCTCCTCGACGCGTTCGGCCCGGTGCCACTGAAGGGCGCCGACCGGGAGGAGGACCTGTCGTCAGCCATCCGCTGGATCGCGGCGAAGATCGGCGAACCCGGGATCGGCGCGGCGTTCGCCGGCGTGTTCACCGATGCGGTCAACGATCCCGCCCTGCGCGAGATCCTGTCCAAAGAGTTCCAGGACCCCTACCGGCTCGCGCTCCAGGACGCGCTGGGAGAACCCGAGAACCGGGTCCTGTTCCTCATCGACGTCGTCGTCGGCACATTGCTCCACCGACTGGGCATGACCGGCGAGCCGATGGTCGACGCCGACGTCGACGCCCTCGTCGACATGGTCCTGGCTGTACTTCGCTAGTACCGGCTCAGGGCAGGTGGCGGTTGATTCGGCGCAGGAGGTTTCCGATGATTGGGCGGTTGTGCCAGTCGCGGGCGATCACCCACTCGCGCAGGCCGCGTACCGCTGTCCTCAGGCCGGCAGCCGGAGATGGTCTGAGCTCGTCCTCGCGTTGAGAGGCTCGTTGCTGGATGTCCAGCGCGCAGCCGAAGCAGATCCCGACTTCAGGATGAGCGCCGAGCCGCACCAGTTCACGCTCGCTGTACTCCCTGCCGCAGCACCAACAGCTTGCCGCGGTTTGATCCTGCCCACTGGTCACAACCCTCATCGTCCGCCCACAACAGACCGGTCGCCAGCATGAGTTGTAGGTTCGACGGCGGCGCCATGGACCAGACGAGAAAGGGCAGTTCGATGACCTCAGAGCGACTGCGGATCGGTATTGCCGGCATCGCGATCGAGTCGAGTACGTTTTCGCCGCATCGGACCACCGTGGACGACTTCCGGGTGACGCGCGGGGCTGAGTTGCTTGCGCGGTATGCATTTCTCGAGCCCGGGGCAGCGTTGACTGAGGGCGTCGAGTGGGTGCCGTTGCTGCATGCGGTGGCGGTGCCGGGTGGGCCCGTTGTCGAGGAGACGTACGAACGTCTTGCCGGGGAGATCTACGACTTGCTTCGTGCGGCGGAACCGTTGGACGGCGTGCTCATCGACTTCCATGGCGCGATGAGCGTGCTCGGGCGGACCGACATCGAGGCCGAGTTCGTCGCAGGAATCCGCGACATCGTCGGTCCCGAGGTGCTGCTGTCGGCATCGATGGACCTGCATGGCAACGTGTCGCGTTCGCTTGCGGAGACGCTCGACCTGATCACCTGCTACCGCAAGGCTCCGCACACCGACGCATGGGACACCAGGGAACGCGCGGCGCGCAACCTGGCGGCCCGGCTGCGTGCTGGCGGGCGTCCGGGTAAGGCGTGGGTGCAGGTGCCGGTGCTGCTGCCGGGGGAGAAGACGAGCACCAGGATCGAGCCGGCCAAGGGGATCTACGCGCAGGTCGACGAAGTCGAGGCGATGGACGGCGTACTGGATGCGGCGATCTGGGTCGGGTACGCCTGGGCGGACGAGCCGCGCTGCCAGGCGGCGGTCGTCGTGACCGGGGACGACGAGCAAGTCATTGCCACGCAGGCGAAACGGCTTGCGGACGCTTACTGGGGTGCGCGCGACGAGTTCAAGTTCGTCGCCCCGACAGGCACGCTCGAGGAGTGCCTCGAGCGTGCGGTCGCGAGTACGGCGCGGCCGTTCTTCATCAGCGACTCCGGTGACAACCCGACGGCGGGTGGGGCGGGCGATACGTCGTACACGCTGGATGTGCTGCTGCGCACGCCGGCGATCACCGAGTCGGAATTGACCACCATCTACGCGGCGATCGTCGACCCTGACGTGACCGCGACCGCCACAAACGCGGGCGTCGGTACAACGGTCAGAGTCAAGCTGGGCGGCAAGATCGACGCAGGGCCGCGTGGGCCGGTAGAGCTGACGGCGGAGGTGGTCGCGGTCGATCCGGCCGAGGGAGTGGTCGTGCTCGGCGTCGGTGGACTGCGTGTCATCGTGACCGAGCGCCGCAAGCCGTACCACTTGGAGTCGGACTTCACGAAGCTCGGCCTGGCGCCGCGCGACGCGGACCTCGTCATCGTGAAGATCGGCTACCTCGAACCGGAGCTGTACGCGATGGCCGCGGACTGGCTGCTCGCGCTCACCCCCGGCGGCGTCAACCAGGATCTGCTCCGCCTGGGTCACCACCGCATCGAGCGCCCGATGTTCCCCTTCGACCCCGACATGCCCGACCCAGACCTCACGCCCGAACTCCTCTGAACCCTGACGGCAGACCCGGGTCAGTGGTGGGTGGCGCGGCGGTGGCGGAGGTACCAGACGATGGCGGCGACGGCCAGGACAACGAGGGCGATGAGGGCGGTCGCGCGGCCGAAGGTGTGTTCGATACGGGCGTAGGAGTTGCCGGCCAGGTAGCCGATGAGTACGACGCTGATGCCCCAGGCGAGGCCGCCGGCGGCGTTGAAGGCCAGGAACTTCGGGTAGTGCATGCCTGCGGTACCGGCCAGCGCAGGCATGGTGGCACGGAGGAAGGCGACGAAGCGGCCGATGAACACGGCGGCTCCGCCGCGGCGGGCGAGTTGCTCGCGGGCACGGTCGATCCTGTGGCTGTGGCGGTTCAGGAATCGGCTGCGCAGGATGCGTGGGCCGAAGTGACGGCCGACCTCGTAACCGACGCTGTCGCCGATGATCGCGGCGAGGACCACGACAGTCATCATCACCGGAAGTGAGGCGCGGCCGGCGCTCGCCGCGACACCGCCGAGCACAGCGACGGTTTCGCCGGGGAGCACGAAGCCGACGAAGAGAGCGTCCTCCGCGAAGACGATCAGACCGACCAGCACGTAAACAGCAATGCCATGCAGTCCTAGCAGCCAGTCGGCGAGCCGGTTCATGACATTCGTGCGTGCGGAGAAGCGGTGAGGGCGAAGCGCAGCCAAGTTCGTTCCAGGGCTTCGAGCACATGGATCAAGGGCCTGCGCACCAGGAGCCAGACCAAGCCGGCCACGAGGCCGCCGAGCAGCAGTCCTGCCGCCACGTCTGCCGGATAGTGGGCGGCGATGTAGACGCGGGTGAAGGCCATCAGCACCGCGGCGACTGCGGCGACGATGCCGAGGCGGCGGGACACGAACCACAACCCGACGGCGACGGCGCCCGCCATCGTCGCGTGATCGGAGGGGAACGAGGGGTCTGAACTGCGATCTGCGAGGACCAGGATGTGTGGCATGGCGGTGTAGGGACGGGCCTCGTTGACGGAGTGGACGATCGGCTGGTTGACGGCCACAGCGATCAAGGTGGCGCCGCCGGCAGCGATAGCAGCGGCAACCCGTCGTACGTCGCCGCTGCGCCTCCCGATCCACCACCCGGCCACGAGCAGAGCCGCGAAGAGGATGACGCCGTAGTCGGCGTAGGCCCGAGCGATACCGTGCAGCCACGGTGTCGCCGCCGCGAAGTCGTTGACCTGTTCGAACATCCAGTGGTTCATCGCAGCCTCCTGTTCAAAGTAGTTGCTGAAGGCATCAGAGCTGACGGGCCGGCCGTCCGCGCCGGATCGCTGCGACGACGACGGCGAGCGGTGCGACGGCAAGCAGGATCGCGAGTACGACGTAGCCGGCGGCGAGGGTTGCCGCGGTGGCGATCGCACCGACGAGGAGGGGTCCAGCGGCGTCGCCGAGCTCGCGGCCGAGTTCCGCCGTACCCATGGTTTGGCCCAGGCGGGACGACGGAGTGGACGACGCCAGTACGGCGAAGCCCACCGGCGTGATCAGGCCCGTGCCCGCACCGATCAGGATCGCCGCCACCAGTACGCCGGCGATCCCTGGCAGTGCTGCGCAGCCGAGACCGGCCGCGGCCGCCACCAAGCCGATGGTGAGGCCGGTCGAGGCTCTGACGCGGCCGCTGTCGAGGGCGCGACCGGCGTACGGCTGGATCAGTGCGGCGGTCGCCGCCAGCAGCGACACGGCCGCGCCGGTGGCGATGGTGCCCAGCCCTGCGGCCGCGCCGGTGACCGGCAGGAACCCGACGCCGACCGACAGCGCCGCGGTCGCTCCGGCAAGTGCCCCGGTCGGGCGGAGGAAACCAGGATCGGTCACGCGGCGGGCCAGATCGACAACGGTCTGCCGGCGTCGTGGCAGCGGGGGCACCGCCGGTACGGCGAGGAACGCCCACGCGGCCACGACCGCAGCGAGAACAGCCATGACCGTGAAGAGCAGACGGAAACCGCCCAGCCATACGAGCGCACCTCCGAGGAGCGGCCCGAGCGTGTATCCGATGCTCTTGTAGAAGCCATAACTGCCGAACGCGCGGCCGTGCTTGCCCGCTGGGTTGAGCCGGGCTACCAACGCGGACGCGGACGGCGAGAAGGCTGATGCGGCAGCACCCTGACCGAGCCGCGCGACCCAGAGCCATCCAGGGCTGTCGGCGACGGCGTACAGACCGGAGGCCACGGCAAAGCCGACGAGTCCGGCGAGCAGCACGGGCCGGGCACCGATCTGGTCGGCGACGGTTCCGAACACCGGCTTGAGCACTACCTCCGCGCCGTCGTACAGAGCCAACAGAATGCCGAGGGTCATCAGGGACTTCACGGCGTCCTCGGAGAAGCCGCCCAGGTTGGCTGCCACCGCGTGCGCACCGAAGGCCGTCGTGAAGCCGGCCGCGTACAGCGGCCACATCTGTACCCCGAGCGGCTTGCTCATCGGTCGGCCGCCGGTGTGTCGTGAAGGTGGCGGAAGACGCGCTCTGCGTAGTCCTCACACGCTGCCACGCAGTCCTTGAGACGTGCTGTTGCCTTGGCGGCCTCCGGCGTTGCGAAGACGTCGCGTGCGGTCAGTTCACGATGCCAGCGCCGCAACCGTTCCAGGCTTTGCTCTTCCTCCTCGAGTTCGGCGAGTGTGAACTTCGCGATCCGGATCTCCTTGGCCAGTTCGGCCTCGAACTTGCCGCAGTCGGCCAGGAATTCGGTCCAGTCGTCGCGTCGCGCGGCGTTGAACATCGCCTCGAACCGGGCGGCATCGTCGGCGCTGCGACCGGTCGCCTCGAGGATCGTCGCCTCACCGTTCGTCCGGCCGGCCAGGTCTACTGCCCGCTTCACTCCGGCGGCGAAGACGGGCAGGTCGGGGAGGGCCCACACGCCCTGTCCGAGCGACAGCGCGCCGACCTTGCGCAGCTCGCGCCATACCGCCACCCGATGACGCGAAGGCTCGGCCGGGACACGAATCACCAGCACAAGCCATCGAACCGCCGTACGATGATCTGTCACATCCAACAACGTAGCACGCGTTACATCGCTACCAGGTCTGGTCGCCGGCGCGGATGAGGAGCTCGTTCACAGCTACGCGCCGGTCTCGGGTGACGATGTAGGCGATCGCGTCGGCGATGTCCTCGGGGCGGAGCAACCGCCGCGACACCTTTGGTTATCAACTCCTTTGATGCGACGCGGGCGTAGGCGCTGAAACTCGGATGCGTTTGTCGGTGGGGGTCGTTACGGTCAGTTGGGTGCTGACGCTGCTGCGGTATGGCTTGCGGATCTCGCCTGGCAGTACGGCGCTGACGATGGGCCTTGCCGTGCTCGGCTCCATGCTGGGGATGGCGGTCACGCTGTTGACCGGTCAAGTCGTCGGGGCGGTTCCAGGCGTGATCGATCATGCCCCCGGAGCGATGTCGATCGTCGCCTTCGGGTGGTTGCTGGCCGCGTTGCTGATCGTCTTCGTCCTGCAGAGCCTCACGCCCGCGATACACCAGGTGGCGTCGATGATCATGGACGCGGCGCTCGTCCGCGAGATCGGCGTCGGCATCACCGAGCCGTTGCTCCGGCCGCGCAGAGTCTCGCACCTCGAGGACACCGAGGTGCTGGACATGCAAGAACGGGCCAAGGGCAAAGGCGGATTCCATCTCGCGGAGGGATTGGGAAATCTGCCCTGGCTGTTCGCCAGCCGTGCCACGCTGGTCGGCTCGGCCGTCATCGTCGGCCTGATGTTCTCCTGGCCGGTCGCGGCGATGCTGACCGCGGTGACATTGCTGCTGGAGTGGTACGGCGGCCGCCTCATCGGGCGCGAGATCGACGTGTGGTGGGGCAACACCGAGGAACAACGACGGGCAAGCTACCTGTTCAATCTCGGCATGCGAGACGCGCCGAAGGAGCTCCGCGTCTTCGGGCTGCACAACTGGCTGGTCGAGCGGTACGTCCGCGAGTGGACCGCGGGCTTCCGCCCGGTCTGGGACCGGCGCCGCAAGAACGTGAAGTGGTCACTTCTCATGGGCGGCCTCCACCTGACCACGAACGCGATCGCGATCCTGCTCGTCGGTCGCGCCGCGGTGGCCGGCGACCTACCCCTGACCGAGGTCGCCACGACCGTTCCGGCGATCCTCGCGATCGGCGTATCCATGAACGGATACGGCGTCGTCCAGGTGAAGCGCGGGTTGTCGGCGTACCGGGCGATGGAGGAACTGCCCGGCACGATCGCCGAGCGGCACCCCGAGCCGGTCGCCGAGGGCAAAC
>Ga0137372_10001868_pt1 | contig 20325 bp, 14 predicted proteins | sample SagtaG_6_FD_104911 | JGI IMG/M metagenome (GOLD analysis project Ga0137372, IMG submission 104911) | Vadose zone soil microbial communities from Sagehorn Ranch, Mendocino, California, USA - Sage1_R_60_16 metaG | ecosystem: Environmental > Terrestrial > Soil > Vadose zone | place: USA...
AGCGTATCCCGCAGGGCTTCGACGTGGGGGGAGTGTGAGGCGTAGTCAACGTCGATCTCACGTGCACTGATCTCCTGCGCGAGGCAGTCGGCCACGAAGTCACGCACTGCGCCCGGCGTGCCGGCGACGGTACTCGAATGCGCGCCGTTGATGGCTGCTATCTCGATCAGGCCGCCATTCCCGCGTGCCAGCCGTTGCCGGACTTCTCCCACGGGCAGCGGAATCGACGCCATCGTGCCGGTTCCCGCCAGTTTGCCGAGCGCGCGACTGCGGAGCGCGACGACCTTCGCGGCGTCGTCCAGGGACAGGGCTCCCGCCACGCAGGCCGCGGCGATCTCACCCTGTGAGTGGCCGACGACGGCGCGGGGTTCCACGCCGGCGTACTGCCATGCCGCTGCGAGCGAGACCATGATCGAGAACAGGACCGGCTGCACGACATCAACCCGGCCGAGCGTCGGCGCGCCCGGCTCCCCGCGCAGAACCGCCAAGAGTGACCAGTCAGTGAAGGGCGCGAGCGCATCGGCGCATTCGGCCATGCGGTTGCGGAAGACCGCGGACGATTCCAGCAGGTCCAGCGCCATTCCCGGCCATTGCGATCCCTGGCCGGGGAAGACAAATGCTGTCGTGCCGGTAGCAGCTGCGCCCTGGACGATGCCGGGTGCCGACTCGCCTGCAGCGAGCGCAGCCAGACTGGTGCGGAATTCGTGCTGGCTGGTGGCGAGGACCGCTGCACGATAGCGCAGGTGCGACCGGGTGGTGCCAAGAGAGTACCCGATGTCGCTGCCACGCTGCTTGGGGTGCGCGGAGATGAATGCGTGAAGGCTTTCGGCTTGCGCGCGCAGTGCGTTGGCGGACTCGGCAGACAGGACCCACGGGATGATGCCGTCACTCAAGGCGTCCGAAGCCGCGGGAAGCGCTTGCGCCACTTCGCCGGGCGCCTGTTCCAGGACGTCGGGTACCTGCTCGAGGATGACGTGGGCGTTGGTCCCGCTGATGCCGAAGGAGGAGACCGCCGCGCGGCGCGGCCGATCCCTGCCCAGCTGCGGCCACGGCCTGGGCTCGGTCAGCAGCGATACCTGCCCGGCCGACCAGTCCACATGGGGTGAGGGCTCGTCGACGTGCAGTGTCCGGGGCAGCGTGCCGCTGCGCATGGCCGCCACCATCTTGATGCCGCCGCCGATCCCGGCGGCGGCCTGGGTGTGGCCGATGTTGGACTTCAGCGAACCCACCAGCAGCGGCTGTCCCTGCGGCCGGCCCTGACCGTAGGTAGCGATGAGCGCTGCCGCTTCTATGGGGTCGCCGAGCGCGGTGCCCGTGCCGTGTGCCTCGACGGCGTCGATGTCACAGACCCCGAGCCCGGCGTTGGCGAGTGCCTGGCGGATGACGCGTTCCTGGGACTTCCCGTTCGGTGCGGTAAGCCCGTTACTCGCGCCGTCCTGATTCGTCGCACTCCCCCGGATCAGCGCCAGCACAGGATGCCCTAGACGCTGCGCGTCAGCCAGGCGCTCAAGCACCACGACGCCTGCGCCTTCAGCCCACGCGGTCCCGTCGGCGGCTGCCGCGAAGGGCTTGCAGCGGCCATCCGGTGCGAGCCCTCGCTGCATGCTGAAGGCCACGAACATGCCCGGAGAGGCCATCACGGTGACGCCGCAGGCCAGGGCAAGCCGACAGTCACCCTCCCGGAGCGCCTGCCCGGCGAGGTGCAGAGCCACTAGCGACGACGAGCACGCGGTGTCGATGGTCACCGCAGGTCCACGCAGGCCAAAGGCATACGCGATCCGGCCGGAGATAACGCTCGGTGTGCTCCCGGTCAGGAGGTGCCCCTCAAAGCCATCGCATGCTTCATGCAGCCGGGGTCCATAGTCCTGCGATGTAGCACCGACGAATACCCCGACCTGCTCTCCGCGCAGGCTGTCTGGAGCCAGCCCCGCGCGCTCAAGCGCCTCCCAGCACGTCTCGAGCAGGATGCGCTGTTGCGGGTCCATGGCGGTAGCCTCGCGCGGGCTGATGCCGAAGAAGGCCGCGTCGAACTCGTCTGCGTCGTGCAGGAATCCCCCAAGGCGGGTGTACGTGCGCCCGGCGCGCCCGGGTTCCGGGTCGTACAAGCCATCAAGGTTCCAGCCGCGGTTGACCGGGAACTCCGAGATGGCGTCCTTGCCTTCCTCGACAAGCGCCCACAGGTCCTCTGGGCTCCGGACGCCGCCCGGGTAGCGGCAGTTCATCGCGATAATCGCTATCGCCTCGTTACGGTCGACCGTCACGAGGCCCAGCTGCGCCGTCGGCCCGGCGCTCGTCTCGCTGGCTGGCGGTTCTTCGGCCGACGTCTGGGCCTGGCGCTCCTTGTCCAGTGCCGGGCCAAGATGCTCAATAAGCGCGATGGGGGTCGGGCAGCTGTAAACAAGGGAAGGTTGCAGATCCTGCCCTACCGCCTCGCTCAGGCGCGCAGCGAGTTCGACGGTCATGCCGGAGTCAAAACCGAGATCCTTGAACGGGCGGGTGAAGTCGATTCTTCCAGGCTCATCGTGCCCGAGCACGGCCCTGACGGTCTCCGTCACGAGCGCGTGCAGATCACCGACGGGCGGCACCGGCATCACGTCGCCGGGCTGGGGGGTATCCGCCGACTGCGACACCGTCCTGGCGGGGCCATGGTCGGCGTGCTGACCGGATCGCAGCCAGTACCGCCGCCGCTGAAACGGGTACGTCGGCAGGTCCACGCGCTTCGCCTGCGAGCCAAATAGCGGGCGCCAGCGGACTTGGGCTCCGCGCACATGCAGGCCAGCGACGGCGGTGCTTACCGCCTCGACTTCATCCTGTCCGTGCATGCTTGCCGGGAAAGCCATGCCTTTCCCGGCCATGGCGGCCTTCCCCATAGTGGTGAGGCCGTTGCCAGGCCCGGTTTCGAGGCACAGCCGCGCGCCGCGGGCTCGCAGTACTGCGACGGCACTGGCGAACCGCACCGGCCTGCGCGCGTGCTCCACCCAGTAGCCGGGCCGACACAGCTCGGCTGACGTGGCCAGCTGCCCGGTAACGGTAGAGATGAACTCCATGCCGTGCGACGGATGGAAGGTGAGACTCTCTGCTACATCCTGCAGTTCGGCAAGGACCGGCTCCATCAGCGGCGAATGGAAGGCGTGGCTGACCTTGAGCCTTTTGGTCTTGCGGCCCTTCCGCGCGATGTCTGCCGCGACCCGCTCGACCACGTTCTGGTCGCCCGATATCACGATCGAGGCCGGGCCGTTAACAGCAGCGATGGCGATCTGCTGCTCGTTTCCGGTCAGCAGCGGAGCCACCTCATCCGCGGACGCCTGTACCGCGATCATCGCTCCGCCCGGCGGCAGCGCCTGCATCAGCTGGCCCCGCATCGCGACGAGCTTTGCCGCGTCCGCGAGGCTGAGCACCCCGGCGGCATGGGCGGCCGCGAACTCGCCGACAGAGTGGCCCGCGACGAGATCCGGGCGCAGTCCGAGGGATTCCATCAGGCGATAGAGCGCAATCTCGATCGCGAACAGAGCAGGCTGCGTATACCGAGTCTGGTCAAGCAGGCCGGCCGTGGTCGTGCCCGCGCCTGCCCATACGATCTCGCGGAGGGGGCGTTCCAGGTACCTGTCGAGTTCGGCGCACGCCGCGTCGAACGCCTCCGCGAAGGCGGGGAACGCGCTGTGGAGATGCCTTCCCATGCCGACGCGCTGGAAGCCCTGGCCTGGAAAGAGGAAAGCCAGCCGCCCCGCCGAGACGGTGCCGCGCAGCACATTCGCCGCACGTTTGCCTTCGGCGACAGCGCGCAGCCCGGCCAATAGCGCGGGCCTGTCGGCGGCTACGACAGCGGCCCGGTGCTCAAAGGCAGTCCTGGTAGTTGCCAGGGAGAACCCAGAGTCGCTGAGGTCAAGATCAGCTTCGCCATCGGCATATTCCAGCAGCTGTGTCGCCTGGGCGCGAAGAGCCCCGCCCGTTCTGCCGGAGATGACCCACGGCAGTGGCGCCAGGGCGGCGGGTCGAGGGGGGTCGACGCAATCTGCGGCGGGCAGGCCGGCGAGCACGACATGGCAATTGGTGCCGCCCATGCCGAAGGAGGACACGCCCGCGAGCGCTGGCATGGCACTGGCGGGCCATGGCCGGAGGTCTTGCTGCACCCGGATGCGGAGCTCGCCCAGCGGAATGCGCGGATTCGGGGCCTGGAAGTGCAAGCTGGGGGGAATTTCCCGATGGGCGATGCTCAGAGCTGTCTTGATCAAGCCTGCGATACCGGCGGCACCCTCCAGATGTCCGATGTTCGTCTTCACCGAGCCGACCAGCAGAGGAACTTCGGGCGGGCGGCCAACGCCGCAGACAGCCCCGAGTGCAGCCGCCTCGGCGGGGTCACCCACCTTGGTCCCGGTGCCGTGCAACTCGACGTACTCGACTGTGGAGGGCTGAACTCCGGCCTGCTGATAAGCAGCCCGGAGGACGTCGAGCTGCGCGAGCTCGCCTGGCGCAGCCAGGCTGCCGGGCGTGTCGCCGTCGTTATTGACGGCGCTGCCGCGTATGACGCAGTAGACGCGGTCACCATCGGCCAGTGCCCGGGCCAACGGCTTCAGCACGACCGCACCGGCGCCCTCCCCTCGCACGAAGCCCCCGGCGCGCTCGTCGAATGCCGCGCAGATCCCGTCGGGCGACAGAACGCCGAGCCTGATCGCCTGCATCGTGCTATGCGCTGCGATGTGGAGGTGAACGCCACCCGCCACGGCGATGGTGCACTCCTGACGCTGCAAGCTCGCGCATGCCAGGTGGACGGCAACCAGCGAAGACGACTGGCCCGTGTCCACGGTAAGGCTCGGCCCGCGCAGCCCGAGGGTGTAGGAGACCCGGTTGGCGATAAAGCTCCGCTGCAGCCCTGTCATGGTGTGCCGCGTAATCGATTCCAGCCCCCGCTGGTGTACGAGGGTCGCGTAGTCGTCTGCGATCGCGCCGACGAAAACGCCGGTCTGGCTGCCTCGGAACGAATCCGGCGCGGTTCGCGCGTCCTCAAACACCTCCCAGATCAGCTCCAGCATGAGGCGTTGCTGAGGATCCATGGCATCGGCCTCGCGTGGTGATACGCCGAAGAAATCAGCGTCGAACGCGTCGATCCGGTCGAGGAATCCGGCCCGGTACGGCATTGCCGAGCCGTCAGGCCGCGACGCCAGGTCATAAAGGCAGTTGTCGGCTCGCCGGTGTGGCGGCGCATCGGTGACCGCATCAGCCCCAGTGCGTAGCAGCCGCCAGAAGGCGGCCGGGCTCGGTGCCATCGGGAAGCGGCAGGCCAAGCCGATGATTGCTATCGCGTTACCGTCGGCAGCGGCGACGGAGCCACCTAGTGCATCACCCATCTGCGAGTCTTCCCAATCAGCGGTCGGAGGGTGGGCTGCTGAGATGGTTCAACGGTGCAGGCAGTAGCTGGAGGCCGACTCGAAGGCCGTTCGGGAACCGTTCAGCCTGCGGCAGGCGACACCGCAGCGATGCCGCCTGCCGCGCCGATGCCGTAACCTTCCGCCTGGATTCTCTCCGCTGTGCTGCGCACAGCGCGACGGTCATCGTCCGGGTCTCCGGCTCGTACCGGTAGCATTGCCGTGACCGCGCTACGGCCCGCGGTAACAGCGGGGTGCCGACGCGCCAGCGCGCTCAGCCCTTGCCCGGGTCCCGCCTCGACCATGAGGAAGTCGCCGTGGCCCAGCAGGCGGTCCAGCGTCGGGCCGAACAGCACGGCCTGGGCGGGCTGGTCTGCCCAGAACCTGGGGTCGCACGCCCGTTCGACCGGCAGGACGTCGCCGAGGTAGGCCGAGTAAAGCCTTCGGCGCGGCGCCCGTAGCGGCGTCGCGTCCCAGCCGCCGACGGACCTGGCCACAGCGTCGGCAACCACCGAGCTGTGGAAGGCCTGCCGGGCCCTCGCTCGCCTGCAGGTGACACCGTCTGCCCGTAGCCGCCGCTGCGCGGCGGCGAGCTGCTCCGTCGGCCCTGCCAGGAGGACTTGCCGCGGACCGTTGATAGCCGCGATCGCGACCTCGCCGGACACATATGCGGCGACCTGTCCAGGAGATGCCGCGACTGCCAGCATTCCGCCGGGCGGAGTGTCGGCGAAAATCCGCATCCGGTCTCGCATCAGCCGCATCGCGTCATCGAACTCGAAAACGCCCGCCAGGGTCGCTGCCACGATTTCACCGACGCTGTGGCCAAGTAGCGCCGCTGGCTCGATTCCCCAGCTCTCCACAAGCCTGCCGAGTGCGCAGCCCACCGCGTACAGCAATGGCTGCGCGCGCGTGGCATCATCAAGCTTCTCCTGCCGGCCAGGGAGCAGCCAGTCCGCGCGGATCTGCGCGCCGTCGCTGCCCAGCAGACGGAACGCGGTGTCCATCACGTCAGTGAAGACATCGGAATACCCGTAGAGCCCGGCCGCCATCCTCGGTTGCTGGGCGCCTTGTCCTGGAAAGAGAAGGGCGAGCGGGCGCCGACCCGCTCCATCATGCGCCGACGGGGATAGCCCTGCGGCGCGCTGCGGTGTGATCGGCACGGAGACAGTCCAGCAGTGCCCGCTCTACAGCCGGTTGAATCGGGCTCGATGAGCAAGCTGACCCGTCGCAGGCTGCTGGTTGATCCACGGGGGCTGGCTCCACCGCGCCCTGAGCGAGACACGAGCGGGCGACGGCACTGTTGAGCGGAGCCCGAGATGGAGGAGATACCTCATGACTGCAGCAGCGTCGCAGACACCAGACGCTGCTGCCGCTGATTTCCTCGCGTGCCGTGGCTGCCGGACACTAGGTTTACGCGAAGCGCTTCGTTCGTGAGCTGTGCGTGTGCCCGGAGTGCGGTTACCACGGCCGACTCACCGCATCGCAGCGGCTCGATCAACTTCTCGACGGTGGCTCCGCCGTGGCACCGCCGTCGCGCGCATGGACCCGGGCGCTATCCGAGTTCGACGTCGCAGGCCGCGACGTGCGGACCACGACCCCTCTGCTGCGCAGCGTCCTAGGCAACCAGAAGTTCCGGCCAGGTGCGCACACAACCTCACTGATCGAGCAGATGTCACACATACAGGGGCCGGCTTCATGAAGTTCGAGAATCTCTACATTGCCGGGTGCGGTACCTGGCTCCCCGAGCCATTGACCGTAGATGCGGCCGAGCGGGCTGGATTGTGCGACCGGAGAATCATCTGGCGCACCGAAATCGCATCAGTCTGCGTCGCCAGGAAGGAATCGGCACCGGAGATGGCCGCTCTGGCGGCGGGGCCTGCCCTGCGTCAAGCTGGATGCGGGCCAAACGAAATCGACCTTGTGCTGCACGCGGCCACCTATTACCAAGGCCACGACCTGTGGCCCCCCGCTTCGTATGTCCAGCGTACCGTGCTCGGCAACCGCTGCCCGGCGATGGAGATCCGGCAGATGTCCAACGGCGGCATGGCTGCCCTGGAACTCGCCGCCTCATACCTCGTCGCCGACCGAGCGCGGAGGCATGCCCTGATAACGACCGGCGACCGGTTCTGCCTGCCCGGGTACGACCGGTGGCGCAGTGATCCGGGAACCATCTGCGGAGACGGCGGAACCGCCGCCGTGCTGTCAAAAGGGGGCGGGTTCGCGAGACTGTGCAGCCTGGTAACCGTCTCCGACTCTTTCCTGGAGAAAATGAGCCGGGGCCGGGATCCGTTCGGTGCGGCTCCCTTCAGCGTGCGGAAGCCAATAGACCTCGCCGATCAGCGGGAGGACTTCGTCGCCGAAATGGGCCTGGATATCATAATGGAGCACATCGATGCCGGGCAGCGCGAGGCCGTGGACAAGGCGCTCTCGGAAGGCGACGCAAAGCTCTCCGACATTGACTGGTTCGTGCTGCCCAGCCTTGGCCGTAGCAGAATCAAGGCTCATTTCCTCGATCCGTTCGGCATCGACCCGGAACGGACCACATGGTCATGGGCACGGCATGTGGGTCACCTCGGCGCCGGTGACCAGATCGCCGGGCTCAGCCATCTCGGCGGCGCGGGCTGCCTGGCCCAAGGACAGAGATGCCTCCTCGTCGGCGCGGGCGTCGGGTTCAGTTGGTCAGCGGCAGTCATCGAGGTACTCGGATGGCCACGACAGCGGTAATCCCGGGGGCCTATCCAGTTACATATCATTTCAATTTTTCAGCTAACGTGAATTTCCGTCAAACGTGAACTCACGCGCCACGACGGCCGAGTTGAAGCCGCCCCGGCCGCGGCTGAGGACGAGAGCGGCACGGACAGGCGTGCTCCTTGGCTCGCCGCGTACAAGATCGATGCGATACTTCCGCGGCACGTCATGCACGTTCGCGGTGGGAGGGATTACATTGTGTAAAATAGATAGAAGCGCAGCCGCCAGGTCCAGTGAGCCGCCGCCCGCGTAAAGGCGGCCTGTCATCGTCTTCGGCGCGGTCACCGGTACGGCGTCCGGTCCGAATATCCCCGCGATCACCCCCGCCTCCGTCTCGTCAAGCTCAGGTAGCCCGGCCGCGTCGGCGAACACGACGTCGATGTCCGCAGCGCTCATGCGCGCGTCCGCGAGCGCGAGCGCGGCGGCGCGGCCGAGGCCGACCGCGCGGCCTTCCCGACGGGAGTCGAAGGTCGCGGCGTATCCGGCGATCTCGCCGTACGGACGGGCCACCGCGCGCTCTGCTGCCGACTCGGCCGTCTCCAGCACGAGCATGGCCCCGCCCTCACCGGGAACGTGCCCGCACGCGCCTTCGTCAAAGGGCAGGTACGCGCGCTTCGGGTCATCACGTTCGCTCAGCGATCCCGCTACCAGATGAGCAACCCAGGCCCACGGGCAGAGCGAACTGTCGATGCCGCCGGTAACCGCCAGTCGGCTTCCCTTGCGGAGCTGCCGCCGCGCGTGACCGACGGCGTCCAGCCCGCTGGCCTGCTCGGTAACAATGACGGCTCCAGGGCCTCGCATGCCGTTGCGGATCGAAATCTGGCCGGTGTTCACCGCATAGAACCACGCAAACGACTGATACGTGCTTACATGGTCCGGCCCCTGCTGCCACAGCTTCTGCATTTCGCGCTGGCCGAACTCGTAGCCGCCAGCGGTAGCGCCGGTAACGACGGCCATCTCGTATTCCGGGAACTCTCCAGGCCGCACGCCGGCATCGGCGAGCGCCCACTCAGTGGCCGCAAGCGCCATCCGGGTCATGTGGTCGGTCTGCGGCAGCAGCCGCGCGGGGAGGTGTTCCTCAGGCTCGAAGCCCCGTACTTCGCCGGCCAGCCGCACGCGGTATTTGGCCGGGTCGAAGCGGGTGATCGGCGCTATCCCGAGCGCACCGCTCAGGGTCCCTTGCCAGTACTCCTCAACTCCGAGGCCTATCGGCGAGGCTACGCCGATTCCAGTCACAAGCGCAGTCATCGCCCGCCGGTTTCCATCTGCCGGAGTACCATCGCGCTCTGGAAGCCGCCGAACCCGCTCCCGACGGTCAGCGCTGTGCACACCCGCTGCTCCCGGGCAACCAGCGGGACGTAGTCGAGATCGCATTCCGGGTCAGGCTCGTGCAGGTTCGCCGTCGGCGCTATGATGCCTTCGTTCAGCGCGAGGAGGCAGCCGACGATTTCTAGTGAGCCGATCGCGCCAAGCGAGTGCCCGATCATGGATTTGAAAGCGCTTACGGGTATCTCGTAGGCATGTGCCCCCAGGCTGCGCTTGAAGGCCGCGGTCTCGTGGCGGTCGTTCTGCTTGGTGCCAGAGCCGTGCGCGTTGATGTAGTCCACTGCGGACGGGTCCGCCCTCGCCTGGTCGAGCGCCGCCCGGATGGCCTCAGCCATCTCCCGGCCATCGGGTTTCAGGCCCGTCATGTGGTAGGCGTTGCACCGGGACGCGTAGCCCGCCACCTCGGCGTAGATATGCGCACCCCGGTACCGCGCATGCTCGAGCTCCTCGACGATGAGCACGGCGGCGCCCTCGCCAAGCACCAGGCCATCCCGGGTCCTGTCGAACGGGCGGCACGCGTGCGCGGGGTCGTCGTTGCGGCGCGAGCTGGCGCGGATCACATCGAAGCACACCACCGTAATCGGCGACAGCGGTGCGTCGCTGGCACCGGAGACCACGATGTCAGCCGACCCGTCAGCAATAAGATCAGCCGCGTACCCGACGGCGTCCAGCCCGGAGGTGCAGCCAGTCGAGATGATGCCCGCAGGACCTTCCGAGCCGACCAGCCATGCCAGCTCAGCGGCTATCGAGCTCGGGACGAAGGCGTCGTAGAGATGGGGCCAGGTGTACCCGGGATCGACCAGCCATTTACTGCCACGGTCGCTGCTGACGATGTACTCGCGTTCCAGAGTCACGGTGCACCCAACAGCGCTGCCGAAGGCAACTCCAGTCCGGGTCGGGTCGATCCGGTCGAACTCCAGTCCCGAATCGTCCGTCGCCTCGCGCGCGGCGACGACCGCAAACTGAGCGGCCCGGTCGAGACGGCGCGTTTCCTGCGAGCTGAGGCCCTGGCGCTCGGGGTCGAAGTCGCATTCGGCCGCGATCTGCGACCGGTACCGCGCCGGGTCGAATAGCGTAATACGCCGGGTTGCTGTCCTGCCCGCAGCAAGCAGGTCCCAGTACTCCTTCGTGCCAATCGCGCCCGGGGCGACCGTGCCGACGCCGGTGATGACAGCGCGGCGGCTCATCTCAGCGTCCCCTCTCGGCCGATGGACATGGTCGGTGCAGGCCCTGCAGCGGTGCTGGCGCGGCTGCCCACTTCAGGTGCGCGGTAGGGTCAGTGCGCCCAGAGAGGTCATATTCGCGCTGGTCTCACGCCCGGCGATCAGCAGCAGCCGTGCCATGCTGGTCAGCTGGTCGTAGTCGAGCCATGGGAGCGCCTTTCTCGCATGCGTACAGCAGTACCCCTTAAGCTGCCACTAAGCGCTAGCGGTGGGCTGGAGCCTTGGTGGGACCGTGGTCGAGAGGACGACGCAGCGCCAGGGGCAATGCCAGGGAGATGAAGGTGTTCGAGGTCCGGCGGATAGGGCTGGTTCCTGGTTACGTTTCATGACGGCGGGGCGGGTGCGGTTTGGCTGGCCCGCGGCATGCACTACCACGTCGCCGGCATGCCGGTGACGAACGAGATGCTCGCCCGGCTGTGCCGCCGAAGTTGTCAACCGATGGCCCGATGGTCACGTTGGTGAAGCCGGAGTCTTCGAGCATCTTCTGCCAGCCCTCACGGTGCAGCCCACCCGCGATTCAAGCGGTCCACAGATCGATATCGCGGAGGGCCTCGGGCGGCACCGGACGCCCGTTGGCGATGTCGGCGAATTGCACCGCTCCACCGGGTCGGAGCACGCGGTGAATCTCCGCGAACACCGTCCTCTTGTCTGCGCAGAGATTGATCGCGCCGTTGGAGATGACGACGTCGGCCCAGCCGTCTTCGATGGGCAGGGCTTCGGCCGGGCCTTGGCGAAACTCGACCTGCTTCAATCCGAGCGCGTCAGCGTTGGCGCGGGACTTCGCGACCATCTCGGGTGTCATGTCGACGCCGACCACACGGCCCTCGTCACCGACGTGCCCGGCTGCGACGAAGGCATCGAAGCCGGTGCCCGAACCGACGTCCCCGACTCTCTCGCCGCGCTCGAGGCGGCGTAGCGAGAAGGGGTTGTTCACTCCGGCGAAGGACTCCACTGCGCGGTCGGGAAGCGCATCAACGATGGAGCCCGGGTAGCCGAGCCGCTCCGCGAGCGGGCGACCGGTGCAGAACTCGAAACGGCGATCCGGGTCGACGGCGACGTCGCGGTACTTTTCGCGGATCTCGCGACGCAAGGCCTCGTGATCAACGATCTCGCCCATCGGTCACCACCTCTCAACCCGGGCGCCGGGCCACCGCCAACGCTCGCCTGGGATAGGGCTGCATCTGGACCGTGAGCATCGCTTCCGCGACCGCGACGGCGCGCTCGCCCATCTCCGCGGTGAGCGTGTCGCTCGCGTCAACGATGGCGCCAAACGCCGCGTTCGCTCGCTCGCGCCATCCCGGCGTTTCCTCGTACGCCTCGACGTCGAAACCGGCCGCTTCGAACAGCGGCACGTAATTGGGGATCGGATCAACGCCGACCACCGGCACACCCGCCACCTTCGCAGGATCTACCTCGAACGCGATGATCGACACTCGACCGCCAGGCCGGAGGATGCGAAAGAACTCGGCGAGCGCCGCGCCCTTGTCGGGCGCATATTGGAAGGCGTCGACGCTCATCGCCGCGTCGACCGCGCCGTCTGGAAGGTTCGTCTGCTCGAAGGTGCCCTGGTGGAAACGGGAGCGGTCGGCCAGGCCGACGGCACGCGCTCGTGTCCGGGCGGCCAAGAGCCCGGCGGCGGATGGATCGGCTCCGATCAAAGACGCACCGGACTGCTTCGCCATCCATAGGCCCGGGCCTCCCGCGCCGCACGCGAGATCGGCGAATACATCGTCCGTCCCGACCTGGAGCAACTCACGCATGCGTTGCGCCTCGGCGACCGTCAAGAAGCCGATATGCGCGAACTCCTCGGGAAAGTCCCCGCCGTACGCGTTCGTCCGCCATAGGCGATTGAAGGTCTCGCCCCGAGGCAGCGCGTCGTAGACGGAGTTGTACCCGTCAAGGACGACTCGGAAGACCCCAGTATCGGTGACGTCGTCGGTCAGAGAAGCCGCCGAATCCGTGCTTTGGTGGTCGTTCGGCGAGCTCATGCGCTTCTCCATACCTTCGGTTCGTTGATCGACGCCGCGAGCGCGCGTCGTACCCGGCATCCTCCGCTGTCAGCGCCGCCGTGAAGTACGAGCCCGACCCACGCCAAAAGGATTCGCGACAATCTTGATGACACCTCCCTTTCCGGCGGTCAGCCGATGTCCGCATCGGCTGGATCCCGTTGGATGTGGTGGCCCCCACCTGCGATCTGATAGTGCATCGCGGAGGCGGAACCCACCGCCATGACCGCCCTAAACGCCGGGGTGCCGCAGCTGATCATCCCGAGGGCGCCTACATGAAGGCCGTCGCGCAGGCCTTGTCCGGCTTCGGTGCCGCCCTGACAGTGGTGCCGCAGCGGCAAGGGCCGGATCAGGACTCGGCCCGAGGCAATCACTGCGGGCTGCCGGGAGATCCTCTCCAGCCCTCGGCACGCCCAGCAGGCGCGGGCCCTCGCCAGGGAGATTGCCGCGCTTCCGACGCCCTCCGAGGTGGTGCACACGCTGGAGACGCTGGCCGCCGCATAGCTGACCGCCCAACCATCGCGATGTTGCGCCCGCGTCGCGTTGATGGCTGTCGGGAATCAGGCGGTGATTCGTACCGCGTTCGAACGCACCTGGTCGACTAGCAGGGCCTGGTTTGTGATCGCTTCCGCTTGGGGGGTGTAGTCCGCGTCTTGGAGGATTGATCGGGCGAAGAATTCGGTGATGTTTTTGAACTGGTGGTCTGCGGGAAGGGTCAGTTCCTCTGTCTGGTCTTGGGACTCGATGCGGATCAGGGGTTGCCGAGTTGGTGGTGGGGTGAATGCTCGGTCCAGTGTGAGCAGGCCGTGATCGCCCCATACTGAGTAGCAGGATCGGTAGGCGTGTTCGAAACCGAAGGACAGCTCGGCTGTAATACCTGAAGGGGTGCATAGCAGGGCGTGGCCGGCCACGTCGATGCCTTGGGTCGGATGCAGGCGCAGCACTGAGCCGATGATGTCTAGTTCGGCGCCTAGGAAGTAGGAGGCGGCGCGGATCGGGTAGACGCCTGCGTCCAGCAGGGCGCCGCCGCCTAGCTCGAGGCGGTATCGCACGTCGGTCGTATCTAGCGGGGGGATGCCGAAGCTTGCGGTGAACACGCGGAGCTTGCCAATTCGGCCGTTCGCAATGAGGTTGCGGATCGTTCCGTGCTGGCGGTGGTGGAGGAACATGTAGTTTTCCATCAGCCACAGTCCGGCCTTCTCGGCCTGGTTCACGAGGTCGAGGGCGGTGGTGTGGTCGCAGGTGAGAGGCTTTTCCGATAGCACGTGCTTGCCGGCTGTGAGCGCGCGGCTCACCCACTGGGCGTGCAGGCCGGTCGGCAGCGGGATGTATACCGCGTCGATGTCCGGCCGTTCGAGCAGGTCGTCGTACCCGTCGGCTGCGGCGCAGCCGAATCGTTGGGCGACCTCGCGTGCCTTAGCTGGATCGCGGCTTGCGATGGCCGTCAGTTCGAGGCCCTCGGCCTCTTTCATCGCTGGCAGGACCCGGCGGAGCGCGATGCTCGCGCAGCCTAGGACTCCCATGCGGACCACAGATTGCATACGGTGCGTCCTTTCACCAAAGACTGTGCAGGCAGGCGACGAGACTGCGCGCCTGGACGTTCAGGTAGTGGCCGTGGTGGAGCAGCTCGCTCAACTGTCCGAGGGTGACCCAGCGGTAGTCCTGCGGGCATCGCACCGGGAAGTCGTCTTCCACCTCGATCACCAGGTACCGGTTCTGGGCGTCGAAGAAGCGGCCGCCTTCCTCTGAGAGGAAGGCGTCGAACCGGATGCGGGCGGGGTCTGCGCCGAGCACGTAGTCGAGGTAGCACGGTTGTGGAAGGCCAGTGTAGTTCTCCCGGATGAGCTGGAGGGTTGGTCCGAGCTCGACAATGTCGATGAAACCGGGCTCGACCCGGGCGTGCACGAGCACGTGCATGACCCCTTCGATCGGCTTGGCGAGGAAGGTGATGATGCCTCGGGCGACCGGCGCGAGCAGCGGCTGCCGCCAGGACGGCACCTCCCGGTTGCTCGCCTCGACGATGACCGCAATCAGCCGGAAGTGCTTGCCGTCCTCGCGGGCGATCTCGTGGGCTGTGCGTTTCCAGCCGACGATCCGGTTGGCCGGGATCAGCCGCGTCGACACCTCGTGCCGGGTCTTTTCCTCCGTGAACCAGCTAAGCGTCTCGCCGAGGTCGTGCAGGGCGCCGGCGGAGCGGTCCAGGGACCGGGCGAGCGCGCGGCGGAACGTCGGAGGGGCGTGGCGTGACCCGCTGTCGGCCCGCGGAGGAGCGAACGGCATGCACGACAGCACTGTGCGGGCGTCCATGTTCACGAGGTTGTCCACGTGCAGCAGGTCCAGCACTTGGCGCAGGGGCAGCCAGCAGAAGTCCTCATGCAGCGGGAGGTCGCCGGTCACCTCGACGACCATGTTCCGGTTGTGCTTGCGATAGAACCAGGAGCCCTGCTCGGACTGCAGAACGTCGACGAGCACCCGCCCCCGTCCGGGACCGGCGAAGTACTCCAGGTAGCGGGTACGGCCGCCCCGGTGCACCCGCGTGTAGTTGCTGCGGGTCGCCTGGACCGTCGGCGACAGCTGGAGCGTGTTGACGTTGCCTGGCTCCATTTTGGCCTGCATCAGGCAGTGCGGCACTCCATCGAAGCTCTTGACGATAATGCCCAGAATCCCGATCTCCGGCTGGTTGATGACCGGCTGCGACCATTCCCCGACGGACCCGTAGTCGCTCCGGACGTGCAACCCCTCGATCGTGAAGAACCTCCCGCTGGAATGGGAAAGGTTCCCAGTCTCCGGATCGAAACGCCAGTTGACGAGCTCATCAAACGGAATCGGCGTGACGTTAAAGCGGTTCGACCGTGCCCGCTCCGACCACCATGGCTGGAACTGGCCGACCGATCGGGTCGCCAGCACCGATTCGGTGAACATCTGGTCGGCGCTCCGGAGCATCGCCATCCTGGAAGTCATTCGCGAGACCTTTCTGGGATTGCGGTCACCCGCTACGTCCATCTGGACCTGCACGAGGAGACGCCTGGGCGAGCCCCGTATGCGGCCGCCATCTTCGCCAGGTCGCCGGGGCATCGTGCGGACCTGGACTCAACCGTGCGGCGGATGACTGTAGCCGGGGTACCCCGGTAGGCGGGCAGCGCGGCGGTCATCTCCTTGCTGCGGCCGGTGAAGTGAGTGCGTACCGCGCCGGGCTCGACGATCGTCACGCCGATCCCGAAGCCCTTCACCTCGGCGGCCAGTGACTCGAAGAAGCCCTCCACGCCCCATTTGGTGGCGTGGTAGACCGCCATGCCGGGTGCCGTGCACTGCCCGCCGACGCTGGAGATCTGGATGATCCGCCCGTGGCATTGCGCGCGCAGGTGCGGCAGCAGCGCCCGGGCCAGGTGGATCGGGCCGGTCAGGTTGGTGCGGATCTGGCGCTCGACCTGCTCGCCGGTGGCCTCTTCGGCCGCGCCGAACAACCCGTACCCGGCGTTGCTGACCGCCACGTCAATCCGGCCCAGCGCGCCGGCGGCGTCGTCGACCACCCGCCGGATCCGGTCCGCGTCGGTGATATCCAGCCGCGCGGTCCACGGCGGCTTCCCCGAGGGCGAACGCAGGTCCAACAGCGCGCCCGGATCCCGTGCGGTGGCAGCCACGGTTTCGCCCCGGGCGAGCGACTCGGTCACCAGCGCCCGGCCCAGACCGGCCGAACTTCCGGTGACGAACCAGGTCCGGACGGCCGCGGTCACGCTTGCGCCCACTGGGGGACTTCCAGTATCTCCAGGACCGCGCTGGCCACCGAGGCCGACCCTCCACCGGCCAGCAGCACGTGGCGCCCAGGCCAGCCCCCAGGTCGGCGCCCAGGCCAGCTCCGAGGGCGGAGTCCGGCGAGGGCAGCGGCGGCGGCCAAAGCGGCTCTCCGCCACGGTGCAACTGCTCCAGTTCAGGCATGGCAGCGATGCCCACCGCGCGCAGCCGGGCGAAGCCGGCCCGGCGGCACAGCAGCAGCGCACTGCCAGCATCGCCCTGCGGGAACCCGGGCGCGGCATTCCACCGGTCGACCAGCGGCGAACCGTAGTTGTCCGCCGCAGTCAGCAGCACCAACTCGCCCGGACCCATGACACCCATGCGGGGGGCAGCCAGTTCCAGTCCGGCGAACACCCCGGCGCAGCCCATCCGGATCTCGAACGCCGGGGCCACGTTACCGGCGACCTCCTTCTGGATGTAGGCCGGGGAATACCGCCCATCGGGGCCCTGGGAAAAGAAGGTCGCGTGCAGCACCATGCCGATCCCGGGCAGGATCGGCCCCGACGCGGGACAGCGCCTGGCGGGCCGCGTGCGCGGCCATCTCCGGCGGCGAGACATCCCCCGCGACACACACAGCCGTAAACCGGTTCTCCAGGTACGTGGCGGGGTCGTACTCGCCGCGCCGGGCGGCCTGACCGGCGTCCACGGCCGGGGGCTGGAAGACGCCCAGCCCAGACAGATAAACGTCGGTGACCTTCAACCCGCCTCCCGGTGAGCCACCCATGGACATCCCGTACCGACCATAATGGCCACGGCAAATAGCGCGGTACAGCCCGCCTCGGGCAGAGGTTGAGAACCGCTTGAATATCCACGCCACTTCGGCCGCAATACCCCCTTGAGGCTGCTCAACCCGGCGTAGACCGGCCCCCAACCGAGGTACGGCGGATACTGGCGCCCGGCGGGCTGTTCCGGGTGACAACGCCGACCTGCGCCGGTATGTGGAGAGCTACGGGCGTGCCGGCGGGATGTTCGCTCAGCACCGCCTGCGGGTGGCCCCGGCCAGGCTCGAACCTCGCCTGCCCGACCGCCAAGCCTTCATGCTCAACCAGCTCTTCCTGTGGGGCCACCGCTGGATCTACGACCTCGACGAGCTGCGCTACGCGCTGGCCAGCGCCGGTTTCGACCGCGACGCGGTGGCGGAGCGCTCGTACCGCAAGGGCGGCCGGGCCGACGTAGCCGGCCTGGACCAGCGGTTTTCGCAACGACGAGACCATCTACGTCGAGGTGACGGCCTGACCCCAGCGTGGAGGTGACGGCCTGACCCCAGCGTGCTCGCGCCGGCGCTGAAGACGCCTCGTTCGTGCTCACTTCGATGTTGACGCCGACGGCGCCGCACGCGATGACCCGCGACTGACTGCTGGACTTCGACGGGCGTTGGGCCGCGTCCGGTTTCCATGTCGATGGTGACTGGAACCTCGGCGGCTGACACGATAAACTGCGTGACCTCGCGCGCGAATATGCCAATATCAATGTAGTGGTAGGGAAAGGCGGATCGCGTACAGGTCGCCTAGAGGCTTAGGTAGAGCACCGCTCGAAAATCGCCGCAGCTCCAGCTGTAATTCCCGTGGAAGCTGGTCAGCTCGGCATTGACCGGCCGTGCACCGCCCTGATAACTTTTTCCTCATCCATTCCATTGCCGTCTTTTTGTGACAAAATTAATTCCATTCTGAAATATTCCGATCCGCATTATCCGCAGTCGCGGACCATTCGAACGGAACAGAATCCTCGTTCCAGGAAGCGATATAGTTGTTGATCGCCTGGGTAAGCACGCGGACTGAGCTGAACGTGCCACGCCGGATGGCCTGGCGGGTGATGATCCCGAACCATATTTCCACTTGGTTCAGCCATGAGCTGCCTGCGGCCGTGAGGTCGAGGCGGCCACCGTGACCTTCGAGCGTGGCGTGGCCGCCATCAACGATGTCGGGCTGCTGGCCGAGGAGGTCGACCCCCGCAACGGCGAGATGATCGGCAACTTCCCGCAGGCGTTCAGCCACATCGGGCTGATCAACGCCGCGTGGACCATCACCCAGGCCCAGCAGCGGACCGGCGGTACCTAGGTTAGCGAAATCAGGTCTTTGTCCGGTGCGACCTAGAAAGGGCGCATCAGCCACCTCAAAGACCATCGTCGCTACCGCGGTTGGGCAGCGGCCTCGGCGCAGCGCCCGCCCGCAAGCGGCCACAATGAAGCCCGTCATCACGGATGTCATCCCAGTCCGCATGGCGCAAATAATGGCGCGATCTACGCGCATTCAGTCTCATTGTCAGCGCGGCAGATGGCCGTGCCGAATCGGCGATATGGACACTTGGCACGCTTGAAAAGATGATCATTCTTCGCGATTATGAACCGCCCCGGGTCTGATGGAGGCTGATGCTATGAGAGGGTATGAGCCGTGCCAGCCCCGAAGTATTCCGATGCGCAAGCATCCTGAGATTACTCAGATTACCTCACTGTGCAAATTACCATACATGCGAACAGTTTCATATGACATTGTGTAGCGACCGCTTCACCGGTCCTCAGGGGAAGCCGAACCATTCGCGGCGGGGGAGCGCTTGTAGACGGCCTGCCAGAAGAAAGTCCAGGGAACGGCCCAGCTGTCGGCGGTGTGGGTCCATGCCTCGCCCGGCCGGTAGGCGGCGAGGAAGCCCGGCACGGCCGCCCTCACCGCCCGGCTGTCGTCGATGTCGACCACCTGCCGCAACGGCCCGGTCTCCATCGCCATGCGCACAACCTCCTCACCCTGCGTGTGCCCGTCCAGGCTCTTGTCTATGTACTTGCCGACGGGGTTCTTTACATAGAACGCGCTGCAGCGACGATCGATCAGGGCGAGGTAGTTCAGCACCGTCTCCGAGGGCATCTCGGTGAAGGAGTTGATGTTGATGGCTAGGTCGAAACGGTGCGGTCCGAGAGCGCTCTCGACCTCGTCCACGGTGATGAAGGTAATCTTGGCGAACTGTTCGTCGTCCAGAGTGGCGCGCAGGTAACTCCCGCACAGGCGCAGCGTGTTCGGCAGGTCGATGATGTGGTACGAGGCGAGGTCGTGGTTGGAGTTCAGGGCGTGGCACGTCCGTCCGTAGCCGGCCCCGATCTCCAGGACCTGCGCGCCCGCGAGGCCGATCTCCTTCTCGATGAACCCAAGTTCGAGTACCGCCTGGAGGTAGTCCAGGCATACGCTCTCGCCCTCGACCGTCACGCTGAACGGGTCGCCTACCTCCCGGTTGCGGATCCGCCGCAGCCTGGCCCAGTCCTCGGGGCCGAGACCGGAGGCGAGATTGTAGACCAGGGTCTTGAGATACCTGGTTCCGTTCACCTCGGGATTCCAGATGGCGATCTTGTGATTGGGGCGGCCTGATTTGAAATGCGCCAGGCCCTCGGACACGTCCTCGGTGACCCAGCGCCTGCTAATGTTCTCCCACTGCGGGCTGCCCTGATAACTGGGCACCATACCGACCTCCCTGCCGTACCTTCGGGTTCTGGGAAATCGCCTATAACTTCTTGACGCAAGATGCTAGTCGAGTCTTCGACGCAGCCTCAAGATTTAATTCTCTCGATCGACCCCATAGCGCCTCTATTCCCGCGGCGCGACATTGAGCCTTGTTCATCCTGATCTTGGAGTGTCCCGGCATATGGCCTGATCAGGTACGGCGTAGTAATAGGACAACGCGCTAGAGGCGCCCGTTGTGCGGGAAGCGGTTGAGGCGGGGACGTCCTCCTCCTGGTGCGATAGTGCGGGCTTGAGGTCCCAAGCGCATCCAGAGCGGACGTCGTGTGAGCAAGGGTAGAGGCACGACGCGGGGAGACCGCAGGCGGAACGCGCGGCGGGAGCGGCTGCGGCGAATGCTGCCGCGCGGTGGCGCGGTGATCGGGAT
>Ga0137372_10001869_pt1 | contig 20320 bp, 17 predicted proteins | sample SagtaG_6_FD_104911 | JGI IMG/M metagenome (GOLD analysis project Ga0137372, IMG submission 104911) | Vadose zone soil microbial communities from Sagehorn Ranch, Mendocino, California, USA - Sage1_R_60_16 metaG | ecosystem: Environmental > Terrestrial > Soil > Vadose zone | place: USA...
AGCCGAAGCCCCACGAAGATGGTCGGCATCGCGGCGGGAAAGAGAATCTTCCAGAATTGCTGGGATGGCGTCAGATTGAAGCTCCTGCCCACGTTGATCAGCACGCGCCGCGTGGCCAAAAGGCCCTCGAGGGTCTTGAGGATGACGGGGGCAAGCCCGGCGGTGAAGCCCATCATTACGATGGTGAGCGCGCTCCTGCCGAAGATCACGAGATAGAGCGGATACATCAGCACCAGCGGCGCTGCCGCAACCGCCGCGACCCAGGTCTCGGTCGCGAGGCGCAGCAGGTGATAACGGTGGAGCATGACCCCGCCCGCGACCCCGAAAATGGCGACCAGGATGCTGGCGGTGAAGGCCTCGCCGGCGGTGAGCAGGAAACGGTCGAGCACGTGTTCCTCGACAATCACCCGCGGAAACGCAGCGATGATGTCCGAGGGCAGCGGCACGATGAAGCGGTTGATGAGGCCGACGCGAATGAGCAGCTCGATCAGCGCGACGAAGGCGACAAGCGAGATCAGGCCGAGCGTGGCCGGGAAATATCTGTTCTTGGCAAGCGTCGCGGCAGTCATCGCGTCCCGGCTTCCTGCAACTTTCTGCTCTCCTCGTCGATGAGCCCCCGGCTCGCCTCCTCGCGCAGATCGCTCCAGATCTGCGCTACGTATCGCCCGAACGCCTCGCTCGAAACGATCTCGGAGCTGCGCGGACGCGGTAGTGCGATCTCTACCACCCGCTTCATCTTGCCCGGACGATAAGTCATCACCAGGACGCGGTCTGAGAGCTGCACCGCCTCGGTGATGTTGTGGGTGATGAGCAGTGTTGTCTGCTTGAGCTGCTGCTGAATCTGCAAGACCTTGTCGCCGAGGAGAAGCCGGGTCTGCTCGTCGAGCGAGGCGAAGGGTTCATCCATCAAGAGGATCTTGGGTTGGGCCGCCAAGGTCCGCGCCATCGATACGCGCTGCCGCATACCGCCCGACAACTCGGCGGGATAGCGCCGCTCGAAGCCATCAAGGCCGACGAGCTTCACGAAGTGCCGGGCCCGCTCGTAGCGATCGGCCTTCGGCAAACCCGCGATCTCCAGCGGGAACGCCACGTTGTCGATCACGGTGCGCCAAGGGAAGGTCGACTCCTCCTGGAAGATCATGCCGATTGCGGCGTGAGGTCCGCGCACCCGTTCGCCCGCGACCTTGACCGTACCCTCGTAGCCGTCGAGCAGGCCCCCGATGACGTTGAACAAGGTCGATTTGCCGCAGCCGGAGGGGCCGATCACGCCGACGAATTCGCCCAGCGCGACGCTGAGCGAAACGTGGTCAAGTGCGGTAAGAACGCCGTCCGGAGTCTCGAAGCGCTTGACGATGTCGTCGACGACCAGAATGGCGTCGGCGGCCCCGACTTTCGGCGCAGCCGCGTCAATCCGCTCAACGGCAGCCATTTGTCGTTCCTCTTCGGCGCTGCACCTTTGCGCGGCACGGTGGATCCGTTTGCCCGGCCCGCTTCCCGCCTATTAGCACACCGTTACCCTCACACGCTGCCGATGATGCCCGCGCTGTGTTCGGTGCGGCGCTGCGCCTCAGCCCTGGTCCGCCTGGAACGGCCGGCCGGCCCGCCGGCACCAGTTCTCCCAGGCCCGGTTGATGCCGTAGGGCCCCGTGCGCTCGGCAACCTTGTCGACCTCGCCGGCGGTCAGGAATTTGACCTCGCCCATGTCCATGGCCTGCTTTTGCAGCCGCGCATTGACCTCGAGATAGACCGAAATATAGACCGCTTGCCGGATGGTCTTGCCTGCCACGGTCGCCCCGTGGCCGCGCATCAACGCGGTGGCACCCGCGCCGATGTGCTTTGCCAGGTCGCGGCCCATGTCCATGTTCTCGACCAGCAAGGCGGTATCCCCGAAACGGTCATGGGAATCCCAGACCGGCACGTCGTGGCCGATCGATGCGCCCATGTGGAAAATCGGCCTGATCTTCTTGCCGGTCACCCCGAACGGGATGACGCTTTCGCTGTGATTGTGCACGACCGACATGATGTCGGGCCGCGCCTCGTATAGAGCGCCGTGGATGAATCGCTCAAGATACGGCGCGCGGCCGCGAGGATCGACCGGCGTGCCGTCGAGGGTGAACTCCATGATATCGCCCTGCTCGATGCAGTCGGGCGCGCGTGAACGCGACAGCAGATAGCGTTGCGGATTATCCGGATGGCGCACGCTGACATGGCCGAAGGAATCCACCACACCCTCGCGGGCGAGAATGCGGTTTGCCGTGACGAGCTCTTCGATCAGGTGGTCCAGCTGGGCCATGGGTTTTTCCTCAACAGGCTGGGGCTTCTCGCCTCCCATCACCGTACATGTCGGCGCAAAACGGGGTCAATTCGGCCTGCATGGCCTCGCGACCCGAGTCAACGATCTCCCTATTGAACTTTTCACGAAGCCCGCTAAAGCACTTGTCTCCTTCGCGCGTGTCGAGCCATGGCAGAAAATCCCGTTCCAGTCTGCGCGGCCGCCGATCTTGCGCCCGGCAGCGTCAAGAGCTTCGAGGTTGGGGACGAGCGCATTGCCGTCTACAACATCGACGGAACGTTCTACGCCACCGAGGCGTATTGCACCCACGCCATGGCCGATCTCGGGGACGGCATTCTGGAAGGCGATGTCATCGAGTGCAGCCTGCACTTCGGCGCGTTCCACGTGCCTAGCGGGAAAGTCGTGCAACCGCCCTGCTGCACCGACCTCAAGACGTTCCGGACCGAGGTGAAGGACGGGCAGGTCTATGTCGACTTGTCGGCGCCGGCAGCGACTGCCTCATGAGAACGAGCCGCAGCGGCGCCCGCGCCGATACGGCGCTTGAACCTCTTTGGCTTCGGCTCGCGCGGCGGCCCCATTAGAACCGGCTGGAACAGCACCGCCGCCGCCATGGTGGTGACGAGAGCCAGCGCCATCAACTTGCCCATGCTCGAGGTGCCGGGATGGCTCGAGAGCCACAGGCTCCCGAACGCGGTGGCGGTGGTGAGCGCGCTGAACATCACGGCGCGGGTCAGGCTCGACTGCAGAAGGTCGGTTTGGCCGGCTCGCCACGCCATGATGTAGTAGATCTTGAAGGCCACGCCGACGCCGAGCAGCAACGGCAGCGCGATGATGTTGGCGAAATTGAGCTTCATGCCGAAGAGGACCATCAGCTCCATGGTCACGACGCCTGCCATCAGCAATGGAATGATGGTGAGCAGCACGTCGCCGAAGCGACGCAACACGATCCAGAGCAGAATCATGATCGAAGCAAGCGCCCAAAAGCCGGCTTCATAGAATGCCCGGACCACGGTACGGCCGGATTCCAGAATCGCAATCGGGCCGCCGGTGGCATTCGGTTCGACCGCCTGCACTGCGCGGGCGAACTGGCGCAACGTTTCGTTGTCGGTCGGATCGCCTTTGGGCAGGATTTCTACCTTGTAGCGCCCGTCTCGCGTGACCCACTCGTCCGCGATTTCGGTGGGCAAGGTTTCAAGCGTGACAGGCTGCGCCTGCAGGTAGTTTCGCAACTCGTCGAGTGCCGTATTGAGCGAAGGGATCATGGCTGCCTGCGCGCGAGCCCGCAGCGCTTCATCACCGCTGGCGAGCTTGGCGAGATCATCCGCCAGGCGCTTGGCCGCGACGGCGCCACGCCCGGTTTGGTTCCCAGCCGATTGCTTCAAAGCGTCGACCGCGGATTTGAGCGCGGCGACGTTATCGGAATCGGTCGGCGGCTTCTTGTTAGGGTCGGGCCGCAGCACGGGATCGAGCACGGTCGCGAGCTGGCGGATGGCCGCAAGCTTGGGCTGCTGATCATCGGGAATGAAATTCTCAATGGTCTTTACGCTCGACACCTCGGGTACCTTGGAAAGCTTCTCCACGTCGGCTTGGGCCGCTTCCTTGTTCGGCGCCAGCACAAAAATCGAACTCGCGCCGATGGCGGGATCGCTTCGCAGCTCCAGGAAGGTGGCAACTGATTGGGCCTGGGGACTTCTCAGGTTGAGCGGATTGAAGTCGAACTGCAGCCAATACAACAGGGGGAGACCGGCGGCGACGACGAGGCCCGTACCGACAATAATGGGGATTCGACGCCGCTCCATAAAGCGGTCGACCGGCGCCAAGCTTTTGAAACCCAGTTCTTTCAGTTCACCGGGCGGCCGCAAGACCGTCAGCAGCGCGGGAATGAGCGTAATGCTGGTCAGAAATGCGATGATCATCCCGAGCCCTGCGAGCAGGCCGAGCTCGGACAATCCCTTGTAGTCGGTCGGAAGGAACGACAGAAAGCCCGCCGCGGTTGCCGCCGCGGCAAGCGTCAGCGGCGCACCGACATGGCTCGCAGTGTTGATCAACGCGTCATGGAGATTGTCGACGTCGTGACGTTCGGCACGGTAGCGCACGCTGAACTGAATGCCGAAGTCGACCCCGAGTCCAATGAACAGGACCGCAAAGGCAATCGAAATCAGGTTGACCGCGCCCACGATGGCCAAGCCGATCGCAGCGGTAATGAACAAGCCAACCAATAGGCTAATGGCAACCGCCAGAATGATCCCAAACGAGCGCAAGGCGAGCCAAAGGATGGTTAGCACCACGACGATCGTCACCGCGGTATTGACGTATGCGCCCTCCTCCAACGTGGCATATTCCTCGTCGGCGATCGCGACCGGACCGGTGAGCCGTACTGTGGCGCCATACTTCGTGCCGATATCCAAATCGGCCGCCGACCGGTGAATGGCATCGGTCGCCGCCTTGCCCGGCATGAGCGCGGCATAGTCGAGCACCGGCCGGATCTCGACGAAGCGGCGCCGCTCGTCCGGTTTCGGTGGCCGACCGTTGAGCATGGCGCGCCAGGAGAAGCTCGCGAAACGCCCCGCGATGGCCTCATCCAGCGTGTCCGAGACCATGTTCAACGTGCCGGAGAAATCGTCGAGCGTGTATTGGTTCATCCGCGCGCCGATCAGTCCGTAATTGAGCGCGGTGGTCAGGCCGCGCAGGCTGGAATCCTGCGCCAGCGTCTGGATGAGCGGCTTGGCTTCCGCGAGCTTCTTGGTAAGCCCGACCACCTCTTCGGTGGGCAAGAACAGGAGTCCATTCTTCTGGAAGAAGGGCCCTCCCCCTGCCTCGAGAATGGAGCGGAAAAGGTCCTTCTGGACGGCCAACTTCTCGATCAGGGCCGTCGTCGCTTGGGTGACCAATTCCGACGTCGGAGCATCGATGACCGCCAGCATGGTCTCTTCTTTGGGAGGGAATGACTTTTCGAACGCCACCTCGCGTTGGCGCCATGGCAGTTCCTTGGAAATGAGCTTGTTGACGTCGGCGTCGATGGCGAAATGGCCGGCAGCATAGATGGCCGTGGCAAGGCCCAAAAGCGCCGCAATGCCTATGACTTGCGCCGCGTAGCGGGTGCAATAATCGACGATATTGACGATCGCCTGCTGCAGCATGCCTAGTCCTGGGAGCTATGCGATCGGGGTCCGATCAGAAGCAATGGGGGCCGGTGTGGCCGGCGGCATAACAGGCAATTCAGTGCATTGACAACGACTAAAGGTTGCATGGGAACACTGCCGGAACGTCAATCAAGTCGAATAACCCCCCAAAGCGGCATCGAGTTCGCGGGGGCGGCGAGAAGTCACGCAACCGCAAATTTCATAAGATTTTGGGCTGTGCCTGCGCGAGTCTATGTGGGAAAATGTTTGAATCATGCCGACCCCGCCGATTCCCCCTGCCGCGCAGATGCGTTCCCCGCAAGCGGTTCATGACCGTAACCGTGCGGGCGTAAGCCCTGAGGCCGTCCGCACCGAGCCCCGAGCCGCTCGGAAAGGGCCGCCGGTCATGCCTGCGGGGGAAAAGCAGCCGCGCAGGGCGATCAAGGTCATTCTCGCGCAACCTCGGGGTTTCTGCGCCGGTGTGGTACGCGCCATCGAAATTGTCGAGCGCGCGCTCGAGAAATACGGCCCGCCGGTCTACGTGCGCCACGAGATCGTTCACAACAAGTTCGTCGTCGACAGCCTCAAGGCCAAAGGCGCCATTTTCGTCGAGGAGCTCTCCGAGGTGCCGCAGGGCGCGGTGACCATCTTCAGCGCGCACGGCGTCGCCAAAAGCGTGGTGAACGAGGCGGCCGGACGTCAGCTGCCGGTACTCGATGCGACCTGTCCGCTCGTTACGAAGGTCCATAACCAGGGCAAGCGCTACGTCGCCCAAGGACGCGTGCTCATTCTCGTCGGCCACGCCGGCCATCCGGAGGTCGAGGGCACGCTCGGCCAGATCGACGGTCCCGTAGTCCTGGTGCAGAGCGAACAGGACGTCGAGGCGCTCGATATTCCGCCCGACACGCCTGTCGCCTATGTGACGCAGACTACGCTGAGCGTCGACGACACTCGCGGCATCATTGCCGCGCTTGAACGGCGATATCACAACATCGTCGGACCCGAGATCAGAGACATCTGCTACGCCACCCAAAACCGGCAGTCGGCGGTGCGGGAACTCAGTCATCACGTTGATGTGATTCTCGTGGTCGGTGCGAAGAACAGTTCCAACTCCAATCGGCTGCGGGAAATCGGCGCCGAGGCCGGCATTCCGAGCTATCTCATCGCCGATGGCAGCGAGCTTGCGGCGGAGTGGGTCAAGGACGCAGAAACCATCGGCATTACCGCTGGCGCCTCCGCGCCGGAGGTGCTGGTCGAGGACGTCATCAACACGTTGCGGACGCTGGGGGAGGTCGAAGTCTCGACTCTGCCCGGCCGGCAAGAGCATATTGAGTTCCGATTACCCCGCGAACTGGCGACGAGCTGAGACGTTGATTTGAAGGCCTGAAGCGGCGAACAGGAAACAGACAGAATGCGAGTCCCGTTTTTCAAGGAAATGCGCATTGGCGCCTACATCCTCAAGCAGAAACTCTTGGGGCGAAAACGCTACCCGCTCGTGCTCATGCTGGAGCCGCTGTTTCGTTGCAACCTCGCTTGCGTTGGCTGCGGCAAGATTGACTATCCCGATCCGATCCTCAACCGCCGTCTGACGGTCAAGGAGTGCCTCGACGCCGCCGACGAGTGCGGTGCGCCGATGGTAGCCATTCCTGGCGGCGAGCCGCTGATCCACCGTGAGATCGGCGAGATCGTGAAAGGCCTGGTCGCCAAGAAGAAGTTCGTCTCGCTCTGCACGAACGCGCTTCTGCTCGAGAAGAAGCTGCATCTGTTCGAGCCTTCGCCTTATCTCTTCTTCTCCGTCCACCTCGACGGACTGCGCGAGCATCACGACAAGTCGGTCTGCCAGCCGGGCGTATTCGACCGCGCGGTGTCCGCGATCAAGGCCGCCAAGGCCAAGGGCTTCACCGTCAACGTCAACGCCACGATCTTCGACGGCCATCCGGCCGAAGACGTCGCGGCCTTCCTCGATTACTGCACGGAGCTCGGTGTCGGCATATCGATCTCGCCCGGTTACGCGTACGAGCGCGCGCCGGACCAGGAACATTTCCTCAGCCGCAGAAAGACCAAGGAGCTGTTCCGCCAGGTCTTCAGAATGGGCAAGGGCAAGAAGTGGAATTTCATTCACTCAAACCTCTTTCTCGATTTTCTTGCCGGCAACCAGACCTATCACTGCACGCCATGGGGCATGCCCACGCGCAACATTTTCGGTTGGCAGAAGCCTTGTTATCTCCTGGGCGAAGGCTACGCCAAGACCTTCCGTGAATTGATGGAGACCACCGACTGGGATTCCTACGGCACCGGCAGGTACGAAAAGTGCGCAAACTGCATGGCGCACTGCGGCTACGAGCCGACCGCGGCGGAAGCGACGATGTCGCAGCCCTGGCAGGCGCTCAAGGTCGCCATGTTCGGCCCGCGCACGCAAGGACCCATGGCGCCGGAAATTCCGCTCGACGGCCAGCGTCCGGCCGAATTCGTGTTCTCGCGCCATGTCGAGCAGGAGCTTGCAGCCATTAGAGAGACCGAGAAGCGGGTCCCGCTGCAGGCGGCGGAGTAACATAAATCCTTGAGCCGTCATTCCGGGGCGCGGGCGAAGCCCGCGAACCCGGAATCCATAACCACGGAACCCTCTGGTGAGCGTCGACGATAGATCGACCCAATCGGGGTTCTTGCTTTCGATCAATTCGATTTTCCAATCGCGGCGCCATTTCTTCAATTCCTTCTCTCGCGCGATTGCCGCGGTGGGGTCATCGAAAATCTCGAAATAGACGAGCTTGTCGACCGGGTATTTGGCCGAGAAACCTGGCACGAGCTTGAGCTTATGCTCGTGGACGCGCCCAATGATGTCGTTGGTGATGCCTATGTAGAGCGTACCGTGCTTTCGACTCGCAAGAATGTAAACATAGAACTGGCGAACCATCGAGTGCCCTGTGGTTATGGATTCCGGGTTTGCCGCTTCGCGGCGCCCCGGAATGACGAGGGCGTGCCCGCGCCCCGGGACGACGCGTTACATCCCATACGCCACCGAGCGAGCATTGCTGTTCTCGAGGTTGCGATAGCGCGCCAGCGCCCACAGCGGAAAGAACTTCGCGTACCCATGGTAACGCAGATAGAACACGCGCGGGAAGCCGGTCGCGGTGTAGCGCGGCTCGTTCCAAAAGCCATCCTTGCCCTGGGTCCGTAACAGATAGTCGACCCCGCGCTTGACGGCGGGATGGTCGGTCTCGTCTGCCGCCATCAAGCCGAGCAGCGCCCAAGCCGTTTGCGAGGCCGTGCTCGGCGCGCCTTCTTGCCCGCGGTAATCGAGCTTGTAGCTCGTGCCGTCCTCGCCCCAGCCGCCGTCGGAATTTTGGATCTTGGCGAGCCACGCCACGGCCCTGCGGAATTCGGGTGAGGCATGATCGGCGCCGGCAGCGTTGAGAGCACACAGCACCGACCAGGTGCCGTAGATGTAATTCATGCCCCAGCGGCCATACCAACTTCCTTCGTCCATCTGCGTGCGGCGCAAATAGTCGATTGCGGGTGCCACAGCCGCGCTCTTCGGCGCCGTCTCGCCGATTTGCGCCAGCATCGAAATACAGCGCGCGGTCACGTCCTCCGTCGGAGGGTCGAGCAAGGCGCCGTGATCGGCAAACGGGATGTTGTTGAGATAATAGTATTCGTTATCCGCATCGAACGCGCCCCAAGCGCCGTTTTTGCTTTGCATCCCCAAAATCCATTCGCGTGCCACGGCAATCGACGCACGGAAGTCGCTCTGCGCGTCCAGGCTCTGCGCGCGATCCATCGCCATCACCACCACCGCCGTGTCGTCGACATCGGGATAGTGCGGATTGGCGTACTGGAAGGCCCAGCCGCCGGGCCGGACATCGGGCCGCCGCGCGATCCAATCGCCTTTGACATCGAGGATCTGCTTCGGCGCCAGCCACTCCAGACCTTTGCGCACTTGCGCTACGGCCTGATCGCCGCCGGCCTCGAGCAGGCTGTAACAGGTGAGCGCCGTATCCCAAATCGGCGAAACGCAGGGCTGGCAATAGGCCTCGTGCTCGTGCACGACGAGAAGCTTCTCGATGGATTTGCGCGCGATCGCGCGCTGGGGATGATGCTCCGGATAGCCAAGAGCGTCGAACATCATCACGCTGTTGGCTATCGCCGGGAAAATCGCGCCCAGACCATCCTCGCCGTTGAGACGCTCCGTTACCCACGCGGCCGCGCGGTCGGTCGCGCGTTGCCGCAAGCGGCTCGGGAACATGGGCACGATAAAGCGAAGGACGGCATCGACGCCGCGGAACAACCAAAACCACGTCGCCTTCTGCTGCGGCGCCTTCGGCGCGAGGCCGATAGCCTGCGGCGGCTCGAGGAAGAGCTCTTCGATCGTGACCCCCTTCGGGTTGCGAGCTCTGGGCTGCAACGCCATCAGCACCAATAGCGGCACGATAACGGTACGGCTCCAATACGAAACCTTGTCGAGATGGAAGGGAAACCATTCCGGCAGCAGCATGATTTCGAGGGGCATCACCGGAACGGCGCGCCAGGGGATGAATCCGAACAGCGCCAGCATCACCCGCGTGAACACGTTCGAGCGCGACGCGCCGCCGCGTGCGCGGATCGCCGCCCGCGCACGGACCATGTGCGGCGCATCGACGCCGTCACCGATCATCTTGAGCGCGAAATAGGCTTTCACGCTCGCGCTCATGTCGAAGGCGCCTTCGTGGAATAGCGGCCAGCCGCCGTGATCCCCCTGGATGCGGCGTAGGTAGGCCGCGATCTTGGCTTCGAGAACCGTATCGACGGGTTCGTCCAGATAGTGCCGCAGCAAGACGTATTCCGCCGGAATGGTCGCGTCCGCCTCCAGCTCGAACACCCAGTGTCCATCGCGCTGCTGCAGAGCAAGCAGCGCGCGCGTCGCCGCCTCGATGCTCTGGTCGAGGGCAGATGGCGAAGAATCGAGCTCAGGCGACACGCGGTTCATGACTTAGCCTCAATCACGATCGAGCGACGAGATCGGCCGCCCGATTGCCGGAGCGGATTGCGCCCTCGATGGTCGCCGGCAGGCCGGTCTTGGTCCAATCGCCGGCGATCCACAAATTGCGCCACGCGGTCTTCGCATCCGGACGCTTGGCATTCTCGCCGGGCGTCGCGGCAAAGGTCGCGCGGCGCTCACGCACGATCTGCCATCGTGGCAGCGCCGTGGAAAGACCGGCAACAGCCACGACTTCCTGCCACAGGTTTTGGGCCAAGGTCTCGCGCGGAACATCGAGCAAGCGATCGGCTGCACTGATCGTGACCGACAATCGATCGGGGAAGGTAAAGAGCCACTCCATGGTCCCGTTCACGACTCCGATAATCGGCGCAAGCCCCGCCGGCGGCTCGAGCCGGAAATGCGCGTTGACGATGGCGCGGAACTGCGAGGGGGTCTTCAGCTCGGGAACGAGACCCGCCGCCACGATCGGCGGCACGGCGAGGATCACGTCATCATCGCCGATCGCCACCTTATCGTCGCCGAAGTCGAGGGTCACCACCTTGTCGTGCGCGAAGCCAAGCGCGCGCAGCCGATGCCCGAATACGACCTTCGCCTTGTGCTTGCCGAGAAAGCGCAGCGCCGGCTCGACGAAAACCTGCCCAAGCCCATTGCCGGCGATGAGCGGTCGGCAGGCTTCTCCCCCCGCGGCCAATGTTTCGCGGATAATGGCGCCAGCGAGGACTGCGCTTGCCTCCTTGGGCTCGGTGTTGAGCGCCGCGAGCCAGAGCGGCCGCGCCAGGCGTTCGTAGAGAGGTCCCCCGCATTTTACCGCCGCACAGATCGTCTTTGCGTCGGAAGCATACAGCAGACGAGCAAAGGAAAGATAATCCCTCGCAGTCGTGCCCGGCACGCGCCGCCTGCGATCAAAGATCCACCATGGCAGGCGCCCAGGGTTGATACGCAAGGTCCATCGCTCGCCGCTTGCGAGGTCCATGAACGCGAACTCGGCCGTTGCGGGACCGACCAGTCCGCGGCGGGAGCCAATCGTCTCGAGGTAGGACAGCGCGGCATGATTGCCCGAGAGTAACAGGTGGTTCCCGTTGTCGATGACCATGTCGAGCAGCGGGTCATGGTAGGACCGGCAGCGGCCTCCGGCCACGCCGGCGGCCTCGTGCACGATGACACTGACCCCGCGCCCCGCAAGACGCACAGCGGCGGATAGCCCGGCGAGCCCCGCGCCGATGACGTGAACCGTGCGCGGCATCAGATGAAAGCGTGGCGCATGATGATCCACAACAGCCGCATGCGCGGCAGGCGGATTGGGCGACGCGGAGGCGACCATCCGCGGCCGACGAGGCTATCGAGGATCAGCCGATACGCATCGCTCATGATCCGCGGGGCGCGCACGCAGCGGCGCGGGTTGCGTGCCATGATCTTGTCTGCCTGCGCAAAGTGCCCGCGCGCCCGCTCCACCATGCTCGCACATACCTTTCCGAGCACCGGGCTCGCAAGCACCGCGGCAGGATCGGTGGTGGTGATGCCGGCCGCCCGCAAGGCTTGCGCCGGCAGATAGAGACGTCCGAGCGCCGCATCCTCGTCGAGGTCGCGCAAGATGTTGGTGAGTTGCAATGCTCGCCCCAAATGGTGGGCAAGCGCAATGCCATCCTGCTCTTCCATTCCGAAGACGCGGACCGACAGACGACCAACCGCGCTCGCGACCCGATTGCAATAAACGTCGAGCGTTGCCTCGTCGGGCGCCCGGATGTCCTCGATCACGTCCATTTCCATTCCATCGATGATGGCGTGGAAATCCTCGCGGCGGAGTCCAAACTCGCGCACCGGCGTAAGAAGGCCGTGCGTGCGCGTGACCGGCTTGCCCGCGTACAGCCCGTCGATATCGGAGCGCCAGCGCTCGAGCTGCTCGCGGCGTTCATCACGCGGACCGCGCGAGTCCGCGATATCGTCGACCTGACGGCAAAAGGAATAAATTTCGAACATCGCCAGGCGCTGGGCGCGCGGCAATATCCGCATCGCATTATAGAACGAGCTACCCGACGCCCGTTCCGCCGCAGCCATGTCTGAAGCTTCTGCCAGCGCCAAAGTTTCACGCATCCTGCGGTCTGGGGCCGGCCGCGAAGACGCGGCCGACGCGGCGGCTTGCGCCCCATAATAGGCCGACAATGCCGAAGCCCGCGACCCCCGCCTTGCCGAGATGCACGCGCTCGCTCAGCGGGTCGCGTCGGCTCAGCACCCGGACCAGGCGCTCCGCGAAGGTCTGAATGACCGCCACCTCCAACGCCAGCCGCATGTCCTCGATCGCGGCGGAAAAGGGCTTGCTATCGCGCAGGAGCGCGCCGGTGCGATCTGCAAGCTTGCGGATGCATGCCAGCAGGCCGGGAGAAGCCTGGTCGCCGCCCAGATCGGCCACGCTCGTGCCGGTTTCGGCAAGCACGTCGAGCGGAATGTAGACCCGGTCGAGATTCCGGTAGTCCTTTCCGCAGTCCTGCAGATGATTGATGATCTGCAGCGCCGCGCAGAGCGCGTCGTTTGCCGGCCAAGTGACACGGCTCTCGCCGTGCACGTCGAGGACGAAGCGTCCGACCGGCATGGCGGAGTACGTGCAGTAACCGATGAGATCGTCCCAGTCGCGGTAGCGAAGCTTGGTTACGTCCATTCGAAACGCGGCAAGCAAGTCTTGCGCGTGCCGTGGCGAGAGTTGGCGTGCCGCAAGTTGCGCGCGCAAAGCGACACCGACCGGATCATCATTGCTGTTGCCGAGCAAGGTTGCTTCGAGCCGATCGATGAGTGCGAGCTTTTCCGGCGGCGTCAGAGTGGGATGATCGGCGATGTCGTCGGCGGTGCGGACGAATTCATAAAATGCGAGGATGGGCCCGCGATGGCGCGGGTGAATCAGCCGTGACGCCACGGGAAAATTCTCGTCCCGATGGCCTTTGCCCGATCGCGCTTCCGCAGGAGTAATCATCGCCGTTCCAACACGTTGGCCTGCACCCGTCCCTTCCAGCTTCCACCCTGTCCTCGCACATATTGATGGGCGGAATCGAGGGTGAAGAGCATGTATTGCAGGGCGATGGCAGGCAGCGCGAGACCCCATAAGGGCGAGAGGCGATAGAATCGCAATGTCGGTTGGAACGCGACGAACATCATTCCCCACGCCGCCACGCCGATCATGCGCTCGATACCGCTGCCGAAAACCGCCGTGAAAGGAGGCACGAGATAGGTCAGCGCCATCGCAGCCATGGTCGCGGCCAGGAGAAGTGGCGAATAGCGCAGCTGAGCATAGGCCGAACGCACCACCATGCGACGGATATCGGCCAGCGCGGGATAGCGGCGGATGCTGCGCACGCGCTCGGTCAACCCGACCCAGATCGGTCCATGGGCTTTGAGCAGTTTCGCCAAGGCGCAGTCGTCGATGAGAGCGCCACGGATCGCCTCGATGCCGCCGGCGCTGCGGACAATCTCGGGCCGCACCAGCATGCAGCCGCCGGCAGCCGCCGCGACTGGGCTCTGCCGCCGATTGACCCAGGCGAAGGGGTAGAGCATCTGAAAGAAGAAGATGAACGCTGGAATAGCGACGCGCTCCGCGAAGCTTTCACAGTGAAGCTTGACCATGAGCGAAGCCAGCACGAGCGCATTGCGCTCGGCATGCGCCACCAGACGGCTGACGGAATCGGGCGCATGCACGATATCGGCATCCGTGAACAGCACATAGCGTGGCGGCTGGGGCAACTTGGCGGCGGCCTCCATGCCTTGCTTGATCGCCCAGAGCTTGCCCGTCCAGCCCGCCGGCAAGCCGCGGCTCGTCACGATCTGCAGTCGCTCGTTACCCGCCGCGCGCCGCGCGATGTCAGCAGTGCCGTCGCTACTGTCGTCGTCGACCAAGATCACCGTCCATCGGCCGCGATAGTCCTGCGCGAGCAGCGATGCGATGCTCGCGCCGATGCAGTCCGCTTCGTTGCGTGCCGGCACGACGGCTGCGACGGCCGGCCATGCGGGAAGCTGGGTTGACGGCCAGTCATCACGTTCACTGCTGCGCCAAAAGGCTCCGCGGGCCAACAGCAGATAGAGCCAGACCGCAAGCGCAATCAAAGCAAGAGCTATCACGCGAGCGAAGCCTCCGCCCTATCCTGGCCTGCCGCCGGCCGCCGCGGCCATAAACCGCCCGGCAAGAACAATTCAACATATTCAATGAATTGGGCCAGGAAAAGTTGGACGGGCGGGCCGGCCTTGGTAAATTGCCGGCCAGCGCGCTTTGACCGGACGGCGCGCTGACTTTCACAGGTATCGCGTGTCCGGACGCGAAGATCGCAAGCTTGCTGTACGTGCTGTGGGGGGCGGAACGCATGGCCCGCGTCGATCCTGCGAAGAAAACGGCGGTTGAGATCGAGGCGGTGTTTCAGGACCGACTCGGTCAAGTCGCCCGCGACACGGAAGCCTTGCTCGATCGCCTGCTCGCTTCGAGCCCCATTGACGGCGAGTCGGCGCGGCCCAAGCGCCTGCTCGACGCGATGCGCTATGCCAGCCTCGGCGGCGGCAAACGTTTGCGACCGTTCCTGGTCGTGGAATCCGCGGCGCTGTTCAATGTGCCGCGACAGAATGCGTTGATGGCGGGCGCAGCCGTGGAGTGCGTGCATTGCTACTCGCTGGCGCACGACGACCTCCCTGCCATGGATGACGATGATCTGCGACGGGGCCGCCCAACCACGCATAAGGCATTCGACGAGGCCAGCGCCATTCTTGCAGGCGACGCCCTTCTCACCTTCGCATTCGACATCCTTTCGCGTCCCGAAACGCATCCTGACGCGGACGTCAGACTCCAGCTCATCTCGGCGCTCGCACGAGCCGCTGGCCTAGGCGGTATGGTGGGCGGACAAATGCTCGACCTCGCGGCCGAAGGACGGTTCGACAGTTCTCCGCCCGATCTCGGCGAGCACGAGGTGAACACCCTGCAGGCCATGAAAACTGGCGCGTTGCTGCGCTTCGCATGTGTTGCCGGCTCGATCCTGGGCAAGGCCGACCAAAGCCGGCATGCCGCGCTCGAGCGTTACGGCTCGGCCCTCGGCGAGGCGTTCCAGATCGCCGACGATCTCTTGGACGTCGAAGGCGATCCGGCAACGGTCGGTAAAGCCACCGGCAAGGACGCGGCCGCCCATAAGGCAACGCTGGTCGGCGTCCTGGGGCCCGCGGCTGCCAGGCATCGACTGGAAAGCCTGGTCAGCGAGGCGCAAGCGGCGCTGAGCGCGTTTGGCAGCGATGCAGACGTGCTCAGGGTCGCGGCACGCTTTGTTGCCATACGCACGACATGAGGAGCGCATCGTCGCGGCTGCAATGAGCAGGACGCATTTGGTACAGCTGGGTGGACTCGAACCACCGACCTCTTGGTCCACAGCCAAGCGCTCTAACCAACTGAGCTACAGCTGCCCGCATCCTCGCGTGGCCGCAACCTAGGTGGCCGATCCCGCTTTGACAAGGTGCGAGCCCGCTCGCCGTCATCCCCGCGAAAGCGGGGACCCATGATCACCGGCCTCTGGAATATGGGTCCCCGCCTTCGCGGGGACGACGCTCAGAAGCTGCGCTGCGTACAGCTCGTCACTGGCGATTAAGAAAAAGCCCGGGCGGCGAGCCCGGGCTTTTTTCGCTGGAGCCGTCCCGCGACGGTTGCGACGGTCAGGCGACCTTCTTGAACGCCTTGCCGAAGCTCTCCTTGACGGGCTCGGCGGACTCGACGGCGACTTTCTGCGCGATCGCGGCCAGCTCCTTGGACTGAGCCGTCAGGGCCTCGAATTGCTTGCGCGTGTGCGCGGTGGAAAGCTCGACCATCTCCGAGAGCGACTTCACCGTCATCAGCTGGCTTGCGAAGTCGAATGCGGCGTTGGTATTCGCGCGCGCAGCCTCGATTACTTTGAGGCCGTAATCGGAGGCGCCTTTGGTCGCGGCCGCATAGGTGTCTTCGAGCACGTCAGTGGCCTCTTCCGCGGCGGACTTCATCTTCTCGTAGGTCTCCTTCGCCTGGGAGACGCTCTTCTCGGCGATTTCGCGGAACGCGGCAGGAATTTCCATCTTGGGAATTTCGAAGTTCGGCAGTTCGAATTTCGGCATGTCAAAGGCAGCCGGCGAAGCCGCCTTGGATTTGGACTTGGACGTGGTGGTCTCGATGGCCTCGGTCATTAGATTCATCCTTTGAGAGGGCGATGTTGCGGCGGCGCACGGATCTGCGCCCAGATCCGATCCGTGCCTCCGATACGGCGGCTCGTGGCCGCCGTCCGTGACCGGAAACGCCACCGCCGTCTGATGGGAGAGCTTTATAGCGGCAATTTTGGTGCAATGCAACAGAAATATTGCGCCGCACAATAAGTCACGATTGCGCCAGCCTTTTTGCAGGTAGGGCGATCAAATCTCGGGGTGCCCAGCCTTTAGCCTTTTGGCGTGGCCGCGTCCTTGGCCGCTTTGCCCGTGCTCTCGCCGAGCTCCTTGGCCTGCTCGGTCAATACCTGCATCTGGCGCCGGATGTATTCCGCCTGCAGCCGCAATACGTCCTGCATGTCTTTCGCCCGCACCAGATCTTGGGCAAATTCGAACGCGCTCGCGATGTTTTGCTCGGCGAAAGTCATCGCCTTTTCAGTGACATCCCTCGCACCTTTGCGGGCGGTCTGGGCCTGACCTTCGAACGCGCTCATGGCGTGGTGCGCTGCCGAAATAAAGCCGTCGAAGGCCTGTCTCGCCTGCTCGACGCTCTTTTCGGCAAACGCCCGCATTTCCGGGGGGACGTCGAAACGATCGCTGGCAGCCATGGTCATTCCTCCTATGGATCGCGTGGATTGCTACGCGCCACCGGGCGCGCGCACTGCTGAAGTACTAACGTGGCTGGCGCCCATCGGCTCCTACATGTGAAGTGCGTCGAACAGAGCCATCGCGCTTGCGCAGCACACTGTAACAGGAATTGGAATAAGCCGCATGCGTATCGTCGACATCCGCGAGTGCGCGGTCCCGCTGAAGTCCGAGATCAGGAATTCGAGCTTCGATTTCTCCGAGATGACGACATCGGTCGTGGCGGTCATCACGGATGTCGTGCGCGATCGCGCACCGGTCGTCGGTTTCGCCTTCAACTCGACCGGCCGCTACGCGTGCGGCGCAGCGATGCGGGCACGTTTCATTCCGCGTATCCTTTCCGCCGATCCGCGATCCTTGCTCGACGAGACACACGAGAACTTCGATCCGGCAAAAATTCTCGCCGCCATGATGCAGCGGGAAAAATCCGGCGGGCATAGCGAGCGCTCGATTGCCATTGGCACGATCGAGGGGCGGTCTGGGATGCTGCGGCCAAGATTGCCGGGAAGCCGCTCCATCGCCTGCTGGCCGAGCGCTACAACGGCGGCAGGATTGCCAACAGGGTGTTCTGCTATGTGGGTGGCGGCTGGTACGCGCCGGGCCAGACCGTAAAGGATCTGCAGGACGAGATGCGTCGCCATCTCGATGCCGGGTACACCATGGTGAAAATGAAGGTTGGAGGTCTGCCGCTCGCCGATGACGTGCGTCGGGTGGAAGCGGTCAAGACGATATTGCCTGCCCACGCGCAGCTTGCGGTCGATGCCAATGCAAAATTCGGCCGCCAGGAGGCATTCGCCTACGCGCAGGCGCTCGCGCCGTTGCGGCTGCGCTGGTTCGAGGAGCCCTGCGACCCGCTCGATTTTGCCCTGCTCGCGGACATCGCAGCCCGCTATGAGCCGCCGCTCGCAACCGGCGAAAACCTCTTTTCGACGCAAGACGTGGAGAATCTCGCTCGCTTCGGCGGTTTGCGCCCGGATCGCAACGACGTCATCCAGATCGACCCGCCACAGGCCTACGGCATCGTGCAATACGCACGTACCGTCGCCATGCTCGAGCGCCACGGCTGGCCCCGCAGCGCACTGTTCCCGCATGGCGGCAATCAGATGGCGCTCGCCATTGCCGCGGGTTTCGGACTCGGCGGCGCGGAATCCTATCCCGGTGTATTCAGCGCCTTCGGCGGCTTTGCCGATGACGCGAATTTGGACGACGGCTATATCACGCTATCCGACCGGCCGGGCATCGGATTCGAAGGTCAATCGGCGCTCTATTCCATCATGCGGGCGCTGGCGGCGTGAAGACGTCATCGCGAAAAAGAAGTAGAGATGGGCCTCGTTTTCCTCGGTCGCCCCATACGCGCACACCAGATGATGATGCCCGACCCCGCCCATGCGCAAGGCAGCCGGAATCGGCTATTCTGTGACACGGCTTTGAGGCTCTGCGCGATGTCGGTCAAGACCATGGCATGGAGGACCGCATGATCCGGCTCGGGAGACGCATGTTTCTTCGATGCGTGCTGGCGCTGGGCGCGCTGATCCCGATTCAGCCGCCGGTTGCTTTTGCCGCAGAGCAGGTCGATCTGCTGCTGGTGCTGGCGTCGGATGTGTCGCGCAGCGTCGACCATCCGAAGTTCCTGCTGCAGCGCGAGGGCTATGCGGCCGCGATTTCCGATCCGCACGTGCTGGATGCGATCAAATCCGGCCCGCAGCAGCGCATCGCGCTTTGTTTTGTCGAATGGTCGGGCTTCGGCGCGCAGAAGCTTGTGATCGATTGGACCATCGTCGACGGCCAGGACGCGGCACGCAAATTCGGCGATCAGCTCTTGGAATTGCCGCGCTCATTCGCCGACCGCACCTCGATCAGCGGCGGGATCGAGTTCGCCGCCGCTCAGTTGGAGCGCGCGCCCTTCGAGAGCGCGCGTCGCACCATCGACGTGTCGGGCGATGGCACCAACAATGCCGGCCGCGACGTGAAACTTGTCCGCGACGAAGTGGTCGCAAAGGGGATTGTCATCAATGGACTCGTGATCCTGAGCGACCGGCCGGTGCCGTGGAACGCCGAGCATACCAACCCGCCTGGGGGCCTCGAAAAATACTACCAAGAGAACGTCATCGGCGGGCCCGGCGCGTTCGTCCTCGTGGCCGAGAACTTCAACTCGTTCGGTCGCGCCATCATCAAGAAACTGATCGCCGAGATCGCATTCCTGTCGCCGGCACCTCGTCGCTTGGTGCGCTGAGACGCGCTGCCCTCGTTCGGGCCATGCCCGCACCGGACGAGCGCGATCGCCCCGCGCGATCAATGAATAGTCCACTCTTTTCGAACGGTTCTAACCGAGGCGCACACTGGAATTGCTCCAAGCTATTGAAGATGTGGAGCTAATCCATTTGACGCCGGCCCGCTCCGCCGCCTACGTCAAGCAACGGTCGCGATGGAGGATTTGCCATGAAAACCATTTGCGCGTTCGCGCGTGGTGCGGCGGTCGCGAGTACGATCGTTGCTGCCGGCCCCGCCCTCGCCCAATCGGGCGACGTCAATGTCTACACTTACCGCGAAAGCAAGCTCATCCAGCCGTTGTTCGACGCCTTCACCAAGCAGACCGGCATCAAGGTCAACGTCATCTCCGCAAGCTCGGGCCTCGAGCAACGCATCAAGGCCGAGGGCACCAACAGCCCGGCGGACGTGCTGCTCACGGTCGATATCGGGCGTATCGAGGACGCGGTGCGGGCCGGCATCACCCAATCGATGAAATCCGATGTGCTCGACAAGGTCGTGGCGCCTCAATATCGCGACCCCGAAGGGCATTGGTACGGCATTTCCATGCGCGCCCGCGTCGTCTATGCCTCGAGGGACCGCGTGCGGGAGACCGCCCTAGCCTACGAAGACCTCGCCGATCCGAAATGGAAGGGCAAGATCTGCATCCGCCCCGGCCAGTACATTTACAACAACGCGCTGTTTGCGGCCTTCATCGCCCATCATGGCGAAGCTAAAACCGAAGAATGGCTCAGGGGTCTCAAGGCCAATCTCGCGCAGAAGCCATCGGGCGGCGACCGCGAGGTGGCGCGCGACATCGCGGCCGGCAAATGCGACATCGGCATTGCCAACACGTAC
>Ga0137372_10001878_pt1 | contig 20262 bp, 15 predicted proteins | sample SagtaG_6_FD_104911 | JGI IMG/M metagenome (GOLD analysis project Ga0137372, IMG submission 104911) | Vadose zone soil microbial communities from Sagehorn Ranch, Mendocino, California, USA - Sage1_R_60_16 metaG | ecosystem: Environmental > Terrestrial > Soil > Vadose zone | place: USA...
CCGAGGGGGAGGCGGTGGCGCTCGCGCCGCCCGGCGATCTCGACGCGGTCGGGATCGCCGCGGTCGCCGAGGTCGATCCGCTCACCTTCGCGAGGGTGGCGCGGATCGCCGCCGCGGACGCGGCCCGGGCCTCCGCGCTCGCGCCGGTGCGCGGCCCGCTCGAGCGCGTCGGGGTCGGCGTCGCCGCAGCGCTCCGCGCGCACGCGCACCTCCTGGTGGGCGTGCAGGAGCTGCAGGCGCTCCTCGACGGCCTCGAGCCCTCACACCCGGCGCTGGTGCGCGAGGCGACCCGCCAGATCCCGGCGCCCGTCCTCGCGGAGGTCCTCCGCCAGCTCCTGGAGGAGGGGATCTCCGTGCGCCCCCTGCGCAGCATCCTCGAGGCGCTGCTCGAGGCGGGCGGCGGGGCGCGCGGATCGGTCGCGCTGGTGGAGTCGTGTCGCCGGGCGCTCCGCCGGCACATCGCGCACGGGCACGCCGGCGCGGGGGCGCTCGACGCGCTCCTCCTCGATCCCGCCGCCGAGGCCGTCCTGCGAGAGGCCCTCGCCGGGAGCGTGGCAGCGGTCGATCCGGTGGCCGCGCGCAGCCTCCTCGACGACATCGAGCGCAAGCTCGAGGCGCGCGACGACCTTCGTCCACCCGTCCTGCTCGCCGGGCCCGATGTGCGCCGTGCGCTCCGGCAGCTCGTCGCGCCGCGCTTCCCGCAGCTCGCCGTCCTGTCCTACGAGGAGCTCCCGGCGAGCCTGCCGGTGCACCCGGTGGGAAGCGTCGCGGTCGCGGAGGCGTGACGCCGCGGCAAAGAGCGGAATGAATCCGGGACGATCCTCCGCTTATGCGCCTGCCGCCACGGGAGGCGTGCCGCCGCCGGCCTCGCTCTCGGACTTGGCTTCCGCCTCGTCCTCGTCCTTGTTCACGCGGTCGCGCAGCTCCTTGCCCGTCCGGAACAAGATCCCGCGCTTAGGCTTCACCGGGATGACCTCGCCGGTCTTCGGGTTCCGCCCCTGGTAGCCGTCGTAGTGCTTGACGTGGAACGCGCCAAGCCCGCGGATCTCGATGTTTTCTCCCTTGCAGAGCGCCGTCTTCATCGACTCGAAGATGGTCTCGATGGTCAACTCTGCCTGCTTCTGAGTGACGCCGCGCTTCACGACGAGGATGTTGATCAAGTCCGACTTGAGCATGCAGCGCTCCGGCACGATCGAGGGCTCCCCAGGCTTGGGACCCGTCTAGGGTTGCAGGAAGCCTAGCCGAGTGGTCTGAAATCAGCAAGGGTTCCAACAGCATGCGCCAAATGCGTGTGCGTGTGGCACTCAGGTCGCCTGGTCGGCTGCTTCTTCCGTCGCGCGCGGCGGTCCAGGAGCGACCCGCTCGCACAGCTCGGCGTAGGTCTGCGTCGCGAGCGCATCCGCCGCTGCGCCCTCGGCCGCGGCGAGGACGCTCGAGACCACGGCATCGGCGGAGCCGCTGGCGAAAATGGGTGGATCTCCCGAGACCGCGTGCCTCACGTCGGCGAGCGAGATCTGCTCGAGCGGCCGTGCCGGCACGATTCCGCCGGCTGACACCTCCAGCACGAGGCGCTTCGCCCGCAGGATCCCGAGGATCTCCCTGACCGGCTCGCCGAAGGTCTCGATCCGCAGCGCGATCTCGCCGGGATCGGGCGGCGTCGCGCCGTCCCGGTAGGCGAGCGCGACCTCGAGCATCGCCCGTGCCGCGAGGAGCTCCCGCCCGAGCGGCGTCGACTCCGCCGCGTGCCCGCGCAGGAGCACCCCCGCGTGCTGGACGACGAACGACAGGCGCGCCCCGAGGAGCACGAGGATCCAGGAGACGTACAGCCAGAGGAGGAAGATGGGGAACGCCGCCACCGACCCGTAGATGGCGTGGTAGCGGAAGAAGCGGGCCACGGCGAAGGTGTAGAGGCCCTTCGCGAGCTCCCAGGCGATCCCCGCGGCGAGGCCGCCCGACGCCGCCGCGTGGAGCCGGACGCGCGTCGCCGGCACGAAGAGGTAGAGCGCGGTGAAGAGGGTGCACGAGAGCAGGACGGCCGCGATGCGCGCCAGCGCCTGCCCGACGGGCGCGTGCGCGAGGAACGTGCCGACGGCGTGGCCGAGCGCGACCGACCCCGCGAGGAGGAGCGGTCCGAGCGTGAGCCCGGCCCAGTAGATGAGCGCGCGCTGGCGGAGCGGGCGCGGGCGGCGCACCGACCAGATGTCGTTCACGGCGCGCTCGACGTGGCTGAACAGGCTCACCGCCGAGTAGACGAGCAGGGCGCCGCCGACCACGCCCGCCCCCGTCGCGTGCGCGTTCCGGACGAAGCGATCGAGGTACGGCTCGATGGAGGCGCGCGCGCCCACCGCGAGGTTCGCGAGCAGGAAGTCGTGGACGCCCTTCCACAGCGCGTCGATGCCGTTGAAGGCGTGGACGATGGAGAAGACGACGACGAGCGCGGGGACGACGGCGAAGAGCGACATGTACGTGAGCGCCATCGCGCGCACGTCGAGGCGGTGCCCGCGGAGCGCGCGGACGAACGGCGCCGCCTTTCTCCACGCGAGGCGCCCCGCCCGATGCGCCCTCTCCGCCGCGGCCATGGCGGGTCGCTACCCGCCCTTGGCGCCGCCCGGGGCCGCCTCGGACGCGGCGGGCGCCTCGGCCGTGTCGGCCGGCTGCGGCTGGGGCTGCTGCTGCCGGCCCTGTCCGCGGCCGCCGCGCCCGCGGCGATCGTCGCGCTGCTCCTTCTCGCCCCGCTCGCCGCGATCCTGGCGGCCGTAGATGTCGAACTGCTCCTGGTGATAGCCGGACTGCGGCTTCACCTGGATGGTCTTGTTGAAGCGGTCCATGAGGTAGCGCAGCTCGTCGCGGTCCTCGCCCTGCAGGATGCGCGCGACCTCGGTGTGGCAGTTCACGATCAGCACCGGCTCAGGGAACGACGGGGCGTCGCGCCGGATCTCGCGGAAGATCTCGTAGGCGACGGTCACCTTCGACTTCACGTGCCCCTTGCCGTCGCAGTAGCTGCACGGCTCGTTCATCATGCGCGTCACCGACTCGCGCACGCGCTTGCGCGTCATCTCGACGAGCCCGAGCTCGGAGATCTTGAGGACGTTCGTCTTGGCCTTGTCCCGCCCCAGCGCGTCCTGCAAGGCCTTGAAGACCTTGTCGCGGTTCTGGGGTTTGTCCATGTCGATGAAGTCGATGATGATGATGCCGCCGATGTTGCGCAGCCGCAGCTGGTAGACGATCTCCTTCGCCGCCTCGATGTTGATCTTGGTGATCGTCTCCTCGAGGTTCTTCTTGCCGACGTAGCGGCCCGAGTTGACGTCGACCGCGGTGAGCGCCTCGGCCTGGTCCATGATGATGTAGCCGCCGCTCTTCAGCCACACCTTGCGCTGGCTCGCGCGCTTCAGCTCCTGCTCGATCCCGTAGGCGTCGAAGATCGGCTCCTCGCCTCGGTACAGCTCGATCTGCGACTCGAGGTGCGGCGCCTGCTCCTTCACGAAGCGCAGGATCCGGTCGTACTCGTCGCGGTCGTCGATGACGAGCTTGCCCACGTCGGCGGTGAAGAGGTCGCGGGTGGCGCGCAGGATGAGGTCGAGGTCGGGGTGGAGCAGCGCCGGCGCGCCCACCTTGTCCTTCGTGCGGATGATCTCGTTCCACACCTGGATGAGGAAGCGGATGTCCGCCTCGAGCTTGGGCGCCTCGACGTTCTCGGCGACGGTTCGGACGATGAAGCCCGTGCCCTCCGGGCGCATGCGGTCCACGATCTCGCGCAGGCGGCGGCGCTCGCCCTCCTTCTCGATGCGGCGCGAGATGCCGATGTGATCGACCGTCGGCATGAAGACGAGGTGCCGGCCCGGCAGCGAGATGTGGCTCGTGATGCGGGCGCCCTTCGTGCCGATGGGATCCTTCGCCACCTGCACGATCACCTCCTGCCCTTCCTTCAGGAGGTCCTGGATGCTCTTCGACTCCTTCGGGCCGCGCCGCTCCTCGCGGCCGTGCCCGTTGTGGCGGTGGCCGCCGTTCCGATCGCGGTCGCCGCGGTTGCGCCCCGGGCGATCGTCGCGGCGCCCGCGCTCGCGGCCGTCGCGCGGCTCGCGCGCCTCGCGAGCGGCCTCGGCGGGCCTGGCCTGGATCTGGTCCGAGACGGGCGGGGCGTCGCTCGCGGGCGGGGCCTCGGCCGGGGTCGAGGGGGGAGGCTGCGTGGCGAGCGGGCTCGCCGGCTCGGGCGCGCCCTCCGGCGCGGCCGGGACGAGCAGCGGCGGCAGCGCGGGGACCGGGTCCATGCCGATCGCCTGCGTGAGCGGGATGGGCGTGAGCGCGGGGGGCTCGGCCGCGGGCGCGGCGAGGTCGGCGGGGCTCACGTCGGGTGACGAGACCGGCGCGACCTCCGCGGTGCCCTCGGCGAGGGCGGTCGCGGGAGCGCCGGCCTCGGGAGAGGGCTGCTCGGGCGGGGCGCCGTGGCCGTCGTCCTTCGCGTCGCCGGGCGCCACGGCGCCCAGCTCGGCGCTCTCGCGGGCGCGCGCCTCGAGGTCCTCCGCTTCCTGCTCGCTCGGGACCTCGTGCAGCACGTTCGCGTGCTCGCCCTCGGTGAGCTCGAACTCCTCCGAGAAGTCCGGGTCGCCGTAGACGTCCCCGACGTAGAGGAAGGCGGCCTTCTCGAGGCCGATGTCCACGAAGGCCGCCTGCATGCCGGGGAGCACCCGGACCACGCGGCCCTTGTAGATGTTGCCGACGATCCCCTTCTCGCGCTTTCGCTCGAGGTAGAACTCGTGGATGTTGCCGCTCTCGACCAGCGCTACGCGCGTCTCAGCGCCGGCGGCGTTGATGACGAGGATGCTCGATGCCATGTGGGACCTCGCTGGCCCGGCCGCGCCGCGCGCGTGAGGGATGCGAGGCCCCGTGAGGCCATGGCCGTGACGGTCCCTTCCCCGGTGGGGCTGGGCTCGTCCAACCGATCGTCGAGCTCGCGCTCAAGTCCGCATCCTTCTGCGCCGGCTTCGAGGCCGCCCGCGGCGGCCCGGCTCGGGCGTTGGATTTCTCAGGCGTCGAGGTAGCGAGGGGCTCGCGGCGGAGCCGCCGGCTGGCGGACTCCCAGTGCCCTCTCGAAGCTCACGCCCTCCTTCAAGACCTTCACTCCCCTGGGCGGCGCGCCATCGCCGAAGATCGCGGCCAGCACCTCGGCTGGCTTGGCGCTCCCCGATGGGTCCGCCTTCAAGCTGAATGCGACCCGGGCCTCACCCTCGAGGGCGAGGTGGGTCACGATGTCCTTCAGGTCTATCTCCCTTGCCTTACCCTGCGCAATCTTCTCGCCGCGCTTTCGTGCCCCGCGCTTCGGGGGAGCGACCCGGCGGACCGTGGCCTGCCCCGCCTCGTGGAAGGCCCGGACCCGGTCCTCGAGCGCCTGCTGCGACCAATTCTCTGGGAATTCCGCGAGGTAGTGCACCGCCCTGAGCGAGGCGCTGATCGACGGTGCCCGCGGATCGAGCGCGCGCGCCTCCTCGACCGCCAGTCCTGGCGGGAGCGCGGGCGCGAGCCGCGCCGCGATCACCGCGGCGTCGTGCACGCCGACGAGCTCGAGGTCCATGTACTCGCAGCGGCTCTCCACGCCGACCGGGAGCGCCGGGCCGAACGACACGCGCGGCTTCGGATGGTAGCCCTGCGAATAGGCCATGGGCAGCCCCGCGCGCCGGAGCGAGCGCAGGAGCGAGTGCATGATCTCGAGGTGCGACAGCGCCACCAGGCGCCCCGCCTTCGCGTAGCGAACCCGGAGGTGCGTGCGCGCCTCGGGCTCGGGGGGACGCGGCGGGCGAGGCGGCTCCGGGAGGTAGTCCTTCGCCTCGTGGACCCGGTTCTTCACGACCTCGTAGTCGCAGGCGCCGCACACGGTGCAGGGCGCGAGGACGCAGTCGACTACCTCGGCCTCGTTCCGCGCCGCGGCGAGCTGCTTCTGGAGGTACGGCTTCGTGACGCCGCAGTCGATGCGGTCCCACGGGAGCACCGAGTCGAGCGGCTTCCGGCGATGCGCGAAGAAGGCGAGCCCGACCCCGTGGACTCGCTCCATCTCGGCGAACGCGCCGAGCCAGCGCTGCTCGTCGAACCACTCCGACCACCCGTCGAGGCGCTGCCCGGCGCGGTAGGCGGCGAGCACGGCCGTGCCCAGGCGGCGGTCGCCGAGCGCGAGCGCGCCCTCGATCGAGGCTTGACGCGAGTCGTGCGGCTTGAAGTGGATGGCGCCGTTGCGGCCGCCCAGCTCGGCCGTGATGAGCTGCTGCCGGCGGCGCGTCTCGTCCGGGCCGATCATCGGCTCCCACTGGAACGGCGTGAACGGCTTCGGGACGAAGGTGCTCGCGCCGAGGTTGATGGCCGCCGATCCCTGTCCCTTCGGGAGCGCCCGGCGCGCAACGGAGAGGCACTTCTTCGCGAGCCGCGCGATGGCCGCGACGTCGTCGTCCGTCTCCTCCGGGAGGCCGATCATGAAGTAGAGCTTCAGGAGCGACCAGCCGTTCTGGAAGATCGACTCGACCGCGCGGAGCAGGTCCTCCTCGCGGTTCCCCTTGTTGATGACGGCGCGCATGCGCTCCGTCGCGGCCTCCGGCGCGAGCGTGAAGCCCGTCTTGCGGATGCGGCCGATCTTCTGCGCGAGCGCGTCGTTCATCGTCTCCGTGCGGAGCGACGGCAGCGACATGGCGATGCGCTCGCCCTCGTACCGCGCGAGGAAGTCGTCGAGGAGCGGATTCAGGCACGCGTAGTCGCCCGAGCTCAGCGAGAGCAGCCCCACCTCCTCGTAACCCGACGCGGCGAGGCCGGTCTCCGCGATGTGCAGCACCTGCTTGGGATGGCGCTGCCGCGTCGGCCGCGTGATCATGCCGACCTGGCAGAAGCGGCAGCCCCGGGTGCACCCGCGCTGGAGCTCGATGGGGAGCCGGTCGTGCACGGTCTGCATGAACGGGACGAGCGGCCGCTCGTACGCGGAGGTCGAGAGCGCGTCGAGGTCGGGCATGACTCGGCGCGTGACGAGCTCGTAGCCGGCCACGAGCGGCTCGAGCGCGGCGAGCGCCTTCGAGGCGGGGTCGTAGCGCGGCGCGAAGAGCGACGGGACGTAGACGCCCGGCACTCGCGCGAGGGCCCGGAGCAGCTCGGCCCGCGACGCGCCGGAGCCCTTCCACGCGATGACCGCGTCCGCGATCTCGTGCACCACGTCCTCGCCCTCGCCGACGACGAACGCGTCGAAGAAGTCGGCGACGGGCTCGGGGTTCATCGCGCACGGCCCGCCGCCCAGGACGAGCGGATCGCGGGCGGACCGCTCGCTCGCGAGGAGCGGGATGCCGGCCAGGTCCAGCAGCGCCAGCACGCTCGTGTAACAGAGCTCGAACTGGAGCGTCACGCCGAGGACGTCGAAGTCGCGGACGTCGGCGCGCGACTCGAGCGTGAAGAGCGGGACCCGGTGGGCCTTCAGCATGCTCTCCATGTCCGGCCAGGGCAGGAAGGCGCGCTCGCAGGCGATGTCCTCGCGGTCGTTGAGCCCGTGGTAGAGGAGGCGGAATCCCAGGTTCGACATCCCGACCTCGTACGTGTCGGGAAAGGCGAGCGCGAACCTGAGCTTCGCGGTGGAGAGGTCCTTCACGACGGCGCCGAGCTCGCACCCCACGTAGCGGGAGGGCTTCTGCGCCTGGAGGATGAGCTCGTCGAGGACGGAGCTGTCTCGGGAGAGGGAGCTGTCGCTTCGCATGTCACGCCGAGCCGCGGATTCGAACCGCGTGTCGCCCGCCGCCAGGGTTGTATGCCGGACGCGATGCGGCGTCCGCGAAAGGCCGAGGCTTGTAGCACCTTTCAGAAGGCGATGTCGAACGGCGCGAGGTCGCCGCGGGGCGTCTCCCAGGTCACTTGCAGGTCGTCCACCCGCGCGAGGCGTGGGCCGCGCCGGCACCAGGCGACGAACGCCTCGACCGCCGGGCGGCCGCCCTCCGCGAGCGCCTCGACGCGGCCGTCCGGCAGGTTGCGCACCCAGCCCGCGAGGCCGAGGCGGCGCGCCTCGTCCACGGTCGCGGCCCGGAAGGCGACGCCCTGGACGCGCCCCGCGATGACGACGTGAGCGCGAGCCAGCGCGCTCACGCCCGCTCCCCGAGCAGGCGCTCCAGCTCCTCCTCCCCGACCACCCGTACGCCCAGCTCCTGCGCCTTCCTGAGCTTCGAGCCGGCGTCCTCGCCGGCCACGACGAGGTCGGTCTTGCGCGACACGCTGCCCGAGACCTTCCCTCCCCGCCGCTCGATCTCCGCCTTCGCCTCGTCGCGGGAGCGCCGCGCGAGGGTCCCGGTGAGCACGACGGTCTTCCCCGCGAAGAAGCCGCGCGACGCGATCGCCTCCGGCCGCGGGACGACGCCCGCCGCGAGGAGCCGCCGGACGACGCGCTCGTTCTGCGGCTCCGCGGTCCAGGCGCGGATCTCGCGCGCCGTCTCCTCGCCGATGTCGCGTACCGCCATGAGCTCCTCCTCGCTCGCGGCGAGGAACCGGTCGACGCCGCCGAAGTGGCGCGCCAGGATCGCCGCCGTCGCCTCGCCCACCTGCGGGATCCCGAGCGCGTACAGGAAGCGCCGCAGCGTGGTCTCCTTCGAGCGCTCCAGGGTGGCCAGCATGTTCTGCGCGCTCTTCTCGGGCAGCTCGGGCTTCTTCCCCTTCGCCTCCTCCTTGCGCGGCCGGCTGAAGATCTTCTGCCACTCCGTGAACGGCACCGCGTACAGGTCCGCGAAGTCCTTCACGAGCTGCTTCTCCACGAGCTGCGCGGCGACCTTCTCGCCGAGGCCGTCCACGTCCATCGCGCGCCGCTGGGCGAAGTGGGTGAGCCGCCCGACGAGCTGCGCCGGGCATGCCGACCCCGTGCAGCGGTAGACCTTCTCCCCCTCCTCGCGCACGACGCGCGCCCCGCACACGGGGCACGTCTTCGGGAACTCGAAGAGGCGCTCCGCGCCGGTGCGCCGCTCGGGCAGCGGCTTCACGACCTCCGGGATGACCTCGCCCGCGCGGCGGATGAGCACCCAGTCCCCGATGCGGATGTCCTTGCGCCGCATCTCGTCCTCGTTGTGGAGGGTGGCGCGCGAGACCAGCGCGCCCGAGAGGCGCACCGGCTTCACCTCCACGACCGGGGTGAGGATGCCGGTGCGGCCCACCGACGGCCAGATGTCGAGGACCTCGGTCGCCTCCTCCTGCGGCGGGTACTTGAACGCGGCGGCCCAGCGCGGGAACTTCGACGCGGCGCCGAGCCGGCGGCGCCAGTCGAGGTCGTCCACCTTCACCACCACGCCGTCCGTGTCGTAGGGCAGCTCGAAGCGGCGCTCGGCCATGCGGTCGCGGTACGCCTTCACCTCGTCGATGCCGAGGCAGAGCCGGTTCTCGGGGTTCGTCTCGAAGCCGTAGGCCGCGAGCGCCTGGAGCTTCTCCCAGTGGTGCTTCCACGGATCCCCTCCGGGGACGAGCGCCTCGTAGGCGATGAAGGAGAGCGGCCGGGTGGCCGTGATGCGCCAGTCGAGCTGGCGCAGCGATCCGGCGGCGGCGTTTCGAGGGTTCGCGAAGGGCTCGCCGCCCGTTCGCAGGATGACCTGGTTCATGGCCGCGAAGTGCTGCTTCTGGAGGAGCACCTCGCCGCGCACCTCGAGCCGCGGCGGGGGAACGCCCTGCAGCCGCTCCGGCACGCCGCGGTTCGCGCCGAGGCGCCCGACGGTGCGCAGGTTCGCGGTCACGTCCTCGCCGTTGACGCCGTCGCCGCGCGTCGAGCCCTGCACGAACGCGCCGTCCTGGTAGACGAGCTCGACCGCGAGCCCGTCGAGCTTCGGCTCGACCACGTAGCGGACCGGATCCTCGGGCGGGCGCCCCAGCATGCGGTGGACGCGCGCGTCGAGCTCGTCGAGCTCCTCGTCGGTCTGGACGTTGCCGAGCGAGAGCATCGGCTCGCGGTGCACCACCCGCGCGAAGCGCTCGGACGGCGCGCCGCCGACGCGCAGCGTGGGCGAGTCCGGCGTCGCGAGCTCCGGGTGCGCCGCCTCGAGCTCCGCGAGCTCGCGCAGGAGCCGGTCGTACTCGGCGTCCGACAGGACCGGCTGGTCGAGGACGTAGTAGGCGTGGTCGGCGGCGCGGAGCTGCTGGCGGAGCGCCTCGACACGGGCGCGGTCGCCGGCGGACGGCAGGTTCATGCGCCGGAGAGCATGGCGCGCGGCGGCGCGGTCGGCAACGCGAATCGGCCGCGGCCCGGCCGGCTAGAACGTGGCGGCGTCCTCGCTGCCCTCGGGCGGATCCTCGCTGACCCACTGGTAGGAGTGCCCGAACGCGACGTAGGAGATGCTCTTCGAGCTCTCCACCCCGTCGCCGTCCAGGTCGCCTACCGACTGGATGTACAGCGTCGGCGTCGGCGTCGAGCCGTCGTTGCTCGAGACGAAATGGTAGCTGTAGTAGAGCTTCCCCTCGATCTGGAGGTGCAGGATCGTCCAGCCAGCCTGCAGGGGATCGAACGGCCGGGTCCAGGGCTTCACGGTGCCGGCCGGATTCCAGTCGCCCGTGACCGTCGGGACCGTGCCGGAGTTCAGCGACACGTCCGACATGCAGCGCTCGATCGCGGTCATGATCGTCCGCCGCTCGGCGGTGCGCGCGCGCAGGTTGAGCCTGTCGAACTCGGGGATGGCGATCGACGAGAGGATCCCGATGAGGCACACCACGACCATGAGCTCGATGAGCGTGAACCCACGCGAGCGGCGACGTTTCTCCGTCATGGCGAGCCTCCGGGTGCGGATGGCGCTGGCTGCGCCGCCGGCATCACGAGCCACGTGCCAGGTGAGACTTCCTTCACGACGTTTCCCTTCGCCTGCTCCGCGGCCTTGAAGCGCTCCAGCTCCAGCGGGTCGACGGACTTTCCAGGCACGGCGCTCAGCACCTTCCCCTCGCGATGGGCCATGCCGACCGTGTTCGCCGGTGCGTTCGCGATGCTGGCCCGGGGCACGAGGCGCGGCCTGAGCAGCTTCCGCGCGTGGTAGGCGCCCGCGATCGAGAGGGCCACGCCCAGCGCGACCCAGAGCGCCACGTGGCGGCGGGGCGCTCTGTCCTCGCGCTCGTTCGACAGGACGCGCGCGGCCGGCGCCTTCGCGCTGGCCGGCGCCTCGGGGAGCACCGCTGTCGCGCCCGCGCTCGCGATCGTCTCGGTGAGCTGGATCGCCTCCCTCACGAGCGCGTTCCGGGCGGCCTCGATCCCGCGCAGCGCGTCGGCGGGCGCGGCGCCCGCGAGCGCCTTCAGGGCGCCGAGCGCCGCGTCGATCTCGGCCGGCAGCGCGCGCGCCGCGTCGGCGTCGGGCGCGCTCCCCGCGCTCCGAGCGTGCTCGAGCACCGCGGCGATGCGCCAGCGCAGGGCGGCCGTGGCGCGGAGCGCGGCGCCGTCCACCGGCAGCGCCTCCGAGAGAGCGCGCCTCTCGAGCTCCGTGAGCTGCGCGAGGACGCGCTCCGTCACTCCGAGGAGCGCCTCGTCGGCGGGCTCCATCCCGGCCAGCGCCGCCGCCAGGAGGCCCTCGACCTCGAGCGGCGCCGGGAGCGCGCTCGGCGCCGGCACCGGGCTCGCGGGCGGGGCCGGCGCGGCGAGCGCGGACGACGCGCCCGGCTGGCCCCCGGCGGCGATGGCAGGCGCGGGGACCTCGTAGATCTCGAAGCCGGTCTCGGTCGAGATGGCGGCCCCGGCGACGGGGGGCGGCGTCATCGAACGCGGCCTCGCCGAGAGGACGCGGTCGACCGCCCACACGACCGGGTCCACCCGGGCGTCCCACCGCACGGCCTCGTCCACGCCCGCGCGCTGCAGGTCCGCCAGCTCGCCCATGCGCGCGCCCGGGATCGCGACGACGATGGGGAGCTGGCTGCGCTCACACAGGCTGCGCAGGTTCTTCACCGTCCCGAGCCAGTCGGAGCCGACGTACTCGATCACGAGCAGCGCACCCGCGCCGGCGCAGGCGAGCAGCGCGCCCGCGGGATCCTGCACGACGGTCGGCGCGGCGCCCAGGCGCATCCTCAGGGGCCCGTCGAGCGCCTCGACGAACCCCTTCGATCCTGCGACGACGGCGTTGAGCGGCTCGGACATCGACACTCCCGGGATCGGCAGCGACCCCTCCGTGAGTGTACCGCGGGCGGCGAGCGGCCCCGAGTCGGGCAGTGAACCCTGTTCATGGCACAGACCGCCGTGTCGCGTGCGCGGATGTCGCACTCTGCGCGCGCCCGCGAGGGGTCCCAACCGGTTGACATCGTGGGGGGCGGGGCATAGGAATCATGCCTCCTTCCTGCAGCGAAACTCCTTTCGCACCCGCACCCACGGACCCCGAGACGGATCCGCGCCGCGCGTCCCCCGCGCGCCACCTCCTCAGGACGAGATCATGCCCGCCGCCGCCCCCGCCGCTCCCGTCACGTCACCCAGCCTCACCGATCTCAAGCACATGAAGGTGGCGCAGCTCACCGAGCTCGCGACCGTGCTCAAGATCGAGGCCGCCGGCGCGCTCAAGAAGCAGGACCTCATCTTCGCCATCTTGCAGGCGCAGTCGAAGGTCGCCGAGGAGAAGAAGGAGGAGATGGAGGTCGCGGGCGAGGGCACCCTCGAGGTGCTGCCCGACGGGTTCGGCTTCCTGCGCAGCCCCGACTTCAGCTACCTGCCCGGCCCGGACGACATCTACGTCTCGCCGTCCCAGATCCGCCGGTTCAACCTGCGCACCGGCGACACGGTGCGCGGGACGGTGCGGCAGCCGAAGGAGGGCGAGCGGTACTTCGCGCTCCTCAAGGTGGACTCGATCAACGGCCAGCCGCCGGAGGAGAACCAGTCGAAGGTCCTCTTCGACAACCTCACGCCGCTCTACCCGACGCAGCGGCTCAGGCTGGAGCACGAGTCGAACGAGATGACGACCCGCGTCGTCGACCTCTTCGCGCCCATCGGCAAGGGCCAGCGCTGCCTCATCGTGTCGCCGCCGCGCGCCGGGAAGACGGTCCTCCTCCAGAACATGGCGCACGCCATCACGTCGAACCACCCCGAGGTCACGCTCATCGTGCTGCTCATCGACGAGCGGCCGGAGGAGGTGACCGACATGGAGCGGACGGTGAAGGGCGAGGTCGTCTCCTCGACCTTCGACGAGCCCGCCTCGCGCCACGTGCAGGTCGCGGAGATGGTGATCGAGAAGGCGCGCCGGCTCGCCGAGCACAAGCGCGACGTCGTCATCCTGCTCGACTCGATCACCCGGCTCGCGCGCGCCTACAACTCGGTCGTGCCGCCGTCGGGCAAGATCCTCTCCGGCGGCGTCGACTCGAACGCGCTCCACAAGCCGAAGCGCTTCTTCGGGGCGGCCCGCAACATCGAGGAGGGCGGCTCACTCACGATCATCGGCACCGCGCTCGTGGACACCGGCAGCCGCATGGACGAGGTGATATTCGAGGAGTTCAAGGGCACCGGCAACTCCGAGATCGTGCTTGACCGCAAGCTCATGGAGAAGCGCATCTTCCCGTGCTTGGACCTCGGGAAGAGCGGCACGCGCAAGGAGGAGCTGCTCCTCCCGCCGGCGTGGCTCTCCAAGATCTACATTCTGCGCCAGACCATCCTGAACGGGCTCGACAACGTCGAGGCGATGAAGTTCATCCTCGATAAATTCCGGCAAGTGAAGAACCACGATGAGTTCTTCAAGATGATGGTGGGCGGCGGGAAGTGAGTCACACCAGCGGAGGTCTAGCCGGAAAAGGCTGGACCGGAGCGGCGGGGGGGCGCGGGGGGTCTCCCCCCGCTTCGGCGACCGAGTTCTTCAAGATGATGGTGGGCGGCGGGAAGTAGGCGCGCGCTTGACGTAACCAGCCGAACCGACTAGATCCGGCCCCCTCGTGGCCCGGACCATGGCGCAGCGCCATGCAAGCGGCCGCCCGGAAGGAAGAAGAAGGACATGCGCGAAGGCATCCACCCCGAGTACAAACCGGCCAAGGTCGTCTGCGCCTGCGGGAACGTCATCGAGACCCGCTCGACGCACGGCGACTTCCACGTCGAGATCTGCTCCAACTGCCACCCGTTCTTCACGGGCAAGCAGAAGATCATGGACACCGCCGGTCGCATCGAGCGCTTCAAGACGCGCTACGCCGCGACGCCCGCGAAGGCCGAGGCGAAGGCGGAGGCACCGGCACCGAAGCCCGAGCCGAAGAAGGCCGACGCGAGCAAGGAGAACCGCGCCGCGAAGCGCGCCAAGGTGAACGCGTCGAAGCCGAAGCCCAAGGCCGAGGCGAAGCCCGCGGAAGCCGCGGAGGCGCCCGCCGCGAAGGACGAGACCCCGACGGCCTGAGTCGTCGCGGACCGGGCCGGATCGACAACGCGGCGGTGCCCACGGGCGCCGCCGCGTTCGTCTTTTTCGCGCGAGCCGCGCCGCCTCGCTTTCTTGCGCCCGCGGGAGCAGCGGTGTAAGCGGAGTGCATGGCGCCCGCGCAGCGGCAGGGCCTCGTCGAGTACCTCATCGTGGTCGCGCTCCTCGCGCTCGCCGCGGCCGGCGCCGTCGCCCAGTATCGCGAGCCCATCCGCGCGTTCTTCGGGGGAGCCGCGCCGCGCGCCGCCGCGAGCGCCCCCGCCCGCGCGCCCCCGAGGTGATCTCCGTGTCCTCGCTCCGTCTCGCGCTCCTCGCCGGCGCCGCGCTCGCCGGCGCAGCCCTCTCCGGCTGCCCCCAGGAGCGCCCCGGCGCGGAGCGGCAGATCCCGGGAGAGCGCGTCCCGCCCGCGGTCTCCATCGACCTGCTCACCGCGGACGGGGGACCCTCGACCGCCACCGACGCGGGCGGCGCCGCGGCGCAGAAACGACCCTAGGTGCGCCCCGCGTTATAACCATCGCGTGGAGCCCCTCATCCTCATCGCGGACGACGAGCGCCCGAACCTCGAGTCGCTGTCGCGGATCTTCGCGAAGGAGGGCTGGAAGGTCGCGACGGCGGAGTCGGGCGCGCAGGCGCTCGACGTGCTCCGGCGCGAGCGGGTCGCGGTGCTCGTCACGGATCTCATGATGCCGGGCATGAGCGGCGAGGCGCTCCTGCGCGCCGCGCGGACCGTCTCGCCCGAGACGGAGGTCGTCCTCGTCACCGCGTACGGCACCGTCGAGGCGGCCGTCTCCGCGATGAAGGAGGGCGCCTACGACTTCATCACGAAGCCGGTGAAGCGGCACGCCATCGTGAAGACGGTCCGGCAGGCGCTCGAGAAGGCGAAGCTCGTGGCCGAGAACCGCGCGCTGCGCGCGCAGCTGGCCGGCCTCGGCGTCGGCGGCGGGGCGTTCATCGGCAACGCGCCCGCCTTCCACGCCGTCCTCGACGCGCTCCGCCAGGCGGGCCCCACCTCGGCAACGGTGCTCCTCAGCGGAGAGAGCGGGACCGGCAAGGAGCTGGCCGCGCGCATGCTGCACGAGCTGTCGCCGCGCGCGGGCGAGCCGTTCGTCCCCATCAACTGCGCGGCGATCCCCGAGACCATCCTCGAGTCGGAGCTCTTCGGGTACGAGAAGGGCGCGTTCACCGGCGCGGCCGGGCGCAAGGAGGGCCGCTTCGAGCGCGCCCATGGCGGCACGTTGTTCCTCGACGAGGTGGGTGAGATGTCGCCGGCGGTGCAGGTGAAGCTCCTGCGCGTGCTGCAGGACGGCGTCGTGGAGCGGCTCGGCGGGACACAGCCGGTCCAGGTGGACGTCCGGATCATCGCCGCGACGAACAAGGACCTCGCCGCCGAGGTGCGCGCCGGGCGCTTCCGCGAGGACCTGTTCTACCGGCTGAACGTCGTGGCGGTGCGGCTTCCGGCGCTGCGCGATCGGCGCGAGGACATTCCGCTCCTCGCGAGCGCGTTCCTGCGACGGCTAGCCGCGAAGAACGCGAAGCCGCTCACCGGGTTCACCACCGCGGCGCTCGCCGCGCTCGAGAGCTATGGCTGGCCCGGGAACGTCCGCGAGCTCGAGCACGCGGTCGAGCGCGCCGTGGTGCTCTCGCGAGGCGAGCTCGTGGACGAGCAGGACCTGCCGGAGGCCGTCCGGCGCGCGCACACCCCGAGCGGCGCCGGGGCGCCGCCGGGCGCGATCGTCATCGCGATCGGGACGCCCATGGAAGAGGTGGAGCGCCTCGTCATCAAGGAGACGCTCCGTCACACGCGCGGCGACAAGACCCTCGCGGCGCAGCTGCTCGGCATCGCGGCGCGCACCATCTACCGGAAGCTCGATCGCGACGATGCCGGCCGCCTCGTCGAGCCCGGATCGTCGGGCACGGGCCAGGACGGGTGACCGCCTCCCGGGCGGGCGGGCGCTGCTGACAAAATGGCGGCGCGCAGCATCCGCGCCCGCGCCTTTTGCCAATTTGGCATACCCGGCGCCCGCCGCGCGCGCCGAGGTGGAGACGGGCCGGATTTCTTCCCAGGTCGCGCGTGTTTACAGGACCGCGTCCGTCCCGCCTCGTGGCACGTAGGTTGCTCTCTTTTCGCCGGACGGGCGCTCCCCAAGCCATGCTCGACCTGTTCTTCAAGAAGTACGCATGGACCGCGAACCTGGTCCTGATCTTCGCCGCCGCGTGGCTCTCCGCACGGACGGTGAACATCGTCGTCGGCGCGGCCATCCGGCCGCGGCCCACGGTCGACCTCACCGCGCAGGCCGCCTCGCGGCCGCTGCCGCCGCCGCCGCAGCTCGAGCCGAGCCGCCTCTACGCGCTCATCGGCCAGAAGCCGCCGCCGCCGCCGGCGCCCGCCGCGCAGACCACCCCGGCGCAGGTGCAGCAGAACTGCTTCGACCGCAACGCGACCCCGGTGAGGAGCGGGATGCGCGCGCAGCTCATCGCGGGTGTCGTCTCGGATCGGCCGCAGTCGTCGATCGCCTCGATCATCGACCTCGGCACGCGCGAGACGCGCATCTACGGCGTGGGCGACCGGCTGCAGGGGGCGCAGCTGCTCTCGATCGAGCGGCTCCGCGACGAGAAGGACGGCACCGGCGTCGGCTTCAAGGTGGTCGCGATCCTCTGCAACAACGGGAAGAAGGAGTACGTCGACTTCGAGGCGGGCGACGGCTCGGGACCCGCGCCCACCGCGCCGCAGCCCGGGACGCGCACCGCGGCAGCGCCCGGCCTCGTGGAGGACGCGGACCAGCAGGGGGCCCCGGGCGGCGACAGCGTGAAGAAGCTCGCCGACAACCGCTACGAGGTGAAGAAGACCTTCATCGACAACACGCTCTCGAACCTGAACAACGTCGCGACGCAGGCGCGCATCGTGCCGTCCTTCAAGAACGGCGTCGCGAACGGGTTCAAGCTGTTCTCGATCCAGCCCGGGTCGCTCTACTCCGCCATCGGCGTCGAGAACGGCGACGTCATCCAGCGCATCAACGGCTACGAGATCAACTCACCGGACAAGGCGCTCGAGGTGTACCAGAAGCTCCGCGAGTCATCGCACATCACCATCGAGATCGAGCGCAACGGCCAGATCATCCGCAAGGAGTACAACGTCACCGGGACCTGAAGCGAGGGTCCCGCGAGCTCCCGAACATGCGCAAGCTCCTCCCGATCCTCGCAGCCATTCCCGTGCTCGCGCTTGCGCAGCAGCAGCCGAGTCGCACGCCGCCGCCGGGCGCGCCGGTCCCCGGAGCGCCGGGCGCGCCGCGCCGCGGTCCTCCCAACATCATGCCGCAGCAGCAGCCGCCCGCGGGGGCGCCCGGAACGCAGCCCGCGCCGCAGCCCGCGCCCCCCCCGCCGCCGGGCGCCGGCGGCCGTGGCACCGCCGTGACGACGCCCGCCACCGACGGCGAGGCCGGCAACGCGGGCGGCGCGGCCCGCGCCGACGGCCACTGCACGCCGATGCAGGGCCGCTTCCTGCTCGCCTTCAACAAGGCCGAGATCGTGGACGTGCTCGAGCAGGCGAGCCGGTGGACGTGCCGGAACTTCGCCTACACCGAGGACATCGCGCGCGGGAAGATCACGCTGCTCTCCAAGACGCCGGTCACCGCCGAGGAGGCGTACGCCGCGTTCCTGGCGTCCCTCACGGCGAACAACATCGCCGTCTACCCCTCGGGCCGCTACTACAAGCTCATCCGCATCGCGGACGCCAAGAAGACGCCCATCCCGACGCTCCTCGACGACGGGTCCGAGGCCCCCGCGATGGAGCAGCCCGTCACGAAGCTCTTCAAGCTGCACTACGCCGATCCCGACCAGCTCCGCGGCATCATGGGGAACTTCACCTCGCCCCAGGGCGCGGACATCCAGTCGATCCCGCCCGACGTCCTCATCATCACCGACATCGGGCTCAACGTCCGCCGCATCGAGCGGCTCCTCGACGCGCTCGACAAGCCGGGCTCGGGCGAGCTCATCCGGTTCATCCAGGTGCGCTACGCCTCCGCGCGCGACCTCGCCGACAAGGTGAACCAGATCTTCCAGTCGGGCCCGAGCCAGCCCGGGAAGCCGGCCGGACGGCGCCCCGTCATCGGCGGCGTCGCCCCGGGCACGCCGGGCGCGCCCGCGCCGGCGCCGGCCACGAGCGCCGCCCCCGAGGAGGTCTCGATCTCGAAGGTCATGGCGGACGAGCGCACGAACAAGCTCGTCGTGATCGCCGACGACAAGAGCTTCCAGCGCATCAAGGACCTCGTCGACCAGCTCGACCTGCCCACCGCCGGCGAGGGGCAGATACACGTCCTCTTCATGAAGAACGCCGCCGCCGAAGACCTGGCGCAGACGCTCTCGGCGCTGGCGCAGGGGCAGAGCTCGACGCGGCGGCAGACCACCGGCGCGCCCGCCGGGGTCGCGCAGCCGTTCCAGCCAGTCCAGGCGCCCGCCGCGGCGGCCGCCGGCGCGGGCGGCGCCACGACCGCAGCGCTGTTCGCCGGCGAGGTGAAGGTCACGGCGGACAAGGTCGCGAACGCCCTGCTCGTGCTCGCCAGCGGCTCCGACTTCGCCACCATCCAGCGGCTCGTCGAGAAGCTCGACCGGCCGCGGCGCCAGGTCTTCGTCGAGGCGGTCATCCTCGAGGTGAACCTGCAGGACGAGAACCAATTCGGCGTCTCGATGCACACCGCCCTCCCCTACAAGACGGCGGACGGCACGGGCTTCATCCCGCTCGGCTCCGAGACGGGGCGCATCAACTCGCTCGACGTGTCGAGCCTCATCAAGCTGGGTGGCTTCCTCACGGGCCTCGTCGGCCCCATCTCCGCGCAGCTGAAGGACGTCTTCCCCATCTCGAGCCTCTCCATCCTGGTGCAGGCGCTCCAGACGAGCTCCGACGTGAACGTCATCTCGACGCCGCACATCCTCGCGACCGACAACGAGGACGCCGAGATCACGGTCGGCCAGAACGTCCCGTTCCAGGCCGGCTTCTCCCCGGGCGGCCTGAACCTCGGCACCACCACCGGCACGACCACGACGACCGGCTCGAACGTCGCCGGCTTCGGCTCCCTGCTGGGCGGCCTCGGCGGCCTCGGCTCGTTCTTCGCGCCCATCCAGCGCCAGAACGTGGAGCTGCGCCTGCGCATCAAGCCGCAGATCACGGAGGGCGACAACGTCCGCCTGCAGCTCGACGAGCAGACGGAGGAGATCGCGAGCAAGGACCCGCAGCTCGGCCCGACCACCGCCAAGCGCACCGTGAAGACGAACATCTCGGTGAAGGACCAGAGCACCATCGTGATCGGTGGACTGATCCAGGAGCGCACCATCGCGTCGGTCCACAAGACGCCGCTGCTGGGCGACATCCCGGTGCTGGGCTGGCTCTTCCGCGACAGCGTCACGACGAAGACGAAGACGAATCTCCTCCTCTTCCTCACGCCGTACATCATTCACGATCAGTCCGACTACCGGCGCATCTACGAGCGGAAGCGGCGCGAGCAGCAGGAGTTCATCGACCAGTTCTACGGGCACGGTCCGGGCTACGACGTCCACATCGACTACGCGCGCAAGACGGGCCCCTACACGAAGCTGCGCAAGGACGTCGAGGCGGAGTCGCTCAAGCTCGAGAACGGCGGCCCGGGCGCCCCCGGCGAGGGCTCGACGTCCCCGCGCGGCCGCGGCGCGCCACCGCCCGAGCCCGGCCGCGAGGCGCCGCCTGCGACGCCTCCCTCCGGCCCTCGGCCCGAGGGCCAGCCTCCCGCGCCGGAGGGCGCGCCGGAGGGCGGGGCGGTGCCGGTCCCCGCGCCCGGGGCCCTTCCCCGCGCCCAGGGCGCGTGAATGAGCGCGCGTCGCGAGGTGTTTCACTAGGTTCCGCCATGCCCGACTCCATCCCGACCACCGCCCCCGTGGCCCCGCGCCCGCTCGCGACCGCGACGCCCGC
>Ga0137372_10001879_pt1 | contig 20258 bp, 16 predicted proteins | sample SagtaG_6_FD_104911 | JGI IMG/M metagenome (GOLD analysis project Ga0137372, IMG submission 104911) | Vadose zone soil microbial communities from Sagehorn Ranch, Mendocino, California, USA - Sage1_R_60_16 metaG | ecosystem: Environmental > Terrestrial > Soil > Vadose zone | place: USA...
ATACGGTCCGCGCAACAGGTATTTCCTACTAAACTCCGGCACTTCGGAAAAGTTGATATCCGAATAACCGAAAACTTTGCCGATTTTCGAAAAGGTGTTTTCCGGTGAAATGGAAAATGGCGGTAGTTTCAGCAGCGGTGACTGCATGCGGATAATGGTTTGCCCAACAGTTTGACCGTAGCCGCTGGTCCCGATCGAGTACGAATAATCAAAGAGAAACATGGCCAGCTCAGCCGGACCGGACGGCTGAAGAACGTTATGAACGGTGCGGGCGTACCCTGCCTTGGCGAGGTGCGAGCCGACAATAAGCGCCTTGTCTTCCTTGGTCGCCTTGCGCCGAAAAGTGAAGCCGAGGGCACGAGCGGCCGCGTCAATTTTGTCAGACCGCTTTTTTTGGAAATAAAGAGCGCCCCCGATCAGGAACGCAAGGAGGACGACAAAGATTCCGAATGCCGAACTCGCTGTGGCGAGCAGGGGCCTGGCGACCAACGCGGCGGGCTTGTTCAGAAGCGCAAATACGATTGATGAAAACATAGCAAATAGGGAATTTGGCGACTCAGCTTTAGACGCTCCGCCTTCGATTGGCAAGAGCCCTCGCTTCAAACGCGCGCAAACAATCCCGCGCACGCGGATTGCGCATTAACTTCTTGCTCCTTTCCGTGGTGTGACCGAAAATTTGCTATGGCTACGCATCCTATTGAATACGCGCATCCGGAAGCGCTGGTTGAGACCGATTGGTTGGAGAAACATCTGAAAGACGAAGGAATCCGGATCATCGAGTCGAATGAAGACGTGCTGCTTTACGACACCGGGCACATTCCCGGCGCGGTGCATATCGATTGGCGCGCCGATCTACAGGACCCGTTAATTCGCGACTACATTTCGCCAGATAAATTCGCCGAACTCTGCAGTCGTAACGGCATAACGCCAAACACGACCTGCATTTTCTATGGTGATAAGGCGAACTGGTGGGCCTGCTATGCTCTCTGGGCGTTCCGATTATTTGGTCATGAGAAAGTAAAAATTCTCAATGGCGGCCGCGATAAATGGAAAGCCGAGGGACGTCGCATGACCCGAGAAATACCGAAATATCCGAGTACAAATTATCCGGTGCCGAAAAAACGTTTCGACAAAGAGATTCGCGCTTTTTTCGATGAAGCGTTGGCTCAAAGCAAGGGTGGCAAACCGCTGATCGACGTCCGCTCGCCGGGCGAATACAAAGGCGAGATCACGCATATGCCGGAATATCCGCAGGAGGGCGTGCTGCGCGGCGGTCATGTTCCCGGCGCAAAAAGCATGCCGTGGAAAACTGCCACCAATGATGACAGCACGTTTAAGCCGGCGTCAGAACTGGCAAAAATTTATTTCCAGCAGTGCGGAGTCGGACCCGACAAGGATACCATCGTCTACTGCCGCATTGGCGAGCGCTCGAGTCATACCTGGTTTGTGCTCACTTACTTGTTAGGGCTGGATAACGTTCGTAACTACGATGGTTCATGGACTGAATGGGGCAACAAAGTCGGTGCGCCGATCGAAAAATCGGCGTAACGCAGACTGAGTTGTAGCCACGGCGCTGCGTCGCCGTGCGATTTCGAAGCAACGCCTCGACGCACGTTTGCGGCGCGACGGGAGCAGCGCAGCGGTTTCTGCCTCGACAGGGTCTGCCGAATTTTGCGAGACTTCGGACTATGAAAACAATAACCTTACAACTTCTGTTTGCGGTCTTGATTGCTTGGCTTGCGTATTCTCAAAACGCGCAAGCAGTCAACCCGCCTCCCGACGGCGGCTACCCCGGCGGCAACACCGCAGAAGGTCAGGCGGCCCTTCTTAGTCTTACCACCGGCGGTTTCAATACGGGTGTTGGTTTCTTTTCACTTAGGAGTGATACGACTGGCCAGCTCAACACAGGCGTTGGCGCCGGGACGCTGCTTGCCAATTTGGGAGACTCTAACACTGCCACTGGCGCCGGGGCGCTTTTGAGCAACACGACTGGCGCCCAGAACACGGCGACTGGAGCGTTCGCTCTAGTCAGCAACACCGAAGCCAACAACAACACGGCAAATGGTGCTTTTGCGCTATTTAGCAACACCACCGGCACCGAAAATGTCGCCAACGGTGCCGATGCGCTATTTAGCAACACCGAGGGCAGCCGCAACACGGCGAACGGCGCATTTGCTCTTAATGAGAATACCACGGGTAATGACAACACGGCTAATGGTGACGCCACGCTGGCCGCGAACACCACCGGCGACGGCAATACAGCGACCGGTGGTTCGGCACTTCGCAGCAACACCACTGGCGGTGGCAATACGGCCACCGGGATTGCTACACTCGAGTTCAACACTGGCGGAACCTTCAACACGGCCAATGGGGCTGATGCGCTGTTTACGAATACCACCGGCAACAACAACACAGCCAGCGGCGCTTTTGCGCTTAATCAAAACCGTGAGGGCGGTAACAACACCGGCACCGTCGTCGCTGCGCTCCAACAAAACACTACCGGCATCCAAAACACGGCCGACGGTGCTAGCGCGCTGCTCAATAATCAAACCGGCGGCAACAATACAGCCAGCGGTTTTCAAGCACTGATGGCCAACACCACCGGCGGCTTCAACACCGCCAGCGGAATAAACGCGCTCGTTAACAACATCGGCGGCAGCAGCAACACGGCCTTGGGCGATTCCGCCGGATTCAACGTCACCACCGCCAATCACGTGATCTGTATCGGGGCCAACGTCCAAGGCGAAAACGTGAGCAATACCTGTTACATCGGCAACATTTTTGGTGTGACGTCTAGCGGAGGAGCTGGTGTGTTCGTCAATGCAGATGGCAAGCTTGGTACCACTACCTCTTCTCGACGATTCAAAACAGAAATTAAATCGATGGAGCAGACTAGCGAAATGCTATACGCACTCAAACCTGTTACTTTCCGTTATAGCAAGGAGATCGATTCGGCAGGCATACGCCAACTCGGACTCGTCGCCGAGGACGTTGAAGAAGTTAATCCTGACCTGATTGTGCGCGACAAAGATGGAAAGCCTTACAGCGTACGGTACGATCAGGTGAACGCGATGTTGCTTAACGAGTTTCTCAAAGAGCACCGTACCGTCATGGAACTAAAGAAAGAAATCGCTGCGCTCGCTGAAACGGTGAAAGATCAGGCAGCGCAAATTCAGAAAGTGTGCGCACACTTGGAGATTCAGCAACCAAACGCCGCAATCGCCGAGAATCAGTAACCCGCACATTATTTGCGTAACGAGTTGACCTCGCGCCAAGGTGGTCGGCTGGAGTAGCATCAAGCGCGCCCTGTTTTCACCAACAGGTCATTGATTAGCTGCATTCGCTTTCGTTCCTTGCGGCTGGAACTGAGCTCCGCAACGGAGCGCTGCATTCGGCGTGTCCAATTCAAGCTCGCTTTTGTTCCTGGGACGTTGAAACGGTATTTGCGCGCCAGCAGATCTGTGATCATCACCATTGCAATCCACGACTCGCACCTGAAAAGCGCATCCATGATTGCCGGATAAAAATCCTTCTCAAAATCGAGCTCTTCGATTTTGGGATTCAGTCCAGCGAACGCGGCGATTTTCTCCAGCGTCGCTCGCGCTTGTTCTCCAACATCCGACGCTGGGCGCTCGAACGCCTCGTCCCACAAAGCGCGAATCGGTTCGTGATCGTGGGTCGCGTACGTCGCCACCGAGAACCGTTCGTATCTGTCTCCGGGAACGATCAAGCCATCATGTGTTTCCCATTGCGGAATCTTGAATCCGGCGATGCCGAGTGAACGCAGATTTGGCCTCACGTAATCAGGCACAAGCCCAAGATCTTCGCCGATCACGCGCGTACCGTCGGCTTCTTCCAGAACGACCCGCAAGTATTGTTCGCCCTCGCGTTTGTTCGCTTCGCGGCGTTCGGGCGTGTTGTCGTCATATGGAATGAAATGCGGCGCGCGGCCGCCGGTTCGTTCCAGCATTTGGTGCTCATCGAGCGGGAGGAATTCCTTGTTCAACCGTGGCCGCCATGGGAAGGCATAGATGCGATAAAATCCCAGGACATGATCGATCCTGCACAGGTGAAAAATGCGCCGGACACCGTGAACGCGCTCGCGCCACCACTGAAAATTGTTCGCGCGCATTCTGTCCCAGCGATAGAGCGGAATACCCCAGTTCTGCCCCCATTTTTGGGTGAACGCGTCGTCTTTGAAGTATGGTTCGGGAGGCGCGCCACCGAACCAGTCCAGCATGAATTCATCCCGGCGCGCGAAAACGTCAGCGCTGCAATAACTGACGCCAAATGGAATATCGCCCATTAGCGCTACGCCTCGTTGTTCGGCGTAGGATTTGATCGCGCGCCATTGCTGATGCGCGATCCACTGCACATAACGAAAAAAGTCCTGGCGCCTTGCCAGGGTTTCCTGTTGGTCGTGCGGCAGTTTATCCATCCAGGTGCGCGCTGCCTCGATGATCTGATGCTGCGCTGGCCAACGGTTCCATGCCGCGCTATCGCCGTTCTTCTCCATCAGGGCGCGGAAAAATGCGTAATCGCGCAGCCACGCGGATTCTTCTTCGCAGAATTTTCGAAATTCGAGCTGCCGTTCTTCGCTGGCGTGAGTCGAGAAATTCGCAAACGCCTTTTCCAGCAAGTGCCGCTTTAGCTTTTTTACGCTTCGATACCTTACGGCGCCAAGACGCAGACTGTTAAGATCAACGTCGGCAGTTAAACCATCAAAGTCTTCGCGCGTTAAATCCTGCGGTGAATCTGGCGCAAGGTGCAGCGTCGTTGGCTCGATCGCCATGGCGCTGATGGCGTTATATGGACTGTTGTCGGCCCCCGTTTCGTTGATAGGCAGGAGCTGGACAAGTTTGAATCCAATTCCGTCGACCCAATCAATAAATTCTCGCAGTGCGCCAAGGTCGCCGATTCCCAAATCGTCTTTCCCGCGTAACGCAAACAGCGGCGCGAGGACTCCAGCGATCTTGTTTTTTGGCGACAACTCCATTTTTAGCCACGGATGAACACGGATGAAACACGGATTTAAAAGACGAGTCGCTTGTACTCGACTTTTGTTCGGCCGAAATTGATGAGTAGGCCTACTTTGAGGCCAGTTGCTTTCAATTCATTCAGAAGCTGGGCCTCATCGCGTCCGTCATACTGTGGATTAACCTTTATTTCGACAACCACACATCCATCGACGACCAAATCAGCATCGTCGTCGCCAACCACTGCACCCTTGTATTGAACCTGAATGCGCCTTTCGATCTCGGCAGAAACACCCCTGCGAATTAGTGCGACCTGCAGCGCTCGCTGATAGACCCGCTCAAGAAAGCCGTACCCGAGTTCATGGTGTACCTCGAATGCAGCTCCAATAATGACCTCTGTAGTTGCTCGATGCAGCAACTTATCTGGATGTTCTTCGTGAATTTCTAATATTCTGCTCATCTGTGTCGCATCCGTGTCAATCCGTGGCTCATCTTCTTTGGACTTGCCAGTCTTCCACGAGCTCGTTTGGAATTTCCTGCAGAAAGCGCGACGGCCGCTGGAACACGTCGCCGTACCCGCCGCTCAAGCGCATTTGCGGGTAGGTAAGATAAAGTTCGTCTCGCGCGCGCGTGATAGCCACGTAAAACAACCGCCGCTCCTCTTCGAGCACATCGCGCGTAGCGAGTGAGCGGCTGCTCGGGAACATTCCGTCAGTCAACCAGATCACGAACACTGTGTGAAACTCGAGCCCCTTCGCCTGATGCACCGTGGACAGATTGACAGCTTCTTTGTCGCTCGTCTGAACCGCCGCCGCCTCAGCATCGACATTACTGATCAGCGCCAGTTGAGAGAGAAATTCGTGAACGTCTTTGAACTGGCGGGCAAACACTGCGAGCTGATCGAGGTCTTCCCGGCGCAGGTCGTAGTTTGGAAAATTCATTTTTGCATAGTCATCGTAAATCGCTTCCACAACCGATGTGATCATCTCCGAGGGCGGGTTGGGTTGGCCCTCCGGTGCGATCTCATCCAGCGTATGCGCGAGCTGCATCCACATTTTCTTTGATTTCGCGGGAACATTCATGGCCAGGAGGCGTTCACCAAACTTGTAGCCGGGGTCGGTGACCCCGGAGGACGCTGATCCTTTTTCAAGACCGCGGTCAACGCCCGCGGCTACAATCCCTGCTTCCCATGCCTGCCAAAGATTTTCGGCGGTGCGATTTCCAATACCGGGAAGTAATTTCACCATTCGGTTAAAAGCGACTTGATCGCGCGGATTCGCCACGAAACGAATGAACGAAGTCACATCTTTGATGTGCGCCTGCTCGAAGAACCGGATGCCGCTGGTGATTTGATAAGGAATGCCGCGCCTGGAAAGCTCCAATTGCAGCTCAAGCGCGTGATAATGCGCCCGGTAAAGCACCGCGACTTCGTTCAGATCGATGCCCTCATCGCGCAGTTCGAGAATGCGCTGAGCAATGAACTGCGCTTGCTCCGCGCCGTCGTTCAGCGCCACCACAGCGGGCTTCAGCGTTTTTGATTCGCGCGTTGCGCTTAGATGCTTGCGGAACTGTTGAACGTTCGCGGCAATCGCTGCGTTTGCCACATCCAGAATTTCCGGCAGGCTGCGGTAATTCATTTCGATTTTGAACACCTGCGAGTCCGGATAACGCTTCGGAAATTCGAGAATGTTTTGGAAGTTTGCGCCGCGCCAGGAGTAAATCGACTGCGCGTCGTCTCCAACTACCATGACGTTGCGATGGTCGCGGGCGAGCAAATCAACGAGGTCGGCCTGAATCTTGTTCGTGTCCTGGTATTCATCGACGAGAATGAACTGAAACTGCCGACGATAAAAATCGCCGACGCGCTCATGCTGCTGAAACATGGACAACGTCTTTTGCAGCAGGTCGTCGAAGTCCATTGAGTTCGTGGCCTTCTTCTTTTTTTCGTATCGCTCCTGAAGGTCCTGGATCTTGTCGAGTAGCGGCAGGAAATAAGGAAATTTCTCGGCGAGCAATTCCTCCAACGGCTTCTCCGTGTTGACAACAAAGCTGAAAATCTCTGCGAGTACCTCGCCTTTGGGGAAGCGGATTTCTTTCGGGTTGATTCCCGCACTGGCCACCACCGTATTGATCAGATCCTTCTGATCTTCGCGATCCATGATGCTGAACCCGCTCGAGTAACCGAGCGCGCCACCGTGCCTGCGCAAAATGCGGTTTCCAACCGAGTGGAATGTCCCGCCCCAAAGTCCGCTGGCATCGACCGGCAGCAAATTCGCGACGCGATTCAACATTTCTCGCGCTGCTTTGTTCGTGAATGTGAGGAGCAGGATGTTGCGCGGATCGATCCCGTTCTCGAGCAGGTAAGCCACACGATAGGTAAGAGTGCGCGTCTTTCCCGAGCCCGCGCCGGCAATCACAAGGATGGGGCCGGGCGCCGCTGTAACCGCTGCAAGCTGTTGTTCGTTCAGCTCAGCGGCGTAATCGATATGAATTGACGTCGATACTGGGGCGCGTTGCAGCGTGTATTGACGAGACATTTTGTTGATTGCGGAATGCGGATTGCCGATTGCGAATTGAAAAGAACGGCAGCAACCCAGTTTGCGCAATAAACCATTCCACTACATCCGGGAAATCGATGCTTTAAGATTTCGATCCTGCGCCGGACTCGAAATGTTTTCGCAGAAAACGCCGTGTTATGAAACCGCTGCCAATGGCGTCGCTTGCGCCTCTGGATCAACCCATTTGCCATGCTCACGGATCAAATCTTTCAGGCGATCGACTGCCTCCGCTTCCGGGATGTTGAATTTCACCGCCGTCTTGCCGACGTAGAGATTTACTTTGCCCGGCGCGCCGCCAACGTAGCCAAAATCCGCGTCTGCCATTTCACCAGGGCCGTTCACAATGCAGCCCATGATCGCAATCTTTACGCCTTTGAGATGCAGTGTAGCCGCTTTGATTTTCGCCGTTGTGGTTTGCAAGTTGAACAAGGTCCGCCCACACGAGGGACAGGCGACATAGTCGGTTTTGAAAATCCGCGATCCGGCTGCCTGTAAAATGTTGTAAGACAATCGCAGCGCTTGTCCTGGCGCTTCCTCGCCTTGCACTAAAATCGCATCGCCGATTCCATCACACAGTAACGAACCGATGTTCGTGGAAGCGGCGAGAAGCGTGTCGAGAAAATCTGAGGTAGGGGCGATTGCCCCCAATCGCCCAGGGCGGTTGTGGTCAACGGCCCCTACCAGCACGTCCTTCAGCAAGATCGGGTGCCGCGGCTGCAATTGCGAGGCGAGCAACCGGAACGCGGGAATTACCGAAAGCTCGACGTCGTCATTCACCGTGACAAATTGTGGAACACTTTCCGAATTCACTTTCGCAATTGCTGCATCATCCCGTGGATCCACCTCGACGATGTCCGCGGTTTCGTAAACAATCTCCGGCTGGTAATCGCCCATTCTGTCGATTTTGTGCGCGATCTTATCGAAGTTTGTCTGCCGGACGACCACTCGAAGTAATTCTCCACCGCCGAGCTTAACTTGTTGGCCGGGATCATCCGCCTTCGTTGAAGCTACGGCGGACGAGCCGATTCCGGCTACAGCAAGCGTTTCGCTCACTCTGCGCTGATACGAAAAAGGATCGAACGAAAGTTGAGACTTGAGAGTTGGGGGCCGAGAGTTGGACGTTTTCCTGATGTTCTCAACCAGGGCTTTGGCCACTGGAATCTCATGAGGACTATCCTCGGTGAGTGAAACGCGGATGGTGTCGCCAATTCCATCCGCAAGCAACGAGCCAATCCCAATTGCGCTTTTGATCCGCGCGTCTTCGCCTTCGCCTGCTTCCGTCACACCGAGATGCAATGGATAATTCCAGTCAGGCCCAAGTTCGTTTAATCGCGCTACCAGCAAGCGATAGGCTGCAATCATGATTTTCGGATTGCTTGCCTTCATTGAGAAGATGAAATCGTGATAGTCGAGATCGCGCGCAATCCACGCGAACTCCAGAGCGCTTTCTACCATCCCAAGTGGCGTGTCGCCGTAGCGATTCAGGATGCGATCGGAAAGTGAGCCGTGATTTGTTCCAATACGCATGGCGATCCCCCGTTTCTTGCAAAGATCGACCAGAGGCGAAAACCGTTCGCGAATCCGATTCAACTCTGCCGCGTATTGCTCGTCAGTGTATTCACGGATGATGAATTTCTTCGAATCCGCGTAATTGCCCGGGTTGATCCGCACCTTGTCCACCCATTTGGCCGCCTCCATTGCTGCCTCGGGCTTGAAATGGATGTCGGCGACGATCGGCACATCGCAGCTCTGCTCGCGCAAACCGTTCATGATATTCTCAAGATTGCGCGCATCCTTTACCGTCGGCGCGGTGATTCGAACGATTTCGCAGCCTGCATCTGCCAACTCCATGGTTTCCTGGATCGATGCCTGCGTGTCCATCGTGTCGCAGGTAATCATCGATTGCACACGAATCGGATTGTCGCCGCCGATTCCGACGTTACCCACCTTCACCTCGCGCGTTTTACGCCGGTGATAACGAAGAGGATCAACGCAATAGTTCACGAGAGTCTAAATGTACGAAGCCTCGACCACTCTCGCAACGTGCTGCGACTTATGGCGCTTGGGAGTTTTTGGCGGGGGATTGTGCTTCGAATTGGTCCAGCTTTTTCCTGATAAACGGCAGGTCCTGCACGTCGAAGAACGTGATGTAGAGCATGTAACCGATGATCATTACGGCGCAGCTGGTCTGAACAACTTCCAGCACACGCATGTTCACCGGTTTGCGCCGCACCGATTCGATGAGCGCCAATACGATATGCCCGCCATCGAGCACGGGAATCGGTAGCATGTTCAGAATCGCCAGGTTCACATTGAGGATGACGCTGAACCACAGCGCCAGCTTCCAACCTCCTTCCGCTTCAAAGAGCCTGACATAAATATTCCAAATCCCGACCGGGCCGCTCAAATGCTGCAGCTTTACATCCGACTTTGGCGAGGCAACGGCGCCAATCGTCTTTAACGTGCTGGTCACGCTGTTGTAGACCTGCTCAATTGGATTCGGATGTTGAGTGGACACTATTCCCGTCGTGTCCCATTGAATTCCAATTCGCGGTTTCATTTCGCCGCCTGTGGGCAGAAGGGTCGGCTTCACCCGAACGTCAAACTTCGAGCCAGCCCGCTCCACGGGAAGAATAAGCTCTTCGTTTGGATGTTTGCTGATGTATTCCAGTAACGCGATTGGGTTGTAGATCGGTGTTTGATTGAATCCCCGGATGATGTCTCCCGAACGCAGCCCCGCCGCAGCAGCCGGTGTGTTCGGCTCCACTTGAGCAAGGATCGGCGTCTCTGCGGGGTAAACGAGCAGTTGGCGTATACTTTTCCTGCGCCATCCGCGGGTCTCCGCTTTGTAAGGCTCCACCCAAACCGTTTGCACTTTGTCATCTCGCTGGAATTTCACCGCGATTTTCTTGCCTTCGCTTCGCACCACATCCCAACTCACGCTGTCGTTCATCCCCATGAAACGCCTGACAGGTTTGCCATCCACTGACAGAATTTTATCGCCAGGTTTCAAACCAGCTTTCTCCGCCGGTGAGTCGGGCATAACATAACCAATCACAGTCGTTGAATCCGCTTCACTCACAGGATGGCCGACCGTCCAGACAATGACGGCAAAACACAGCGCCAAAAGCACACTAAACAGTGGACCGGCAATCGCTACGATGATCTTGTCGAGCGCGGAAATTTTCGGCAGCCGTGCGCGGTCGACGTCCGCCTTTCCTTCGATGATGTCCATCGGCGCGAGTTGCGGCAGCGCGACGAAGCCTCCGAACGGCAGCGACCCGAGCGAATATTGGACGCCGTTAATCGTTTTTTTCCAGAGCGGTTTACCGAACCAGACGCCGAATCTTTCTATGTAAAGCCCTCGCCAGCGCGCGGCCAGAAAATGCCCCAGCTCATGTACGACAATCAGCAGGTTAAAAAGGATGAGAACCTCGAGGACGATGAAAATGGCGCGGAAGACGTGGAGAAGCATTGCGATTAGTGACTAGTGATTAGCGATCTGGTGATTGATTGGACACGCCACCGCGTCCGCCGTTGCAACTCTCTTAACGACTTAGCGATTTGACGCATCCCTGCGCTTCATTGCGCGCCCACCGATCGGCTTCCAATATGGCATCGAGATCTGGGTGCGCAATGGCCGTGTGACGGTTCATCACTTCTTCAACAACGTGCCAGATGTCGGGAAAGCGCACACGCCGTTCCAAGAACGCCGCGACTGCGATTTCGTTGGCGGCATTCATCACCGCAGGCAATGTGCCCCCCTTTTCGCCAGCCCGGCGCGCGAGATTCAGTGCGGGGAAATCGTCATAGCGAGGGGTAAAAAATTCCAGCTTCGATAGTTTCGAAAAATCGAGTGGCGGCAGCGTATTTGGGACACGATCTGGCCAGGTCACCGCGTATTGAATCGGGAAACACATGTTCGAATAGCTCAGTTGCGCCAGTGTGGAACCGTCTGTGAACTCGACCATGGAATGAACGATGCTCTGCGGATGGATGACCACCTCGACGCGCTCCATCTCGACACCGAAAAGCCAGTGCGCCTCGATCATTTCCAAGCCTTTGTTGAACAGCGTCGCAGAATCGATTGTGATCTTGGGGCCCATATTCCAAGTCGGGTGCTTTAGCGCTTCTTCTGGTGTTATCGAATCGAAATCTTTTCTGGGCGTCTGCCGAAAGGGTCCGCCTGATGCGGTCAAGATGATTCGGCGGATGTCCAAGGAGCTTTTGCCTTCCAAGCACTGAAAAATCGCATTGTGTTCTGAATCGACAGGCAAAACATGCACGCCGCGACCCCGTGCCTCGCGCATTACGATCTCACCGGCCATGACTAGAATTTCCTTGCTCGCCACGGCGAGATCTTTCCCAGCCTGAATCGCCGCGAGCGCCGGGCGCAGCCCGCCAGTGCCGACGATCGCCACCAGCACCATATCCGCCTCGGCCACGCGAGCGATCTCGCATAGACCAGCATCACCTGAAAGAATTCGCGGCTCATACTCGAGGGCGCGGCGAAGAACGTCGATTTTGGTTTCATCGAGGAGACAAACAAATTGCGCACGTGTTTGATTAGCTGTGGCGGCGAGTTTTTTCGCGTTGCTGTTCGCGGCCAGCCCAACGATCTCAATCCGTTCCCGAATATCGCGCGCCACCTTTAGTGCGCTCTCGCCGATCGAGCCCGTCGCACCCAGAAGAACAACACGCTTACGCTTCATCTTTCGACAGAATGAACAGAATTAACAAAATGAATTCAGAGCAATATCGGCTCAGGTTTTGGAGCGCGGAACTTTTTCTTAAATTCCAGTCGCTCCGCGCCGAAATTCAAAAGCAAACCTTCATCGATGCCGGTTGCGACGAGGTAATTTACGAGTTGAACTTCGTGCGCTTTCGCGAGTGCCTGAGTCGATTTCAATTCGATAATAAGCGAATCATTTACCAACAAATCGGCGATAAACGCGCCGACCAAGTGCCGGTCATAATACACGCTGATCGGCCTGAGTCCGGCTTTTCGCAGCTCCCAATCAACGCGTTTCGATAAACCGACTCCAGAAATCCCGGACCCAAAATTGAGTGCACTCTCATCGCTACGCCGATGACCTGCCCACATAAATCGTATCCTTCGGGCCGCTCTTCGATTCTGTCCATTCTGTAAATTCTGTCAGCTTTCTACGCCACCCGAATTACAAGTCGCAGATAGAAAAATAAAAGCGGCGCGGTAAAAAGCAGACTATCCAAAAGGTCGAGCGCCCCGCCAATTCCTGGGAGCAAATTCCCCGAGTCCTTTACGCCAGTGCTGCGCTTGATGATTGATTCAGCAAGGTCGCCAAGCACTGCGGCAAATCCCAGTAGCAACCCGAGGGCCGTCGCACTCGTCCAGGTTAGCGCCGGCAAATGGCCGGGCATCAATTTAAACAGGGCCAGGCTGCACAGCAGTGCAAAAACAATCGCGCCAAAAAAACCTTCCCATGTTTTCTTGCCACTGATATGCGGCACCATCAGATGCCGACCGATCGCGCTGCCCGTGAGATAGGCTCCCATGTCCGCGAATTTTGTGACCGCGATCAGGTATAAGACGTAGAACTGTCCGGTTAATTGGCCGCTGCTCGAACGCGGGGTCAGATAAACGATTTTGGTAATAAAATTGAAAAGCCAAAGCACATAAAGCAGACCGAACAACGTGTATGCCATCGTTTGCAGCGGTTCATCATGGCGCAAACGAGCAAACATTTGCCGCCCGAAAACCGTGAGCAGAAAAAAGAGCAGGACGGCAACTTCGAAATCATAAGAATGCGCCGGCCCGATCTTCGAAAAATAGTAAAAACTGCCGGCAAGCAGGACGGCGCCGCAAATCATGCCGGTGATCTTGAAATTCGGCAGACCCTTGTGATCGAGCATCCGATAAAATTCCAGGAGTCCGATCATTCCGAACACGCTGATCAACAGCCAAAACAAGATCTCGTACCCGGAGAACATGATTAGCAATGCGACCGACCAGAGCACGATCGTGCTGACGAATCGCAGAATGAAGGCGGAACGGGACGTGATGACGTTCTCGGTCTGCTCCAGCGATACAGGCATGGACTGCATCATCTCGAACGAACGAATCAGGCGCAAGCGCAGATGAGAAACTGCGCCAGGGCGAGATGTACTTTCCTGTTTTCCTGCTATGCTGATTCGCCTAATTTCTTCCTGTGCAGAAAATGATGAAGGCCGTGGTGAAGGCCAAAGCCGAGCCCGGTCTCTGGTTGGAGAAAGTTCCTGTTCCAAGAGCTGCCGGCGAGGACGTGCTTATCCGCGTATTGAAAGCGTCGATCTGTGGGACCGACGTGCATATATATAACTGGGACGAATGGGCGCAGAAAACGATTCCTGTGCCGATGACAATTGGTCACGAGTTTGTCGGCGTCGTTGATGACGTCGGCGATCACGTGAAAGGATTTGCAAAGGGCGATCTCGTAGTGGGCGAGGGACACATCACGTGTGGACATTGTCGGAATTGCTTAGCCGGCCGCCGGCATCTCTGTCCAAACACACAGGGCGTGGGCGTGAATCGTCCCGGCGCGTGGGCTGAATTTGTAGCGGTTCCGCAGGACAATTGCTGGCATGCCGATCCGTCGATCCCCCTGGATGTGCTTTCCTGTTTCGATCCTTTAGGCAACGCTGTTCACACTGCGCTTTCCTTCGATCTCGTGGGAGAAGATGTGCTCATTACCGGCGCGGGACCGATCGGTTGTATGGCCATTCCGATTTGTAAAAGAGCCGGCGCGCGTCACGTCGTAATTACCGACGTCAATCCGTATCGCCTCGACCTGGCGCGCAAAATGGGAGCCGATCTCGCTTTAGATGTTCGGACTGAGAAATTGATGGACGCGATGGAAAAGCTTGGAATGAAAGAAGGTTTCGATGTCGCGCTGGAAATGTCCGGCAATTCGAAAGCGTTTGGCGACATTTTGCCGAACATGTTTCACGGCGGCAACATCGCGCTGCTCGGCATCATGCCCGGCAGCGCCGCCATCGATTGGAACACGGTCGTGTTCAGCGCGCTAACATTAAAAGGAATTTACGGCCGGGAGATGTATGAAACGTGGTACAAAATGACTGCCATGATCCAGAGTCGGCTCGATATCTCGCCTGTCATCACTCACCGCTTCCCCTACACACAATTCAAGGAAGCGATCGAGCTGATGAAATCCGGTAACTCCGGAAAGATCGTGCTTAATTGGGGCGAACGATGAGGCAGGAACCACGGATTATCCACCTTTGCCTGGCTACGCTGTAATACGCGCGGATGCCGCCGATTCGTTCCTGTCATTCTGAGCAAAGTCGAGGAATCTCTGGAAATAACTGGAAAGGCTATCCACAGATTACGCAGATTTCCGCAGATTGCGGAAGCGAATAATCCGTGTCAATCTGTGTAGATCTGCGGACCAAAGTACTGAGTCGCGGAGCGCCGTGGGTTGGCTCCGAGGCCATGCTACCGCAGCGCAGCCGCTTCTTTTCCGCGGCCTTCGAGTTCGAGCACCATGCGCTTGATGTGCCGGTAGTCCTGGTGCCGTCGGAGGAACTGCAGGCTTTCCTGCGGATCGCCCCATTTTAGGACTTCGATCGTCTCCTGGCGCGCGCCCCAGGAGTTCATCTCGTGCTGGTTCGGCATGTAGAGGTCAATCGTGTTACGCCCGGCAAGCGCCCAGCCGTAATCTTCCACGCGATAATTTTGTCCAGTCGAAAGCAGGCGAAAGACGGTGCCGGCCGGCCAGCGCGACCAATCAGCCGCGGCGCTGCCGATTTGAGGCGGTATGAACACCGCTACAGCGCGCTTCACGTTGCGGGTTGTTTTCGTCGCGCGTTTTGTCGTGCGCGTCACTCTTCGCCTGTCATCTTTCATTGAGAACGGTTGAAGTGGTGGCGAATCGGAACCGCTCTCGTCCACCGGAATGGCGCGTGGAACTTCATACGCCAGCGTCGTGCGGGCCACTGCTTCCGCTCGATGAATTGGGTGACCCGCGGCGTGCAGTTCGCCTCCGAGCGCGTTGTGATTGCTGTATGCGCGGTGGTCCGCTTCGGTGTGCGTGTACGCTGTGGTGCGCACATGTTGAAAATCCGATTTCGCAAGCGGAGGCTCGTATGCCGGAAGTGCGTGGCGGGTGGTCCCGCAGGCGGAGAGGAAAATAAGGGCGATGAACGCCGCGAGAACGGCTAGGGCCAGATTACGACGCTGTGCGTAGGTCAAGGTTGATCGCCAGCAAAGTTATTAACAGTTATTCACAACCGCGCAAGAACTTTTACGACAAATCTGGAAGCCAGGAAACCACGAACTGTTTTAGGTTCGCCTTTTCCGATTCAATTCCTGGTTTCCTGGTTTCCTGATTAATCTTTTCTGCGTAATCTGCGGTTTGCCTATGATTGCCGGATTCGAAAGACAGCTTTCTCAAACACTCGAGGAAATTAAGTCGCAAGGTCTTTTCAAAACCGAGCGAATCATCACGAGTCCGCAGGAAGCGCACATAGCGATCATGGGCGGGAAACGCGTGCTCAACATGTGTGCAAACAATTACCTTGGCCTCGCCGATCATCCTGCGCTCATCGCCGCGGCAAAAGAAGCGCTCGACACGCACGGCTTTGGAATGGCGAGCGTGCGTTTCATTTGCGGGACGCAGGACATTCACAAGGAGCTGGAGACTGCGCTCACCAAATTTCTGGGCACGGAGGAGACAATCCTTTATCCGTCCTGTTTCGACGCCAACGGCGGCCTGTTTGAAACACTGCTCAGCGAGAAAGACGCAGTGATCAGCGATGAACTGAATCATGCCAGCATCATCGACGGTATCCGGCTGTGTAAGGCGCAACGCTTACGGTACAAGCACAACGACATGGCGGATCTTGAAGCGCAACTGCGCGCAGCAAAAGATGCGCGTTTCCGATTGATCGCCACCGATGGCTGTTTTTCGATGGACGGAACCATCGCGAACCTCTCGTCCATTTGCGATCTCGCGGAAAAATACAACGCGCTCACGATGATCGATGACGCGCACGCAACCGGTTTTCTTGGCAAGACCGGACGGGGCACACACGAATATCGTGGCGTGATAGGCAGGATCGACATCATCACGGGCACGCTGGGCAAAGCGCTCGGCGGCGCCAGCGGCGGTTTCACAAGTGCCCGCAAAGAGATCGTTGATCTTTTGCGGCAACGGTCGCGACCGTACTTGTTTTCGAACACCATCGCGCCACCGGTGGTCGCAGCGTCATTGAAAGCGCTCGAATTTCTCAGCGCATCGACTGAATTGCGCGACAAGCTCGAAGCAAACACAAAATATTTTCGGGCTGCTTTAACCGAGCGCGGCCTGACCATCAAGCCCGGAGTGCATCCGATCGTCCCGATCATGATTGGCGACGCGGCAAAGTCGCAAAAGTTCGCCGCGCGGATGTTGGAGAAAGGCGTTTACGTAATTGGCTTTTTCTATCCGGTCGTGCCGCACGGCACCGCGCGTATTCGCACCCAAGTGTCTGCCGCACATTCCCGCGAAGATTTGGAATTCGCCGTGAACGCCTTCGTCGAGGTAAACGAAGAGTTGAAATAGGCCTCGTCTTCAAAGGTGGATCGACTTCTCCCCTGGCGCGCCGTAGCCTCGGCGCAGGCGGCGAAGGCGAGGCCATTACTCTTCGCCGAAGGCGCAAACATTAGCACGAAGGTGGATCGGCTTCTCCGAAGACGATGGGTGCCTTCGCCGGAGGCGCAAATATCAGGCTGCAGAAGCCGCACGTTCAGCCAACGCGTTGAGGACAACACGTTCCACCTTCGCCTCAGACGGGATACGATGCTAAAAAAGCTGACTGCGTCATCCGTTTTAACGTTGTAACTCTTGTAACTTTCACATCATGCTCTACATGATCATCGAACATTTCAAAGAAGGCGCGGCGCCGGAAATCTATCAGCGCGTTCGCAAAAGCGGACGGATGATGCCTGAAGGCCTGGAATACGTCTCCAGTTGGGTTGATTTGGATTTCAAAATTTGCTGGCAGCTTATGCAAACAGAAGATTTCGCACTGTTCGATGCGTGGATCGCAAACTGGCGCGATCTAATCGATTTCCAAATCGTCCCTGTGCGCACGTCGGCTGAGGCGGTTCAGCTGTTGAATCAAAACAGGAGAGACTCATTGAGAGCACATTAAAGCAAAGCTTGGCTATGCCGATTGCCACGCGCTCAAGAGCGGCGCACGCGAATTGTCAGGCAGAACTACGCGTTCGAGGCAAAGTTTCTAACAACTCACCAACAGTACGTAGACGCGAGTAGTTCTGATGCGGCGTTCGCCGCGGCCGTGCGGTTCTCAACGCCAAGCTTCTCATAAATGTGCTCCAAATGCTTGCCTACGGTCTTCGTCTTCGAACCCAGGATGACTGCGATTTCGCTGTCCGCCTTACCGCGCATTAGCCAAAGCAAAACTTCAGCTTCTCTCAAAGTCAGGCCGGCTGAAACCAATCTGCTTTTCAACCTTGCCTCGCTCTTTTCTTCCAGCAGAAGAGTACAAACACCGTCAGGTTCACGCCAGGCGAGCGTGACAACGAGGCGTACTGCGTCACGTTCGATTTCCAATGGACCAGTCTTTTGCCCTGCACCAGCTGGTTTCAGCAACCAGTGGCTCAATTGTGGCGGCAACCGGCTCGGCTCGGTCGGCAGATCAAAATAGTTTTGGAGAAAGCGCATGGCGCTGGCGCTTGCGTGTTCGATCGTGCCGTCCGGTCCCGCCACGATGCAAGCTCGGTTCATTCCCGTCATGGCAGTCGTGATCCGGGTGAGCGTCAGCGCGTTCACATACGCCTGCATCAGGTGCGGGCGCAGTAAAGTGAACAGCTGCCGATCGTCTTCCGAGTAATCGCGCGCGGCGCAATTGAATCCAAGAGCTATCTGCCCTTTCGGAACGGGGAATGCAAAGCCCATCTGGTACTCACATCGCAGCGGGTGAAAAAACTCGTTGTAGAGGGTGGTGCGACGCCATTTCTGCTGGCTGGTGAAATCCGTGATCTTCAATGGCTCCGTTGAACCTGTTCGCGTCACGTATTCAACGCCCGGATGCTCATGAGTAAATTCCGGTCCGAGGGAAAGCAGAAAGTTAGTGGATTCGGCGGGGAGTTCCGGCTCGCAATGGAGCAGCTTTAATACTCCGTCCGATCCGAATTTATTGTAGGCAAAACAGTCGCACCGAACCAGCGGACCAAGTGCTTCAAACACGCGACGTGGAAAAGTGTCAAGATCGCTGATCCGGTACAGCATCTGAATGCTGTTTGAAAGCACCCGCAGGTCTTTGTGTCTGAGCCGCCGCGCCATAGGTAGCAGTTCGTCATCCTAGGCGGGCGTCCTCCGCCGGACGAGTAAAAAATGTGCCCGAATACGGAATTCTCCGTATTCACCTGCGCCACGTCCCGCTCGGATGCTGTTCCTATGACAAGAGCAGGAACTTCACGTGGCGGTTCTTCTCGTCAGCTGCCGAAACAAGTCCGCGTCGTAGTGGTCGGTGACACATGTGTCACCGAAGAAGGATTGGCCGCGATCGTCGGACGCGACAAGTGCTATCATGTTTGCGGCAGCGCACACGGTTTCTATGACGCGGGCGAACTGATTCGAAAACATCAGCCTGATCTTCTACTGATTGAACCCTTCCTGGAAGACCGTGATGGCATCCGCTGGATCAAAGATCTCGCGACGGAATTTCCCCGCACTCGCATTCTGATTGTGTCACGGCAATCTGAACGGATTTACGCCCAGCGCGCCCTACAAGCCGGCGCGGCCGGTTACTGGATGAAAAATGGTTCAGCCGAGGAATTATTACGCGCGGTTGAAACTGTTGCCGGGGGCGAAATTTATGCGAGCCCGCTAATAACGTCGCTCGCCGTGCAAAAGTTCACCCGCCGCAGCAATCTGCCACATGATCTCGACGCACTCACGGATCGGGAGTTGGCCGTATTTGCTCTGATCGCTGCCGAACATAGGCCGGGAGAGATTGCGAAGAAGCTTGGTATCAGCCGCAAAACCATCGAGAGCCATTGTGAGCACATCAAACAGAAACTCGGCTATGCTAATGTTGAGCAACTCAAGCGTGGCGCGCGCGAATTCTTAGGCACAAGCACACGCCCGCCGAAGAATCCCTTATGAGTCAATCGGGGGATTCATTAGCTCAAAAATCGGGGACTTTCCCCGATAGACACGCTCCTGCGAATTCCTATTCTTCCCTGATTCTTACCCCCACAACTCTCAACTACGGACCCCCAACGATGGATCCGGCTACCGGCGTTCCAGTACTAACCCAAAGGATAATAGACTAAAGTCTAGTAGCGCGGGGCCTCTTCCGCGATCACGATAAGAACCCTATCAGACCCCCCGGTGCATTCCTTACTCCCCAATCTGACAGCCGCAATTTTCCGATTTCCGGAAAATTTCCGCGAACTTCGCCCCGCAAATCCCGGAGAACATTAGTAAACCCCAGAACTAGCCCCTGAAAATTATGAAAACCAATATGTACAAACCGATTCAGCTCCAGAACCCGAAAACCGTACGAAATTCAATTAGCCGTTCGCCTTTGCGACACGGTTTATTTCTCATAGCGCTCGTGCTCACCTCTTTTGCGCTTTCGCCAGCAGCGCAAGGAGCCCATCCAACGCCCACACCCACTCCAACAGGAACGCCCTCACCGACGCCAACGCCCTCACCGACGCCGACGCCAACCCCCA
>Ga0137372_10001886_pt1 | contig 20231 bp, 16 predicted proteins | sample SagtaG_6_FD_104911 | JGI IMG/M metagenome (GOLD analysis project Ga0137372, IMG submission 104911) | Vadose zone soil microbial communities from Sagehorn Ranch, Mendocino, California, USA - Sage1_R_60_16 metaG | ecosystem: Environmental > Terrestrial > Soil > Vadose zone | place: USA...
ACTCGTCGAGGCTTCGGCTTCGAGTTGCGGCGGACGAGCGGGAGCCATCACGTCTTCTCTCACCCCGAAGTGCGCGAGCTCCTCAACCTGCAGGAGGTGCGCGGTCAGACCAAGCCGTACCAGATTCGCCAGTTCCTCCGGTTGGGTGAGCGCTACGCTCTGAGTCTGGAGGACGAGTAGTGGGCGACTACCACATCAACGTGTTCTACAGCGAAGAGGACGGCGGCTACATCGCCGCGACATCCCCGACCTCGAGGCCTGCTCGGCCTTCGGCGCCTCTCCTGAGGAGGCGCTCGCGGAGGTCGCGAAGGCGAAGGAAGCCTGGCTAGCCGCCGCGCGCGAGGCGGGGAAGCCGATCCCCGAGCCTCGCTACCGGCCGGCGATCTACACGCGATAGGTCCTCGACCACGCGTGCCCGGAGGCGCTCAAACGCGTCAAACGTGACCGTTCGCGCGCATGGCGTGCCCCCACCGGTGCACCCACGCGAGCGAGAAAACGCCGATTAGCAGGGCCGTTCGAATCCAGGCGGGCCCACTCCGAAAGCCCTGCTTAGGCTGGGCTTTCGTGTCAAAGGGCAGAGTACGGACTTCGGGTTGGGCCCCGAGAGAGACCCCGCGAGCCGCTAGGGGATAGGAGATGATGGCACCGAAAGTACCCCAAGGCGGACGCCGTCGGGCCAAGCTCTTTGCAGTTCAGATACGGTACCGGGGTACCCATTGTTGGATAGGAGGGTCTCTTTCTGAGCGCGCATCCGCTAGATCATCACGCACACCAGCACCAGTCCCTGAATCGATCGGCGTTCAGCGCCACCAGCCACTGCCTCACAGGCTGCGCGATCGGCGAGGTGCTAGGGATGGTCCTCGCCACCTGGTGGGGCTGGGGCAACCTGGCGTCGATCGCCCTGGCGATCGCGCTCGCGTTCCTATTCGGCTACTCGCTGACCCTCGGGCCGGTGCTACGCGCAGGGGTGCCGTTCCGCAGAGCCCTCCCGGTTGCCTTCGCGTCGGACACGGCTTCGATCTCGGTGATGGAGGTCGTCGACAATGCATTCATCCTGATCGTCCCAGGCGCGATCGCCGCGGGTCTCGGCGACTCCCTGTTTTGGTGGAGCCTCGCCGTTAGCCTCGTGATCGCGTTCGCCTTCGCGTTCCCGCTGAACCGCTGGCTGATCGCTCGCGGCAAAGGCCACGCCGTCGTCCATGCTTACCACGCTCACTGATGCGCGGTTACTCGGCATCGAAGGACGACCTGCTTAAGCGACTCGCACGAGTCGAGGGCCAAGTTCGAGGCATCTCGCGGATGGTCGAGGATGACCGCTACTGCATCGACGTCGTGACGCAGATCAACGCAGTCCGGGCGGCGCTCGACAAGATCGCGCTCGGCCTCGTCGACGACCACGTCCGGCACTGCCTCAAGGACCCGCGCCGCGCTGATGAGCACGCGGACGAGGTAATGGACGCAGTGGGCCGGATGCTCTCGCGTTAGTGCGCCGCGTGCGGCGCACTAAGCGGCGGGTCGCGCGGGATTCAGGCTGCGACGGCACGACCGCGAGCGGCTTGAGCCGTCATCGCAATCTGGCCTGCAATGAACTCGGCATCATTTTTGACCCAACCGACCAATGCCGACCCACGCGTGTATTGCCAGGTGAGACCGAGGAAGTAGAGCCCCGGCACATCGGTGACGCCGCGGCGATGGCGCGCCTGACCCGTCGTCGGGTCGAGGACAGGAAGGTTGATCCACGAGTAGTCCGGGCGATACCCAGTGGCCCAGATCACAGAAACCACTTCGAGGTCGCTGCCATCCGCGAACGTGACCGTTCGTCCCGAGGCGCTCAGAGCCCGAGGCTTGAGATCGACGGCATGGCGGCGCCTGAGCTCACGTGGACTCGACCCGATCAGCGTCTCTCGCTCTCGGAGCCGCTGCCCAATCCGCGAATCAACGGTCTTGTTCAGGAGGCCGACCTTGGTCAACCACCAAAACAAGTCGCGTCCGAGGATCGTCTGTGGAAGCGGCGTTTGCCGCGAACCGACGGCGAGATGCACCTGGTGCGTCGAAGACAGCTCCTTCGCGATCTGAAAGCCGGTGTTGCCCCCGCCGACGACGAGCCCCGTTCCGTTCGGGATCTGGCTGGCGTTTCGGTAGGCCGTGCTGTGGATCTGGAACACGTCCGAGCCGAGCTGGTCCGCGAGTTTCGGCAGACGTGGAGCCTGAAACGGTCCTGTTGCGACGACGACCTGCTCGGCCGCGATGCTGCGGCCTTCCAGATCGAGCACGAAGTTCCCATCGTTCCGATCGAGCGATCGGACAGGACTGTTCAGCTCAACCGGAAGCTCGAACGTCGTCGTATACCGGTCGAGGTAGGCGATGACTTCATCGCGAGTCGGGTAGCCGTCCGGATCGCCGGGAAAGGTGAGCCCAGGAAGGCTGTCGTAGCGTCGAGGCGTGAACAGGACGAGCGAGTCCCAGCGAGTCCGCCACGCCGCGCCGACTGAGTCGGCAGCTTCGACGATCAGGAACCGGCGGTCCTGGCGTTTGAGGAAATGGCCGATCGCAAGCCCGGCTTGGCCGGCACCGACGACGACAACGTCGAAAGGGTTCGTCGGCGATGAATCGAGTTGCTCCCGAACGCTATTCAACGATGCTCAGGCACTACCTCGAAGTGCGCCATCATCCCCATCGCGTGGTGCTCAAGGATGTGGCAGTGATACATCCATTCGCCCTGACGGTCATCGGGTAACCACGCAATTCGCGCCGAACTCTTGCGAGGCACGTTGACGGTGTCCTTCCAGGCCAAAACGCGTGCTGGCTCGCCGTCTTCCTGCACGATCTGAAAGAAGAACCCGTGGAGATGGAATGGGTGATCCTGGCCGGTCTCGTTGACGAGATCCCAAACCTGCAGATCGCCGACGCGCACGGGGTCGGCACGCTGGTGATGACCCCCGTGCATGAGCGCCTTTAGATCAATGGTGCGCGTCGGTTCCACGTCAACGGCGACGAGCGGCTCGATTTGGCGAAACGTCGCTGGAATGCGCGCGTGCGAAGCGGCCGCGGGACCGACACGCAGCGTCGCGAACCGTTCCCGCCCTGTTTCGCCCTTGCCTCGGTCGTACGGAAGCGCCTCGATCGCAAGCCGCTCCCCTTCCTCGAAGGGACCGACAGCGAGATCAATCCGCTCGCCTGGGGTCACCAGGGCTTCGGTCGCTGAGAGTGGCTCTGGAAGTAGCCCCCCGTCGGTGCCGATGATCATGAACGAGCGTCCATCAATCGAAAGGCGAACAAAGCGGGTGTTGGCTGCGTTCACGACGCACCACCGCTCGATCGTGCCGCCGGGGATCTCAAGCTCGGGCTCTTGGCGACCATTGACGAGTCGCACGTCTCCTTCACGCCCGGCGTGGTGCTCGTGTTCGTCGCCGAAAGGCGCGACCTCTCCATCAGCGTCGAGCTTCAGGTCGTCAAGGAGTAGGACGCGCTCGCCGTCGAAGCTCGGCTCGCCCGAGCCTCTGACGATCAGTGCGCCGTAGAGGCCGCGTTCGAGCTGCTCGGTCTCGTTGGTGTGCGAGTGGTACCAGAATGTTCCGGCGTCGGGGACGACGAATCGGTACTCGAATCTCTCCCCGGGCTCGACCGGTGGCTGCACGGCCTCGGTTCCGTCCATCTCTGCGGGCACGCGGATCCCGTGCCAATGGATCGTCGTGGCCTGCGGCAGATTGTTCGTCAGCCGAACCTCAATGGTGTCGCCGACGTTCGCCTCGATCAGCGGCCCCGGAACCTGACCGTTGTAGGTGAAGCCGCGAACGGTCTGGCCGGGAGCGAACTCCCATTCGGTCTCACGGGCATCGAGTTCGAGCGTGACACTGCCGGCCTCGGAAGGGCGCTGCGCGGATGTATTCATATGCCTGCCTCTGCTCTGGATCGGAATAGTGGACGAGGAAGAACGCGGCTCTCGTCCGCGTTCAACCCTAGCGCGGATTTTTTGAGCCGACGCAAGCCGAGCCCCTTTTTTGCGCAGGCGGGCCGATGAAGAGCGCCGGTCGTGAAGCGTGATACGTTGACTAGTGCCTTCTGGCTCAGAATCCTCGCCCGCCAGGCGACGCGGTAAGACGTGATCGGTTGTAGGTCGGCTCAGCCCAGAGGCATCCACACGAAGGAGGCCACGAATGGCCACCAGTCCGACCGAGACACCGGTTCGCGACGCCAGCAAGACGAGCATGCTTGTCCGCTTCACGGCCGCGCCCGACGTAACGAGCGAGCAGTACGACGAGACCATCCGCCGTCTGGAGCAGTCGGGCGACTGGCTGCCGGCGGGACTCGAGTTCCACGTCGCCTTCATGTCGAACGGCAACTTTCGAGTCAGTGAGATTTGGGATTCTCGGGAGCAGTTCGATGCGTTCGGTAAGCGCCTCATGCCGGTGCTGAAGGACGTCGGGATCGAGCTTGCAGGCGAGCCCGAGACGCGCGAGATCCACAACATCATCAAGCGCTAACAACGGATCGCGTAAAAAACAAAGGCCCGGAGTGGCCAGCCAGTCCGGGCTTTGTTGTCTGGCGGTTTGCCCCACGGCCGAGGTGGAAAGCGAAAAGCAAGCAAACAGTTCTCGGAAGGGGGAACTAACGTGGGAACGAAGATCAATGAAGTAATGACGGAGCGGCCGCGCGCTGTGACGCCTCAGACATCGGTTCGCGAGGCGGCTCGGCTGATGGAGGAGGAAGACGTCGGTTCGCTCCCGGTCGTCGACGAAGAAACGCGGCTCCTCGGGATCGTCACCGACCGTGATGTGGCACTCCGCGTTGTCGGGGGCGGCCTCGATCCGGAGGCGACGCGCGTCGGCGAGGTCGCCTCAGCCGATGTCGTCACGCTCACGCCTGAGCACGACCTCGACGAGGCGCTAGGGCTGATGGCGCGGGCGCAGGTGCGGCGAGTCCCGATCGTCGTTCGCGAGAACGAACTGGTCGGGATGCTTGCGCAAGCCGACGTTGCACGCGTCGGCAAGGAAAAGTCGACCGGCGAGGTGGTCGAGGCGATCTCCCAACCGCCGGGCGGCCCAAGGGTCGCCGGTTCCGGCGCCGATGACGGCTTGAGCGTGGGGGTTCGCGAGTCGTCTCCTGATCGAACCGATAGATAGATCGGACCAACAGGAAACGCCCTGATCAAAAAAGGGCCCGGCATCGCCGGGCCCTTTCCTGTGCTCAACTGGTCGATCCCTACGAGCTCGACTGTTTCACCTTGCCCGAGACACACTTCCCGAACGCGTTGGACTTGTTGGCGTTCGTTCCGTACTTCGTCTTGAAGGCGGCGAGATCGGCCTTTCGCTCGGTCCAACAGGACTTCGCGGCGTTGATCGTCGCCTCCACCCGGGCGGCAGCAGCCGCCTTCGCCTTCATGGAGACGCAGTTGCCGAAGGCGTTCCGATGCTTCGCGCCGGTGCCGTACTTGGCGGCGAACGCGGTCGGGTCGGGCGAGCGCTCGGTGCGGCACTGCGCCGCGGCGTTCGAATGCTCCTGCTCATTCTGCTGCGCGAGCTTCGAGACGCACTTGCCGAACGCGTTCGACCTGTTCGGGAGCGTCCCATAGAGCAGCTTGAACGCGGCTGCATTCGCGTTCCGCTCGGTCGTGCACTGCTTGACTGCGGCCGCCTGGCTGGCGGGGCTCGGCGGGGAGCCGGCGACTGCGAGCGCGGGGAGCGCCAAAAGTGCAGTGACGGCGAGGAAGATCAGCTTTCGCATGTGACTCCTTTCCTGTCCAGCTGAGAATGGGCGCCCTTTCCCATGCCTGTGTTTTGGGGCGGTAATGCGCACGTAAAGCATCTGGTTTCGATCGGTGGATCAGAAACCGTTGAGCTTGCCGATCCGGATGCCGAGAGAACGCCCGGCCGCTCGCAACAACCGGGCACCCTTCCGCAGGTCGCGATCGGCCCGCACGGCATCTCGGACCGAGGCTTCGAGATTGCCGCTGTCGTTCCTGGCCATTTCCAGCCGGGCGTCGATCCCTCTCAACGTCCAGGTGAAGCCCGCGATTGCGAGCGCCCTTCCATTGCGGCCGGTCGCCGTCGAGGCGTGCTCGCCACGGAGCTGCCGGAGCGTATGGACGAGGTCGTCGTGGAGCTGCTCGGTCGTCTGCGGCTCGCGGAGCTGCGCGACGCCGCGTTCAACGGTCTCTTTCACTGCGCTGTCCGATGCCTGCGATGATCCGCACCCGAGCAGCAGCGCAAGGCTCAGGACGACGGCGAGTGCGTACAGGCGGTGCATCGAATAGAGGCGATCGTCTCACCTTTGAGTGAACGCGTACACGCGCCGGTAGCCGACGACGTAGAGGCGGTGCGAGTCCGCCACGACCGGCGTGTATTCGCCGTCGGGGTAGATCCAGACCGCACGGCCGGTCCGGGCCTCCAACCCATAGGTGCGGTTGGCGAGGGTCGAGAAGTAGACGATCCCGTTGACCAGGCTCGCCGAGCCGGAGATCTTGCCGTTCGCGCGGAAGCGCCAGCGGACATCGCCGGTCGCGGCGTCGAAGGCGTAGAAGACGCCGTCGAGCGAGCCGATCAGGACAAGATCCCGCCAGACGGCCGGCGAGGCGTAGACGTAGCCTCCGGTCGTGTACGACCAGCGCAGCTTCCCAGTGCGCGCGCCGTAGGAATAGACCTTCCCGTCCGTCGAGCCGATGAAGACTCGACCGTGGGCGATCGCGGGCGAGGAGTAGAACCAGCCTGTGTGCCCGAGGCGCGGCTGGGCCGAGGCGCGCCAGACCTGCTTGCCGGTGCGAGCGTCGAGCGCGTAGACATGACCGTCGTACGAGCCGATGTAGATCTTTCCGTCCGCGTATGACGGGGAGCCTTTGACCGCACCGTTGGCTTTGAAGACCCAGCGCGGCTTGCCGTTCCAAGCATTCAGGGCGTAGACGTGGCCGTGCCAGTCGCCGGCGTAGACGAGCCCGCCGACGACGAGCGGCGAGGACTCGCAGGGCCCGAGTCGGAAGCGCCAGCGAACCGCGCCGCTCCGTTGCGCGTAGGCGACGATTTCTCCGTCGGTTCCGGGAATCGGCGACGCGCATTCGTGGCCGATGTAGGTGTTGATCACGAGCCGGCGCCACACGACCGGCGTTCCCCAGCCGCAACGGCCAGACCGGTGGCGCCAAAGAACGCGGCCGGTGCTCACGTCGAGGGCGAGAAAGCGGCCGTCCCAGGTCGGCAGGAACAGCTTCCCGTACGCGACGGCCGGGGGGAACTCGAGCAGCGTCGCGTTGTTGTTGAACGCCCAGATGCGGCGGAACGGCGGCCGTAGCCGGTAGCCGGCATTTCGCGTGCCGGCGAGGTCGAAGCCGTACCGCGGCCACGCAACGCCTTCGGCCGGCCGCGGCGGCTTCGCCTGCGTCGTCACGAACTCGACCGACGACGAGCCGTGGATGTTGCGGAACTCGTGCTGGCGATGGAGTACAAAGGCGGTGACGCCGCCGACGGCGAGCAGCGCGCAAGCAGCGAAGACCGCCGGCCATCCCCGTAGGGACAGCCGCCGGTCGCTCACTGCCCCGCCCGATCGCTGCCGAGGTGCGTCCAGAGGTTGTCCACGAGTTGCTGGACACGGACGTTGTCGCGAATCCCGCCGGCGAGAGTGAACGCGCCGGCCGCGAAAACCTTCGCTCCGGCCTTCGTCTCGTAGTAGGTCATCTGAGCCGTCATCCCGGGGCCGTAGAGGTTTGAGATCTCGGCGACGACCCGGGTTGACTTCGGCGAAGCGGACGTCGTGTGATCGGCCTCGATGCCGCCGGTCGACAACACGGAGCCGTTGTGGAGGGTCATGCCGGCGAAGAGCCACGGAAGCGCGCCGGCGTTGCGGACGATCCAGTTACCGCGGTGCTCGCCGCTGTCGTTGTGGAAGTACTCGACGCCGAGAAGCGCCGCTTCGGGCCGGCCGAGGTCGCGCCACTTCGCGATCCGGTACATCACGCGGCCGTGGATCACGATCTTCCAGTAGAAGTTGTTCGCGGACAGGAAGACGAGGTTCCCGCCGCGGTTCCGGTAGTCCGTGATCGCGTCGTACTCGTGCGTGGTCACGTACTCGTGATGGCCTGAGAAGATGAGCAGCGAGTACGCCTTCGCGAGCTCGTGTCCGCTTGCGCGCTTGAGCTCGGCGTCCGAGATGATGTCGACCTTCTTGTCGGTGTGGACGAGCCAGCGGAGCCACCAGGCCTCGTAGTGCTTGAAGTGCGGCGGCGTGCCGCGGTCGAGGAAGGGCCGGCCGAGCCGTGCGCTGTGCTGACAGGCACACGCGTACCAGGTGTCGGCGCGCCCGTCGCCGTTGTCGTCGCGATGGTTGTAGGCCTGCCACGTCTGCGTCGGCATGACGACGGCGACGCGGTTGACGCCTAGGTGCTTCGGCCGGAGGACGAAGGGCGCGTAGCCGACCCGGCCGCCGGGGGCGTTGAGCTGGACAAAGTAGACGCCGCTCGGCCAGTCGCCGAGACGAACGTTCACGATCCGGGGGCCGGAGACGCGGCCGATATTGCGCTTCGCCGTCATCGGGACGCCGGTCATCGTGTCGTTGCCCATGATCGGGCCGGTCTCGGGTCCGACGTGCCGGATCTGGATCGAGACGGTGGGAGCCTTGTCCGTGATCACGAGCCGGGCGGCGCTGTTCGGCCCGTAGCTTTCGAGCGGGAACGCGGCTTCGACGGTGGGCTTGTCCGAGCTCTGCGCCGCGCTATCGCGGCCGTCGTCCTCGTCAAAGCCATACACCGGCAGCGCCTTCGAATGGCCTGCGCCGACGACTGCTGCTGCGAAGACGAGTGCGAGGGTCTGAAGCGTGCGGCGCCGTGCGCCGCCGTACTGGATGTGCGAGTTGGTAGCCATGGCCCGACGCTCGGGCCGAGCCCCAACCGCTCAGTCATGGCGCACCAACGGTCGGCTAACGCGGCATATCCACCGGCCTCCGAAGGTGCTACAAAAGTCACGTGCTCGAATTTCGGATTCTCGGACCGCTCGAGGCCGCCGCCGACAGCGAGCCTCTGCAGCTCAGCGGACAGAAGCAGCGCGCCCTCCTGGCACTACTCCTGCTCGATGCGAACCGGGTCGTCTCGACCGACCGGATCATCGACGCGCTCTGGGGCGAGGAGCCGCCGCGAACCGCGGCGACCTCATTGCAGAACTTCGTCTCCCAGCTCCGGAAGCTGCTGGGCTCGGACGTGCTCGTCACGAAGCCGCCCGGGTACCAGCTCCGGATTGAGCCGGAGCAGCTCGACCTCGAGCGCTTCACGCGTCTCGTCGAGGAGTCGCGTGCAGAGCCGCCCGCCGAGCGTGCGGCGAAGCTCCGGCGCGCCCTTGCGCTCTGGCGCGGCCCGCCGCTCGCGGATTTGGGCTTCAAGGCCTTCGCCCAGCAGGAGATCGGACGCCTCGAGGAGTTACGGCTGGCGGCGCTCGAGGATCGCGTCGACGCGGAGCTCGAAGCAGGTCGTCACAGCGACCTGATCGGCGAGCTCGAGGCGTTCGCCGACGAGCACCCGCTTCGTGAGCGGCTCCGCAGCCAGTTGATGCTCGCGCTCTACCGATCGGGCCGGCAAGCGGAAGCGCTCCAGATCTACCACGACACGCGGCGCGTACTCGTCGACGAGCTCGGGATCGAGCCCAGCCCGTCGCTTCAGCAGCTGCACGGCGCGATCCTGCGCCAGGATCCGAGGCTCGAGGAGGGGCAGCCGGTCGCGCCGGCGGCCGAGGACCGGATCAAGGACGTGGTCGAGACGATGCTTGGCGGTCGGCTCGTTCCGGTGCTCGGAGCCGACGTCGTCGACCTGACGCTCCGGCTGGCCGAGCGGTTCGAGTATCCGACGAACGGCGGCGCGCTCCCGCAGGTCGCGCAGTACATCGCCGTGATGAAGGGTTCGGGCCCGCTCTACGACGAACTGCATGCACTGCTCGATCCCGAGCTGCAGCCGACCGTCCTCCACCGCTTCTTTGCCGCCCTGCCGCCGCTCTTGCGCGAGCGAGGCGCTCCGCACCAGCTGATCGTGACTACGAGCTACGACCTGGCCCTCGAGCGCGCGTTTCTCGACGCCGGTGAGGAGTTCGACGTCGTCTCATACCTCGCCGCCGGCAGGAACCGCGGCAAGTTCTGCCACGTCGCACCGGACGGAACCGGAACGCTGATCGAGGTGCCGAACACGTATGCGACCGAGCTCTCGCTCGACCGCCGCACGATCATCCTCAAGCTCCACGGCCAGGTCGGACGCAGCGCCGAGGAGCGCGAGTGGGAGAGCTTCGTCGTCACCGAGGACGACTACATCGAGTACCTTGCGCAGTCCGAGGTCGCGAGCGTTGTCCCGGTTGCGCTGGGCGCAAAGCTGCGGCGCAGCCACTTCCTCTTCCTCGGCTACACGATGGCCGACTGGAACCTGAGGCTGCTGCTGCACCGGCTCTGGGGCGACCAGCCGCTCAGCTACCGCTCCTGGGCGGTCCAGCCCGAGCCGATGCCGATCGAGCGGGAGTTCTGGCGCCGCCGTGACGTCGACGTGCTCGAGATTCCGCTCGAGCGCTACATCATGGCGCTGGCCCGACAGGCCGGGTTCGAGCTTGCGGAGGCTTCCGCGTGAGCGCTGTCGCGGCACCGCCGAGCCCGTACAAGGGGCTCGCGCCCTTCGACGATTCCGAGCTCGACGCGCTGCTCTTCTTCGGTCGTGAGCGCGAGATCGAGGTGATCGTCGCGAATCTGATGGCCTCGCGCCTGACCGTTCTCTACGGCGCGAGCGGCGTCGGCAAGACCTCGCTTCTGCGGGCCGGCGTCGCCCATCGTCTCCGGCGCGAGCAGAACGCCGTCGTTGTCGTCTTCTCGTCCTGGACCGGCGATCCGGTTGCGAATCTGCTCGACGCTGTCGAAGCCGCGGCGGGCGACGGTGCCGGCACGGTTCGCCGGGGCGGGCCGCTGGCCGATGTGCTCGCAGCGTTGACGCGCCGGCTCGATGCCGAGCTCTACATCGTCCTCGACCAGTTCGAGGAGTACTTCCTCTACAACGAGGACGAACGAGGGCCCGGCACACTCGCGGAGGAACTGCCGGAGGCCGTGCGGCGGCCCGCCCTGCGCGTCAACTTCCTGATCGGGATCCGCGAGGATTCGTTGGCGAGCCTCGATGCGTTCAAGGCCCGCATCCCGAACCTGTTCGGGAACTCGCTTCGGCTCGACCGGCTCGAGCGAAGCGCGGCCCGGGCCGCGATCCTGGGTCCGCTCGAGCGCTACAACGAGCTCGTTTCCGCCGCGGACCGTGTCGAGGCGCAGCCCGAGCTCGTCGAGGCGGTGCTGGACGAGGTGGCTGCCGGACGCGTCGAGCTCGGCCTGTCCGGCCGTGGCGGCGTCGGCGAGGAGGACTCCGACCGGATCGAGGCTCCGTACCTCCAGCTCGTTCTCGAAAGGCTCTGGGAGGTCGAGACGAGCCGCGGCTCGAACCGGCTCCGGCTCGAGACCCTGCGCGAGCTCGGCGGCGCCGCGCACATCGTCGAGGATCACCTCGAGCGTGCGATGGCAGAGCTCTCGCCGGAGGAGAAGGATGCCGCCGCGGCGATGTACAACCATCTCGTCACTCCGTCGGGCATGAAGATTGCCCACCGGGCCGGCGATCTCGCCGGCTACGCCTCGATCGGGGAGGCCGAGACCCAGCACGTGCTCCAGCGCCTCGTCGAAGAGCGGATCGTCCGTGCCGCAGAGGACGGGGCAGAGGGCCCACGCTACGAGATCTTTCACGACGTCCTCGCCGAAGCCGTGCTCGCCTGGCGGACGGAGCACGAGGCCGAACGGAAGCTCGAGGCGGAGCGGGCGACCGCCGCGCAACGCCATCGGCGCCTGCTCTGGCTTGCGATCGGCGCGCTCGTCCTGATTGCGATTCTCGGGGCGATCGCCGTCTACGCGCTCGCGCAGCGTGGCGACGCCCGCAGCCAGGCTCATCGGGCCCGGGGCCGGGAGCTTGCCGCCAAGGCGCTCACGGCTGAGCCGGTCGATCCGGAGCAGGCCGTGCGGGATGCCGTCCAGGCGACTCGCTTCGAGCGCTCTCCCGCTGTTGCCAACGTCCTACGGACCGCGCTGCTCGGAATGCGGGTGAAAGCGGTTCTGCCCGCCGGCGGGAAGCCGGTCGGCGATGTCGATTTCAGCCCCGACGGAAAGCGGTTGGTCGTTGCGGGCGGCGACGGGGTCGCGCGGCTCTATCGCGCGTCGGACGGGAAGCACCTGCGCGACCTGCGCGACGGTTCTGCGCTCTCCGCTGCGGTCTTCAGCCCCGACGGCACCAAGATCGCGACCGCCGGCGAGGGCTCGGCTGCGCGGCTCTGGGATGCGAAGAGCGGCGTCCTGCTGCACGTCCTGCGGCACGGAGGCCCGGTCACGAGCGCCACCTTCTCGCGCGACGGGCGCCTCCTCGCGACCACTAGCGATGACAAGACGGCTCGCATCTGGGACGTCTCCAGCGGCCGCCTGCTGCAGCGGCTCGAGCACCCGGGAGGCGTCCGGTCCGCCTCCTTCAGCGGCGACGGCAAGCTGCTCGTCACGCGCCTCGTTCCGGCGGCCTTCGACCGCACCGCTCGGGTCTGGGACGTCGCGACCGGAACGCTGATCGATCGCTTCAGCCAACCCGACTACATGACGGTGGCGCGTTTTGAACCGACGGGCCCACTGCTTGTGACGGCGGGGTTGGGCCACGTCGCGCGGATCTGGAACGCTCAAACGGGCACGCTCGTGCACCCACTCGTCGGCCACATGTCGGGAATCACGGACGCGGCGTTCAGCGCATCCGACCGTCAGATCGTGACCGCGAGCACCGACGAGAGTGCCCGCGTCTGGGACGCCGGGACGGGTGCACTCGTCGGTGTGCTGACGGGCCACCAAAACTTCGTCCTGCGCGCGATCTTCAGCCCCGACGGCCAGTGGGTCGCGACCACGAGCAGGGATCGAGTCGCTCGGATCTTCGAGCCGATCGGGACGCTGCGCGTGACCCTTGTGGGCCACCGTGACTCGGTCACGGACGTTGCATTCAGTTCGGACGGACAGTCCATCGCGACGGCAAGCGCAGACGGAACTGCGCGCCTCTGGGACCCCCGCGTGCAGCCTGATCTCGATTTCCTCGGTCACCAGCCGGGCAACGTCGCAGTCTCAGCCGTCGCGTTCACTCAGGACGGCCGCCGTGTCGTCAGTGCTGGACAAAACGGGACGGTTCGGATCTGGCGCGTCGGCGAACCTGGCCATGCCCTCGCGACGCTGAAGCCCGATGGCCGGGTGACGGCGGTCGCGATCAGCGGCGACGGTCGACGTTCGGCGACGGGTGCTCCGGACGGATCCGTCCAGGTGCGCGATGTCTCCGACGGCCGCTCCGTGGCTGTGATTCGCAACGGCAGGGCTGCGCGCGCTCTGGCGCTCAGCTTTGACGCACGGCGCCTGGCGGTCGTCGGCACGAACGGCAGCACCCACATGTGGGACGTCGACGCCGGGAAATCGCTAGGAACGGTGGGAGCCCAGGTGCTGACGGCGTCATTCAGCGCCGACGGCGGAAGGCTCGTGACCGGAGGCTCCGATGCGATCGCACGCGTCTGGGACGTCAAGAGCCGCAAGCCCATCACGCCGCCGCTGGAGGGGCACCGTGCCCTGATCACGTCCGCGGCGTTCAGCCACAACGGCCGTTACGTCGTCACGACCAGTCGCGACCACGACGCGAGGATCTGGGATGCAAGGACAGGCAGGCTCCTGTTGCCCCCCCTTGCCGGCTCGTTCGCCCAGATCAACAGCGCCGCTTTTAGCTACGACGACCGCTGGGTCGTGACGGCGGGGCCGGCCGCTACCGGGATCTGGGACATGGAGACCGGGCGCCGCCTGATTGCGGTCAACGGGCGCGACCACCCCCTGACCGCAGTGGCGCTCTCACCGCACGGGTGGCGGATCGCTGCCGGTGGCCATACCGGGAGCGTCAGGACCTACGACTGCCGGCTCTGCGGGAACATCGACGATCTCGTTTCGCTTGCGCGGCAGCGGCTCGCGAACCTCCGTCACTGATGTGACTCAGCCACAGCGGGAGGGCTCAGCGGCGGCTCTTCCGGACTCGGCGAGAGCGGCGGCAGCGGCGAACCGGGCGGGCGGAGCAGAGGCTCGGTCGCTCGCGACGATTCGATCACCGGGCTGAGCGGTGGAAGCGAAGGCGGCTTCGCCGGTCCCTCCGCCGGTTCCTCTGAAGCTTTCTCTGCCGGTTCCGCGGCGACCGGTGGGGCCGGGCTGAGCGGCGGCAGCGAGGGAGGTTTCGGCGGCTCCTCGATCACCGGTGATGCCGCGTGAGCCGTGGCGGTTGCGACTGCCTCGGCCACGGCGGACGTAACGCGCCGCTCGATCTCGAGCTGGAAGATCGCGCTCTGGGCCTGCACCCGATAGCGGAACGCTCGCCCCTCGCCGATCACCCAGCCGATGAGAATCCCGACGAGGGCGCCGACGATGATCGTCGCGACGCCGAAGCCCGCGGGCAGGCCCCAGACCGACTTGAGCGGGGTCAGCGGCACCGCGCCGACGAAGACGCCGAAGATACCGCCGCCGACTGCGCAACCGACCCGGACCGTGTCTGCCTTACGCAGCAGCTGGTCTGCGAAGCGTTCGATGATCTTGGGGTCGTAGCCGGCCGCGGAAGACACCTCTTGGTGATCGGCGGCCAGCCACTCGACCTTGAGAACAACCGTGGAAGAATAAGGCGATGCGGCTGCGGAAATCCGAGGGCCCGGCGCCGGTGCGCCGCATCCTCGTCGGCACCGACCGTTCGGAGACGGCGACCCGCGCGGTTCGCTGGGCGGCGCAGATGGCCGAGCGGTACGAGGCCGAGCTGGTCGTCTGCCAGTCCGTTCGCGAAGGGATGAACAAGGCCGAGACGCAGCGCGAGCTCGCCGAGTACGTTCAGGAGGTCGTAGGTCCGGAGGCGCGGCCGCTTGCGGCGCAGGGCAACGACCCGGCCCGCGTGATGGTCGATCTCGCGAAGGCGGAGGACGTCGACGTGATCGTCGTCGGGAGCGTAGGGATGAGCGGGCGCAAAGAGTTCCTGCTCGAGAACGTTCCGAACCGGGTCTCGCACAATGCGCACTGCACGGTCGTGATCGTCCAGACCCACCTCGACGGGGCGAAACGGTGACGCAGGCCGAGGTCGAAGGCAGTCTCCTCGGCCGCGCCACCCGCGTCGCGTCGGTCTTCGCGAAATACGGCCTGCGCGAGACGCGCGGGAGCGCCGATCCGATCGAGATCCGCGCCCGGCGGCTGCGCGACGCGCTCGAGGAGCTCGGGCCGACGTTCGCCAAGCTCGGCCAGATCCTCTCGACGCGGCCGGATCTGCTCCCGCCCGAGTTCATCATCGAGCTCGCCTCGCTCCAGGACGACGTCGCCCCGCTGACCGAGGCCGAGGTCGTCCAGGTAATGGAGGAGGAGCTCGGCGTCCCCTGGGAGGACGTGTTCGCCTCGATCGACTCCGAGCCGCTCGCCGCAGGGACGATCGGCCAGGTGCACAAGGCGACGCTCGAGAGCGGCGAACGCGTCGTGGTCAAGGTGCAGCGCCCGGGCGCGCGCGACGAGATCATGCGCGACCTCGGCCTGCTGCGGCTGTTCGCGGAGAAGACCGAGAGCCGGGAGGCACTGCGTAGGATCGTCGACCTGCCGGCGGTCGTCGAGCATCTCTCGGACTCGCTCCAGCGCGAGCTCGACTTCGAGCAGGAGGCGGCGAACATCGATCAGATGCGCGAGGTGCTGCAGCCGTTCTCAAGGCTGGATGCGCCAGGCGTCCACCATCGGTTCACGACGAAGCGCCTGCTCGTGCTCGAGCTGATTACGGGCGGCCCGGTGCGCGAAGCGCCTCAGGGACCAGAGCGCAAGGAGGCCGCCGGCCAGTTGCTCGAAGCCTTCTACCGCCAGGTCCTCACCGACGGTTTCTTCCATGCCGACCCGCATCCGGGGAACCTGCTCTGGTCGGACGGGAAGATCTACTTCCTCGATCTCGGCATGGTCGGCGAGGTGGCGCCCGACGTCCGCGACCGGGTCCTGCTGCTCCTGCTCGCCTTCTGGCAGGAGGACGTCCCTTTCCTCGCCGAGATCCTGCTCCTGCTGGCACCGGAGCTGCCGGAGGACCTCGAGTACGACGCCTTCCGCGACGACATCGGCGAGCTGCTGGCCGAGTACCGGCACAAGACGCTCTCCGAGATCCAGCTCGGGCCGATCATGCAGGGGCTGACCGAGATCGCGAGCCGCCACGGTGTCCGTCTGCCGGCCGCATTGGCTCTCGTCGGTAAAGCGCTCGCGCAGATGCAGTTGACCGCTGCCGAGCTCGACCCGGAGCTCGATCCCTTCTCGGTGGTCGGCGGCTTCGTCGCGAAGAACCTGCTCACGCGCGTGCGCACGAGCGCCGATCCGAAGCGGCTCTTCTACGAGGTGCAGAAGCTCGAGGTGCGGGCAAACGCGCTCGTCGAGGCAATCGAGCGGATCGCCGGGGCTCGCCCCGGCGCGCGGCTGCAGATCGACCTCAAGGGGACGACGCCGCTCGAGGACACGATCGGCCGGGCGGCGCGGGCGCTGTCACTGGCCATCGCGGCTGGGTCGTGTCTCGTCGCCGCCGGCTCGACGGCCTCCGCGCACGTGCAGTCGTGGATTCCTATCACCCTCGGGTTCGCCGGCGGCGTCCTTGTGATCGTGCTGCTTCTGGGCTTGCGCCGCCGCTGAGATGTTCGACCACGTGACGATCCGTGCCTCGGACCGCGACGCCTCGGAGCGGTTCTACGACGCCGTTCTGGCGACGCTTGGGCTCGACAAGACGCGGGAGAGCGAGCACTTTGCTGCCTGGGGCGACTTCTCGCTTGCGCAGGAGAGCGCCGAAAAACCCGATACGCGGCGGCTGCACGTGGCGTTCGTCGCGCCGTCACGTGAGCTGGTGGACGAGTTCTGGCGGGTCGGCACCGAGGCGGGCTACCGCGACGACGGCGCCCCAGGCCCGCGGCCGCAGTACTCAGCCGATTACTACGGCTCGTTTCTGCTCGACCCCGATGCCAACAGCGCCGAGGCGGTTCACCGCGTGCAGGGACGGCGCGGACCAATCGACCATGTCTGGATCCGCGTCGCCGACCTCGCTGCGTCGGAGCGCTTCTACGAGACCGTGGCTCCGTATACCGGCTTCTCTTTCCGCAGCGAGGGACCGGATCGCCGCACGTTCGCCGGCGACGAGGGCTCGTTCACGGTGGTGTCCGGGTCTCCGACGGAAGAGCTCCACTTAGCGTTCACCGCTTACGACAACGCAACGGTGGACGCCTTTCACCGCGCCGCGACGGAAGCCGGCTACCGGGACAACGGCCCGCCCGGCGAGCGGCCCGTCTACCACCCGGGCTACTACGGCGCCTTCGTGCTCGACCCCGACGGCAACAACATCGAGGTCGTCAACCACAATCGGCCGTGAAGCGGTCCCGGGGAACTGGGAGTTTCCCCAGCGGCACAGGCGCCGCTAAGGCCCCAAGTAACAGACTGTTACAAGGATGCCACGTCCCGAAGAGCCGGTTCGGGCGACGCGGAGCCGCTGCCCAAACCGAAAGCGGTAAGTAACAGTCTGTTACTAAGTGTTTAGGGCGTGGAGCCGTGACGGGACGGCGGGTGGTTACGGGTCCTGTTCTTCCCGAGGGGCTACGGCCGTTTCTTGCCTAGCGCCTTTATCACCCGGCGTTCGGCGACGAGCGCGACGACGCTCATCATCGTGCCGAGGATGAAACGCTCGAGCCTGCGCGGGATTCGCACAGGCTCGAGCGTAACGGGTTCTCGGGGTCGAACTACTCGTACTGCAGCGCCTCGAGCACGTTCAGGCGCGAGGCTCGCCGCGCCGGTGCGATGGCGGCCAGGATCCCCGCGATCATCGCGGCGACTGCGAAGATCACCAGCGACGCCACCGGCAGCGAGAACGCGACGCCGTACTTGCCGAGCGCGTGCGTCACGGCTGCCGCAAGCATGATCCCGAGCGGCAGGCCGAGCGCCGCGCCGATCAGCGCCGTGATCACGCTCTCGTGGCGAACCATGCGGCGCGTTTGCCGCCGCGTCATCCCGACCGCGCGCAGCATCCCGAGCTCGCGCGTCCGCTCGAAGACCGAGAGGACGAGCGTGTTCAGCATCCCGAACAGGCTCACGATCACGCTGAGCGCGAGCAGCACGTAGAGCAGGTTCAGCATCGTGTTGATGAAGGACGACTGCGCCGTCACGTAGTCGCCCCGGGTCTGCGGCTTCGCGTCGGGGAACGCCGCAAGCGCCCGGTCGAGTCCCGCCTGCGTCGGCGAGCCCTTGATCAGCGTCAGCGAGTTGGTCGGCCGAGGGAAGGTCCGGTCGAAGGCGTCGTTCGAGATGACGACTCCGCCGAGCAGCTCCATCACACGCGGCGGCTGGAAGATGCCTGCCACGGTCAGCCGAACGGGCTTCCCGGCCGGCGAGCGCAACGTGAAGCCGTCGCCCACGGCGAGATCGTGCTTCTTCGCGAAGGCCTGCTTCACCAGCGCCCCGTGGCCGTCGAGCTTTGTGAGCGTGGCGTCGGAGCCCTGCTTCCACTGGAAGTGGTAGACGCGGGTGATCGCGGCCGGCTCGACGCCGTTGACGGTCACGTTGGCCTTTCCGATCCGGCCCCGGTCGGAGCGGATGCTCGACGCGAGCCTGACGCCAGGCGCCTTCGCGGCCGCGGTGCCCGCGGCCGCGGGGAACGACGACCAGCCGTTCTGCGAGGTGACGACCCAGTCGGCGGCGACCTGCTTGTTGAGTGCGCGGTCGACCGAGCCGTGCAGGCCCTTGCCGAGCACGGCCACGAAGGTGACGAGCGCGAGCCCGATCATCAGCGCCGCTGCGGTGGAAGCCGTCCGGGCGGGATTGCGGGTCGCGTTGTCGGTCGCGAGCCGCCCCGCCGCGCCGCCGAGCCGTCTCGCCGGGATGCCGACGACCCCGGCTAGGGCCGTCACGAGCACCGGCGCAAAGCCGGCAACGCCGAGCAGCCCGAGCAGAGCCCCACCCGCCAGCGCGAGCAGCGACCTGCCCGAGCCGAGGTGGCCGCCGAGCGCTGCGTAGGCGATCAGCGCCGAGGCGATCCCGAACAGGACAACCCCTGCCGCGGGCCCGAGCCGCTTCTTCCGCTGGATCACGGCGCCTTCCCGGACCGCTGCGATCGGCGGCACGCGGGTCGCGCGCAGCGCAGGCACGAAGCCGGCGAGCACGGTCACGACGACGCCGAGGAGGAGCGAGACCACGAAGGTGTGCGTCGCGTAGACGGACGAGGCCTGCGGCAGCGTGAGCCCGAGCGCGCCGAAGAGCGAGCTCAGCCCCTTTGCGAGCCCGAAGCCCGAGACGAGGCCGATCGCCGAAGCGAGCAGCCCGATCACGAACGACTCGAGCACCACGGACCGGAGCACCTGCCGCCGCGAGGCACCGAGCGTCCGCAGCGTCGCCAGCTCGCGGGTCCGTTGCGCGACCGTGATCGAAAGGGTGTTGAAGATCACGAACGCGCCGACGAAGAGCGCGATCCCGCCGAAACCGAGCAGGAAGCCGCGGATGAAGCTGATGAAGCTTGCCACGCCCTTCTTGTCCTCGTTCGCCTGCTCCTTGCCCGTTCGCACCTGCGCGGTCTGCGGCAGCTCGCGCTTGAGCTCCGAGACCAGCGTGCCGGAGGAGACGCCCGGCTTCGCCGCGACCGAGATCACGGAGTAGCCGTCCAGGTCGAGCAAGCGCTGGGCGGTCGGGATCGAGAAGATCGCAAGCGTCGCGCCGCCGAGCGATTGCACGTCGCCGTAGGTCGCGGTGCCGACGATCCGGAACCGTTCCTTCGGTCCGCTGGCAGCGACGCCGATCGTGTCCCCGACCTGGAAGTGATGCTTCTTGGCGGTCTCCGAGTCGATGACGACGTCGTGCCGCCCGGTCGCCCAGGTGCCCGACTTCAGCTTCAGGGGGTTGAAGCGGGATTGCGAGGGGTCGATCCCGAAGCCGAAGGTCGGGTTCCCGTTCGACTGGATCGCCTTCCCGTCGCGGCCGATCAGGGTCGCGTGCGTCGAGTCGCCGTTCAGGTCGATCAGCGCGCCCGAGGCGGCCTCGACATCCCGCATCCGCTTGATCCGCTCGAGCAGTCTCTGGGAGACGGTCGCGTTGCCGCCGTTCGAATAGTCGACGAGCTTCTTCCCGCTGACGACCGCATCGGTGTGGCTGTAGGAGCTGGTGAAGATCGTGTCGAACGCCTTCGAGATCGTGTCGGTGAG
>Ga0137372_10001896_pt1 | contig 20159 bp, 11 predicted proteins | sample SagtaG_6_FD_104911 | JGI IMG/M metagenome (GOLD analysis project Ga0137372, IMG submission 104911) | Vadose zone soil microbial communities from Sagehorn Ranch, Mendocino, California, USA - Sage1_R_60_16 metaG | ecosystem: Environmental > Terrestrial > Soil > Vadose zone | place: USA...
CTTTAAAGGCGGAATTGCCGGACTCTACACTAGCGACACTGCCGAAGTTGCCTTCGACGACCTCGAGATCAAACGGTAGAAACCTGTCCAATGTCCAATGTCCAAAGTCCAACGTCCGATTCTTTAGGATCAGCTGTTTGTGCTGTGCTGAAATCGGGGTTTTGACTTTGGACTTTGGACGTTGGACGTTGGACGTTGAAGTGATGCAAGTCAACTTAAGAGTAATGGCCGGACCTTACCAGGGTCGGGTCTTTACCTTCACCCAGTCCGATACTTTCTTAATTGGCAGAAGTAACGATGCCCACCTGTGTCTAACTGACGACAGATTCTTCTCTCGCAATCATTGTCTGCTGGAAATCACTCCGCCTCATTGTTTTCTTCGCGATCTGGGCTCAACCAACGGCACGTTTGTAAACGGCGAGCGAGTTTCGGAAGCATTTCTGCAAAACGGTGCGGAAATCCAGGGCGGCGAAACCGTATTGCTCGTCGAGGTAAGCACGGGCCAGGCAAACGCAGGGGGCGATGCCTCACCAGCGGAACCCTCGGTCAAGCCAACCATTGTCACCGTAGCCTGCTTGAATTGTGGCCGGCGCGAAGAAGCTCAGGCGACTTCTTCGGATGAGCGCTTAACATTTCTGTGCGAGGATTGTCGCGTTGAGTTAAAGAAGTCGCCGCAGCCGATTCCCGGCTACGACATGGTGAAGATTTTGGGCCGCGGTGGAATGGGTTGTGTGATGCTTGGCCGCAACCAGAAAACCGGAAGCGCCGTCGCTATTAAGACTCTGCTGCCCGAATTCGCCGTCAGCGACAAACACATGCGCCGTTTCATGCGGGAGCTGGACGTGGCGGCGGCGCTGAAGCATCCCAGCATAGTGCAGTTTATAGATCGCGGCGTTCACAATGGCGTCGTTTACCTGGTAACGGAATTCATCGATGGTGCCGACGCCGCGAAACTCGCCGACGCTCGCGGTGGGTGCCTGCCGCAGCCTGAAACTCTGGCAATTATTTCTCAGGCCCTCGATGCGTTGTCCTACGCGCATGCGCAAGGCTACATTCATCGCGACATTAAGGACCAAAATATTCTGGTCAGCGGAGAGTTGCCAAATCTGACGGCGAAGTTGACAGACTTTGGTCTTGCTAAGAGCTTCACGCAATCGGGTATGAGCGGAGTTACGGTGGCCGGAGAAATGGCCGGTACACTCGCTTACATGCCACCAGAACAACTCAAAAACTTTCGTGATGTAAAACCGCAGTCAGATATTTATGCCCTCGGGATGACCGCCTACAGTTTGCTCTCAGGACAGCTAGCCTTGAATATCGCCCGGAAGACGAGCATGGCTGAAACTATCAAAGCGATTTTTGAGCAACCAACAATTCCCTTGCGTCAGCGCGCCCCTCATCTTCCCGAGGCTGTCTGCGAGATCGTCGATCGGGCCCTCGTCAAAGATCCCGCGCAACGTTGGCAATCCGCCAAGGCTATGCGCAATGCGCTACTTCACGTGGTTTAAGAAATGCGGTGTTCGTGTGACAAGATACTAATGTAGCTCTCTGAAATCTCAGGCCCGAAGGGGATTTAATAGCCACGTCCGTTAGGGCGTGGAACGGTTGACCTCCCCGTCGCCTCAGGCCCGAAGGGCCGACACTCTCAAGTTTTTCGTCAATCACGAGCTGGTGCCGCACCTTCGGCGCTCATGATCCTCGAGATTCTTAATCCACGCCCTCACGGACGTGGCTATTTAATATCGGCCCTTCGGGCCTCCCTTGTGAACATTTTCTGGGTAACGAGTAAAAGAATCAACGAGGCAACAGCAGGTGCTCAGCTGGCTCGAACACCTCAATTTAAGTCTTTACTTCGACGCGGTTGGAACAGCATAATACGGGCCGTCACCGGCCCAGAGCCGGTGAAAAAGTCTACAAGGCGGGGCATGCTCCACGCCCAGGGTTCATCAAACTTGAGTTTGCCCGACAGCAAACCGGAGACATTCGCAATGAGATCCATCTGGAAAGGCCACATAAGATTCCTGTTGGTCGCTATCCCTGTTCGCATCTACAACGCGATCGAGACCGCTGAGAAGATCCAGTTTAACCAGCTCCATCGCGAAGACTATGGCCCTATCGGCTACGATAAGCGTTGCAAGAAATGTAGTCAGGTCGTCAGCAATGATCAGATCACGAAGGGCTATCAATATGAGCCCGATCGCTACGCGATCGTTGAGCCGGAAGACATCGCCAAAGTCAAAATCAAAACTACCAGAGCGGTGGACATTATCGGCTTCGTCGATAGCTCCGAAATTCCCAGGACATTTTATGACGCTCCTTATTACGCCGGACCAGACGGACCAGTATCGGAAAAGCCTTACGCGTTACTGCGCGAAGTGATGAAACAAACCGGCAAGATTGGTATCGGTAAAGTTGTTCTCAGAGATCGCGAAGACCTTGTCGCCCTCTTTCCTCATGAGAATGGATTGGTGATGCAGAAGCTGCATTACCCGAATGAGATCCGCAGTATGAAGGACGTGCCGGAGCTCGAGGGAGCGACGAAACTTGATAAGAATGAGTTGAAGCTGGCGACCACACTCGTCGAGCAGATGGTAACGACGCTGTCGGAAATTGATATGGTCGATCAGTATCACCAGGCCCTCAGGAAACTGATTGACTCGAAGATAAAAGGTAAGAAGGTCATTGAATTTGAGGTTGAAGAAGTCCCCAGACTTGATATTATGAGCGCGCTGAAGAAGAGTTTGCAGGCATCAAGCCGGAAACCGATGGTCAAGGCAACGACTCCGGCAGCAAAGAAGAAGTCGCTTACTCTGGTGAAGTCGGAAGCCAAGCCAAAGGCTGTCAAGCGACGAAAGGCGTCATAAGCGTGCCTGGTAACGCAAACTCTTTAGTTTGCGTCATGATGAGGCCGGGTCGCAAACCAACAGTTTGCGTTACGTCTTTGTTATAGATGAAAGAAAACAGCAATAAGGTTTTGTCGTTTCCCTCACGTGTTCCCGCGAAGGCTGACTACCAACGCGTTAAGTCAAACTATTCCATTCGTGAAATCAAACAGCTCTTCGGGTTGAGCGAGCGCACCATACGTCGCTGGACTGAGCAAGGCATCATCCAGGGCACGCCGGCGCCGCAAGCCAATGATTACATCTACGACTTTCAGGCACTGACGCAGTTTAGACGTGTTCGGGAATTGCGCGCTCAGGGTCAGAGCATTCGCCAGATCGAGGCTGAGCTTCAGGGGCAACTAAATCTTTTCCGGGGCGCTGCAGGTGGAAAACTCTCTCGCCTGTTGACTCCTTTTGAAGAGGCGTTGCTGCTCCATGAGCAGGGCGATCCCAAAGCGGCGGAGTCATATCTCGAAGCAATAAGCGACGGCGACAATGTGGCCGAGGCCTACTGCAATTTGGGGATCATTAATAAGGACCTGGGAGCAATTGGCAAGGCGCTCGACAATTTTACGCTCTCACTGAAGCACGAGCCGAGACACGTCGAGGCTCACTATAACCTGGGCAATCTCTATTTCGACGCCGGCGAACTTCCCCTGGCGCGTCTTCATTACGAAGCCGCCGCCCAAATCGAACCAGGCTTCTCTCTTGTCTACTTCAATCTTGCCCTAGTACATTACAAACTGGGCAACCTCTCCGGCGCGCTCGAAGCCCTTGAGACTTACAAGCAACTTCGCCAACCGGATGATGAGGAGATTGACGCCGTCAATCAATTGCTCAAGGTGATGCAGGAACCGCGCACTCCAGTTCGATAGTCCAGCAATTCGCCCGGTTTTGGTATGAGTTATGACTTGGCGACCGCGACCAAATAAGTTTAGAATTCTCTTCCTTCAGCATTCTTAATCCCAGGAGGTTCGCTTATGTCCCAAGCGAAATGTCGCATCTTGTGCATTGACGATCATGAAGACACGTCTGAGATGCTCAAGCTTCTGTTAACCCAGGAAGACTATGAGGTAATGACCGCGGTTACGATGCAGGAAGCATTAAGCCTGGCGATGAGCCATGAGTTTGATCTTTACGTATTTGATAAACACCTGCCTGACGGGAGCGGTATCGAGCTATGCACAAAACTTACGCAGGTGACTCCCGGCATACCGTGCATCTTCTACAGCGGTGATGCTTACGACATTCACCGGTCGGAGGCGCTGGCAGCTGGCGCTGACGACTATGTGGCGAAGCCCGACATTGACGCTTTGATCGAAAGCGTCCACAAACTTCTCTCAGAAAGAGAATGCGCCGCGACATCTTAGAACAACCCGCGCAGACCTTGTAACGCAACCTGTTAGTTTGCGCGAGTTGTTGTAACGCAACCTGTTAGTTTGCGCGAGTTGTTGCAATGCAAACTGTTAGTTTGCGCGAGTTGTTGCAATGCAAACTGTTAGTTTGCGCGAGTCGTTGCAATGCAAACTGTTAGTTTGTGCGGGTGGTTGCAAGTCGACCTGTTGGAATTGCGCGCGGTAATACTCTTTCTACGCAACAAGGTACATTCATTCCCAACGGCGTTCGCTTGACACGTCAGTTTACGGACGTATAATTTTTCTTCCGTTGTGGGCCGTTAGCTCAGTTGGTAGAGCAGCTGACTCTTAATCAGCGGGTCGGAGGTTCGAGCCATCCACGGCTCACCATTACTTTCAATGACTTGCGGCAGGTTCCAATGAATTATTGGGCCTGCCGCTTTTCCGTTGTGATCAACTTGTGACCATCTTTTCGACGACCCTGCTGTCGATATTCTGACAAGACAGTGATCGCCCCACGCTTTCCTTGATCGGTTGCGTGAGGAAAAGGTCAATCAGCCAGGTATTACTTCGAGCTGCTACGCTCCGGCACGGCGGGCGCTTTGGTTGCCTTTGGCCGCCCCAGCCAATATGCTTAACCAGCGTCGCTCCATTCGGCCGCTTAGCCTCGTTATCATGAGCAAGTTATCAGTTTATCTGGCAAGTATATCTCTATCTTTGACGCTAAGCGTGTCGAGCATCCGGGCGCAGTTAGATCGCCCGTCCTCCAGGGAACAAAGATCCCAAACTGTAGAAAATGCCCGGCGTCTCCTCGAGGCGGGGAAGACAGACGCGGCAATCGAGCTTCTTACAGATGCCTCCAAAACGTCGAACAAACCAAAGATCAGTTATCTTCTCGGTCTGGCCTATCACCAAAAACGCGATTATATCCATGCGGTCGAGCATTTGTCCGCGACCGTCAAGGCGATGCCTGAGACTGAAGGGGATTATCGCCAAGCCATCCAGTTACTCGGCATCTCCCACTATCTACTAGGTCATCATAGGGAGGCGATTCCCTATCTCGAGAAAGCCGGCCGACTAATTCCGGACAGTGACGAGATAACCTATGCATTAGGCGTTTGTTACATTCAGACGCGTGACACTGATAAGTCGCGTGAGGCGTTTGCGCGAATGTTCAAGGTACAGCAGTCGTCAGCTGCTGCATATTTAATCAATGCCCAAATGCTAGTGCGTCAACAGTTCGAAGAGTTGGCTGAGCCTGAGTTAAAGAAAGCGCTCGAACTCGATCCGAAGCTGCCACAGGTTAACTTCCTCCTTGGCGAGATGGCGATTTACCACGCCCAGATTGATCGCGGTATCGCGTTGCTGCAAAAAGAGATTGAAATCAATCCCGGGTTTGCGCTTGCTTATTACTGGTTGGGAGAGGCCTACTCAAGACAGGTCAAATGGGATGAGGCGATTGCGCCCCTTCAGAAGTCAATCTGGCTTAATCCTTACTTCAGTGGCCCCTACATTGTTCTGGGTAAAATCTATCTGAAGAAGGAGGAGCTGCCGAATGCAGAAAGCATGTTAAGGCGAGCAACACAGATGGATCCAAACAACTTTTCTGCGCATCATTTGCTTGCTCAAGTTTTGCAGCGTGCGAACAGGCCGGAAGAGGCTAAGCGAGAGTTTGAGACAGCAGAAAAACTACGAACCAGCGCTGACAAGCAGCAATAACAGATTCAGCAACTATTTTCAGTCCATTTCAAATCGTAGGAACCTCTGATCAAGTTATGACAAGCCTCTCGATAGGTTTAGACGGGGCTGTGGCTTCTCTTGGCTCATCGATGCCTCTTAGGCCCGAAGGGCGCCGGTATTAAATAGCCACGTCCGTGAGGGCGTGGAAAAGAATACTTCCATATCACTTGAGGCCCGAAGGGCCGATACTTACTGCGTTCTACCTTGTTCCGCACCTTCGGCGCTGAGCGGCTCCTTGGAATCGTTGATCCACGCCCTCACGGACGTGGCTATTTAATACCGGCCCCTTCGGGCCTAAGACGTCAGTTTCCAAACCGATATTTCTCTGTAGATCGGCCAGTAGATTTTTTTGGACTTGTTCAGAGTTTCCTATAAGCACTACTCTCTTTCCAGATGTTCAGCAGCGTCAAGAAACACCTAAGCATTACATTCCGCTCTTTCGTTCTAGCCATCTGCCTGACGGGTTGGACCTTTCTTGCTTGTCCTGCCTTCGGTCAGATCGGCTCACGAACAGCAGTTCGAAACAACGACGTGGCAAACGACTTTCCGGTAACCTTCACAGATGTTGCCCGCGCAGCAGGCCTGTCGAATGCAACCATTTATGGTGGAATCGATCGAAAGCGATTCATCATTGAAACTAACGGCTGCGGCGTTGCTTTTTTCGATTATGACAATGACGGCTGGGTGGATGTTCTAATTTTGAGCGGGACTCGTCTTGAAGCTCTTCCCGACGGAGCGAAACCAACCAACAGGTTATATCGCAACAACCGCAACGGTACATTTACCGAGATCACCGACAAGGCAGGCCTAAGGCGCAACGGCTGGGCGTCGTCTGTTTGCCTTGGCGACTATGACAACGACGGTTATGACGATCTGTTCATAACCTATTGGGGTCAGAACGTTCTTTACCGCAACAACGGAAATGGTACTTTCATCGACCTCACGAAGAAAGCGGGTTTGTCAGCGAATCAAACACGCTGGGGTTCGGGCTGCACCTTTGTTGACTACGACCGAGATGGGAAACTTGATCTCTTCGTGGCCAACTACTTGAAATTCGATCTTGCCAGTACACCCGAGCCGGGCAAGGGCACGAATTGCACCTGGAAGGGAGTCGCGGTCAACTGCGGTCCAAAAGGATTGCCGACCGACACAAATCTGCTCTACCACAACAGTGGTAACGGAAGGTTTACTGACGTGTCAGAAAGTTCCGGGATCGCAAAGGTGCAAGACCATTATTCCATGACGGCCACTACGACCGACTTCAATAATGATGGCTGGCCAGACATTTACGTAGCCTGCGATTCGACGGCAAGCACACTTTATCGTAACAACCATGATGGCACGTTCACGGATGTGGCAGTGGAAGCGGGTTGCGCTTACAACGAAGACGGGCAGTCACAGGCAGGTATGGGTGTGGCAACGGGCGATTACAATGGCGACGGCCTGATTGATATTTTCAAGACCCACTTCTCCGACGATCTGCCTGCTCTATACAGAAACAGTGGACGAGATTTTTTTGACGATGCGTCAAGGGCCGCGGGTTTCGACCATACCCGGTATGTCGAATGGGGCACCGGTCTGGCGGATTTTGACAACGATGGCTGGCCCGACATCCTGATCGCTACCGGCAATGTGTATCCGGAGGTTGAGAAGATCTTTAAAGAGTATCCGCATCGCGGACCGCGCCTGCTATATCAGAATCTGCGTAACGGCAGGTTCAGAGAAGTAACAGCCTCGATGGGTCCAGGTATCCTGTCTCCGAAATCAAGTCGTGGCTGTGCTTTTGGAGATTTTGACAACGACGGAGACGTTGACGTGCTGGTAATGAACATGAACGAGCCGCCGTTGTTGCTGCGCAACGAATATGTCAACGCGCGAAGTGCCGGGCCCAATAACTGGCTAACCCTGAAACTTGTGGGTACGCAATCAAACCGCAGTGCCATTGGAGCGCGGGTGTTATTGAGGGCCGGCTCGCGGTTGCAAGTTCAAGAGGTTACCAGCCAATCCAGTTACTACTCGCACAACGATCAGCGCCTCCACTTCGGGCTGGGAGAGAATGAAAAGGCTGACGTGATAGAAATCCATTGGCCCAGCGGCCAGATTGAAACGCTGAAAAACATCGTGGCAAATCAGATACTGACAATTAAAGAAAAACCCGACTCGCGAAAATAGCACTGGGGCCGTAAGTAGCGATAAAAGTCTTGCGTTTGATTGGAAGCCTGCGGAGCAGGCGGAAGCATAAAGCCTGGGGTGTAGCGCGAGCGAACCCCAGGACCATCAGCACAAGAGAATTTGCATAGCCCGCGGAGCGGGCGACAGCGATTACAGAGTGCCGATTACTCAGTGTTCATTTATTTACCTAAGCTTCGCCCAGATTGTGCCTTGTCGGACGTGCTGCGCAATCTCAAAGCCAACGCGACTGGATGGATGCATGATGTCTTTCCCGCACTCGAAGATTTTTCGTGGCAACGTGGGTATGGAGCGTTCACGGTAAGTCAATCAAACGTCGAGCAAGTAGGCCACTACATCGCGAAACAAAAGGAGCATCACGCAAGACTCTCGTTTCGGGACGAGTTCATTCGATTCTTGAAAGTCAATGGAATTGAATATGATGAGGGATACGTTTGACGTGTACGCTGTCGCCCGCTTTGCGGGCTTTTTGTTATCGCGTGCTATGTGATCCTGGGGTTGCGCTTCGCTGCACCCCAGGCTTTATGCTGACGCCTGCTCCGCAGGCTGAAAGACTTTGCGAACTTAAGGGTTGGCAATAGTTAGACCAGACTTGAACATCCTACCTACTTCTTATTGGCGCACTCATCCCTACGGCAAAGGTTTAACTCGGGGATTCAGTTCTTTTGCTTTTTGGTAGGCAGCCAGCGCCGCCTGGCTTTGGCCTGTTTGTTGAAGGGCCTGGGCAAGATAATAGTAAGCTTGCGCATTTGTGGGATCGAGTTGAACGGCCGCCTGGAGTCTTTCTACGGCGGCGTCAAATTTGCCGGCTTTCAAGTGGGCCAAACCGGTATTCATCGCGAAAATCGCAGCCTGCTGGTTTGACCTTAGCTTGTTCAGTCGCGCGGCCTCCTGGAACTCGACACGAGCGTCTGCAATGTCGCCTTTCTGTCTAAGGGCGCTTCCGAGCGTGTTATGGGTCTCGGCCGCGTTGGGCGCAAATTGAAGCGCTTCGCGGAAAGCCGCTATCGCGCCATCCAGGTCGCCTTTCTGCTGCAAGACAGTTCCCAGAGCATAATGAGCTTCCGCGTAGTCTTTCTTTGCCGTGATCGCTGCCTGAAATTCCGCTGCGGCATCCTCAAGCCTTGATTGTTGTAAGAGAATAACTCCCAGAACATAGTGGGCTTCGTGCAATGAAGACTTAAGTGCGATGGCCTTTCGCAGTTCGGCGCTGGCATCGCCTAGTGCGTCCTTCTGCTTCAGCGCAAGCGCCAGACCGTAGTGCGCTTCGGCGTCATCGGGTGCAAGTGTGACCAAATTCTGATACTGGGTCACGGCCGCCGCGTAGTCTCCTTTTTGTGTTAGCGCCATGCCAAGGTTGTGATGGGCGACCAGATTATTTGGATCGAGCCGCAGCACAGTCTTAAGTTCGCTGATGGCTGCTTCCGGATCACGCTTCTGGACCAGCGCCAGGCCGAGATCGTTATGCGCCGGGATAAAATCAGGCTTGAGCTTGATGACGGCGCGGAATGCTTCGATGGCGGCGTCAAGATCCTCATTCTGCTGCAAGGCGAGTCCCATCGCGTGGCGCGGTTCGATCATATCCGGCGAAAGTCTGATAGCTATATCAAACTCGCTGATTGCATCGTCCAGTTTTCCGCTCTTTTGCAATGCCTGTCCGAGATAGTAGTGAGCGTTTGTGTGGTTGGGCATGAGCTTCGCTGCGGTTACCAGGGCAGTGATAGCGCCGTCTATGTCATTAGAAAACCAGCGGGCCGCGCCAAGATAGTATTGGGCTTCGGCAAGGTCAGGTTTGAGCCTGACGGCTGTTTCAAATTCCGAGATCGAATCTTGAAGCTGATTCTTCACGCCGAGTGCATAGCCAAGGTAGGAGTGGGCTTCAGCGACATCCGGCTTAAGCCTAACGGCTTCGCGAAACTGGCCAATCGCCGATTCCAAGTCTCCCATCTGTTGATACGTCGCGCCTAGTAATAGACGTGCGTCTACTTCATTGGGTTTGAGCACGATCGCCTGTTTAAACGCCGCAATAGCTCCGGCAAAATCGCCAGCGTGTTGGAGCACTGCGGCAAGTCCGAGATGCGCTTCGTAAAGGCGCGGATTGATTTGAATAGCCTTACGAAACGATTCTCCGGCCTCGTTGATCTCGCCTTTCCTGGCCAGGGCGATGCCTAGCGCGTTATAAGCAGCAGCAAACCTTGGGTTCAGCTTTGTTGCTAGCGACAACTCTGCAATTGCCTGGTCCAACTCCTGCCTTTCTAAAAGCTGCATCCCAGTTTGATAATGTTGGTCAGCTCCGCGCGTTGAGATTCGGCGCTGTCCCTGCGCCGTAACAGGTACAAGCAGAAGAAGAGTAAACAGCACCAGCCAGGCCGGGATTGCTTGTTTGGGAAACGGGTACTTCATTAATGCCAGTCTATTTCTTGAAGAATGTCGTTCGCACGATGCCGGAGCCTTCCTTTACAGTGACGAGCTGGTTAGCGGCCACATCGTTGAACGTATCAATTCGGCCGCTAGGCCAACGAATCTCAATACTCTTGACAGTCTTATTCTTACCCAATCCAAAGTGGACGCGCAGATCATTTTGCGAAAAGTAACTGCCGCCGCTGCGCACTTCGTCAATCTGACTACCATCCGCCGTCACGCACGTGATACGCGCACCGATAGCGTCACGATTTGATTTAGTGCCAATACCCTTGATCGTAATCCAGTTGTTCTGATGGTTTGAGTCGGCACGGAGCAGCTCCGGCGGACCGTTTACCGAGTTTATCAGGATATCCATGTCTCCATCGTTGTCATAGTCGCCAAACGCGGCGCCACGAGATGCGTTGGGCTGAAGGATCGCGTCTCCGGCTTCGCCGGACAGGTCAGCAAAGCGGCCGTTTTGCAGGTTATAATAAAGCACCTTGCGCTGAGCATATCCGGCTTCGGTCGTCAGTTTTTCCACTTCCGGATAAACGTGGCCATTGACTAAAAAGATGTCAGGCCAACCATCGTTATTTACATCGAGGAATCCACAGCCCCAACCCAGCCAGCGGGTGTATAACCCGATTCCTGCCGTATATGTGACGTCATCGAACGCTCCCTTACCCGTATTGCGATACAAAGACGAGGTGTCCCCGGAGAAGTTGGTCTTGAAAATATCCAGCCATCCATCACGGTCGTAATCGCCCGCAGTCACACCCATTCCGGCCTGAGGCTTTCCGTCGATACTGAAAGCGCAGCCCGCCTCAACGCCAATGTCAGTGAAAGTGCCGTTCTTATTGTTGTGGTAAAGCGCTGCCGGCGCCGAATCGTTTGCTACGTAGATCTCGGGCCAGCCATCATTATCAAAATCTGCAACCAGAACTCCGAGGCCATAAGTGCCATTGGCTTTGGTAATTCCCGTCCTTTCTGAAACGTCCGCAAACGTGCCGTTACCATTGTTGTGATAGAGGGCATTGACGCCGCCCTTGAGCCCCGGAGGACCACATGCAACCATGACACCCTTGTATAGACACGGACCAGTTTCAGGTAGCGGGGCTGTTTTCAGGTCGAGATCGATGTAGCTGGCAACAAAAAGATCCAGCAATCCATCCCGGTCGTAGTCAACGAAAGCACAGCCCGAACCCCAACGCGTGCTGTTGTTAGCCACTCCGGCCTTTTCAGCTAGCTCTGTGAAACTACCCTTGCCGTCATTACGATAGAGCGCGTTCTTGCCATAGCTGCTGATGAAAAGATCGTCGTATCCGTTGTTGTCATAATCGCCGACGCATACGCCTTGTCCCCACCCCGTGCGAACAAGGCCGGCTTTCTCAGTTACATCTGTAAACGTTCCATTACCATTATTCCGGTAGAGGCGATTCGTCGCATTTAGACCCGGCGCCAATCCATCCAACCGCGTTCCGTTTACCAGGAAAACATCCAGCCATCCATCGTTGTCATAATCTATGAAGGCCGCACCGGCCCCTGTGGTCTCTAGAAGATATCTGTTCTTATGTTCGTCACCGTAGATGGTCGTGGCTATGAGGCCGGCCTGCGGGGCTACGTTTGTGAACTTCACCCCTAGCGGGTCATTCGTCCTGGCCGGTATCAGGCTCTGGCCGTTAACCTTCCCCGTGCAGAGCAATAGGCAAGCGACGACCAACCACATCCGACTATCGCGCAAATACAAGAAGCGCTGGCGAGAAGTCGAGTTATTGGCAACACGCGTACTCATTGCCAAATGGGATCGAGTGGAAGACAGTCTAATAGGTCCAACCTTATAATCGGCGCGATGGTGCGTCAAGCGGCAACGTCTAACTGGAGAAAGAATAAGTTTGAACGGTGTGCATATTGACAACGTGCGGACCCATGAGGTCAGTACCACCTCGCAGTAGCGGGTGGGTTCCGGTCGCATTTTGGTAGGTTCGTACTTGGTTGATTCGCTTTCAGGACCCACCCGCTACCGCGAGGTGGTACTGACCTCATGGGTCCGCAACTATCATAATTGGCAGTTGGCCTCAAACTGCATCACCACCGAAAGCATTATCCGACTTGAACTGCAGTCCCCTTCTGGCGGATGATGCCTCCCTACGCCAGGAGACAAACGTGCAGGACAGCTTGATGCGCTACGCACTTTTCTGTTTGATTCTCATTCTAGTCACCTCTGCAGCGACCAATGCGCAGGCTTCAATTGATCCAGGCTTGGTAAACAGATTTCAACTCAAGCAGAGCGGACTCGAACTTGAACGACGAACACAAGCGGGCAGCTTTTTTGACGTCATAGGCCACAAGTCAGCCGCGCTTGGCTACGAAAACCGTTCGCTGGAGGCCTGGGTTTACCCACTGAAGATCCTCGACGATTTCGAGCTTTCGTTTCGTATTGAGGGCTACCCACTCGAGTTTCGCGGCCCCGACATCGCAGTCCAGATCAACGCGCGTCCCGAAGCCACCGTATTCACTTACTCACACGCTGCGTTTACCGTGCGGCAGATCATTTATGCCCCCGTCGATGAGCCCGGAATCATCATGCTGCTCGACGTGAAGACTGTTTTGCCAATGACCGTGACAGCCTCATTTCGACCACGACTGAAACTCGCATGGCCTGCGGGCTTGATGACCGGGAATCTGGAGTGGGATGAGAAGCAGCGTGCCTATTACATCACCGAAGAGTCGAAACGGTTCGTTGGCATGATTGGATCGCCCGCAGCGCAAGACATCCCTGTTATGCCCTACCAGGAGGAACCGCGCGATGTGCCCGTTCGACTGTCCATAGAACCTGCTGCAGACGCACTCAAGTCGCACTTCATTCCGATTGTCATTACCGGAAGCGTTGAAGGACGCAATAAAGCAAAGGAAGCTTACCAGCATCTGCTGACTTCCGCTCAGGCCCTCTATGACAAAAATGTTTCTTACTACGAGCGGTTACAAAACGAGACAACCAATATCACGACGCCCGATGAACGTTTGAACAGGGCCTTCGAGTGGGCGAAGATCGGCATCGACAAAGGAATTGCAACGAACCCTTTTCTGGGGACGGGGATCGTTGCCGGGTTTCGTACCTCGGGCGATAGCGAACGACCAGGCTTTGCCTGGTTCTTTGGGCGCGACGCTCTCTGGACCTCCTTTGCGATCAACTCGTATGGCGACTTTGGAACTACCAGAACAGCTTTGGAATTCCTGAAGAAGTTTCAGAGGGCGGATGGCAAGATTCCGCACGAGATCTCGCAGAGCGCATCACTGATTCCCTGGTTCACCGATTACGAATTTCCCTGGAATAGCGCCGACGGCACGCCACTCTATGTGATTGCCCACGGCGATTACTGGCGGGCCAGCGGCGATAAGGACTTTCTCAGGACAAACTGGGACTCGATCGTCAAAGCTTATCGCTTCTCTGCTTCCTCTGACACGGACGGCAATCAGCTGATTGAGAATTCAACGAAAACGAAGTTCGGCCACGGCTGGGTTGAGGGTGGTGGACTTTATCCGCCACATGAGGAAATCTACATGCAAGGTCTCTGGATCGAGGCATCGCGCAGCCTGGCTGAGATGGCGGATGCTCTCGGCGATGGTGCGCTGGCCGGGACGGCGCGTGCTAATGCCGAGCGAACACGCCTCGCGATGGAGCAAACCTACTGGCTCGCTGATCGGTCCTATTACGCATTCGCAACAAAACGCCCTCCAGCCGAACCGCCTAAAGCCGATCCTGGTCCAAACCGCGCCCTCCGCCAGGCCCGCATGGAAGAACTCAGCAAAGCTACAATCATCGATGAGGATACGGTCATGCCGGCTGTGCCTCTCTGGTGGCGCACAGTGTCGGATGATCGTGCGCAACTAGAGATAGATCACCTGGGCAGCGGACGGATGGCGACGGATTGGGGATCGAGAATCATATCGAACGAGAGCAAACTTTACGATCCACTCTCCTACCACTATGGCTCTGTCTGGCCGCTCTTCACCGGCTGGACCAGCACGGGGGCTTACCGTTATGGTCGCCCACACGTCGCCTACCAGGCATTAATGGCAAACGCGTTGCTCACTTATACAAACGCACTTGGTTACGTGACAGAGTTATTGTCCGGCGATTTCAATGCGCCCTTTGGTCGCTCGTCGCATCATCAGGTTTGGTCTGAGGCAATGGTCATAATGCCAGTTATTCGCGGATTGTTGGGCCTTGAAGCCGGCGCCGGCGGCACAGAGCTTCGCTTTGAGCCGCAGTTACCGGCCAACTGGGACCAGGTAGACGTGCGGAATGTCGCCGTAGGCAATACGAAATACGATCTCAATCTTTCACGAGTCGCCGGTCGCCTGACGATTACGACAAAGCGTACTGCTTCAAACGCGGCGGCCGCGTCTGACAAAATACGATTTACGATTGCGCCTGCATTTCCCCTTGACGCACATGTTCGTGCTGTCACTGTTCAAGGACGCCGAGTGAAGTTTGAAACATCTCAAACCGGCGACGCGCAGAGGACGCGGGTCAGCATCGATGTGGGCCAGGAGAGTGTGAAAATAGTGTTCAGCTACGACGAAGGCACGGACGTTTATACGGAGCAGGAGATTCCTGGGCCGGGGACTATGAACCAGGGCCTGCGAGTCCTGCGCTCAAGGGCAGACGCTACAGGTTTGCATCTTGTTCTCGAAGGACTGGGCGGTCGTTCTTACCCTTTGCCTGTCCGCGGCCCACATCAACTCCTTGAGATAGCGGGCGTCCGGGTAACAAACGGTAGCGCCAATCAGGGGCTGATTGTGCAATTTGAAGGTCCTGTTGACACTTATGTCCGGCGGGAACTTACCATACCGTTTCGAAAGAGAATGAAGTAATCAATAGCCGAGTCTTGTGCGTCTTTTGTGAAACAAACCATCAACATCTTTTTTTCTTCTGGCAAGGTTGTATCTACACCTTAACTGCGGGCGATCTGAGCGAAAGCCTTCTATGAGCCTGCGGTAGCGGGCGGCAGCATAAAGCCCAGGGTGGAGCGCAGCGGAACCCTGGGTTGCGGCGTTTTGATGATCCCAGCCCGCGAAGTGGGCGGCAGACTGTCCCGCACAAACCTCTGTCGCCCGTTTCACGGGCTTAGGAGATCTTGCCTCATGCACCCAGGGTTCCGCTGCGCTCCACCCTGGGCTTTATGCTTCCGCCTGCTCCGCAGGCTCGTTGAATGGTTCAAGCCGAGACCATTCCTGCAGCCCTGGAGGCCGCGCTGTGAACTCTCTGGTCTCTGTGGTAAGTGATATCCTTGCCTTATTCACCACCAGAGGCACAGAGAACACTGAGGAGAGAGAAAACTCAAACCAGGACATTATCAACCGCCACAAGGAACGCTCAAATGAAACACTTATATTTAATGATGCTGGTGTTTGCCGTTGTATTTATTTTGGCGGCTTGTCAAACGGAAAATAAGACAACCACCACCGAAATGCCAAAACCCAGTTCTCAAAATGACATTACCGCCAACGGTTACCTCAAAAAATGGTGGAAAGAGGCCGTCGTCTATCAAATTTATCCGCGCTCGTTCAAGGATTCCAATGGCGACGGTATTGGCGACCTAAAAGGTATTACTTCACAACTCGATTACATCAAGGGCTTAGGCGTGGACGTTATTTGGCTGAGTCCGATGTACGACTCACCGAATGCTGATAATGGTTACGACATTCGGGACTACCGAAAAATAATGACTGAGTTCGGCACCATGGCTGATTTTGATGAGCTTCTGAAGGGCGTCAAGCAGCGTAATATGAAGATGATTCTCGACCTTGTAGTGAACCATTCGAGCGACGAGCACGCCTGGTTCGTTGAGAGCCGTAAGTCAAAAGACAATCCGTATCGTGATTACTACGTTTGGCGTCCCGGGAAAGAGGGCAAAGAGCCAAATAACTGGGTCTCGTATTTTTCCGGTCCGGCCTGGAAAAAAGACCCGGCAACGGGCGAATACTATCTGCATCTCTTCGCCGAAAAGCAGCCTGATCTAAATTGGGAAAATCCGAAAGTGCGTCACCAAGTTTACGACATCATGAAGTTTTGGCTCGATAAAGGCGCGGACGGCTTCCGCATGGACGTGATTCCGTTTATCTCAAAAGACCAGAGCTTCCCGGATTTTCCTAAAGACTACGACGGCAATTTCGGCAAGGTTTATGCTTCGGGGCCCAAACTCCATGACTATATCCAGGAAATGAATCGGGAAGTATTGTCAAAATATGACGTGATGACTGTCGGTGAAGCTGCGGGCTGGACGCTCGAGAAGACGCCTTTGCTCGTGGACGAAAGACGCAATGAATTGAACATGATTTTTCAGTTCGACGTCGTCGGCATTGACCGTCAGCGGTGGCGATGGAAACCATGGACCTGGCGCGATGTTAAGGCGATCTACACTCGCTACGACAAGGCTCTGGATGTACATAGTTGGAATACGGTCTTTTTGTCGAACCATGACAACCCGCGTGTGGTTTCTCACTTCGGTGACGACTCCCCACTGTTTCGCTTAGCTTCGGCGAAAGCGTTGGCGACGATACTGCTGACGCAGAAAGGCACGCCGTTCATCTATCAAGGCGATGAACTGGGAATGACCAACTATCCTTTTACGAAGATCGAAGAGTTTGATGATATTGAGGTGAAGAATGCCTGGAAGGCTGAGGTCTTGACCGGACAAGTAGACGCAGCCGATTATATCGCTCACCTACGGAAAACCAGCCGCGACCACTCTCGCACGCCAATGCAATGGGACAGCTCGCCCAATGGTGGTTTCACTACCGCCGCTAAAGCATGGCTTGCAGTAAATCCGAATTACAAAGAGATCAACGCCAAGCAGGCCTTAACCGATCCGAATTCGATCTATCATTATTTCAGAAGCGTCATTGAATTGCGGAAAAAGACTCCTGCCCTGATTTATGGCGACTACGCTGACCTTGACCCGCGGAATGCTTCGATCTTTGCGTATACGCGCACGCTTGGAGCGGACAAGTATCTGGTTGTTCTCAACCTTTCAAAAGAGAATGTCGCATATACGCTGCCCGGGGCCTTGAAGGCCGGTCAGTTAGCGCTTTCGAACTTAGAAGGCAAGGAAGAGAATGTCCCCGTCGTGAATTTGAAAGGTTGGGAAGCGAGAATTTACAAGTTGTAGAGCATAGGTTCTCTCACTGAATCGATATCGCCACTCCGTTTTGTGATGTCTTCGGCTAGGAGGAACCTACTATCAACGAGTTGGGGCTACGGCCAACCCCACATACTTATCAGCAGCCCCGTAGTATAAGAGCCACCTATTGCCGTTGCGTACCATTCCCGTAACAAACACTACATTCGGCACTTGTCCCATTTTCTCCCATTCCTTCTCAACACGGAAGATTGGCTTCTCAGAACGTGCCAGCACTCTAGTAGGATCATTCTTGTCAAACAGAGCCCATCCCGTGGCGTAAACGGTTCTATCATCGGCACCGTTGTAGACCATGAAAATTCCATCCTTAGTCATCACCGGTGGACGTCCTGGCTCAACCACGTAGGAATCAAAATAGCTTGGACGTCGCTCAAGCACCGGCCGGTCGAGCGGCTCTATCCAGTGGACCAGGTCGTCGGAATAAGCCACACCCATTTGATTGGGGCGTTTGTCAGCGTCGGCCATGAAGTACATCCAGTACTTGCCCTTAATCTTCTGGGGAATGATGGACCCGGCTTTGGTCCAGCCAACGTTCCATCGACCTTTGTAGGCGGGCAGGATCACACCCTGACGCTTCCAGTTGATGAGATCCCTGGAAGTAGCCAAACAGAGCTGAGCGTCCTTCTTGTTAAAGCCAGTATAGGTTAGGTAGTACGTGTCATTGATATTGATCAACCGCGGGTCTTCCAGACCCCCGTCTCGCTCGTATTCGGTGGCAGGCTCCAGCACCACATGTATCACAAGGTAGCCGGTGATTGCTTGCTGATGTTTCACTACAACCTGGTCGCGGGCATGAATCGTCAGGGCGGACCGCGAGGCGTGACTAAGGCTGAGTCAGCAAACTGGTTTATGCCGATGGCTTATCACAAGCTTGGCAAAGGCACGGTGCAGTTGCGAGGCATGTTCAGTCTTGAACCATTTACATTTCCGCCAGGAGGCTCGCCGCTGCTGTTCCAGATTGGTGAGACTTACAAAGGCCAGCCACTGATCGACAGGCAACACCCGCATGACCTGTTTATGGAACTGTCGGCACAGTACACGCTGGCAGTGGGCGAACGCGGAACGTGGTTTACCTACTTCGGCTATCCGGGTGAGCCGGCGCTTGGTCCCATCGCCTTCATGCATCGCCTTTCAGCGTCAGAAAATCCAGCGGCCCCGCTCTCGCACCACTTGCAGGATTCGACGCATATCGCTTTTGGTGTTTTGACTACTGGTTCCACCTATCGCTGGTTGAAGCTTGAAGGCTCGGTGTTCAACGGGCGCGAGCCGGATGAGAACCGATATAACTTCGACGCGCATCGCTGGAACTCGCGCTCTGCGCGGGTCTCAATAATGCCGAACAATAGTTGGACCATGCAGGTGTCTCACGGTTTTCTTCGCAGCCCTGAAGCAGCGGAGCCGGACACGGATATTCGGCGCACGACCGCCTCATTGCAATACAACAAGCCGTTGCACCGAGGCAATTGGGCGTCTGCTTTCATTTGGGGACGCAACCATACAAGTCGCCCCGGCGAAGTTCATAACCTGAACGGCTACACAATTGAGTCCACGCTAAACTTCCTGGATAAGGATTATCTTTATACGCACTTGGAGTTGCTGGACAAGAACGAGTTGCTCCGCGCTGTGGATCGTGCGCGTTTAGGGATCACCGATGATCGTCCTTCGTTTCGCATCGGATCGTACACCTTTGGCGGTGCACACGATATCTGGACCACGGAAAAGATCTCCGTGGCTATCGGCAGCCATCTCACGTTCTATTCCAAACCGGCGATACTCGACTCAATCTATGGAGACAAGCCTGTTTCCTGGAAACTCTTCCTGCGCCTGAGGCCCGCCAAGATGAAGATGAGCGGCACGCATGGCCATGACGCTGGAGGAACCAAGTAGTGGATTTGAGCAGATCTCTACTTCACCCTGCTTACTCAGGTGTCCTCTATTAAAATCTCGTCAGAGTGGTTAGATGGGGCGCTATCACGCTTGCCACGGCTCGATGAAGTCATCAGCAAGAGACTTAAGCTCTTTTACTCCTTAAGGAGTTTTCACTCCGGTAGAAGTGAGATGTATATAGCCCGAGTTAAAATGCCCGAACCAACGGCGTTCGGAGGAGCGGAATGCAACTAGACCTTCAGCACGCAAGAACATTTCCGCTCCTCCGAACGCCGCCGGAGGGGTTTTGGTCCTCGAGCTATAAACATGCCACCCCTAACGGGGTGAAACTGACCCACTATTGATCGCACGCTTTCGGCTGCGATCACACTGGTACCGGCTGGGATCACACTGTTTCCGCTGCGATCACACTGTTTCGTAGATTAATGGACCGCATTGAGACAACTGACCGGAGTTATACGGCCGACTTTCTGCCGTTTGCGTGGCCCACAAGTTGC
>Ga0137372_10001897_pt1 | contig 20154 bp, 17 predicted proteins | sample SagtaG_6_FD_104911 | JGI IMG/M metagenome (GOLD analysis project Ga0137372, IMG submission 104911) | Vadose zone soil microbial communities from Sagehorn Ranch, Mendocino, California, USA - Sage1_R_60_16 metaG | ecosystem: Environmental > Terrestrial > Soil > Vadose zone | place: USA...
CAATGCCTCTCGTTATGCTGATGCGCTCGTTGCATTCGAGCGTGCGATCCAGGCCGATGCCGATTTTGTCGCAGCGTACGAAGGGAAAGGCAGCGCGCTCTATGCTCTTGGACGCACCGATGAGGCGCTTGCTATGTACGAACGAGCTATTCACCTGGATTCTACTTATGCATTGGCCTACGTTGGAAAAGGTAATATTCTGTATGACCAGAGACACCACGACCAGGCGCTCAAATATTATGAACGCGCGCTCCAGCTTGATCCCGACCTGGCAGATGCCTATCAAGGGAAGGGCAATGTGTTATACTCCTTGGGACGTTACGAACAGGCCATTCTTGCTCATGAAGAGGCGCTCCAACGAGATCCTACCTGCCTGGCCGCTTACGATGGCATAGGCTGGGCATTGCGCCGCCTGGGACGCTATAGAGAGGCCCTGGACATCTATAATCGCCTGCTCGAACAAGATCCCGATTATGCCCCTGCCTACTCAGGAAAAGGCAGAACGCTCTATCGTCTTGAACGGTATCGTGAAGCTCTTGCCTGCTTCGAGCGAGCCATCCAGCTCGCGCCCGATCTTGCTCAGACATACGAGTTCAAAGCTGATACCCTCTATCATATGCGCCGCTACGAAGAAGCGCTGACCGCTTATGAGCAAGCGTTGGCACTGAATCCTGAGAGTGCCGAGGTATTTGACGGTCGAGCCTGGGTATTGTGGCGTCTCAAGCGTCCCCAGGAGGCGCTGGCATCCTTCGACGAAGCTATCTATGTGCGTCCCGATGCCGCCTCTCCTTATAACGGAAAAGGCTCCTTACTGTACGAACTCAAACGTTATCGAGAGGCGCTTGCAGCCTTTGACCACGCCCTCCGGCTCAACCCGTACCTCGCCTCGGCCTATAATGGCAAAGGCAACGTCCTCTTCAATCTTCGCCACTATGAAGAAGCCCTGGCAGCTTACGAGCATGCTATAAAACTTCAGCCCAGGATGGGAGCCTTCCATTACAATAGAGCCGACACGCTAAAACAACTGGGCAGAACCGCTGAGGCGCATAAAGAGTATGAGCTAGCGCGACAACTGGGATATATCGGGTCGTGACCTGAAGTCCTGGTAAGTGGTCGCAGGGGTGAGCAATTTAACATGGCTATTGTTCGTTTTGAGAAAACCAGGGCAATTTTATACCCCCTCTAGCGAGAAACTCAACTCCTCCCACCATGAGAATATTGGCGACCGTACAAAATATACCTATACCCAGAAACCATTTTTCTTGAACGTTAAATGGTGCTGCAGTGAATCCTCCTGCAATTAGCGCAAGTACCTCCGTGGCAATGAAAATTCCTCTGGATGCCAAAAACCCTATCCCTAAAAAAACTTTCTTATAAAGTGCCTTGATTTTGGTTTTAACCAGAACTTTCTTAAAATGTTGCCAACCAATCCCATTTTTCCCGACCCGTGATTCTATCTGATTTTCGATATAATCTGCAGTGTAATGAATATGATGCGCATTAGCAAGACAGACCGACGACAATAACCATGCTAAGGCAGGATAGAGAAGCATGATAGATGCATTTTTCGTTTGAAGTCCTATGGCAAGGATGGTGCCAGGCGCAATGAGAGCAAGAGCAATCAGTTGATGTTCTATCTCTATACGTTTTAGTATTTCATCTCGTAAAGCTTCAAACTCACCCATTAGGAGGATACTTTCTCCTTTCGTTAGCTCAACTTGTAACGTGCTCTCTTGTTCTCCTGCAATGGCCTGCTGAACAGTACTGGTTTGAGAAACGTTCTTTTGTTCTTCACCAGACATGCTTTGTCCCCTCTCTTAACCAGAAGTACGCTGCAACTTCAAGAATGAGATCGACAGTATCTCTTCATTAAGAATGAACGTTACTCCGGAAAAAATCAATCCGTAAGGATTACGATCACCAAATCTTGCTCTCATCTTCTATTGGTTACTAACCCTGGTATAAATTGCCACAGTTCTAAGCTGCTACGACCTGGCAGATGTCACTTGTGACTTTCGTCTGCACTAGCAAGCATTCAGTTAATTAAACCTCACTCCAATAACAGAGTAGTATTTTTGTAGGAAACAGTCAGGATGTGCTACCAACGAGGAAATAGCCTCCTTATCAAAATGACATTTTATGTGTATACTCTAAATCGGCTGTGAATAGCGGAGATACAGTGAAACTAAGTGAGAAAAAAGATGAGCGACGGCAACATTATTGACCAATATTATCAGGGTATATACCAGCAACTTCATGCCGAAGTTAATTTTATTAACGCTCTTTTTCAGCATGAAGGGTTAAAGGGAGAGGGTAATGAAGCAGTCTTACGTGAACTTCTCACGAAATTTATTCCAAAGAGATATGGTGTTGGCACAGGAGCAGTTATTGACAGATCGGGACAACAAAGCAAGCAATGTGATATTGTCATCTATGACACGTTTCAGTATCCATCTTTGCTCTCCCTGGCATCTGTTCACTTGTTTCCTGTAGATATCGTCTATGCGACAATAGAAGTGAAGACAACTCTCTCCTCCAACGAAGCTCAAAATGCGTTAGCAAATATTGCTTCGGTAAGGTGTCTGAAGATTATCGAGCAGGCTTTCACACTCGTCCCAACGGCGAATAACAGCCCAATTGTTGGTCATAATCCTAGATGGCAACCTCCGTTTTACTATCCTGGTCCCCCAATAGGTTTTATTTTCGCATACAAGAGTGATGTGGAACGATTTAAAACATTCAAAAACTGGTTTATTCCGAGAAATGATAATAACGCTCTAAATTATCCTACAGTAATATGCTGCCTCGACCAAGGCATAGTAAGCTTTAAAAACCTTTATCCTCAAGCGGGCGAGCAACCCGAAGGACGGGCTTATCCTTTACTTACGTTTTCACGTGAAGGCATATCTGACTCGGTACCGAGTTATGTTGATCCTGGTACGCTCTCACAACGTGAAAAGAAGCTCTATCCAATTAAAACTATGAAAGTACCCTCTAGAGATGATCAATCAAAGCAGATTGAACTAGAACAGCCAATTGACCCAAGTAGAGTACTGCTTAATTTCATACTTTTGCTCGGTGAGTTACTCTCCAATAAAAAAATCAATCCAGATCTGAGCTTCCTAGATCACTATGTGACTTTTTATACGAAATCGTTTCTACCTCAATAGTTCGTTATAATTGGTTCATATACCCAAAAAGCAGCCATACTGGAGAGCAGCAAAAGGCCATTCACGAGACACTCGTCGATTGCACCGATTCCATCAGCAGGGAGTCATGATAAAAAGAAAAAACAGCGCATCTGATCCGCAACGTGCTCGAAGGAATTGCATGGATGAGAAGCCGTAGAGCGAAGCAGGGAGTAAACAAATGGTATCCAAAGACAAAGAGAGAGACATCATTGCCTTCTACCAGCAAGGACTTAGTGTGCCAGAACTATCCAATCTTTATGGAATAAGCGACAAAAGTATATACTATATTTTTAAGAAAAATAGCATTATACTACGGCGGAGAAGTGGTGTAGGTAAAATATTAAGCCAAGCACAAGAAGAAGACATCATCGCTTTGTACCAACAAGGGATTGATGCAGTACAACTAGCCAGTCGTTATAAAATAAGCGGTACAACCGTATACGATATGCTTGAGAGAAACAACGTAAAAAGAAGGACGAATAGTGATATATTTAGAAAGCTTAGCCAGACGCAAGAAGAAGAGATCATTACCCTCTACCAGCAAGGACTTCCAGCCTCAAAGATAGCCAGTCGTTACAGCATAGAAGATCAAACTGTCTATAACATACTTGAGAGGAACGACGTTAAAAGGCGAAGTACGAGCGAGGCGGCAATCACCTATGCCCGTAACGAACACGCCTTTGACGTGATCGATACTGAAGAAGCAGCCTACTGGCTTGGCTTCATCGCGGCAGATGGAAATGTCTCAAACGGAAGGCTAAGAATCGGGCTTTCGACCAAAGACGCAGACCATATCAGAAAATTCTCCAAGTGGCTAGCGCCTGATATGCCAATATACGCAGGTATCAATAACCTTGGCAGACCAGTAACTACATTTGACATGGGTTCAAAATATCTGGTAGAGGAGCTGGGTAAGTATGGTATCGTCCCTCGCAAAACGTATGTCATGAAGCATCTCCCATCCATTCCACATGCTTTCATGAGGCACTTCTTACGCGGCTATATTGATGCCGATGGATACTTTTCTATAGTCGCAAAAACAGGTGCTCGTTTTGGTGTCGTCTCCTTTAACAGAGAAATCGTCGAGGAGATCCAGGACTGGTTTATCAAAGAGCTTGGCGTGAGTCGAACCTCGCTTCTACCCAGTGGTAGTGTTTGGCACTATAGGCAGTATGGAAATATACAAGTCAGAAAGATTGTATCATACCTCTACAGTGATGCCAGCGTGTATTTAGACCGTAAATATCATCTAGCACAAAGGATACTTTCTAACACAAACATAACTCTAGCAAGCAAATTGAAGCTAACCTCAGTAGAACTTATCTCAGCGGAGCCTGACCTTAGCGAAACAATATGGGGTCAAGATACCCATTAGCTAAGCACATGAATAATGCAGCAATACAGCGGCTCTAGCGCTCGGTGAGAGGGAAGCTTGTTGCAGATCAGAGGCGCTGTTTTTTCTTTTTATTATGACTCCCTGATTAGCTCTGTTGTTGTGACGTTCATCGATACCAGCAAAACATTCGGTGAAAACCCTATTCCAGGGGAGGGAAAATGTATAGGTGAAAACGAACATTATCACACATCCAATTTGGCATGTTTTAGATTGCATATAACCCCAACAAATTGTATACGGCTTGTGGCCGTTTTTAGGATAAGAGGAAACAGGTGCTTTTGGCCAGGCTGAACTCGATCTGGTGAATGATCCCATTCTTGTGTGGTTTTCCTCTGCACTCGTGCCAGTGCAGACAAAAGCTTAACGTGACAACCTGAAGTAATGACTTTCTCATCTTAGGCTCAACAACAATTATACTTATGTATTGTATCAATTGTCAAAATGGCATTCACTATTTGGTAGGAAACAATTAGTGCTACGTGGTGTGTGCAATGCCTGATACTATGGAGAAGTTAACATAATAATCAGTAATGTCAAATTTAAAATTCGTTTAAAGATAAGATAGTAGCTGTTTAATACAGACAAGGTAAGATACACCTCTAATGATGCTTGCGGTATTGTCAAAATATGGAAGCTTGACTTGAGCAGGTCTGGCTAGTACGTTTATAGAGTAGTTACATGTTGTCAGGACGGCTGGTTCCTACCAGTCGCCCTTTTAGATATTACGAGAAACGAACGAGGCGAATGAATCATTTCCACATCATCGCAAATTGTTCCGAAGAGCAGACCAGCGAGCTTGCAGCATTGGTATTGCAGCACTACTCGACCAGCCAGGTAAGGTTGCTCAGTGGTCCGCGTCAGGGGCTGGTCATGTTGCGGGTACGCGAAACGGTGGCGAATAGTCAGTTTAATGTTGGCGAAATATTAGTAACCGAGGTCAAACTGGAGTTGGATGGAGAGTTTGGTTTTGGTATGATTCTTGGTGATAGTCCCCGGCGTGCGCTGGCAATGGCGCTGGTGGATGCCGCTCTGCGCAAAGGTGGCACTATCGCTGCCCAACTCACCTACCGGTTGAACGAACTGGATCAGCAACTCACGCACAATAACCTGCGTCTACAGGCGCTTGTCGCCACGACAAAGGTTGATTTCGAGAGGATGTGAGTATGCAACTAACAACACAGGATCAGCACATTCTCTATAGTGCGACTACTTTCCGTCTGCTGCTGGACAGCCTTGCGCGACCCGGCAAGATCAATCGCCTTGAGTATCCGCGCCGTCTGGGAAATCCTCCCAGCTTTTACTCTCAGCCGCTCTCTATGGATGTGCCGGTCAACTTCTACGCTCTAGGGGCGCTATTAACCCTCCTCGATGGTGAAGTGAACTTCGTTGTTGCGGTCAATGCTCAATGGCAACCATCGATATCACCCGTAGTACAGTGGTTGACGTTGAGAAGCAATGCCAGCGTAGCGAAGCCTGAAGCTGCCGACTTCGCGTTCTTTTGTGATGGTAAAAGCGGCGGAATGATAACGCATCTGGATTCTGGCACGCTGCTTGAGCCTGAAGAGAGTACCACGGCCTTCTATTGCGTCGAACAACTGGCGGATATGTCGGACACCATCGTTGATCTGGATGGAGATGATGAATGGTTGACGTTAGAGCTGAGCGGGCCAGGCATTCGGACGCAAAACATTGTGCACGTAGCAGGGCTGGATATGGCTGAAATTGAGTATATCAATGCAACACGCTGCAATTACCCACTGGGTATTGATGTCTACCTGGTCGATGTGCTGGGGCGCTGCGTTGGCCTGCCACGTACAACTCGTATCCAGATTTCTGTTCCGGTCAGGCAAGTGAGAGGATAGCTAGCAATGGGATATGTTGCGGTTAAAGGCGGTACACAGGCCGTATTGAATGCTGAACAACTGGTAGAGTATTTCCGCTTGAAGGGTGAGAGTGAGCCGATCAGTGTACGCCAGATCCAGGATCAGATGCGCCTGGCCGTTGATCGGGCCATGAGTGAGGGATCACTCTATGCGCCGGATCTGGCGGCGCTGGCGCTCAAGCAGAGCGAAGGTGATGCCCTGGAAGCAAGTTTCTTGTTGCGTGCCTATCGCTCGACGGTGCCGCGCATTGACTATAGCTTACCAGCCGAGGGTACACGCATGCGTTTATTGCGGCGCATCTCTGCCACCTTTAAAGACATTCCAGGCGGTCAGATGCTCGGTCCTTCGCGTGACTACCATCTCAAGCTGCTCAATAAGCTCCTGATGGAGGAATCAAGCGAGTCAGTTCGGCAGTACGTGGCACAAATGGAATCGAAAATCGACGACACGCTCTCCGATGAGCAACTTTATGTCTTCCCCAAAGTGATCGAGAGTATGCGCGAGCGCGGTATCCTGGCCGAGCCACCTGAGCAGGAGCGAGCCGAGGCCGGGGCAGAACCCTTTGACATCACGCGTAAGTCGCTCACCTTTCCCTGCTCACGCAGCGCTCGCTTGCAGGCATTGAGCCGTGGTGACGCGGGCAGTCTCCTCACTTTTGCCTATAGTAGTGTGCGCGGTTATGGTGATGCCCATCCCACGCTTGGTGAATTGCGAGTTGGCTATCTGCCTATCGAAGTAACCCATCCATTGACCGGAGAGCCCGTCGAGATAGGTGAGCTGATGGTCACCGAATGCGAAATGGTCTCGCGTGTCTATGCTGAGGGTGAGCGGCAGGAGCAGGGCGCGCCATCTGTATTAGAAGAGAGTATGCCTAAATTTGGCCTGGGCTATGGTTTTTGCTTTGGTCATAACGAGGTCAAGGCGATGAGTATGTCTATGCTTGATCGCGTGCTGAGTGCAGCTAAAGAGAGCGGTGTGCATGGCGAAAGCGGCCCGGCCTCCAACGAAGAGTTTGTGCTACTGCATACCGACGGTATCGAATCCAGTGGCTTCACTGCTCACTATAAATTGCCGCATTATGTCTCCTTCCAGTCTGATATCAGCGTCCTGGAGCGTGCGCGTGAGTATCGAGCTGCTAAATTCGCGGAAGCTCTTGAGCGGCGCCAGCACATGCAGCTTCAAGGATTATCCAACGTAGAGGAGCCTGATAAGGATGAGTGAGATGCAGAATAATCCATTTGACGAACTGATGCAACAGATTGCACCAGCGAAGGACACTGACGAGCAACTTGTGCAGGGTACAGGTGGTGGGCGTGAGCTGCTTTACAACTTCGCATTCATTGACGAAGACTCCAAGCGGGAGGTACGACAGCGAAGATGTCGTGGTGAAATTGCGCGAGCGCGAACTGGGCTTCTGTTCACAATTTCTCAAAGTGTTGCCGCGTGTATCTGCCATCGATGTAACGGCTGAACCGCTCGTCAGGTGTGGCATGCCGCGTGAAGATGCCCGTAACGAGGCCACGCGCTGGTTAAGGCGTCTCGGTATCGAAGAGAGCCGCTGGCAGGCCAGTCCCATCACCTTCAGCGGAGGCGAGCAACAGCGTTTGAACCTCGCTAGAGCCTTTATCGCCGCGCCCCGTTTTCTACTCCTTGACGAGCCGACGGCCAGCCTCGACGTCGTCTCCAAGTCTATCGTCCTGGAGATGATCAGCGAGGCGAGGACGGCAGGTGTCACCATCCTGACCGTCTCTCACGATACTGCCGCCATGCAGCCGATTGCGGATGAGATCTACTGGTTGGATGCTTAGAGGAGGAACAGAAACCATGCGTACACTATTACATAATGCTAAGCTTGTCTTGCCAGACTCTCTCATTGAACATGGCTGGCTACTCATAGAGGGAGAGCGCATTCTCGATCTTGGTGAGGGAGATACCTATCCCAATAACGGAGATGGAACGTACATTATTGATGCTCACGAAGCCTTTCTTATGCCTGGCCTCATTGACCTGCATTGTGATGCTATTGAAAGGATTGTTGAGCCGCGTCCAGGTGTGCACTTTGACCTCAACCTTGCTCTGCAACAGGCTGATTGGCGTCTGGCTGGCAGCGGCATCACAACTGAATTCCACGCCGTTTCTCTGGATGACGGAGAGTTCAGCGTACGCTCAGATCGCTTTGTGCGCGATCTCTACCAGGCGCTGCAAGTCGAAACCGATCTGCTCATACGCCACAAACTGCACGTACGCCTGGAACTGAGTAGCGAGAGGGGCCTGAGCGTCATGGCCCAGATGATCAATGCCCACGAGCTAGACATGATCTCGCTCATGGACCACAGTCCCGGCCAGGGACAATACACCTCCGAGCAGTCTTTCCGCGAATACGTGGCGCGTAGTACGAACAGAAGTTATGCCGAGATCGACGACCTGCTAGAGCGAAAACGCAGGCAGGCAGCCGCAATCCCTGCCCGCATCGAGTACATCACACGTCTCGCACGTGAGGCCAGAGTCGCCATTGCCACCCACGACGATGATTCTGTCGCGAAAGTAGAGCAATGGCCCTCTCTTGGCATAACACTCTGCGAATTTCCCACAAAGATCGAAGCTGCCCGCAAAGCGCACGAACTCGGCCTTGCCGTCTGTATGGGTGCACCAAACGTTGTACGCGGTCAATCCAGTGGTGGAAACTTGAGCGCCACCGCCGCTATCCAGGCCGGAGTAACCACTGTATTGTGCTCCGATTACTATCCAACCGCCATGTTGAGCGCCATATTTACACTGGAGGCGCGAGGGACAGCAACGATCCCGCAGGCAACCAGGTTGGTTACTCTAAATCCCGCACAGGCTGTCGGACTGGGACGCGACTTTGGATCATTGGAGGTAGGGAAGGTAGCCGATGCTATCCTGGTGAAACTGGACTCACAGCAAATTCCCCTCGTAATGCGTATGTTTGTAGGTGGACAGGAATGTATAGCACGTGGTGGAAATTCCCAAAGAAAATCAGGGACGGTGTAAAATGATAAACATGCATCATTTTTTGTATGGAGCGAACATACCTGCCTGATAGCCGAACTTGATTCTTTCTTGCTTGTGGCGTATAACAACATATGCAGATCAAGAAAAAATAGTTACTATGCAATTCTTCTTGATCTATTCCACAGCGATCTCCCAATAGTTAGAGAAAGAGGAACGTATGAATATAGGTATTCTCGGTGCTGGACGCATCGGTGAGACTACCGCGGAACTTTTTGCGAAGGCGGGCCATTCCGTCGCGATTAGTAATTCAAAGGGACCAGCATCCCTGACATCCCTTGTTGAAAAAATCGGCTCCAATGCAAGAGCTGTAACGGCTGAAGAAGCAGTCAAATTCGGCGATATCGTTTTGATTGCTGTTCCCTGGACCAGACGCCACGAGTTGCCGGATGCGCAACTCTTTGAGAATAAAATTACGATCGACGCAACGAATCCCTATGGACCGCATGGCGTTGAAGACCTTGGCGATAGCACATCCAGCGAACTAATCTCACAACAGATTCCGGGTGCTCGCCTGGTCAAAGCCTTCAATACGATGTACTTTGAGACGCTGCGCTCTGGTGGTCGTCCTGCAGGTCCAGATCGTCTGGTGCTCTTTATTGCAGGTGATGACACAGAGGCAAAGGAGGTTGTTGCGCGCCTGATCGAGGATATTGGTTTCGCCGCCGTGGATACAGGCTTCCTGCGTGAGGGTGGACGCCTGCAACAACCAGGTTCCTCTATCTACAACGTCCCGATCACTGTTGAAGAGGCTCCTCGACGTCTAGCCGATCTCAAATAAGCATCGTATAGCCATCACACTTATCCAATAGTTTTGAACTTGATGCTGGTTCTCTCTCGGCAGCCAGGAATAGGGGTGAAGTCGCTCACGAGGAGGTGCACGGTACCAGAAATCCTGCTCCAATCGCTGCTGTGCGGATGAACCAGCACCGTGCTTACGTTGAAAAGTCTACAGCATGTCAATCATTCTAGCATGGGGCGACTGACCTATTTTCTCCATTACGGGCTACCCGGCACACGCAAGGCATGCCTCTACGGGTCAGGCGGCAAGTTGCGCTGTAAATCCCGGGTATTATAAAATACAACTCATGGCAGACCAGTTCTATTTTTCAACCCGTAGTATACAACGCCTCAGGCGCATACAATCATTGCTCGACCAGTTGCAACCGGAGGCGGAGCCCAAGGCGTTTATTGTCCCTGGCTCACCACAACCACGCGATGGTATGATCGTCTTTCCTGGCTCGTTCAATCCACCGACTATAGCTCATATTGCCTTGTTGAAGCAGGCGCAGCAGTTTGCCCGTCAGCACGAACCTATGTCTCTCTATGCCGCCTTCAGCAAACATACGGTGGATAAAGAAGCTGTTGAGCGGCCACTGCTGCTGGATCGTATTATGTTGCTGGATCTGGTGCTGCGACGTCGTTTGCCACATACAGGCATCATACTATTTAATCGTGGCCTCTATGTGGAAGAAGCTGAGGCCATTCGTCGTTCTTTTCCTCGTGTGAAGCGTATCCTGTTTCTGCTAGGTTTCGATAAGATCGTGCAGATACTCGATCCACGCTACTATCAAGACCGTGATGCCGCGCTTGTCGAACTTTTCCGATTGGCAGAGTTACTGGTTGCGCCGCGCGGTAACGATGGCGAAAAAGAGCGGTCCGACCTCCTGCATCAAGCGCAGAATGAACGCTTTGCCCATTATATTCACCCGCTGCCTTTTAATGCAACCTATCGTAATGTTTCATCCACTGATGTGCGGAAGGGCATTGCTGGTAGTGATCGCGATGTACCCCAGGAAGTGAGGCGGTTCATGCACGAAACACGCGCTTATGCACCGCCCTTACAACGACGCGACGGTTCGGTAGTTGATTATTATGGTCAGCGTATGCAGTATCTCCGGCATATACTGCGTCAGTAAGCTTGTAAGTGGTAACGTTGCCTCTTCTAATCTCATCAAGAACTCAGTCTTTCTTCAAAATAGTATCAGCAAGGATATCTTTATGAGCGTGAGATGCGAAAAGTAAAGGTTGTAGAGCCTATCTGCACCTGGTCGCCCTCGTGGAGAATACAACTTCTGGTTGGTCGCCCATTCACGAATGTTCCGGTTGCTGAGCGGTTGTCGGTCAGCTCATACTCGCCGTTGGGAAGTTCACGAATGGTTGCGTGAAGCCGACTCACTGCCAGGTCTTCCAAAAATATATTGCAGTTGCGGCTACGTCCGATGGTCATTTCAGGTAAGAGTTCGACGCTTCGTTGCCCGGTATGCGCATTTGCAAGGTCCAGGCGTGCAATGGCTGATGCCTGAGGATCAAGTGCCTTGCCGATTAATAGTTCTCGTCCACGCGATGAAGGCAACTGAAATGGTCGCGTAGCTTCGTTCGCATAGAATGTGAGCTGCGTATTGCCAAACAGGAGCTGATCCCCACTATTGAGCGATTGCTCTTTGACCGGACGCCCATTGACAAAACTATCACCACTCCCATGATCATCTCGTAGTGTATACCCCGTCGCCATACGCAAAATACTGGCCTGTTTACGATGTACGGTAATATCTTCCAGAAAGATATCACAGTCGCGACTACGGCCAATGGTGGTGCATTCTTTCCATAATTCTACGCGCTTGCCAAGCAGAGGCCCCTTCTGGATGACAAGGTAGGCTAATGTGTATTCTTGTGACATGGGTCTCCATGTGGTGTTCTTGTGTGACTTGCGATGAAAGTGCCTTCCATCGTTCTCTGTGTGAGTATAACTAATAGCGCCAAATGGTGTCAAGGTGCGAAAGTGAGTCAGTTCACAGTTCTATGTCAATCTTTGATATGGAATATGAGATGCCCATAGTTCAGCACGGCAATTGGCCCGTGTGTAATAGAAAAACAGTTTACATATCACAAGTTGATTTGTTGTGATCCAAAAAAGATTTCCGCCCGTATCCATGATATACTGTGTTAAACACAGCAATGTATGTCAGTAGAGAAATTTCTACTGAAGTAATACATCAAAGAATGAAAGGATGTAGCTTGATGAGCAACAAAGAGATCGTTTTGACAGGTATTAAAGCCTGGGAAGCTAACGACGTACAGGAATTAGCGCCTTTGGTCGCGGATGATTTTGTACTGACCGGCCCACTGCCACAGCCTCTGGGCAAAAACGAGTTTATCGGCCTGATGCAGGCAACATTAACTGCTATGCCCGATTGGTCCTTCAATGTGACCGATGTCCGGGAAGATGGAGACAAGGTCACACTCAAATCGTACATTACAGGAACGCACACAGGCGAATTGGCGCTTCCTGGTATGCCGCCTGTTCCAGCTACTGGTAAGAAGGTTGTTTTGCCAGAAGAGAAACATGAGTACACGCTAAAAGATGGGAAACTGGTCAGGCTCGTTGTCGAATCTCCTCCTGATGGTGGCGTGCCGGGTATGCTAGCTCAAATAGGTGTTACACTACCGCAAGCTTAGGAATATTTCCATTACGAACTCTGGTCAGAACTAAACTGCATGAGAGACGGTATCATACTATGGGTATGAAGCCGTCTCTCTTTGTGTGAAATGTGTCTTACCTTGTCTTCCAGCTCGCAAGTGCTAAGAGCCTGACGAGAAGGCGATCGGTGGTATAATAAGCCACGAGAAAATCTGGTATCTGCAAGATTGCTGTAAGATTGAGAAAGGCAGAATTGTATTCTATGGCAATGCAAATGGGGCAGCAAATCACTGCCGATTTTGACGTTCCCGCAAGGATGAGGGATGGTGTAATCCTACGAGCCAACGTGTATCGTCCTGTAGGCGAAGGGCAATGGCCTGTTCTACTCACTCGCCTGCCATATGGAAAAGACCTGCCCATTAGCAGCTCTATGATGGACCCGGCACAGGTAGCTCGTCGAGGCTATGTTGTGATCGTACAGGATACGCGTGGCCGTTCCATGTCTGAAGGGGAATGGGACCCCATGCGCCGTGAAATACTCGATGGCGAGGATACTGTTGCCTGGGCCGCTCAATTGCCATATAGCAATGGCGGTGTCGGCATGTATGGTATCTCCTACTTTGGCTTTACACAATGGGCCACTGCGATCCGACATCCACCCGCACTAAAAGCGATGATTCCGGTAATGACATGGAGCGATCCTCTGGATGGTGTCCTGTTTCGCCGGGGTGCGTTTGAGTTAGGCTCCGCCGCAAGCTGGCAAATGATGATGGGAATTGATGTGCTGTTCCGTCGTTATCGTGGTGATCCTGATCCGCGTAAGCGGGGCCGCGCATTCTATATGCTGGCAAAAGAGACTGACGCTCTGGCGGAACAGGGCTACTGGTCGCTACCTCTGAAAGAGTTTGGACCACTGAAGCGCACTGATGTCGCGCCAGCCTTTTTCGAAATTATTGATAATGCCATGAATCGTGATCATTCCGATCCATTGACTATCCTGGGCAAGCATGAGCAGGTAACGGTCCCGACCTTCAATATCGGTGGCTGGTACGATATTTTCCTGCAGGATACCATTGAAAACTTCAGGAATATGCGCTCGCAAGGTAGTACCCAGGAGGCGCGCCAGAGTAAGTTATTAATCGGCCCCTGGGCTCATGGTGTCATGACCAATCCTATAGGCGAAGTGAATTTTGGCTTTGCGGCCAGCTCGGCCTTCATAGATCTGCAGATTGATTTTGTCAACCTGCAACTGCGCTGGTTTGACCATTTCCTCAAAGGCATTGACACCGGTATGTTAAACGAGGCTCCGATCAAGCTGTTTGTGATGGGTGCAAATGTCTGGCGCGACGAACAAGAATGGCCACTTGCTCGTGCCGTCGAAACCCGCTATTACTTGCGCAGCAACGGCCATGCCAACACACTCAATGGTGATGGACTGCTGAGCACCCGTGCTCCGGAAAGCGAAACTGCTGATCAATACGTGTATGATCCCTCTAATCCGGTCATCACGCGTGGCGGCGCATTATTGATGACGCCCGAGTTCCGTCCTGGCCCCTTTGACCAGCGTTCTGTTGAGAGTCGGGAAGACGTTCTGGTGTATACGACGCCAGAATTAGAGCAGGATGTCGAAGTGACGGGACCCATTGTAGTCCATCTGTGGGCTACCTCAAGTGCACCTGACACCGATTTTGTGGCGCGCCTGGTAGATGTACATCCCGATGGCTACGCTCAGAATCTGACCGACGGGATTATTCGCGCTCGCTATCGTAATTTCGCGCATGGTGGAGAAGTAACCCTTATCGAGCCCGGTAAGGCCTACGAGTACGAGATCGATCTGTGGGCTACCAGTAATGTCTTCAAGAAGGGACATCGCATCCGCCTTGACGTAACGAGCAGCAATTTCCCACGCTGGGATCGTAATCCAAATACGGGTCATGAGTTTGGTGAAGATAGCGAACTGGCAGTCGCCCGGCAGACTATCCTGCATGACACTGAGCACCCATCCTATGTGTTGCTCCCGCTGATACCCAACACTTAATATATCCTTCTTGCGCGATTCTCAGATCGGGGATCGCGCGTTCGCTTTTTGATTATAAACGATGCATTAATAGCAGCAGCGTTATCCCAACGATGACCAGTAGCAGGAGAATTACTCCTCCGATAGTCATGCCAAAGGCCGGTGAACGCCGCAGCGAACCTGTGGATAGTTGTCTGTCCTGGATGTTTATTGCTGCTAGAAAAGATACTGGTGGTGCCTGGTGGCCCATTTTCTCGTCTCTTGCCAGCGTCTGGCGCGTTCGTAGCGATTGGTAATCCCGCTGGGGCGCAGGCTCTTCTAATGTTACTCCAGGCCTGTCTGCGATATGGTGGGCGTGACCTGGTTGTGGGCTACGCGTTGGGACCGCGACTTTTTCCAGGGTTGACCGTATGAGGCCGGTCCTCTCTGTTGGCACACGGAGATGATGTTGTGTACCAATTTTTGTTTCCCGACTTGCTTCATGTTGCTGTTCGAGATTATGCCCTTGACTACGCCGGGCACGAGCTTCACGTCGCATAGTTTGTAAGATTGCATTGTAGGCCTGCGCAAATGCTATAATATTGGGGTAGCGCTGCTCCGGTTTTTTGGCGAGGGCGCGCAGGAAGACCTCATCTAATCCGGCAGGCAACACGGGGTTATAGACGCTGAGTGGCGTAGGTTGTGTATGATGATGATGATGCAGGAGCTGAGCCGCCGTCCCTTCAAAAACAGGATGCCCTGTCATCAATTGATACATCATGACTGCCAGCGCATATTGATCGGCTGCTGGTCCCACCTGGATAGAAGTAACCAGCGAAGGGTCATCAAATTGCTCCGGGGCCATATAAAGCGGCGTACCTACGGAACGGTGCAAAGAACGCCCGCTGCGATAGAATGCCGCTAGACCAAAATCAGCAAGCAAAAGATGTGGTCGGCCATGTGGAAAGATATTGGCAAGATGGGCGTATGCTCCTTGTTTGAGTGGACTGCGCTCAATACGGATCAAAAAGTTAGTGGGTTTTATATCGCGATGGATAATTCCGTGATCATGGGCATGTTGCAGTGCGGAAGCAGCCTGTAGAAGATAATAGCCTGCTTCCTCTGCTGAGAGAGGCCAGCCAAAGCCAAACTGTTGTGTGCGCCGTTGCAGCCAGTTCCAGAGTGACCCTTCAGAAAGATAAGGCATCACAAGGTACGTAATAGGCGTCAAACCGGCTTCGAGCAGCTCTTCACCGAAATGGTAAAGCGGCAAAATACATTCATGTTCCAATTCGGCAACTGCGCGAGCCTCGCGCTCGAAACGCAATGCCGCCTGTTTCCCTTCGGGTGTATCAGGTACTGCACGCAGATCGCCACAAACGACCTTGATGGCAACTTTCCGCCCAATGCGTGCATGTTGAGCTAAATAGATATCGCCCATGCCGCCGCTCTCAATGAGCCGCACAAGGCGATACCCACCGAGCATTTTCCCCACCAACGTATTCATCCTGAATTCCTTTATAGTAAAAGGCTGGAGCGCGGCAACGAACAGTGAGGCGCGCTCGAACTTGCAATGATTTTGTGTCTAGAGACAGTATACAGTGGGATACTACTATCTGTGGCTACTACCGCCAAAACTCCCATTTGAGGTCCGTACCTGTTCCCTTTCTACCCCGTCCTGCCTAGATGCCTGCATGAATAGACGGCCAGATCTATCCATGCAGGCATCTGTGGAGAAATAGGGAGGTGATATCGTTCCTATCAAAGCTGAAGCGCAGGGTGACCGCAAGGGTAAGAGACAGAGACGCGCAATCAAATGGCTCAATAGCACAAACTCCTCTCTTGTTCACTTGACGCATACGGGGCGCTCTTACCCTTGCGGGTGCCGGGCTTCTATTATCTTTACGCTCAATCAAAGATGAACTGCATCCCAGGCACTTCACTATGCGCTATTGTCCCAGTTGGCGCAGAGTATCATACGCAGTGGCGGCAAGCTCTGGCCGTGTCTCGATCAAGCGCCGTAGCGCTGTGGAGGAGTCTGCGTCGCGGTACTGTAACACGAGCTGACATGCTACCCGCACAACGCTATCGCGTGGGTCGCTCAATGCGTCGCGTGCGGCCGCGCGGCTGCGGTAATCATCTCCACTGGCATCGATACGTTTTAATGCCTCAAGAGCCTGGGTCCGTACATAAGGATCAAAGTCATTGGTTGCGCGCAATACTGTATCCAGTGCATTACGGTCTTGCAATAGCCCACTGGCGCGTACAACTGCCGCGTAAATCACGCTGCCCGGAATATCCGGGTCTCCTGGTCGCAGATTATCGCGCAGTTTGGGATAACTCGTGCGTCGATCGATCTCTATCACACGCCTGATCAGTTCTAGCATAGGGGGCACAGCACGGCGATCTCCCAGGCTGCCCAGTGCATCGCAGGCTGCGCCCAACGCTCGTCCTTGCGCACGATCCCTCAGCTCTTTCGTTGACTCGATGCGGCTGATAAGCAAGGAGGTTGCGCGTGGCTCACGGAGCTCTCCCAGTACACGCACGACCGGTGTAAATGCCTGATCGTCGCTGTCGCTGAGCGTCTCCAGTAAGACATCCCGACCAGGACCGGCCATCCAGCGCTCAACTTCGGGCATCATGGGAACACAGGCGTAAACTGGATCTATGATGCGTGCATCCTTTACCTCCCCACGTGATATATCCGCCCAGTAACGACCAAGCAACGTTCCAAGGCGGTGGATTGCGAGCACGTTTTGCCAGGTAGGAGCCTTACGCGCACCTTCAAAAAGGATGTGCGCCAGAGGAGGCAGATCACGCTGGAAAGCGGCTGGAAGCGTTTGCCCATCCGTGGGAGGAGTAGTACTATCCAGCAGAACCTGTCCAAAAATCAAGGCTGCCTGTTGTGCAAGACGTGGACTGATCCCTGCGTCGCCACGTAGATAGTTCTCCAGAGGAATATCCCGGTAAACGGGAATGGCGACATAACTTTCAAGGCCGGGTATACGATCGAGACCACTCGCTACCAGCAGATCGTAGAAGCGCTCCTGTTTCAGTGTGAGGCAGGCATCAATAACATCGACTTTGGCCCATCCCTCTGCTTCTCGGAGCGCGCTGATAAGGGCTTGCAGAGCAGGGTTGGTCTCTAATTTCACCAGTGATTGTGTAGCATACAATGAACTGTTCGGATCGGTGGCAAGCTCTCCAAGCACCTTAATGATATCGGCGGATCTTGCGCTCTCTTTTGACGACTGGCGGGCGAAACCCATAGACTCTTTTGTGGCATCTTTCTCGAAGAGAGTGCCGGCGCGATAGTTCCCCAGCATGAGAATCGCGAAGCGACGCGCGCGCCCCTCGACAGTCTCCGCGGGATTGGCATCGGGCGGGAGATCTTCCGGGTCTCCCTTCTCAATGATACGCTACCAGACCGGAATCAAGTTGCCCGCACGGTCGATTTCTAACAGAAAAGGAATCAAGATCGGGTGCCATTGTTGGACCGAACCGACGTTGAGCAGGGGGATCAGTTGCCTGGCGGCAGCCTCAGTTGAGAGACCTTCCCAACGGTAGCCTGTTACCAGGCGCGTGATCTCGGTACGTGCCTGGGTGAGACGCCCTTTTATTTCTGGAGTTTCTATATCTAGCGTCGGCATCGGGCGTCGTGCAGCAAGATGTTCGACTGTGCCTGCTCGCTCCAACACTTGCGGTGGGAGCGGTGTCACCGGTTTCACTGGAACTGCTGGCAATGATGCAAGCGGCGCTTGTGCTTGAGTGTCTTCCTGTACTTCTTCAACCCGTAGGGGTCCTGGCTCCGCTGCATTAGCATCTTGCGGATTGATAAATCCTGTCTGCTCTGCGTCCGTATCAGACATACGCTCTCTCCATATTCTTAAGTTTGTATTGAATACATCGTCAGGCTCAACTGAGCTGTAAAAACAATGCATAGAAGGATACTGGCTCATTGTACCGTTCCCTGTGGTTGTGGTCAAGGGCAAATGAAAAAACAATTTCACTGCATGCTTGTTGGGACATTATCTATACTAAAAAGGAACTATGTATTGGGCTTGCACGGGAGGAATATGATGGCAACAGAAGCACGCTTGCGTGACCTTGCTCTACATGTGCGTAATTTACTGGATTGTGACCAGGTAAGTCTCTGTTTATGTTGTCCAGAGCCAGGAATGTGTCATCCGTTACTCAGTCTGTTTTCCTCGCTTCAGAAGCGTGTCATCATGTATTATGGTTCACCAATCGATCCCATCCTCATTTCTAATGAGCGTATATGGGCATTATGTGATATGGCGATACAGAGCGGGCGCTGCATCCACTATGGAGAGTTGGGCACAAGGAAAGAGACAGAACACGGAGCTACTATGGTCAGGAGTATGGCTGTTGCTGTACTCGAACGCCCGGCAGGTATCCTGGGCTTTCTCTTCTGCACCTCCAGGCAAGCGGGAGCATTTCAACTGGGCGAATGCCGCCTGTTAACGCACTATCTCCCAAAACTATCACAACAGGTAGAGCAAGCGCTGAGTGATAGCTGTACAACTACGAGTCCGCATACTGCTTCGCGTGCCAGCGTGACCGACATGCAAGAACAGAACGCTTTTATCTCGATGGTCAGTCACGAATTGCGCGTTCCGCTCACAGCCATCAAAGGGTATGCGGGCCTGTTACAGTCCTATGGTGCCTCGGATCCAACGGATGAGAAGCGGAGCATGAATGCAACGCGTCGCCAGCAGTACCTGGATGTTATTATGGAGCAAATAGGTCACCTGGAAGTATTGATCGGAGATGTACTCGATATCTCACGGATACAGTCAGGTCGTCTTGCTCTCCACTATACGCGGGTCAATCTGCCTCAACTCTGTGGCAGCGTAGCTCAACTGATGCAGTACCGGATTGACCAGCAAGAGCCAGGACGCTATCGTATCCTCTGTAACATTGATCCTGAACTCCCTTATGCCTGGGCTGATCCTGATCGTGTGCAACAGGTACTCACGAACTTGGTGGAAAATGCGATAAAGTACTCGCCTGCTGGTGGCCTGATTGAAATACTTGTCTGTGTTCACGCTACATACTCACTCAACGGAATCCCCAGGTCCTCAGTAGAACAACAGGAAAACCAGCAATCTGCGTCCTTTGAAATGCCTCTTTCCTATGCTACTGATCTCACTTATGTAACAGTGCGTGATCACGGCATTGGTATTCCTCACCAGCAGCAGCACACTCTTTTTAAG
>Ga0137372_10001902_pt1 | contig 20120 bp, 29 predicted proteins | sample SagtaG_6_FD_104911 | JGI IMG/M metagenome (GOLD analysis project Ga0137372, IMG submission 104911) | Vadose zone soil microbial communities from Sagehorn Ranch, Mendocino, California, USA - Sage1_R_60_16 metaG | ecosystem: Environmental > Terrestrial > Soil > Vadose zone | place: USA...
CGCAGTATCTGAAGCTGAGGAGCTGCGCTTGTTCAGGAATGACGTAGCCAGCGAGCCAAGCCACAGTTGTTAAGAAACGCCGCTACCGGTCATCGAGAACGTTGGCACGGTTGCGAAAACGAAACATGCTCATTCAGTTCCTCCTCAATTTCAGAATTTGAGGTGGATCGGTGAGCGTGGAATGAACAACATTTTATGTTTCGAAAAACTTGGTGGGAAAGGACCGGGTGGCTAAGGCTCAGCTTTGTGGGAGGGACTCCACCTTGGAGCAGGGGGACGAATCGGACACAATGCTCCAACCCACATCGCTGGCATTTGTTGTGCCAAAGTCAAGAGATTTGGGGAAAATATTTCCGGCAGCAAAGATCTATCTCAGCTTCAGCTATTTAGAACCGGTGGGGTCCCCAAATGTCGGCACCCTCCGCCCAGACTGGCAGGCAAGCCGAAGAAGGATCTAGGAAAAGTTACAACTTGGGTTTCCCTCTGCCATTTTCCTGTCGTTGGCATGCCGCCGAGTGGCGTAACCACCACGGAAACGGTCGTTTCACCATTCGATGAAACAGTGTGCTGGCGTTGCAAGAACATGAAAGGCTTGTGGCTATTACGCCGTTCGGCGTAACGCCAATCGGCGTAATGAGGGTTTAAGAAATGCCTTATTTGTCAACCCTAGGTATACATTATGAGAAAATTTATAAACGTGAAAACACCGTGGTTTATAGATATGCTATTTTGTCAACCGTGGGTGTACAAACCAAGCCGAAGCTAAACTGGCTGCAGCGCTCTGTCCCAGAGGGCCTCGTCGCCGACTCCGCTTGGCTTGAAACGCACGGATATTCGAGAGCCTTGCGCAACAAATATGTTTTGCATGGCTGGTTGGAGCAGGTGGCCCGAGGCGTGTACCGCCGCCCGGCACCCAAGCTGCCGGGAGAAGACGGGCAGCAAAAACTCCGCTGGCAGCCAGTCGTAATATCGCTCCAGACACTGCTCGGCTATCCGTACACCGTCGGTGGCCGGACTGCGCTCGAACTGCAGGGGTTCGCGCACTATCTCTCTTCGGGACGCTCTCCTGAAGTCCACTTGTACGGCACCGGCAAGCCGCCAGGATGGGTGTCAAAGCTCAGCCTCGACACTCGGCTCGTATTTCACAACGCGGAAAAACTCTTCATGAAAACCGGCGGCGATGCCGCACAGGACCTTCAGCAGAACGGCACCATACGCCAACCGTGGGGGCAATGGGAGTGGCCACTCACAATGTCCGCGCCGGAGCGCGCGATCCTCGAATTGCTGGACGAAGTGCCCCAGCGGGAAACGTTTCATCAGGCCGACGTACTGATGGAAGGCCTACGGAACGGTGATGTTGAATTTGGAATCGAGTTTGCCGCCGCGAACAAGCATCCGTTTTCCGCGGCCGAGGTCGATGCTGCTCCGATTCGAGCTTTTTCAACCAAGCATGCTGGTGCCGCTCCGCAAACCACAGGAACAGCCGTTTCACCTTGACGGTAATCTGAGTCCACGCAGGCTTCAAACGCTGCTGGTTGCCTGCCGTAGCTCGGTCATCGTGCGGGGACTCATGCTGAATCGAGTCGGTCCGCATTGCATGTAGATGATCGGATGGTGGCCGTCTTTCCTCGTAGGCGTTGCCGTCAGACCAACAACGTACTTGGCCTTCACTTGCTTCATAACCTGCTCAAAGGTGAACGCAGAGATGTGGTGGCACTCGTCGACGATCACCTGACCATACTCGCCGACAAAATCCTTCACCTCTTCTTTGCGATGCAAGCTCTGGATGACCGCGATATCCACGCGTCCGGTTCGGTCCACCTTCCCGCCGCCGATCTGCCCAATCGCCTTCGTAGGCAGATTTAGGAACATGGCCAATCGCTCGTGCCATTGATCAAGCAACTGTTGGCGGTGAACCATAACCAACGTGTTGACCTTGCGCTTCGCTATCAACCATGCGGCGACAGCGGTCTTCCCGAAAGCCGTCGGCGCACACAGGATGCCTTCGTCATGCCGGGTGATCTTGGAGACGGCTTCCAGTTGCAGCGGCCGCAGGTCGCCTTGGAACTCTGCTTCGATGGGTGTGCCCGCAAATCGTTCATCGCGTACTTCCGGGCGGATCCCGTGGGCTTCAAGCACGGCGAGTATCTCCGGGAGGCAGCCCCGCGGCAAAGCTACATGTTCTGCGAAATCTTCACCACAGGCAATGACGCGCGGTTTCGCGTATGTTGAGAGCCGCATCTTCTGAGCCTTGTAGAACTCGGGATTCTGAAACGCGGCCAAGCGGAGCAGCCGGTTCAACATGGCAGATGGAAGGCCTTTCTTCTCCACGTATACGAGGTTCGCACGTACGATCTGAACGCTTTCCGGCAATGGCCCTGGGATTGGTCGGTCCAGCCATTTTTTGGAGGGCGGCAGGGTCCAGGGGTCTTGCCTCTCTTCGTCGTCCGTGACACTAGCCCGAACGCCGATCAGATCGCCCTTGCGTTGTGCTTCCGCAACGATTTTCTCGGCAACCACTGTCGGCACACGTCCTAGTGCTGCAAGGAACGCCCACTGATCCGGGTATGGCTGAAAGTTTGTATCGACAAAAACACTGTTGCTGGCTTTCCGCGGTACCGCTTGAAGGGGGAGCGCAATCAGGTTTCCGAAGCCGCCTTTGGGCATCGTGTCCTGGCTCGGGAAAAAACGATCATAGGAATCCAACCCGAGTTGATGGCGCCGTTCCATCGTACGGGTCAGAAGGGCACAGCCGAGCTTGCGTGCGGTGATCGCTGGGACTGCACGGTCGAAAAAGATCCAGACGTGGCCGCCCTTTCCAGATCTCGAACGCTCCAACGCTGCCGGTACGTTCATCTCCTGGCACGTATCCCTGAATGTGCTTGAATCTTCCTGCCAGGTCTTCTTATCGAAATCCACCGCCAGAAACCAGCAGGTTTCGTCCACCAACAGCGGATACACACCGATGGTTTCCTTCCCTAGCAGATGATTCTCGATCACAGAATCGGTCAGCGGAAAATACTTCCGCGTCTTTTGATCGACTTTCTTCCGCTCTTCCGGCCTGCTCCTGTTAATCGCTTTCCAATCTTTCTGGGCTGCCGGTGAGTAGCCCGACCGTCCATCTGGGCCCTCCCATCGTCGCGCGTAGACATCTTCTCTCCCCCGGAAGAGGCTGCGAAATAGAGCGATTCTCCTCCTGGCCCGTTCCTGCCTCTCGTCCGAAGACAACACTTCGATGGTTTGACGCACGGCCGCATTGCTGTTTCAATTGGCGGAACCGGGATGTTGTGCTCCGCCAAAAGCTACCGCAGACGAGCATTCTCCTCCCGCAACCGCCTGGACTCTCCATCGGTAACCTCGAACGGAACGGGTTGTGACTCTCTGCTAATCATTCCGAACTCACCTTCGGTAGGCCGCAGAATCAGAACCTGCATATTATGCTCGCCCCAGCCAGAGGCAGCACAGGCTCGCACCGGCATCGCGGCAAGGTTATGCTTTATCTCTGAACCCGTGGGCTACACCGCTTCGCTACAAATCCACTACTTGCAGCACTCCACCGGGCAACATTATGCGGTAAACGCGGCAACGATATGCTTAAAGCCACATGTTGTGATCCGGAACGACATCGTTATAATTGGTGAACTCTTCACTGCAAATCGGGCAGATGAGGTTCTGTTCGATGATCTTTCGATTCGTCAGCTTCCGCATCTCTGCTGGCGACCGCAACTCACGATAGCCTCGGGGGTGGTGAGGGTCCTCCACGCGCTGCACCCCGAGTCTTACGAGCCTCGGCTTGGGAAGGGTTTCCCGTCCGCAGCAGGAGAGCGATTTATGCACTGGACAGAGTTCATTAGGGCGGAGCTTCATAACATTCCTCCTGACTCGGACCGCGGATCGACAATGCGGCAATTCCGCTGGCGGGAACACCTAGGGCGAACTCAATGATGCGTGCAGAGATAGATCATTCGAAGATTTCGGCCACTTCTTTGACCCGCATGGCGAGCAATCCGTGACTCAACTTGCAAGCGGACGACGCACACTGCCTTGTTTTCGGCACCGCTCGAGGTGACTCGGATCACTGCAGGCGCCTCTTCTCCCGATGTGTTTGATGTGTCAGCCTTCGCCGGAACAGTAGGCCGCCGGCAAAGAATCACATCTGCCAAACGGATTCATCGAGATGATCCGAAAAACATTAGTTTTACTTGTTTTGCTCGCACTGGCAGGGGCCATCGTGGTCCGGGGCAGCTATCGGAATGACATTCGTGCCGCCCGAACCCGCGTCGCATCCGGGAGCCAAGTCGCCAACACGCCCTGCGGATTGATCGAATATGCCGACGTGGGTAGCGGGCACGTCATCTTCGCAATCCATGGTGCCGGCGGCGGCTTTGATCAAAGTCTGGATCTGGCCAGGGCTTTTCTGCCTCCACGTTACCGAATAGTGGCTCCGTCGCGATTCGGCTATCTGCGAACCCCTCTGCCAGCCGATACGTCGCCCGCGGCCCAAGCCGACGCCCATGCATGCCTGCTTGATGTTTTGAAGCTGCAGAAGGTCGTTGTCGTTGGCGGATCCATGGGGCGCCGTCCGCGATGCAGCTTTGCCTTCGCCACCCGGACCGCTGCTCGGCACTCATTCTCCTGTTCCCGATTACCTTCGCCGAGAGTCCCAATAACGAACCGTCACCAAAGCCTTCCCAATTCGCCCAGTTCATGATGGACACGCTCTTGAAATCTGATTTCGCGTTTTGGGCGGCTTCGAGGTTTGCGCGAGACTCGGTGATGAGGACGATCGCTGCTACTCCGCCCGCTGACTTCAAGAAAGCGTCGCCCGAAGAGCAAGCGCGAGTTCTCGAAGTACTGCGCCACATCGAGCCGACCAGTGCACGCGAGAAGGGGCTGAGAAGCGACAGCGCTATTGCGCCTTCGGTTCCACGCTATGCATTGGAACAAATCACGGTTCCGACACTCGTTATCGCCGCCGAAGACGACTTGTTCGGCACCTTCAAAGGCGGGCGATATGCGGCCGAACACATTCCTGGCGCTCGCTTCGTTGGTTATACGACTGGCGGGCATCTCCTCGTGGGTCACGGCGATGACGTTCGGCGTGAGTTGGCTGAATTCCTGAAAGAGCACGCCGCCACAAAGGCCTCACAACATTAGGAGATGAGATGAAAACGCAAGTTCACGTGTTCATCGATACGACAATCCTGGTCCAAAAAGGACCGTAGCCGAGGTGAGGAAGATTCCTGGCATGGTGAGGACCGATGCGCTGTTCGGCACGCCGGATGTGATCGCTATCGTCGAAGGCGAGCACATTGCCAAGATGGACGCGGTGATCGTTCAGATTGCGGAGTTTTCTGGAGTCCGGGACACTGATTCGAAAGACATACGGTGGGTGTGACAATGCCCCATCAGTTATCGCCTACAAGTGCCGCGCCGTTAGAAGAATCTGCCTCAAACACTTCTGCAGCGCAGGGGAATAACATGTCTCGCAATGCCGTAATCACCGCAGAAATGCTCGTTGGCTTACCACAGCCTGTGCGGAGATTTCTCGAATTTGCAGGAGTCTTGGGGAAGTCTCTGCCCAGCCGAGTGGTTGTCCAGCAAACCGGAAGGATACGGCAGGCTCCACAGAGGCCGTGGATGAAGTTCAGGACGACGGAATCCTATTCGATCGACCCTCCCGGGTTCGTCTGGAATGCTACGGCGGGCTACGGTCACCTCCCGCTTTTCAAGGTGCAGGACTCCTACGTCGAGGGCAAGGGATCGATGCGCGTGAAATTGGCCGGACTCTATGCCGTGGTGAACGCACATGGTCCAGCCATGAACGACTCCAGTGCCGTTCGCTTCTTTAACGAAATGATGTGGTTTCCCTTCGCGTATGTGCGGCCGAACGTCGCTTGGAAAGCGATCAATGACACTTCGGCCGAAGCCTCATTTGCTGCCTACGGAAGGACAGTTTCTGCCAAGTTCACCTTCGGTCCGGATGGCCGAATCACCAATTTCATTGCGAAACGTTACAAAGATGTGACCACGGACTCTGAACCTACGCTCTGGTCGACTCCCATCACCGCCTATGGGGAGTTCTGCGGTCTCAGACTCCCCTCCGCAGGAGGGGCGGTTTGGCAACTGGCATTGGGAGATTTCACTTACATCGATCTGCGAGTTGAAGAGATCAAATACGAGTCGGACGACTCATGATGCCAGCCAGAACCCGACAATGTTGCTGATTCTCCCCTTTTTTCCACACTTCCATTCACAGATATTTCGTTTTCACGCTGAGAATTGCGTTGACATCGATCAAGCGACTGTTTAGTTTGTCTGCTGTCGACGGCTGAAAGGATTGGCGAAATAAATCTTGTCAGTCCGAAGTAGGCTGGGTGATCTGCTCAGCAGGGCAACCTGAAAGAGCAACCAGACCCGAAAAAACCGACTGTTTCTGCGAGGAGCAGTTGGGGTTTGGAACTCGCGAAAGCGGTGATCGCATCAAGGGCTGCGACGGTGCATGCATCCACGCTGTGGGCTCTCTCGCAGGAGCTGGCGGCTGGAGCATAACCAAGGTCGCAGCCTTTCCCATTTTCCGGCCAGATGATCGCGCGTAGTGGGATTTGTTTTTCGGGCGGCGCGAACCTACGTCAACCGCTCTGATCTTCTTCGTTGCATTTCCATCCGGTTTTCAACACGAATTGTGGATAAGCATGTTCAGGATGCGTGCGTGATCGCGTCGTGCTTGGCTTTGACCGGTTTGCACCACGGATGGGCCCTACTCCGGGCGATAAAATGCAGTGGAATGGGAGTGACCATCGAACTGCAGAATCTCGGCGATGCTCAACTGTGCAGGGACATTACTGCCCACATCGAACACGCATTTGCCGACCGAAGAGGCGACTGGCGAGTGTCCATTGCCGGATCGCGAGCGAGCCAGAATTGGGAGATGCGGGTGGAGGGACCGAACGGCTTTGAACGGATGTATACGCTGGGCGGTTCTGCCGGAGAGCATGAGCCCGAGGTGATTCGCAGATTGATTCTTCGGTTGATACCGGCAAGTTCCATGTAATCTGCTGTTCCTAGATTGCAGCTAAACCGCTAAGCCAACACGGAATCAGCACCTCTCAACAGGTTGGCTTCCCGGCCTGAGAAGCGCGAATGCATGAACGTCCAAATCCGAATCGGCGTCTCGACGAACACGTACGGCGAGCGTTGAACAAGATCAAGAAACCGAACACCGCTGAGGAGATAACCGAGTTGTTGAATCGGGACCTCGGTCCCGAAGATCGACCTTTTCAGACAAAAGAAGTTGCCGCTTGGCTGCGCAATGCCGGCGACGCAGTCTTGAATTTGTATTGGCTTGGGGACCGTCCCCGCAAGTACGGTGCAGTGTCCTTCGCAACCCGCCGCAGTCAACAAGTCAGAGGGATCGTGAGAGCACGTCTGATTTAACATAGCCATGTCGGGAACCACTATTAAAGGTTGAGATTTCAGGAGGTGCTCCGTGCCAGTTCCGAAGATTTTGATCTTGACGGGAGATGCTGCCGAATCCCCGGAGGTCCTTTATCCCTACCAGCGCCTCAGGGAAGAAGGCTATGAGGTGCATATCACGGCGCCCAGCAAGAAGAAACTGCATTTTGTGGTGCATGATTTCGAGCCAGGCTATGACACCTATACAGAAAAACCCGGCTACAGTTGGGACGCGGATGTCGCCTTTGCGGACGTGAATCCTTCAGACTACGCGGCCTTGGTGATCCCGGGAGGTCGGGCGCCAGAATACATTCGCAACGATTCAGCCTGCCAGAAGATCGTCCGGCATTTCTTTGAGAACCAGAAACCTGTAGCTCAGCTTTGCCACGCTGGACTGGTATTGGCCGCATGTGGGGTATTGAAGGGTAGGCGCACCGCTGCCTATCCAGCCCTAGAGTCGGACATTAAAGCGGCAGGTGCGGAGTTCGTCAATGCCGAAGCGGTGGTTGACGGAACAATGGTTTCGGCACGCGCTTGGCCTGATCATCCGGCGTGGATGCGAGAATTTGTCCGCATCTTGAAGCGGAAGTCGCCCGTTCGTGAACTTGAGACCGCGGCGTAGATCCAGTACTGGAGGTGCAGTCGCTGCTAAAGATCACGATCCTGCATCAAGCCGGCTTTGTCCGCCCGCTAGGCTCGACCGCCAGTCCTGGCTTGTCTAACGGTGCTGACTGACACAGCCTCATTCGAAAAGAGCCGGTTGTGACTCGGTCTCTTCCACTTCGCGAAAATTGCTCAGACCGATACCCACAAGCCGATAACGTTGGTGTGGACCGAGATCCACTCGTTCTCGTAACTTTAAGGCGATCTCTGTGAGTTCTTTGAAGGAGGACGGAGGGGAATCCGGTGTATGGCTGCGGGTCAGGATCTCGAAGTCGCTAGTTTTCAGCTTGAGAACTACCGTGCACGCTATTCTTGATTCTTTGCGCGAAGCAGACCAGAGCTTTTCTGCCAGGCGTCGGATCATTGGTTCGGTTTCTGCCAGCAGCACATCCTCTTGAAATGTATCCTCGACGGACATGGACTTCGTAGGCCGGTCCGGCACGACCGGACTCTCGTCGATCCCTCGGGCAAGTTCGTGCAGGCGGCCGCCATAGCGGCCGAATTCATGTTCCAGCTTGGCGCGCTCTAGACTTCGCAGGTCGCCTACCGTCTTTACTCCGAGTTTCGCCAACTTCTCTTCGGTGACTTTTCCTACTCCGGGTAAGCGCCCAACTGGCAAAGGCAGCAGAAATGCGTCTACTTCTTCTGGTTGGATCACGAAAAGTCCATCAGGCTTCCGCCAGTCAGACGCCAGTTTTGCCAGAAACTTGTTGGGCGCAACGCCCGCAGAGGCTGTGAGGTTCAATTCCTGGCGAATCTGCTCGCGGATCGTGCGAGCCACGAGCGTAGCCGTAGGCAACCCGCTTTTGTTCTCGGTAACGTCGAGGTACGCCTCGTCGAGCGACAGTGGCTCGATCAGGTCTGTATGGCGTTTGAAGATCTCCCGCACATCCCCGGATACCGCCCGATACCTGGTGAAATCCGGAGCAACAAAGATCGCATCCGGACACAGCCGTTCTGCGCGCTTCGCTGGCATGGCTGAACGCACGCCGAAAGCCCTCGCCTCATAGGAAGCAGCGCACACAACCGAGCGGTTGCCCTTCCAGGCGACAATCACGGGCTTGCCGCGCAGGTCAGGATTGTCCCGTTGCTCTACTGAAGCGTAGAACGCATCCATGTCCACATGCACGACTTTGCGCATGACCGTCCCAAACCATACTACCGGGGATGGGGGAAAATCTGATCATGCGGTAGATCGGTTGCTCACAGCGATTGCAGTAAGTTCGAATCATGCATACGGCCCCAAACCTCTATTCGGCTCTTGCGACTGCGGTGCTCTTTCTGCACGCACTATTTATCGTCTGGGTAGTCTTCGGGGCCGTGTTCACGCGATCGCGGCCCATCCTTCGCTGGTTGCATATCGTTTGCCTGATCTGGGGAATTCTCACGGAGTTGCTGCCCTGGCCCTGTCCGTTAACGCTCCTCGAGAACTGGCTGGAACAAACGGCGGGCGTCGAGCCGTACCAGGGAGGCTTCCTGCTCCACTATATGGACAAACTGGTCTATCCCGACATTTCCGCAACGGCGTTGACAGTGGCGGGAGTGCTCTTTTGCGCCTTCAACCTAGCGATCTATGGTAGGCAAGCTTGGAGAGTCCGCCCTCACAACCAACGGCGGACCCGAGCCTTGTAGCTCGAATACTGGTCGTTGAAGTTGCGTTCGAGGAACCCTTCCTCTCGTGGAATCACAACCATCGCAATGATGCCGACAGCGGGAATAAGCGTTACGAGCAGCCAAAGGTCATTCAGCCAAACTGACAATCCGAGCACCAGCAGAATGAAGGACAAATAGATGGGATTGCGGCTGAACCGGTACGGGCCGGTTCGCACGACCGTGGTGCTGCGCTCCGATCCCCGTACAGGGGTGCCAGCGCGGCGAAATTCCCGGTAGGAAAGCAGGAAGAGAAGTACAGCGCAAACAGTTGCTAGGGGCCCGAGCATCGCAAGAGTCGATGGCCTGAAAGGAAGTGGCCTAACTTTGTTCATCGCAATACCCACGAGGATTGCTAAAAGAAAGACAACCGGCGGTCTAAGCAGGCCGGGCAACGGTCCGCCGCCCTTCGTCGGCTGCTTGCTAGCGGGTTGGTGTGCGGCATCCATGAATCATTTCCTTTCCTTGCACGTCGTGAGTTCGAAAGCTTATTCTGCAACTTCAAGTCGACTTGAGGTCAAGAGGGAAAACGTGGAACACAGAGGTAGCGCGGCGCTCGGGCGTTCCCGCCTCGACGCTGCGCTTCTATGAAGAGAAGGGTCTGATCGCCTCGATTGGCAGGCGGGGTCTGCACCGTGTGTTCGATCCCGGTGTGCTGGAACGGCTGGCGCTGATCGCCCTCGGGCGTTCCGCCGGTCTCTCGCTCGCTGAGATCGCGCTCATGTTCGCACCAGACGGCCGGCCCCGCATCGACCGGAAAATGCTTGCGGCCAAGGCGAAGGAGCTTGACCGGACCATCCGCAAACTAACCGAGATGCGCGACGGCCTGCGGCACGCCGCAGCTTGCCACGCGCCGAGTCACATGGAATGTCCGACCTTTCGCCGCATCCTACGGGCCGCCGCGTCGGCAGCTTTTCGACCACAAAAGCAAAAGCGTCTGACAGCAATGTAGCCCTACCGCTGTAAACCCGATTAGCCGATCAATGCTGGCGCTTCCATCTGCGAGATCGGCTACAGATTCTCTTGGATGAAGCGGGGACTCAGGTGGACATCCACTTGTATCAGCGGCGAATCGCCGACCGCCTTGAAGCTGTGAATCTCACCCGCCTTGATTACAAAAATGTCTCCAGCACTGCCCTCGAAGGTTTTGCCGTTGACCGTCCACATCCCACGGCCTTCACGAATGAACTGGATCTCGTCATAAGGATGGCGATGCGGACCCGGTCCAGAGCCTGGCTTCCCGTGGAACAGGAACACCGAGGCACCGGTGTCAGCGTGTTCGGCTCCGACAAACTCATGCGAACTACCAACGAAAGGCAGGTTCTCCTGCCGCACGTGATGCATCCTTAGTTATGCCTCCCAGGAATATTGGATGAACATTCCTTCCGCTTAGGTTCCGGAACGACCTGCAAACGAAATGGCTCCTCAATGTGCTGGGTTATTCGCGGAACGGTGTCCGCCGGAGGCAATCGCGCGATTTCCTGAGCCACAAAACTACACCTGCTGCAGATCTGTATCAGGTGCTGGGTGGCCGAGGATCCGCAGCATCGCGACAATCTGGCCTTTGTGGTGAAATGCGTGGGTTATCACGTGCAGCAGGATAAACGCAGGACTCCGGAGTTCGCCACCCCAATCCACGGGGCGCTGTCGAAGGGTCGTGTTGAGTTGCTCCTCCGTGAGATCTCTCACATAGGCTCGTGTCGCTTCTCGTATCCGGTCTTTAGCCGCTTGCAAGGCCGCCACGGTTGGGCAATCTTCTTCGTGCCAACCGGGAAAAGTCTTGTTCTGCAAATCGTGGACCCATCCTTCCTCACAGGTCAGGACGTGCACAAGTTGCTTCCAAATGGACGCGTGGCCGAATCCCGAAATCGGTTTGCGACAGAGATCATCAGGCACCGTTGCGACATGGCGCAGCAAAAGGTCCAGCCGCTCATGGGTTGCGGTATGCAGATCGATGATTCCAACTTTGGTGAACATGATTGGCCCTGTGTCTCGGTAGGACATCCGAGACAACGTAGCGACTCTCAAAGAACGGCTCAAGCGAGAACATCCCGCTCACACCAGCGAGGCGCTAGCGGTGAATGAATTTCGCAAAGTGCCGAGGTGAACAACGTGGCGAATCGTCAGCGCGTTTATGGCACGAGTCTTCATTTTCGCTGGTTTGGCATTTGCCATGGAGTTCTGAGTGTAATCGCCGTAATTTCGCTGACCCAGCTCGGCGCGCCGTGGTCACGGGCCGGGCGGTTGTGAGCAACCATCCGGCCCTGACTCACAACGGAGAGGACCGACCTCCCAAATTGCTAGCTAAGGGCATTATGGTAGTGGGCTACTTCAAAGTAGCCCACTACCGGCATTATAGGCCGGTTGACAGGGCACTACCGCAGAGATTAAGTAGCACCGCCCCGCGCGGTCAGACCGTTCGGGGCGGTGTGTTGTTTTACTTCGTCCATCCGGTTGCTGGTGAAAAATCTGATTTCGTCAACTATCCTTGGAGGGCACCTTGCCGGGATCAGAGTTTTGTCCAACAGTCCGAGACCACTTACTTTCGGCTTGACGACTGCCTTGCTGAGGAACACAATCTCAGGCATTAAGTCATCGCCAGCCGGTTGTCGAAATGAAGAGCGCAGGTCGGGCCATCCGCTTTGCCGTTGGAGCCATTGAGAACCTTGAGAGGCTCGAACGTCAAATGGTGCGGTTTTCGCCAAGAGACAAGAACTACGAGAGCAACCTGCGTGCTCTCCAAGCCGCCATTCAAGAGTTCCGGAAGCCTTCCCGAAGGGGACGAACAGATACCGCACGCGGTGCTGTCCGAAAGGCGCTCCGGCTGCGTCACCCGTCTTCGGGGTGCACTTCGCACCCCGAGTAATTCCTGGCGCACCCAAACGCAAATCTGGCCGAAGGAGTCCGCAGATGAAAAAGCTGTTGCTGGTTTGTTTTGCATGCACGCTACTTGTATCCCTGGTCGCTGTTGCTCAATCCACCAAGCAGTACGACCCGGCAACCCAGGACACCGCAAAAACGAACGCACAAGACAAGCAAGCAGAGAAGCCCGCCAAAGGGACAAAGACAGTAACGGGTTGCTTGCGGAAAGGCGACGAGGCCGGCGAGTTTTCCATCGAGGGTGAAGATGGCAAATTGTGGGGCCTGCGGAGCAGCACGGTTAAGCTGGAAGGCCACGTTGGCCACAAAGTAACTGTGGCCGGGACAGCCAGCCGCGAATCGAAGGCTGAGGAAAAGAAGGAAAAGAAGGAAGGAGAGGTTGAGAATGCGGCCCAAAAAGAGGAATACCGCGATCTCCGCGTTACGAGCCTGAAGATGATCAGCGATACTTGCGCCAAGTAGCGCAACAAAAACGTGGTTTCTCGGGCCAGCGAGAAAGCTGGCCTTTTTCTTTTTTGGAAGTGTTTCCGTCCCAGAGTGGCGAGCTTCGGGGGCTACCGCTGACATTTTTATGGGAGATTTTACCCTATTGTCTCGGCAGCTGTACGGCAGAGTTCCAAGTCAACCGTTGCAAAATCGCGATAGCGCTCATAGATAACGAGGTTCGATTCGTGAGCTGGGTTTTGTCTTCATGCCAGTTTCAGTGGTGGAACCGAACAAGCACTGGCGACCGTGTCATAAACGTGTCCCCGCGGTCGTCATCGAATGCGTCGACGCCGCCATTCTCGCAGCATTCCTCAGGCGCCTCCGTGCGGGCTTAGGTTTTGGGTAAGTAGTTGATGTCAAAATGAGTTGGGAAGGAATCGTGGCCTGAGTCGCACTGATCGGCCGTTAGCCATCCATTCTGATTAACCCTTTTTCACCGTTGCACCAATAATGCGTTGCTTGGATATTCTCCGGATGATCGTCTCGGAAACCTCCGCCCATTCCTTTCGGATTCTTATGATCAGGGACGATGTCGTGGTAATGGGTGAACTCTTCATGGCAGATCGCACATTTCCCACCCTGCTCCACGATTTTCCGGTTCAGCAGTTTCCGCATCTCGGCCGGTGATCGTAACTCCCGATATCGTCGCGGGTGGTGCGGATCTTCGACTCTCTGAACTCCGAGCCTTATCAACTTGGGCTTAGGGAGGAACTCCTGGCCGCAACAGGAAAGGGACTTATGGATCGGGCACAATTCATTGCTACGGAGTCTCATGGCATTCCTCTTGATAACTGAATGAAGTCGGAAGCGGGTTGGCGGTGAGTGGGGACGGAAAACGGCCAACCGAAACACTGGGCTGTTACAATTCCTGCCCTAGGAGAACCAATGTCGAACTTGGCTCATGTGGTCCAGCAGCTAAGGAAGGAACGGGATCAAGCGCAACGCAGAATCGAACAGCTGGACGAGGCTTTGAAGGCGCTGAGCGGGTTCGGCGCGCTACGTGGAACTACCAAAAGACACAGCCGTGCTCAGCCGTCGGGTAGGAAACGACGGACGATGTCAGCGGCGGCGCGCAGGCGAATTGCAGCAGCCCAGCGCGCGCGTTGGGCGAAGTGGAAAGCAGCGCAGCGGAACAAATAAGCGGACAATCATGTGCGGACGCTATCGGGTCACGGCAAGGGAGCGCTACCTGCGGACCACTTTGGCCTCGATGAAGATCCACATTGGGAACCGCGCTGGACATCGCCCCCACTCAGCACAACCTACACCCAAAGCACAGGTCAAAACCCCAGAGTGACCATTTTCCATTTGGCCAAAGGCGATCATTTCTGCTTTGCCAAGCAATCCATCACGCGAGCTTACAACGGTTTAGTGGAAGATCAAATTTGCGCTCGTGAACGTTTCGAACCTGCAGAAGATAAGGACGCTTTCCGCCAGTCCCGTCTGAATCGATTTGTTTCTGCAACCGGCATAGAATACGGCAAATACGTGAGCACTTCCCGTGGACCAATCCGACCATCCCCGCTCTGAACCGGGTCGCGCGAGGGCCCAAAGACGAGAGTGGAAGATTGCCTCCATCAGTCTCGTTGTAGCCTCGGCCGTTCTGGTTATCGCAGTCCTGGTTGCAAACCTTCAGTCGCCGCGAGTAGCCCTGGCGCTGCTGATTTCATTGATCAGCGCCGTGCTTGTCTTTGCCCTCTTGTTGGCCGACGTTTTCCGCCAGATGCACAGGACCGAACGCCAGGCAAGGACTGTTTTTGAAGACAGGGAGCAGGAATTCCACCAAATGGCCGACAACATCCAGGAAATCTTCTGGGTGATCGACGCCGAGACGAAGAAAGCCACCTTCGTCAATCCGGCATACGAAACCATCACTGGCCGCTCCTGCCAGTCACTGCTTGAGAACCCTTCCTCCTACGAAGGGGTCATCCACCCCGATGATCGAGTTCATGTGCTCGCCAAGCTTGATGAAGCAGTCCGGGCCGGCAGCTTTGACGAAAGGTTTCGCATTGTGAAGCCGGACGGTGAGATTCGCTGGGTTTGGGTACGCGGTTTTCCCCGCAGAGACGCAAATGGCAAAATCACCCGACTGGGGGGAACCGCGCTGGATATTACCGCGTTAAAGAAAGCGGAAGACCAGGTTGCGGCCAATCTCGCCAAGGCGAACTCGGCCTGGGCGGAAGCGGAAGCCCTGCGCAAGGCCACTCTTGCGCTTACCGAAGACCTTCACATGGATTGCGTTCTGGATGCGTTGCTCCGCTCTCTGGCCGAGTTGGTTCCCTACACATGCGCCCGGGTGCTGGTTCCAGAAGGCGGTCCACATTGGCTGGCCCTGGGTGAAAAATCGTGTCCCGAACTCGCGAAAAAATCTCCCCGCAGCCCGCTGACATTCGTCGCCGATGAATCCCCGTTCTTTCAGCGTATCTGGTCCGAGCGGAAACGCGTCTTGATCTCCGACACCAGGCGGCAAGAAGCATGGCAAACCTTCGAAGGACACAAACAATTCGGTTCGTGGCTCAGCGTCCCTCTCGTGGCTTCTGACGAATTCCTGGGCTTTCTCTCGGTCGGCCACATAGAGCCGAACCACTTTACCGAAGACCACCTCCGGCGTGCGGAGCTGCTGGCGATACCCGCGGCGGCAGCCATTCAAAACGCCCGTCTCTATTCAACCGCTGAGATCTACGGTTCGGAGTTGGAAAAGCGCCTGGCGGACCTCCAAAAGGCCGAGCAAGCGCTCGATCAATCAGAGGCCGATCGCCGGGTTTCCGAGGAGAGATTTCAGAACATATTTCACTCGAGTCCTGTCGCCTTCTCGATCACAACCCTTGAGGAAGGACGTTTTCTGGAGGTGAATTCCGCCTTTGAGTGCAGGTACGGATACCGCCGGGAAGAGGTGCTGGGGCGTACTGTGCACGAGCTCAGGATATGGGACGAACCTGCCGACAGAAGACTGCTGTTGACACAGCTACGTCGAGGCGGTCCGATTCGTAACGTGATCACCCGGCTACGGACCAAATCCGGCGAAGTGAAGCTTACCGCGTATTCCGCGTACCGGATGCAATTCGATGGCCAGACCTGCGTATTTGCGGTCTCCGAGGACGTGGTGATCCATGACCGCAAGCGCAACAATTGACAGGGGGCGCCCACAACCTGAGCTTTGCTGGTAGTCCGGTCGAGCCAGACGACCATTGGACCGCTAGCCGTCCTGTGCTTTTGTTTCCTTTTTGTCCAGAATTCCGACCACCAAAAATAAAATCCACCACATGCGTGCTGAAATGGGCCACGATGTTGATCATCCTCTTTGCGAGAAGCTGCTGTGCACAAGAGACGTGGGGTAGCTAGGAAGCCAGTGATTCCACCAGCCGAACCATGTAGGGGCCAATGGCCGAGGCACACGTTGTCGGTATTCCCGCACGAAAACGGGACTTGGCCGACCACGAAACTGCACTTGCGTCGTAACAGTAGTCCTGTTGCGAGTGCGCTCTACGACGGCCGGGGGACGTGCAGCCTACATTCGAAGCGGTTCCGGAGACTGGTAATGGTGCAAGAGCGCAAGTGGGCACCGCTTCGGGCGTCCAATTTGTCCGGTATCCCGACCATCATGATCCCGTTGTTGCTGCATTGTTCTGTTTCCGCTCCGGGCCTCTTTCCAGGCACACACAGTCGGCGCCCCAGACAGATGCCTCTGGCGCGCGAGGACATTCCCCACATTTCCCATATCACGAGTTCAACACCTCCGGTTGGCCGGATGTGATTCCCAACTTCGATCTCTAAGTCTTCACTGAAGGGTGTGGTGCAGTATGGCAGGTGCAGGGAGAATACTTGTTTGGTGGGACCGGGACGTCGATCAGGCAGGACGATTGATTCGACCGGATGTGAGATTGGCCGGCCATGAGATCTGGGAACAGGCGTGTCAGCGGACGCAGGCGCTGCTTGACGATCATGGTCCCGCTGCCGAGCTCATGGAAAATTCGGTTGCGCAAGTGTCGCGCTATCTCGACCGTATTGGGGCTCCTGAATCCTCGCAGAAGCATGGCCTTGTCATGGTGGCCTTCTGCCGCGGGCTGCGGCGCTATGCGGCCAAGTTGAATCGGCTTGAATTCGTGGGAGGGTCCGGCGAACTGGCAGGCCGCACCTTGGACGAGGGTTGGGCCAGCCACATGAACGCCCGTCTAGAACTTGCGAGGATCGTCCGAAAACTCCGTGACGAGTATGGCACCGTTTTGATGCTCAGGGCTGCCGGATACGAATGGGAAGACGTTGGTCAAATGTTGGGAAAATCGTCGGCGGCCATCCGCATCAGTTTCTGGCGCGAGATAAAAAGAATCAGACGGACTTCTAGCTGCCGCCGATGACCATCGGACTCGCGGAACTGCATGTGCGGATCGTCTGTGCTGAAAGATCGACACGGTCGCGCTCAGATCTCTCTAGAACGCTCCAATCCCAAGAGTGGTTTCAGTGCAGGAGGCAGGGCGGCCGAGTGCGTCCCCCGAGTTCGTCTGCCGATTGAGGCATTACGCGAGCACAGCAACCTGTGGTGCCGGTTGAATGCACACAAAGATTTTCATCGACACCGGTCACGAGTCGTGGGATTCTCCCAAAGGAGCAACCGCGAGCAGGTTCGGACTCCATCGTCGACCCGGGAGTGCAGAATGGGTTCTGAAAAGGAGCTGCTTGAAGCGTTTGAAAGGATCATCCACGAGGACTTCCCTAATCCTCAGCGCATCGGCTGTCAAGGAGATGTGGCCTTATTGAAACTTGCGGGAGGATCCGGGCAGGTTCATCAGACACACCTTCTCGCCCACATCCGACAGTGTGCTCCTTGTTTCGACAAGCTGAAAGAATTGCGCAGCAATGCGCGGAACTGATCGGAGGCCCGTTAGCGGAATCCGACGACTGCCCGCTCGCGGCCTTCGAAGTTACTGTATTTGTAGATTTTGGAATCCGAGCAGAAGCAAACTGACGTTCCCGCCATGAAGAAGAAAGCTCCTAAGTTGCCAAAGAAATCCACCCCGCGCCAAGAATCCCACAAAGCTCTGAAAGACCGCAAGCGCCAGGCGCAGCGTGTGCGACTAGAATTCGACCCGGATCCGGTTGAGGTCCGAGAGAGACGAAGCATAGAAGACCTCCGCGTTCCCGTCCGGCGACCGCAGCCTGACCGTGCCGGCTCCTGAGTTGACTTTGACCTCTTCCGGGGTCTATCATGGCCATGTTAAATATCACGGCCAAGGTATATACCGTGTCCATGTTAGACACCTAATGCTCATATCTGAATCCCATCCCGCCCATGGTAGGACTGCCCAGTTCGAGGCTCTCTTGGCCGAGATCTTGCGGCGCCAGGGCTGGCGTGTGCACTCTCAGTCGAGAATGGCTGATAGCCAAAGCGATCTGATTGCGAACCATGGACGCAAGAAATACGTAATCGAGCTGAAGGCGTCCTCCGAAGGACGAAGAGATCGCATTATCCCCCTGGCTTCCCAGGCTATTCTTGAGGTGCAGTTGGCGGCGCAACAGTCCGGAGAAGAGATGATTCCCCTTGCCGTGATCGCCGCGGATCACATCTCCGACTCGGTGGCGGATCAAGTGAAACAGTTTGCTCGAGACCATGCGCCGAACGTGGGCATCGGAATCATCGATGGCAGTGGGTTTCGCAGCTTTCTCGGCCATGGGCTGGAATCGTTGAACGCCAAGCGCTCGGCTCCGTCGAAGGTTCACGTGCTAGCGAAAAGTCCGTCGCCAGCAAATCTCTTCTCCGATTTGAACCAATGGATGCTGAAAGTTCTTGTGTCAGGAGAGATCTCAGAGTCCTTGCTCTCGGCACCGCGGGGGATTTGTCGCAACGCTTCGCAACTAGCGAGTGCGGCCGGCGTATCGGCGATGAGCGCCTTCCGTCTGATTCGCCAGTTGTCCGAGGAGGGCTTCCTCGAAAGCAATGGCGTTCTCAGGCTTGTCCGAATCGAAGAATTGTTCGAACGCTGGCTGGCGGCTAACCAGAGTCATGTGAAGGAGGTTCCGGTTCGCTGGATCATTCGAGGCGAGCGCAACCAACTTCGGGTCGCAGCGAAGTCGTACCGATTGAAAAGCGAGGCAAGGCGCGAACGACCCGCCCATGGCGGCCATCTGTCGAAAGCACCCGCACGTATGTGCCTGGGATTATTCGCATCCGCCGATGTGCTCGGCCTTGGATTCGTGCATGGCGCGCCGCAGCATGCGTATTTAGAACGTCTGGATGCAGATGCCCTGCATCAACTCGGGTTATCGCTCGAAAATCCCGGCCAGAAACCGGACGTGTACGTGAGAATTCCTGCCAACCCGGAGGCAGTCTTTCGCGCCGCTGTTGAACGGGATGGAGTGCCGGTCTCCGATGTTCTGCAGGTTTGGCTTGACGTCGCAAACCACCCTTCCCGCGGCAAAGCGCAAGCCGATGAGATCCGCAAGAAGGCATTGTCCCGATTGTTCAAAAGGGGACGGGCGTGACCAGTTCCGGCGCCGACTTCGCGAACTTTGGACGTCTGATTGAAGCGCTGACTCCCTGGCTGGACCAGGTTGTCATCATCGGCGGATGGGCGCACCGCCTGTATCGCCTTCACCCCTCGGCGCAGGAACTTGATTACCCCCCGCTGACCACTCTTGACGCTGATATTGCTCTTCCTATCGGCCTCAAGGCAACTGGACAAGGCATCCACGGGCGCCTGACCGCCTCGGGATTTCAGGCAGAGTTCCTGGGGCGCCACAAGCCGCCGGCGACGCACTACAGGCTGAGTGATCAAACGGGCGGCTTTTACGCTGAGTTCTTGACGCCGCTAGTAGGGAGCCTTGATTCGCGCCGGGGCAAGCAGAATGCGACCATGCGCATCGCTGGTGTCACGTCCCAGCGATTGCGGTATGTGGATCTCCTGCTAGCTGTTCCTTGGAGCGTGAACCTTTCGGCCTCCGAGGGCTTTCCTTTTGCCGAAGGCAAGGCGGTCCGCATCGCGAATCCGGCG
>Ga0137372_10001910_pt1 | contig 20082 bp, 10 predicted proteins | sample SagtaG_6_FD_104911 | JGI IMG/M metagenome (GOLD analysis project Ga0137372, IMG submission 104911) | Vadose zone soil microbial communities from Sagehorn Ranch, Mendocino, California, USA - Sage1_R_60_16 metaG | ecosystem: Environmental > Terrestrial > Soil > Vadose zone | place: USA...
GCGTCGTTCACTACGGATGATCAGGGGCGATTTCGGGTTCCTTTGGCGCCCGGCCATTACACCGTATCCAAGGAGGGTAAGAAACGCGGCATCGGCCACTTCGGCCCATTTCCTGTTGATGTTCTCGCGGGCCAGATGACCAAGGTAACGTGGGAATGCGACACGGGCATGCGTTGAAGCGTTGGCTTCGCCACATTGAATCGTAAATCCTTGAATCGGACCCGTTGTAACGATTTAAGCTTTTTAACGAATCACGTTGGCTTGCCAACGCTTCCCGGGGCAGCGCAGCAGGGAGCGCCTCGACCCGCCTTCGCTCGCTCCGGCGTGGCAGGCCCAGCAAGGCGGTTACAAAAAAACGCGGCGTCCGGTAGCTACCGGACGCCGCGTCGATTACACTCTGCTAACTTGACTCTTTACAAGGGCGGACCGCCAAACCGCACCGTGACTTCATTGGAGCAGTTGGTAGTCCCCGCGTCGCATACCTTATAGGTGTAACGGGCGTTACCCCCTCGCACACCGATGAAGTCCTTATAGGTCCCGTTGTTGGGCACCGTCGCGATCACTACTCCATTACGGTAAATGTCGATATTGGCCGCATTCGACCCGCTCCAGGAGAGATCCACCGTGTGCCTTCCCTGCACCCTGCGCCCATGTGCATGGAGCGTGATCCCGCCAGGCGTCGGAGTTGGTGTGGGAGTTGCCGCAGGTGTAGGGGTAGGTGTTGCCGTTGGCACGGCAAAGGCATAAACTTTGTTGTCAGTGCCGATGTAGATGCGGCCCCGGGCTGCAATGCCCGTAGTGCTGTACGAGTGCGTGCCTGCCATCAAATCGTTTGCGCCGCCGCCGGCGTAAACAACGGCACCAGTGTCGCCATCATAACCGTGTAGTCGCTGGTCGTCGCCCCCGGTGCCCACCACCCAAACAATCATGTTGTTAGTGCCGTCCGTGGAAGTGACGAAAGGCGAGCCGCAACCGTTCTGGCTAACGCTCCATCCGCTGGTGATGGCGGGCGGATTAGTCGCAGTGATGCGGAACGCGGAAAGCATGCTGCCGTTGGCGCGAAAAACAACATACGTGCCCTGGTTAGTCCGGTAGGTGGCCGCGGCCTGGATAATCGCGCTGCCAGAAACCTGTGATGAAGCTACCGGCGCAGTGATCCCGCCGAGATTACCGCGATTAAGCAAATATGCCTTTCCATCTTTGCCCAATTGGACCACCAGATTGGATGGCGTCGCGCCCGGCACATCCACCAGCAATGGGCCGGAGCCACCCAGATCGGTGTCGCCACCATCGAGCTGGAGCCAATCGGTAGGCACCCAGTAATCGGTGGGCGAGCCGCTGAAGATCGGGCCTGGCTGGAAGTGAATCACTGCTTCCCCGCCACTCCATGTGCCCATCGTGTTGAAAGTGTTACCGCTGGCAATGAAGGGATTAGCGCCATCGCTGGCAACGCCGCCCACTGCCCATATCCCGCCGCCGATGGCATCCGTGGCCCAAGTCGTCACGCTGGAAGGATTGTTGATTGGCACCCCGACAACCCAACCGCGATAGGCGCCGCAATCGCCGGCGTGTCCAGAATAAGGCACGTAAACCACGCCGTTGACCAGCCCAAGGGCGGCGCGTTCGTTCTGGACCAATGAAGTAAAGGTCGTGCCGTTGAATACGGCATGAAGGTTCACATCCACTGGCCAATGGGGATTGGTCGCGCCGGTATCCACGTTCAACGAAAAAATGAAATGTTTCTTCGTCGCGCCATCAACCATTGCGTCGAAAAAAAGTGATCGCGATGGAAGATCGACAACGGGCGTGCCAGTGATGCCGAGCGGGCTGATGTTGCCGCACGGCAGACCTGAGGAAACCGGCGTGCCGACGTTCCGTTGCCAAATCACGGTGCCATCCGCAGCGTCAAGCGCATAAACATTGTTCGATTCAGTCACGGCAATGACCATCGCTCTGCCGCCCGGACCGCCCTCGATGTAAAGAGGCTGGGCGTAAACATTGCCAACAATTGTGCCATTGAAGCTCAAGTCGCGCGTCAGGCTGGCGGCGGCGCTCTGCGTGAAAGCGGGATCGATATAAAGACCGTCACGCGAATCATGGTTGTGATGCTGAGTCACGTTGACCTGCGCGTCTGTTGGAAGAACCGCACTCCACAAACCAGCAACGACGAGCAAGGAAATGGAAATCAAAGGTTTCACACGTCGGCGGTTGATAATTCCGCGCCCCCTTCTACCACAATGCGCTGGTTTCTTGTCAAGCATTGCCGCAACACAATTCAAATCCCCTGAAATATGAGGGAAACGAATTCCAAGCCTGAACTTCCCTTCCGGTTTCATTTTCCCGTGAAGCAACGGCTGGAATGCCTATGCCACGTTAAATCGTTGACTCGCCCGCTCGGGAAGCTTTCGCAGTCAAATCTCACCCATTGTAAACCATTTAACCCTTTTAACGAATCACGTGGGCTTGCCGAACGCTTGGAACCCATCTCATAAATGATTTCGGCTTGTCTACAGTGGCGGACCACCGAACCTCACTGTGACTTCATTCGAGCAGTTCTGTGTCCCCGCGTCGCATACCTTATAGGTGTAACGCGCATTGCCACCTCGCACACCGATGAAGTCCTTATAGGACCCGTTGTTGGGCACCGTCGCAATCACTACCCCATCACGGTAGATGTCGATATTGGCCGCATTCGATCCGCTCCAGGAGAGATCCACTGTGTGCCTGCCCTGTACCCTGCGCCCCGAGGTCGTCAGCGTGATCACACCCGGGGTCGGAGTTGGCGTAGCTGTAGGTGTAGGTGTAGGACTTGGAGTAGGTGTCGGCGTTGGGCTAGGTGTCCCCTGCGGGGTAGGAGCTTGTATTTGGACTGTGATTGGGGAGCCTGTCTTGAAGAAACCGATCGTCGCATTGGTAGTCCGCGGCGGCTGGTCGGAATCGAACCGGAAATTATACAAGGTACCCCAGCGGATCGCATTCGCGTTCGGATTTTCCGCAAAGGTTTCCGTGCTCCAGGTTAGAGAATCAGGCGTCTGATCCGGGGTCCAGGGAGTGCTGCTAAATCCCGCGCTCCCAACCGTGCCGTCGTTCGCAAATGCGGGGTGCTGAGGCGGGGCATGAAACCCTATGTTGCTCACACTAATTCCGGGTCCCAGAAGCACACTGAAGGATTCAATAGCCCGATCCAGGTTCTGGTTATAGACGGCATACTCATAGTGCCAAACTCCAGCCGAGGGGTTGGTCACTTTGTAGCCGAGCACTCCAAAGCCGTCGTTGCCCGGAGCGGGTTCAATCTGGTTAGCGGCCGCGCCTGTCCAGGCATTGATGGCGGGCTGCATGCGCACCGTGCCACCGACCGGTGTAAAGGTAAAATTGGTGGTGCCGCTCACATGATACTGCTGGTAAGAAGCGTTGTTATACATGTTGCATTGCCCGTGATGCGTCTGGCACCAGGCGTATTCGTGCGGGCTAATGTATGCCGCTTCGGCAAAATAGGTCGCGCCGGGATTTAGCGTTGTGTTCAGATCGTTGACTTCCACAAGAATCCGGTGGGACGTGCCCGTATGTACGTGGCCGGTGTGGTTGTTTGGAGGGGTTTGCGAATCGCCCCGCGGGAAGAACCCGGTAAAGGGATTGACCCATGCGCGCGAACCGAGGCCGGTTTGACTCGCATTTAAGCTGGCGCCGTACGGGTCGGAGCATCCTACGCACAGGTGCTGGCCTGTGACGCAACCGTTGGTGTTGCACCCAAAGCCGCACGCGTCGTCTTCCAATGCCAGGAACGCATGCTTCAGCCAGGAGTGCCCAACTTGTTCGAAACGTTCATCGTTATTGGCGCCACCGCTCATCCGATAGAGATTTTGCGGAATGACCGGGTGATCGTTATCTGGCAATGAAAACCAATCCAGCGGCTGGTCGCCGTTGTTACAGGAATCGGTTCCCACTGCTAGGCCAATCTGGGTCCCATCGCTTCCAAATTGCTGTAATCCGGACAGCAGTCCAACGATGACATCCGGGCCCGGGACAAGCGAAGGCGCGCCGGGCGCACCTTGAACAGGCGGCAACACTGCCGACTGCGGTTGGCCATTAACCATCTGCTTGATCTCGATCGGTTGCATGGCGGTTCCAACGGAGATCTTTCCAACCACCGAACCAGCTTCTGATGGACGTCCAAGCTTCCCGGCGAACTCTTTTGAAATCAGAAGCCTTCCGCCTTTAATGCTAAGCAACTGAGCATTGGCATCGTAATCGTAGATATTTCCTTCAACATTGAAAAAGACGAACCCGCTCTTGCCGTCACGCACTGCAAGGTCGAAAGCTGCGCCCGAAGGGAGTTTCTCAACCTCGAGCTGGTTGTGGGACGCACTTAAGGCAGCAGGAAGAGTGGCTGAACTCTGCGGGATAAGCGCCATCGCCGACTCGAACTCAGGACCACGTAAAACATTGTTAAACACAAGAATCGTGAAAAACGAATTCGGCGCTACGGCGAAACGCATCGTCTCTAATTTTCCCGTGACGGAGCTGACTCCATTCAGCCGGTTGAGATCGACATCCATCACGACGCTTCCATCTGCGACGATCATCTTTTGAAGAGTCCCGGTCTGGCTTTCTGGGCTGTTCTGTTTGGAGCCTGCCACAGAATTCTCCGAGCCCGCCTTAGGCGGGCCGAAAAGCAAAAGCAATGGGAGCGCGAAACGAATGAGCTTTGATTTTAACATTGTATCTTAATTCCCCGACTCTTGTGCCGTCTGGCGAAGTTATGAGTAAACCGCGAGTTTTCTCACGGGGCGGGCAGACATGTAAAGCAAATTTTAATGTTTATTTCGGCTTTCTAACTTCCGGGCAATTCTCGGTGCAGAACGAATTACGGAGATGACAAAGAGCGTAGGTGGATAGCGCGCTCCACCGCGCGATGCTAACTGAGTCGAAGACCATTATTTTGACCCGAAAGTTTTCGGGGTTGTACCACCCATCATGCCACACTCGCGAATGGCTTCGGAGTTCGGGGCGCCTAAAAAGCAGACGCGGCGTCCGGCAGCTGCCAGACGCCGCGTCGATTACATTCTGCTAACTTGAGTCTTTATAGCGGAGGCCCACCAAACCTCACAATCACTTCATTGGAGCAGTTGCCTGTGCCCGCTTCGCACACCTTGTAGGTGTAGCGCACGTTGCCTCCTCGGACACCGATGAAGTCCTTATAGGATCCGTTATTCGGTACCGTCGCAATCACTACTCCATTGCGGTAGACGTCGATGTTGGCCGAAGCCGCCCCGCTCCAGGTGAGATCTACCGTGTGTGTCCCCTGCACCCTGCGCCCTGCGGCACTGAGCGTGATCCCGCCTGGCGTCGGAGTGGGCGTAGGCGTTACCGTTGGAGTTGGCGTAGGTGTAGGTATAGGTGTAGGGGTAGGACCGCCTGATGGAGAAACACGCACGTAATAAACATCCTCCTCGTGTAGCCCGGTATTCCGGTTTAAGTTGAAAGTGGCGGAATACGCCACATTACCCCCGGTGTTATCAGAAACAATCGTGATGTAATCGCCGATCTTATTCTGGTTTGGATAACCTTGGAAAGGATTAAACGAATTGCTCACTGCGACGTTAGCCGACCACGTGACCCCGCCGTCGGTGCTGTAGGAATAAAATAGCTGCGAATCGGTATTATTTGCAGCATTTCGCGTATCCAGCCACACGGAATCAATGCGCCCATTTGGCGCTACTGACAACGTGCCGAACCAGTGCCACTTACTATGGTTGATGGGATCGTCATTGATTCGGAGCGGCGCGCTGAAGCTTAGTCCGCCGTTTGTGCTGCGCACAAACATCACATCGGTACCGATGGAGAAGCCGGTCGGCTGCACGCTCGCGAGCATGTAAATGTTGTTGTTTGTGGCGGTGCCGGAGCGATCCACCGCCAGGAAAATCTGCCCTGCCAGTCCTCCTGGATTTATCGCGGCGCCGAATTGTATGCTGCCGCCGAGATTGACTGTAACATTTTGGTCAAAAGTTGGCGTGACGGCCGGGTTCTGTGCAGTGCTCGAGCGAATGCAGTAAAACTGGTTCCCAACATTCGTACCGCCAATAAAGAGGTTGCCGTTGGTGTCCACGTCGAGCGTTCCCCATACGGGAGAGTTGGGAATGTTGATCGGACTCATCCAGGTGACTCCGCCGTCCGTGGAACGGCTAAATTGCCCGACGCTGCAAGACGCGGCGGTGCTCCAAGCCTGGTATTGGAACCCGTGCCCCGTGCCGTTGGTCTTATCTATGGTGAACCACTCCTTGTCGCCTCCTCCCCCGCCTCCTTCGGATGGCAGGCGCGTCCAAGATTGGCCGCCGTTTAGCGAGCCCCAGATGTCGTCACAAAATGACTGCAGGAGGCTGAGATAGAAAAAGTTCCCTGTCTCATCGGAGCCTAACACTGGATCGCTGCGGAAAACGTTATTTTCCAGAACACCGGGGAACGTCCAGTGTATGCCGCTATCGGTGGTATATCCCCAGCCGCCCTGCCGGAAGTTGGAAGTCACGCTGTTGAATTGCCTCCAACCGATCGACATCGTGCTTAGGTCTGTTGGGTCAACGGCAATGGACGGCTCGTTCGCAGCGTCGCCGACGATGTTGTGGCCCCGCGCATCGACGTTCACCTGAAAGCTCGTGAACGGACCGTACCGCGAGATCATTCGCGGCGAAGTCTCCATTCGGAAAATGTATGCTGGCGGGTTGTCGTATTTTTCGAGTGGCTCGGTCGGAAGCGGCTTGCGTGGGGGCGCCTGTCCCGAAGCGACGGCAAGTGCAACCAGCAAAATCAGAAAAGTGAAAATGCTGGTCTTTGACGCTGTAACACAGCTCAAGGTGGATAAGGCGCGATTACATCTAATTTTAATCATCATGGGATACGAGTGTTGGCTGGAAGGTCTTTTCAAATGACCTGATCTCTATTTGGTGCAAGCGAGCGCAGCAAACGTCCCGCTCACATCCCGCAGTCGCGGGACTGTCGAGGATGCATTCGATGAAATCGCGGCCACACTTCTTAATTTGGAGCGGCAACGCTGTCGAGATTTTTTATTTGGAATCCCTCTGGTTCTGTTGAAAAGCTCTCAGCCGGGGCACAGGCATTTTGCCTGTGGGGCCGACGGGCATCTTGTCCGCCACCGGACGGACTCGCTGGGGCGAGCCTGTCGGATTTACTCGTTGGAGTGGCCTCGCCTGTGTATAGGGAAAATCGAACAGAAGGGAACGAAGATAACGAAGGTTTTTCTAGTTTGGGCAGAACAGAATCTTTGTTGCCTTTGTTATCTTCTGTTTAGAATCTTCACCGGTGCATAGACTTTACGACAAGGCGGACAAGCTCAGCCGGGAAATCATCGGCGCGGCAATGGAAGTTCACCGGCATAAAGGTCCTGGATTGATTGAGTCGATCTACGAGCGATGCCTGTTGCGCGAGTTGGAACTGCGCTCGATTCCAACAACGACACAAAAATTGGTTCGTGTGGAATACAAGGGGCTTGTCTTCGATGAGCCGCTGCGGTTTGACCTTCTCGTGGACGATTGTTTGCTGATCGAGTTAAAAGCAGTCGAGATTTTGCATCCATTTAGCAAAGCGCAGCTCTTCAGCTACATGAAATTGCTGGATATTCCGATCGGGTTGCTGATCAATTTTCATGAGCCGCTTCTCAAAAACGGCATCTCCCGAATAATTTTGCCCGGAACAAATCGAACAGAAGAAGACGAAAGCAACGACGTCTCGCTTTAAAGTTCCGGCAAGAATCTTGGTTTCCGAATCACGTGGGCTTTGCCGAACGCTTTAACCCAACTCCGAAAGGAGCATCGGGGCTAGCAAAAAACGCGGCGCCGTTTGCGCGTTTTGAACCCCGCGCGGATCACCCATGCTTTTGGCGATCAAGGGGAGAAAGAGACCTGACCTACCCACGAAAAACACGAAAACCTGTGGTGAGCGAAGCCGAATCCATCACACCAAAAACAAGCCGCATTACGAATGTGCCGAGGTAGAGCAGCCGAACCATCATCCTAAGCGCAGTCTCTTTGAATTTTCGCGTCCTTTCGTGCCTGCCGGCCGTGGCGGGTGTTTCGTGGGCAAATTGGTTGTAGCGCTAAAAGCAAACGCGACGTCCGGCAGCTGCCGGACGCCGCGTCGATTGAAGAGTTACTTGCTGATTTGGTTAAAGCGGCGGACTGCCGAACCTCACCGTGACTTCATTAGAGCAGTTAGAAGTGCTCGCTTCGCACACCTTATAAGTGTAGCTTACGTTGCCTACTCTGACACCGATGGAGTCCGTGTAGGACCCGGTGTTCGGAACCGTGTGGACTAGCACACCATTGCGGTAGATGTCGATGTTTGCGGAGGTTGCCCCGCTCCAGACGAGATCCACCGTCTGGCTGCCCTGCACTCTGCGTCCATGCGCACTGAGCGTAATCACGCCGACTCCTGTGAAATTGAACTTGCCGATGCGTGTGTGCCAGTTGAAACTGCCGGTTACCGCTTCGTATTCGTTCACATGCCAGAAGGTCATGCCATCGGCCGGATCGACGGTAGTCATGCTATAATCGCCCCAGCGACCGTTGGTGTCGGTCTCTGAACCGGTGCCGCTGAACAGGGTGTTCTCCCCTTGCCCGAGGTCATTTAACGGATCGGAAACAAGACGCCCGGCATAACGAATGCCTGGGAAGGCGGTGCTGCTGGATGTGGAATAGCCGATGGCCGTGTTACCCGCGTTATCGACGGCGATGCTGGACATAAAGCGATACAAACCGTCGTTGCCGTTGGTCCAGGTCTGCTGCTGCACAGGCGTTGCGGGAAACGTGCCGCCGGTAACATTGAATTGATACCAGCGAACACCCGTTGGACCGGTGCAAGCCACGTCGGTACAAACAGTACCGGACGCCCACAACGATTCCGTGCCGGTGCGATTCTGGTAAACAACCGGCGTCATGATTTTGTCGCCAAGGGTATCTATTTTCTGCGTTGTTCCCAGCTGCGGCACTATTGTAAAGCCAGCGGTGCTGGTGAAGGCGTCAACGAACCCGCTGACTGTGATCAGGGCGTTTGGAGCATGGTTGGCGCCAACGCCGAGAGTCGAATTGCCCGGTATCGCGAAATCGACATGAAACCGCCAGCCCTTGACCTGGGTCAAGGTCACGCCACCAGTAGCTGGGCTGTCGATAGCCAGGAGAAATTCATCTTCTCCCGCAGGTGGCGCAGTGCCCGTGCGAAAGGTGGAAGCGACCAGACTATAGGAATCGCCCAAGCCGGCGATAGGGATGGTAAACCCGATCGCGTGGGCAGGGCCACCAGTGAGCATGCTGGCGCGGTCAAGCGCATAGGCCCGGACGCCGTTAAAGGTAGTGGGGCTGCTAAACAGGTTCATCGTCAGGAAATAGGCGCCGCCAGGCTGTGGGTTATTCCAGAACCCGAACTTGGGATAATCGCCAAGGAATGTCGGGTTTGCCGGGTCCACCTGCAGCGCGTAGAGAAACCACCCGCCGCTGACCGGGTCGCTGGTCTGAGACACGGCGATGCACTGGTAGAATGATGTGCCGGGAAAGGAGGGGAAAGCGAAATCGCTGATCACCCAGCGATCAGCCACCGGATCGTAGAGAGCATAAGGGTCACCGTCGTTCTGGCCACTGCAGGGCGTACCCGTTAAGGGGGCGAAGAGTGAGTTGTATGTGGTTGGTCCCGACAGGAGGGTGCCGTTCTTATTATAGATCGCGAAAGCGACGTTGACTGCTTCGACATAATGATTCGGGCCGACATCTCCATCGCTGTCCGGCGGCGCGCAAGCGCAGGCCTGCGCTGCACCCAGCCCCTCGAAGGTCAGCAGCGGGCCCGGCATCGTGGGTGCCGGCCGCCAAAGATTTTTGACCAGTTGCTGGACCTTTGCCAGGCCAGAAATGCCGTACCCTGCCGGCGCTCCTGCCTGAGCCGTCCCATGCGGGTAGCGCGTCAGCACCCTCTCCTCAAATTCCTCCTTCGGCGCGACGTAAGGGAGCTTCCGTAAATCCATGTTCAGTGCGACAGGGCCGACCATCTGCACAACGTCCGGCCTTTGCGTGCCGGGGGAGGCCTGTGTCGCGGAGCGATTGTTTTTCGCGCCCCTTGCCTGCGCAAACGCGCTCGAGAATGCGCCAGTGGCAAGCAGCGCCACAAAGACGCCGATGAGGCAAAAGACGGCTGCAATTAAAACGCGTAGATTAAAGAAGGCAGATTGCGAAGTGGATTTCTTTTTCATGATCGATTTTCTGGATAAGCATTCCGCTTTTGTTGAAGCGCCGGGGGCGTGTCAACGAGTTTTCGTTTTCCCTACTTTGTTGATTTTTCCTTGTAGTTCTGGGAGTGGAGCGTCGTTTTTAGTGAGAACGCGAAAGCGTGTCAATACTTTTTTTTGAAATTTTCTGGAGCCGGACCATTAGAACCCGTCTAGCTCTCTTGAAAAGCTTTGCAAACGGTTGTCCAAATGCGGCGGGCACAGGCTTCCAGCCCGCCTAAGGCGGGGGCTCGCGGGCGTCTCGCCTGCGAGTCGTGATCGGGCAGGCTCGCCGCAGCGAGTCCGTCCGGCGGCAGGCAGGATGCCCGCGGGCCCCACAGCCAGGATGGCTGTGCTCCCGAATCTCGAGCCAGCGGCGGGCCACCGAACCTCAGAATCTCACCGTCACCTGATTGGAGCAGTTCTGGGTGCCCGCTTCGCACACCTTGTAAGTGTACGTGGCGCGCCCCTTAGTGCCGGTGTTATCGGTATAGGCGCCCGTGTTCGGTACCGTCGCGATCACTACTCCATCCCGGTAGATGTCGATGTTGGCCGAGGTTACTGGCGACCATGTGAGATCCACCGTGTTCCTGCCCTGCACTTTGTGCCCATGCGCGCTGAGTGTGATCCCGCTAGGCGTCGGAGTAGGTGTAGGCGTTGTCGTTGGTGTGGGCGTAGGAGTCGCAGTTGGCGTTGGGGTAGGTGTGGGTGTAGGAGTTGGAGTCGGCGTCGGAGTGCCTCCCAAGCAGACGTTTACGTTTGTCGTTCCGCCATTGGTAATACTAAAGTTACCCGTAGCAGTTCCAACGGCCGGTTTCGAGACCGAGTAAGAGTGCGACCCCGGCGTCAATACCGCATCGTAAGTGCCATTGGCAATTGTAGCCCCATAAGGCCTTCCGTCGATCGAAACCGAGGCATTAGCCACGGGTGCCCCTCCGTTACAGAGGGTCACGGTGAAGTGCGCAGTGCCTTTTTGCGGCGGGGTGCACTCGGCAAACCTGAAGTAGCCAATACGCGTGCGCCAGTTGAAGCTGGATGTCGTGGCATAGTACTCGTTCGTGTAATAGAAGGTGCAATCGTCCACCGGATCGACGGTCATGTCGCTATAATCGCCCCAGCGGTTGGAGGTGCCAGTCTGGCTGCCAGTGCCGTCAAAAAGGTGTTGTTCACCCGACAAGACGTTCAAAGGATCGCTCGCCAGCCGGCCTGCATAGCGAAGTTGCGGGTTAATGGTGCTACCGGAGGCGCTAAAGCCTAGCGCAATGTTCCCCTGGTTATCCGAAGCGATGCTGCCCATCCACCGCCAGGTTGTGTCAGGCTGATAAGTGCTTTGCTGGAAAAGCGTCCAGTTCCCTGGAACTGTGCGTCGCAACTCGATCCAACGAATCCCCGCTACCGAGTTGGCGCTGACTGTATAGTTGTCGAGCAGCGACTCGTGACCGTCAGCGAATCTGCGATATTGGTTCCGGAACATCAACCGATCGGCGAGGCCGTCCAGGTTGGAGGTTGAGCCAAGCTGGGGCACGCATGCGCGGGTAATTGGGCAGAGCTGAGTAAAGGCTGCTGCCGGGACACTGGCCTCGAGGGTAAAGGTCGAGTTAGCCGGCGTTATGAAGTCCGCGTGGAACGCCCATACCTTGTAAATAAGCGGGTTACCCTGCGGCCATGCCACGAAATGGTTCGGGTCGCCCACCGGCGGCGGAAGGATGCCATCCAGATCGGCAGGCAGAAAAGTCTCCTCGGTCGCCCCGCCAATGATCCCTGGGGTTTGCGCTGTGGCGCTTGCATCGCCCACCAGCATCTTCACCCGATCAAACACAAAAGGCTGCGGCCCGAGAAAGAGTGTGCCAGACGTATTGAAAATATTCGCGGCCATGTAATAGCCATCCGGCCAGACGCCCAGCTTCGGATAATCGAGAAAGTTATTACTTAGGTTAAAGGCATAGCGGTACCAAGCGCCGGTGGCATCGCCGGTCTGAGAAACGGCGACACACTCGATCTGCGGGACGCCGGCTCCTCCTACGGCGAACTGACTGATAACCCACCGATCAGCCAGCGGATCATACACCACCACCGGATCGCCACTGCCAGTCTGGCAGTTGCCGCCAAAGCCAGACCAAATCGAGCCGATGGCGACGGGGCCAAACACCGATGTGCCGGTAACCTTGTCAAAAACCTGGAGGCCAATATTCACCAGCTCGAGGTATTGAGTTTTGCCCACATCCCCATTTGTATCGGGCGGCGCGCAATTGCAGCTAACACCCGGGAAAGGAATGCCCGCCCAATTCAGAAGGGGGCCGGGAATGGACGGGGTGTTCACCATCCGCTGCCAAAAACTGTTTTGAATGACCGGATCCGGGGCATCCTGGTGTTGATTCGGTATTTTCGGGTTGAGATTCGCTTCGCGCTCGGGACCCATTTCGCGAGGCGGCCAGACAATTGGCTGCTCGCGCAGGGGCTGAGACACATCGCTGTGCAAAGCGGGAATCACCGTCATTTGGCCTATTCCTTGTGCTTGGGTCGCGCTGTTTGCATTTGTCTGGGCAGATGCTTTCGAGAAGGTGCCAAAGCCAAGCAGCGCCAGAAAGACGCCGGCCAGGACTACAAACAGACCGATTAAAACACGCAGATTAAAGAAGGCGGATTGTGAAGTGGATTTCTTTTTCATTGGATGTAGATGAGTGGGCTGAGCCGACGCGTTAAGGTGAACGGAGCGCTGGTTTTAGCGGAAAGCGCGGAAGGGCGTCAAGACTTTTTCGCTTTTTTTAAATCTTTCTTTGTGGGCTCCCATCGCTTCGGGATATTTCCGCGCCTTCTTCTAGTCGGCAAAAGCTGAACCGGCTTGCGTTTCCTGATCGAGCACAGCCACAGCCTGCGCATAGGTGGCCCTGGCTTCTTCATGGGAATTGCCAACGGCGGTCAGCCCGGTTCTCCCGAGCTCACCCAGCGCGCTCATCATGTGGAACACCACGCCGGTTTGCCGCGTTTGATTGAAGTGCAGATTGTGGCGCACCACAATATCGAAAAGATCGTCGGGCGTCAGGGTCCGATAAAGCGGCGACTCGACGTGATCGCTGGCAACAAAAAATTTTCGCTGCCCACTGGGAGCAACAAAAATCGCTGTCTCCGGATCGTACGTGCCGTCTGTAAGAAATTGGAGAGTCAAAAAAGGATGGGTGGTGCCGCCTTTTCTCAAGTTGATCTCGATGGCGTACGGCTCCCACTTTCCGTCTTTCGAGCGGACCACGACAAAATCCAAAGCGAAGCGTCCGATAACTCCTTCTTTCGCGAGCCGCCTGCCAATCTTTGCCGCTTCCCGCGTGATCAGGCCAGCATAGCCGGTGTCGGCCGGAAACACGCATCCGAGGTAACTTTGCCCGGATGGACCGCCTAGCATCTGATCGTGCGTGGAGAGTAATTCCACCCCGCCCAGTGGGGTGACTCGAAGCTGCACACTTGGACTTCTAAACTCTTCTCCGGCAATTCGCTCTTCGACAATTCCCTTTCGCTCTTCGAGCTTCTTTATATAGCTGTCGTAGGTAATTCCACTTAGCTCGAACTGCATTGCCTTGAGACGCTTCTCCAATGCAGCTTCCTCCCCCGAGTCCCCCGAGGCTGGAAGCCCGCTCAAATCGACAAGCGCATTGCCCTCGCCAGATACGCCCTCATTCAGCTTTACCAGAACCTGCTTGATCGAAGGCTTTCTGGACCGCACTTTCGCGATCGCCTCGATCAGGTCATCTTTGCTGGCGAGATTCTCATAGCCGAGAGGATGCGGGACATCTTCTTCCATGAAGATTTTTCGGCAGCCGCTCTTTGTTCCCAGCGGGAAGAATATTGGATCGGCCCCGTACATGGGAATGCCCAGGCGCAGCGCGAGTTCTTTCTCCCGATTGGTTGTGTTGTACGGAATAAGGTGTGCGCGATCGGGATCAGAAATCAAAGAACGTATTCGCTCGATCAGGCGTGGCCGCTCAAGCAGCTTCTCGGTTAATGGGCGCACCGAAGCATCAAGCGGCGAGATCAGAAACAGCCGCGGCCGCGCATGACTCGGGATGACGCCAGGCAAGAGGTCGAGGTAATAATCGATGATGGTTGGGAGAATTGTTTGCGAGGTAACATAGACCAGCCGGGCCCGCGGCTGACGCAGTAGAAGCAACAGAAACAGGAAGCGTTCTTCGTACGCTTGCACCACTGCGCCCGCGCCGGCCAGATCGACCGACATCGACGGCACGACGATAATCGTTTGGGGATCCTGATTAAAACACTCGATCGATTTCCACAGCGGCACCAGCTTCTTCTGCAACTGATCGAATTGATCCTGTAAGTTGTAGCCCCGCGACTGCGGGGTGATCCCGGCCGGGTTATTGCCCCGCGACTGCACGGTGACCCCGGATTCAACAGCAAGTTTTGGTTCAGACATAAGCCAGTTACTAGAACCCATCTCGTAAACAAATCGAGCGATTTGCTACGACCCTGTAGCCGGGATCGGTGATCCCGGCCGGGACCTGCAGCGCTGTAGCCGAGATCGGTGATCCCGGCCGGGACCGAGGTTGATGATAAATCGAAGCTGGCCGGCATCACCGATGCCGGCTACAGATGAGCGAATGCATAGGCATCTGCGTCGGCTCGAACGCGTCTGGGTCGATTGGCCGATCTATTTCATCACGACTTGCACTTTCGAGCGTCGTCCAATTCTCACCTCAAGAGAGATTGCCGAGATTCTGATTGAGGAATGGCAGGACTCACACAATCGCCATGGCTGGGCGATCGGGCGCTATGTCATTATGCCCGACCATGTGCATTTCTTTTGTTCAGCAGAGTTGGATGGCAAAACGCTGCCAACGTTCATGCAGGCATGGAAGCAGTGGACGAGTAAGCGGATTGTGCGCGAGCTCAAGTTTTCTGGAAAGGTCTGGCAAGAAGAATTTTTCGACCATGTCTTGCGTTCGAGTGAGAGTTACAGTCAGAAGTGGGACTACGTGAAGGAGAATCCGGTGCGGGTCGGATTGGTTAGCGGGTCCGATGAGTGGCCATGGCAGGGCGAGGTGGAGTCGCTAATGCTGTAGTGCATCGGTGATGCCGGTTTTCGAAGCGTGCGCAACACCGGCCGGGATCACCGATCCCGGCTACAGCTTCATCGACGTCGTCGACCGAACGAATAGCCGCGATGAGTTCTTCCACCGCCGATGCCGCGTTTGCCACCGGCCGCTGCTTCGGGTTCAAACAGCGCAGTATATAAATATGGGAAGTTTTCCAGTTTCAGCCGTGGAATTTTTTGACCGATGAAATGTTCGATGGCCTGCAAGGCGGGCAGTTCTTCGCCATTCATGAGAGTGAACGCGTCGCCTACATTTTGCGCGCGACCGGTGCGTCCAATCCGGTGCACGTAGTCTTCGGGATGCTCGGGCACATCGTAATTGATGACGTGACTTACGCCGGCAATGTCGAGCCCGCGCGAGGCGATATCCGTCGCCACCATCACTTCGTATTTGCCGCTCTTGAATCCCTCCAGCGCTTCAATCCGTTCCCGCTGAGTACGATTGGAATGCAACACCGCAACGGCGTGTTTTCCTTGCTTTAATTGGTGCGCGATGCGATCGGCGCCGTGCTTGGTCCGGCAGAAAATCAGCGCGCTGTCGAAATTCGTTCGCTCCAGCAAAGCCATTAGCAGATCGAATTTTTGTTCGGCGGCCACCGGATAAACCGCGTGCGTGACCGTTTCCGCGGGCGAGCGGCGCACGCCGATTTCCACCAATTCAGGATCGCGCAGCACCCACGCGGCGAGACGTTCGATCTCTGGCGGCAACGTCGCGGAGAAGAGCAAAGTTTGCCGATTTGTCGCGATTTTTTCGACAATGCGGCGCACGTCCGGCAAAAAACCCATGTCGAGCATGCGATCCACTTCATCGAGTACAAGAATTTGTACATCTTGCAGAGACATCGTGCGCTGTTCGAGCAGATCGAGCAGCCGTCCGGGAGTGGCCACGAGAACATCGACGCCGCGCTTGAGGTCCTCGCGCTGTTTTCCATAACCGACGCCCCCATGCACCAGAGAGACTCGCAAATCAGTGAACCGCCCGTAATCACGAAAGGCCGTCTCAACTTGCGCGGCCAGTTCGCGCGTGGGCTCCAACACCAGACATCGGAACGCGCCATGCTTTGCAAGCAGCGTTATAATGGGAAGAGCAAATGCCGCAGTTTTGCCGGTGCCGGTTTGTGCCGTGCCGATCAAGTCCCTTCCGGCAAGAATAATCGGAAACGCACGGAGTTGGATCGGCGTCGGCTCTGCAAATCCCATCGCCTGAGTCCCGCGCACCGCCTCAGGTGAAAGTCCAAAATTATTAAATGACACGTGGACAACTTAAAGCGCAGATGCGCTTTGTGCAGCTTAAAAGGTTAAAAAGGTTACAAGCGGCTTTGTTGTAGCCGGGGTCGCCTTGTCCGCCGTAGCTTTAGCGAAGGCGGATGACCCCGGGCCATCATTCTAGAGGCAGGCATGTCGCCTGCATTGTTTTGGGATTCGCAGCCGGCACAGCTGTCACTGCAGCTTACTGGCGACGCTGAGCTCCAGAAAAAATCCGAAAAACATAAGAATTGTCGTGACACCTCGCGTGCATGTGCTACACGTCGCGTCCCGAATTCCAATCGCTTGGACCGACAAACCTCAACAATCTCACCGCGCAGAATCTAAATGAAAACACGTCTCAATCGGGCTTTTTTACTCCGCGCACCTTAATCGCTCTCCTTCTTTGCGCAGCCACTGCTTGTTCGATACTGACTGGGACATTGCTGGCTTTCTTCCGTCCCGATGTTACCGCGAAGGTTTCCAACAGAGCACTGACGTTCGAAGAACGCGTGGCCTATCAACGAGCCATTGAGGAAGTTTACTGGCGTCACCGGATCTGGCCAAAGGAACGCCCTGATCCCAAGCCATCGCTCGATGTGGTGATGTCGACGGCGCAAATTGAAAAGAAAGTGGAAGGCTATCTGCGCAACTCACAAGCGCTGGAGGATTACTGGCAACGGCCGCTTACTGCTGAGCAATTGCAGGGTGAAATGGAGCGCATGGCCCAACACACCAAGCAGCCCGAGGTGCTGCGCGAACTTTTTGACGCGCTCGGGAACGATCCCTTTGTGATTGCGGAGTGCCTGGTCAGACCGGCGTTAGCTGAGCGTTTGCTCACCAACTGGTATGCCTACGACCAAAGAATTCATGGCGAGCTGAGACAACGCGCGGAAGCTGATCTGCAAACTCATCCGATTGTCGAACAGATGAAAGAGTTCAGTGGCAAGTACAGCGAAATCGATTTGCTCAGAAGCGACAGCTCCGATGAGAAGCCTAACCACAGCGCACCACGCGGCGTACAGCTGAACAGCCGACAATGGGACGAAACCGTGCAGAATCTCGCTGCAACATTCAATGGATCCACCACTGAGAAAGCGTATGCCTTTGGAGTGCGGTCCCGCCAGCGCGGGATCACCGCTTTGCGAAGCGCTGACGTGTCAGCGCACTCCAAAAACGCTGCCACCAAAACATACGAAACGATACCTATAGGACAATTAAGTGCCTTGCAGGAAGACGAGACGCGTTACTACGCGACAGCAGCCCTTAGCAAGACCGATGACCACTTCAAACTAGCTACAGTTTCATGGCCGAAGGAGCCGTTGGAGCCCTGGCTAGCAAGAGTAGAAAACCAGGTGCCTACTGGAATGGCAGCGCTGACAGCTAACTATACGCTTCCTAGCATATCGGCGACGGTAGGCGGATGCACTGATGATACTTGGGCGGCGACCAACGCCGAGCCTTCTGGCCGGTTTAATCACACGGCAGTCTGGACCGGCGCTGAAATGATTATCTGGGGCGGATATGCCAGTGCCTTCTCGAACACTGGCGCGAGATACAATCCCGGCACGGACACCTGGACACCCACCAGCACTACCAACGCACCCACTGGCCGAGAGTCGCACACGGCAGTCTGGACTGGTACTGAGATGATCGTCTGGGGCGGTTATGATGGCGGCCACCCGAGCACCGGCGGGAGATACAATCCGGGCACGGAGAGCTGGACAGCTACTAGCACCGCTAACGCGCCCACTGGCCGAGAGTCGCACACCACAGTGTGGACTGGCAGCGAAATGATCGTATGGGGTGGCACTGGTGATTCAGGCTTTGTGAACACTGGCGGGAGATACAATCCGGGCACGGACAGCTGGACAGCTACTAGCACCACCAACGCGCCCTCTAGCCGAGAATATCACACCGCAATGTGGACAGGCAGTGAAATGATCGTATGGGGCGGATATGATGGAACGAACGACGTGAACACTGGCGGGAGATACAATCCCAACACAAATAGTTGGACCGCTACCAGCACTACCAACGCGCCTGCTGGTCGAGAATTGCACACGGCAGTATGGAGCGGCAGTGAGATGATCGTCTGGGGCGGCGGATTGGGCGATCTTAATACCGGCGGGAGATACAATCCGAGCACCAATAGTTGGACAGCCACGAGCACCACGAACGCGCCTTCTGGCCGATACGCCCACACGGCGATCTGGACGGGAAATGAAATGATCGTCTGGGGCGGCACTGATGGTAGCAACGATCTGAACACTGGTGGGAGATACAATCCGGGCACAAATAGTTGGACACCTACGAGCACGACCAACGCTCCGACTGGCCGATCCGCTCACACCGCAGTTTGGACCGGCAGTGAAATGATCGTCTGGGGTGGCTATCCTCAGTTAAACACCGGCGGGAGATACGATGCTAGCACCGATAGTTGGGCAGCCACCGCCACTGCGCCTTCTGGGCGAGACACGCATACGGCGGTGTGGACAGGAACTGAGATGATTGTCTGGGGTGGCTATTCATTGATTGTTGTGAACACCGGCGGGAGATACAGTCCCAGCACCGACAGTTGGACAGCTACCAGCACGACGAATGCGCCCAGTGCACGCGCCTTCCACACGGCAGTCTGGTCTGGCAATGAGATGATTGTCTGGGGTGGAGATAGCGGCAACGGTGCCGGTTTAAATACTGGCGGCAGATACAATCCCAGCACCGACAGTTGGACAGCTACTAACACCACCAACGCGCCCTCTAGCCGAGAATATCACACTGCAGTGTGGACAGCCAGTGAAATGATCGTCTGGGGAGGATACTTTTTTGATGGTAACGATCATTACTTGAACACCGGCGGAAAATACAATCCTGGGACGAATAGTTGGACAGCCACCAGCACCACTAACACCCCGGCTGGCCGAAGCTATCAGACGGGGGTGTGGACAGGCAGCGAAATGATCGTCTGGGGTGGATATGATGGCAACAGCGATCTCAATACCGGCGGAAGATATAACCCGGGCACGAACAGCTGGACAGCCACTAGCACTGCCAACGCCCCATCAGCTCGAAACTCGCACACAGCAGTCTGGAGCGGTAATGAAATGATCGTCTGGGGCGGCTACTCAAACACTGGTGGGAGATATAATCCGGGCACAAATAGTTGGATGCCCACCAGTATAGTCAATGCGCCTTCCGCACGAGCCTATCATACGGCGGTCTGGACTGGCAGTGAAATGATCGTCTGGGGCGGGTATGCTGGCGGCAGCCGTTTGAATACCGGGAGCAGATACAATCCGGGCACAGACAGTTGGATGGCCACCAGCCTCGTCAATGCGCCCTTGGCACGAGACTTTCACACGGCGGTCTGGACTGGCGATGAAATGATCGTCTGGGGTGGAGATATAACCGGCCTTCCTTATTCTTTTAACACCGGCGGCAGATACTGCGCGCAATCCGGTCCGACACCAACACC